>Ga0302314_10014981_pt1 | contig 13218 bp, 8 predicted proteins | sample III_Palsa_N2_3_FD_200533 | JGI IMG/M metagenome (GOLD analysis project Ga0302314, IMG submission 200533) | Peat permafrost microbial communities from Stordalen Mire near Abisko, Sweden - III_Palsa_N2_3 | ecosystem: Environmental > Terrestrial > Soil > Palsa > Peat permafrost | place: Sweden...
CGGCGACGGCCGTCGCCATTGCCTCCCCGGCCATGGCCGCGTTGCTCTCGCCCCGCGCACTGGTCGACACCGAGCCCGAGGTGGAAGCCCTCGCCCCAGCCCAGAGACTCTCCGAGGCCCCGGTACTCCGGGTGGTGCCCGCCTGCGTCGAGGACGCCTCCGGCCTCGACCCCCTGGCCTTTCCCCTCCTCACCCAGCTGGGCCGGAACCTCACTGCCGCCGCCCGCGCCGGACGGCTGGACCCGGTGATTGGCCGACACCGTGAGATTGACGAGGTGCTCGACATCCTCGGCAAGCGTCGGGCGAACAACCCTTGCCTCGTGGGAGACCCGGGGGTGGGCAAGACAGCCGTGGTGGAGGGAGTGGCCCAGCGCCTGGTGGGGGCCGTCGGGCAGCTCGGGCGCACGCTTCTCGTCGAGCTGTCGACGGCCGACCTGGTGGCCGGTACTTCGCTCCGGGGGTCCCTTTCCGAGCGGCTCAACGGTCTGAAGGAGGAGATGCGCCGCGCGGCCGGTCGGGTGGTGCTCTTCATCGACGAGATTCACACCCTGGTGGGCGCGGGTTCCACCGGGGAGGGCGCCCAGGATGCGGCCAATGATCTCAAAGCGGCGCTCGCCCGGGGCGAATTCCCCTGCATTGGCGCCACGACGCATGACGAGTTCCGTCGCTTCTTCTCCAATGACGCTGCCCTGGAACGCCGTTTCACCGCGGTGGTGGTGCGTGAGCCGGCGGTGAGCGAGACGGTGGACATTCTCACCGGCCTTCTGCCGCGCTACGAGGAGCACCACGGCGTGAGCTACACCAGGGCCTCGGTGGAGGCCGCCGCCAGTCTCGCCGCGCGGTACGTGACGGACCGCTTCCTTCCGGACAAGGCGGTGTCGGTGGCGGACCTGGCCGGCTCCCGCTGCGCGCGGGCCGGCCGGCGGATGGTGGAGGCCGCGGACGTGGCGCAGGTGGTGGCTGGCATTGCCGGGCTTCCGGTGGAACGCCTGCTGGTGGGCGATTCGGCCCGGCTTCTCCGCCTCGAAGAAGAGCTCGGTGCCCGAGTGGTGGGCCACGCCGAGGTGGTGGACCGAGTAGCCAAGGTCATCCGCCGCAACTACGCCGGCTTCGCCAGCCGCCGACCCATGGGAAGCTTCCTCTTCCTCGGACCCACCGGGGTGGGCAAGACGGAGATGGCCCGGACGCTGGCCGAGGTGCTCTTCGGGAGCCGGGATGCGCTGGTACGCCTGGACATGAGCGAGCTGTCCGAATCCCACGCCACCGCGCGGCTGGTGGGTGCGCCGGCTGGATACGTCGGCTACCAGGACGGAGGCCAGCTCACCGAGGCGGTCCGGCGCCGCCCGAGCTCGGTGGTGCTCCTGGACGAGGTGGACAAGGCCCACGCCGACGTCCTCATGGTCCTCCTCCAGGTGCTGGAGGAGGGTCGCCTCACGGATGGGCGCGGGCGGTCCGTGGACTTCTCCAACACGGTGGTGGTGCTGACCTCCAACCTCGGGGCCGAGGCCTTCGGCGTGGTGCGCCCGCGCGTCGGGTTTTCTGCCTCCTCGAGCACAGCCTCAGACGCGGACGGCGCGCTTGCCTTGGCACGCAAGGCCCTTCCGCCCGAGCTGTGGAACCGTCTCGACGACCGACTGGCGTTTCGCCCCTTGCAACCCTCGGAGCTGGGGCGGATTGCGCGGCTGTTGCTCGACGAAAGCAGCCGGCGGCTGGCCTCGGAGCGGGGAATTGCCTTCGCCGTCGACGACAAGGCGGTGGACATCCTCCTCGGCTCGGGCCTCGACCCGACCCTGGGGGCTCGGCCCGTCCGTCAAGCAGTGGAGCGCCTCGTCGAGGGGCCGCTCGCCGAGGCCATCCTCCTCGGCGAATTTGGCCCGGGCGACCGGGTGCGGGTCTCGGCCCACGGAGGCTCCGTCACCTTCCGCCGCGACACCGGGCGCTAAGGCCAGGCAGTCTCACCTCGCCGCGGCTGGCTGCCGCCAGGTGCTAGAAGCCCGAAGGCCCACATGGCCTCTCCTCTGCGTCCTCGCCTCCTGGTGGTTGGCCTCGGCCGGCTCGGCGGGGCCGTGGCCACCCAGCTTCAGCGGCAGGGGTGGAGTGTCCGTGTGCGGACGCGCTCCCCGTCCGGCCGGCGGGCGGCCAAGGCCTTTCGCCTGCGAGAGGCCACCGACGCCGAGACCCGAGCCGCTCCGTTGTGCTTCCTCACCGTCCCGGACGGTGCCGTGGCTTCGGTGGCGGCCGCGGTGGCACCCCTCCTTGGGCCCTCCGCGGCGCTGGTGCACTGCGCCGGTGCCCTGACGCTGGAGGTGCTGCACACCGCCGCAGCCGGCCGTCCCACCGGCTCCTTCCATCCGCTGGTGGCCGTCTCCAGCGCGGACACGCCGCTGGCCGGCCACGCGGTGGCGGTGGCCACGCGGTCGCGGTTGCTCGCCCCGGAGCTCGTCCGCGTGGCGCGGGCGCTGGGGCTGAGCCCACTGCGCATTCCGGAGGCGGCCCGCGCCGCCTACCATGCCGGGGCTGCGCTGGCCGCCGGCGGCCTGGTGGCGCTCCTCGACGCCTCGGTGGCCACCTGGCAGGCCGCTGGCATCGAGCGAAGGGCCGCCGAGCGTGCCCTCCTGCCGCTCATGCGCTCAGCGCTGGGCGGCGTGGAGACGCGGGGACTCCTGCGGGGAATGACCGGGCCGGTGGTGCGGGGGGACGCCGAGGTGGTGGAAGCCCACCTGGCGGCGGTTCCCGAGGACGTGCTTCCTCTCTATCGATACCTCTTTGCCCGCGCGCTGCACCGCCTTTCCCCGGCTCTCAGCCGGGCCGCCGTGCTTCGCCTGGAGCTCTTGCTCGGACCGGCGCGCACCCGGCGGCGCCGAGGCTGACAGGCCGAGCTCCGCTTCGGAGAGAGCCACCCGGCTGGGCGGCCAACGCCCACTACGGCGCGAGGATGATGCGCGGGCCTTGCAGCGCCTGACGCACCGGCGCCAGGGTGGCGTCGGACAGCGCTTCGGCCTCCGTCAGTCGCCGCATGGCGAGGGCGAAGCCGCTCCCGGCGGCTGCGAGAAGCGTCTTGAATTCGCTGAGGAGTACCAGTGCCGCATCTTCCATTTGCTTGCCGGGCGCAGAGGCCTGCACCGGCTTGCCGGCCTTCTCCGAGAGATAGACGCCAAAGCGCGCCAGCGCTTCGGAGGTAGCACGGACATCGAAGGCTGCTAGCAGGCGCCCCAGCCTCTCCACGTCGACGCTGAGGAGGCGCGGGACGCCCGTGCGCCCGAGGCCTGGGTGCACCAGGCCCACCTTTTCCACGTCGAAGACGCCCAGCACCGCGTCCTCCGGCGCCGGCTCGCGGTAAGGGACGGTGTCCAGGAAGAGGAGCAGCGGGTCGGCGCCCTGTTGCGCAGCGCGCACCTCCTCGGCGTCGAGCGGAGGAAAGCTGTCCGGCACACCGATGAAGAGCAACGGGAAGACGGCGTCTTCCCAGAACTCGTCCGGCGCCGAGCCCGTCCGGTGCGTCCCAGCGAAGAGGTCCACCAGCAACTCGGAAAGCCGAGGCGCCTGTTCCAGCTGCTCTCCCAAACTCTTGGCCGCATCGAGACGGCCGAGCGCGCCGAGCAGCTGCTGCTCGAGCTGCGTCCGCGCCTCGGCCGGGAGCCGCGGCCCGGCCCGACCGAGCGCGTCCCTGAAGTCCCGCGCCAGCCGGTCGGGCCGAGCTGCCCAGAGCTCATCCATCCGGCGCTTGTCCAGGGCGAGGAACTGCAAGAAGGACGGGTCGAAGAGCCGCGCGTAGTCTGCCGGCGAGAGCCGCACCGGTGCTCCGGAAGTGAGCGCGAAGCGTGCCTCGGCCAAGGCCCTTCGGACATCCTTCGTCACGTCGTCCAGCCGGGCCAACTGGGCACGCCCCAGCGCGTCGGTGACGCTGGTGAAAGGCGACAGCATCAACATGGCTTCGGGAAACCCGAGCATCGCCCCCTCGGGCGCCTCGCGCATGGGAAACCAGAAGGCCTTATCCGAGGCGACCAGCCGCTGGCCGAAGGCCGCGGCCAGGCCGAGCGCCACCAGCTGGTGCTCCGGGCGCTCTGGGCGGTACGGGCCACCGAGAAGCTTGATGACGCCCGCCTCCACCTCCGGCCAGGGTGCCAAGAGTGGGTCCACCGGCTTGCCCTCCACCCGGGCAAGGGAGGCGGCCAGCTGCGTGAGGGCAGCATCGAGGTGCGAGGGGGGGCGGGCCATGCGTCGGCTCAATAGCGTAGAACGGACGCCTCGTGGAGACGGGCTTGTCAGGCCGGAGGCGAGCACGCGCACGGGTCTCGTGGTGGGCCGCCGTGGCCGCCCTGGCGGCCGGCTGCGCCAGCGTCACCCCCCGCTTCACGCCGGCCGTGACCGCCTCCTTCGCCCACCAGGACGTGCGCAAGCTGGAGACTCCATCCCTGGAGCTCTACTACCCGGCCGTCCGGCGCTCCGAGGCGCTCCGGGTGGCGAACAGGCTGGAGGGCTGCATCGCGCACCTGCGCACGCTGACGCTGTCGAGCGAGCCACGGGCGCGCCTGGTTGTCTATTTGACGACGGCGCACTTCGACAACGCCTACGTCCAGCCTCCCTTCCTGGGACTGCCCCCCCAGATGGTGGTTGCCAGCCAGATGACGCTGGAGCTTTTTGACCTCTTCGACTTCGGAACCAACGGCATCGCCGACATCACCTGCCATGAGGCGACCCACTATGTGCAGTTTCAACAGAACGACGAGCTGTGGTGGCTGGTGGACCTCGTCTTCGGAGACGTCTACGCGCCCAACTTCCTCCCCGAAAGCTGGTTCCTCGAGGGGCTGGCCACCTTCTACGAGGGTCGGCTGGACAAGAGCGTGGGCCGCCCACACAGCCCCCTCTGGCACGGGCTCTTCGAGTCCATCGTCGCGGCGCGCGGCGGCAAGCTCGAGCCCGGAGACCTCATCTCCGTCAACCGAGAATTCCTTCCGGTAGGGGCCAATTACCTGGTGGGCGAGTACTTCGTGAAGTGGCTCGCCCGCACCTACGGCGATGAGAAGCTGTGGCATTTCGTCGACGTCCAGGGCCACAGCTGGCTGTCTCCCCTGGGCGTCACCCTGCGCTTCAAGGAGATTTATGGCCTGAGCATCGGCGCGTTGCTGGCCGAATTCGCCAAGGACCTGGCTCGCACCGCCGAGGGCCGCCACCGTCCAGCGGACCAGCGGGTGGTGGATGCGTCCTTGGGCTACTTGGCCCGGGCGACGAGCTCCGCCGACGGCAGAGTGGCGGTCGTGTCGGCCGGCCTGGACACGGTGGCCGAGCTGCGCATTCGCGGCCCAGGGGGCCGGCTCCTGCTTCGCCACCCTCTGGCGCAGCTGCTCCCGGGACGTCCCTACATCGCCACCAGCCCGCTAAACGTGAGCGGCCTGTCTTTCTCCCCCGACGGCCGTCGTCTCTACCTCGTCCTGGCCGACCTCGCCGTGGACGGGACGTCCACCCCCCGGCTCCTGGAGCTCGACAGCGCGACGGGAGACACCTTGCGCCTCTGGGACGGACTCGAAGGGCTCGGCGGCGGCATCACGCCGGACGGGCGAAGCTACCTTTTCATCGAAAGCCTGGGAGACACGGCCAACATCCAGCGCCTGGACTTGGAAAGCGGCCTGCGCACGGCGCTCACCCACTTCACTGGCAACGTCACCCTGTCCGGCCCCCGGGCTTCGCCCGACGGGAAGCTCATCGTGTACAGCCGAAGGAGCGACGATGGTTTCGACCTCTGGCTCTTGGCCCAGGACGGCTCCAGCCGGGCGCTCACCCAGGACGGGCGCTTCAACTACGACGCTCGCTGGGCGGACAGCACGACGCTGGTGGCGCTCCGCGAGGTGGACGGGCGTGCCCAGGTGGCGCGCATCGACGCGCTCAGCGGGGCCATCGACGTCGTGACCGACGTCCCCTACGGAGCGCTCGACCCCTCGCCGCTTCCCGGTGGACGCCTGGCGCTGGTGAACCGTGAGGGCTACGGCTGGACGCTGGACGAGGTGCCCCTGCCGCTCCGGCCCTCGCCGCTGGCCGACCGGCCCGGAGTGGACGACGACGGCCCGCAGTTGCCGCCGCTCCCGGAGCAGCCCGGGCTCGCCGGCACCGTCCTCTTGGCCCACGACGCGCCGGCGTCCGCCCTCGAGGACTTCTTCATCCCCACCCTGCGGACGCCCTTCTTCGAGTTCTCCACCCGTTCCACCTCGTCCGGCGGGACGGAGGTTCTCCCCGTCGTTGGCTTCTCGGTGGAAGGAGTCGACCGGCTCGGCCTCCACGCCTACGCCGTCAACGTGGCCTACGAGACTGGCGGGCCAGGCCCAAGCCTGGGCGTGGGCTATGGCAACTACCAGCTCGCCCCCGTCTGGCTCACTGTCGTCGGCGCCCGCGCCGCGGCGCAGGGCGTGGTGGACTACAGCGTCAGCGTTGCGGCGCAGGACACCTTCTGGACGACGCCCGTCACTTTGAGCTTCCTGCTTCTGCACCGCGACCAGGCCGGCGTCGCAGAGCCGCTTCGGGCCACCATCGGCGGACCCGGGCTCGCGGCCATCTTCGAGTCCACCGAGACCACCCCCTACGGCGGTGTCCGACGCGGCCTCTTCCTCTCTGGCGAGTCGGCCTACTACCCCGTCGGCACGCTGCATTTCGGCGACCTCGGAGCCACTGTGGGCGGCTGGTTGCCGCTGCCCTGGGATGCCCGGGATAGCCTTTTTCTATCGCTTCGCGGCCGCACCCTGCCTGGGGCTCCGGCGCGCCTGCTCGAGGTCGGCGGCGTCGCGCGCGGTCTCTACGAGGTGCACCCGGGCCCGGACCACGCCGAGCAGGGCCCCAACCTGGCCGTCTTTCCAAACATCGCCTTCGTCGAGCCGCTGGGGGGCTACGAGGACACCACCCTGCGCTGCGACAGCTCGCTCATCGCCGGGCTGGTGTATGACTTTCCCCTCATCATCGACCGGGGCTGGGCCTCGGTGTTGTGGGTGCTGCCCTCCCTCTTCCTGCGGCAGGTGGACCTCCAGCCTTTTGGCAACGTCGCCTGGACACACGACGCCGGATGGTCCGTGCACCGCGTGGCGGGCGCGGCGGTCCTCTTGCGCACCACCTTCGGCGGCGCCCTGGCGCTGTCCTTCTACTACCAGTTCGCCTGGCGCTTCGACGACGGCCTGCGAGCGCTGAATACCTTTGGCGTGGCGCTGGAGTGAGGGGGCCGCTCAACGGTACAACCCGGCGGCCTCGGCGTAGGCGAGCACCGCCCGCGGCACGAGGTGCGACACGTCGCGCCCGCTGGCCAGCGCTGCCCGCACTTCGCTGCTCGACACATGCGCCATGGGCGGACCGACGGCGGCCTCGGAGGGGTGCCCGGCGCGGTTGAGCACCAGGAGACGCGCCAGGGAGGCAATGGCCTCCGGCTCCTTCCACGTCGGAAAGTCGTGGACGATGTCGCTGCCCACCACCAGTGTCCAGCGGATGTCGGGGAAGCGGCCTGCCAGATGGCGCAGGGTGTCCACCGTGCGGCCCTGGCCCCCGAGGCTGTGTTCCACGTCCGAAACCTGGAGCCAACCCGAGGCGTCCGCGCACAGCAGCTCGCACATCCTCAGCCGGTGCACAAAGGGCGCCAGCTGTTTTCCAAACGGGTGGTGGTCCGACGGAACGAGCCACACGGCGTCCACTGGCTCGGTGGCCCGCACGAAGTGCGCGGCCAGCAGGTGACCGACATGGGGCGGGTTGAAGGAACCGCCGATGAGCGCGACGTCCATAAGGAAGCAAGCTTCAAGCGTAAAGCAGATAGGGCCGGCGGCGCTCCTGGAAGGCGTCGGAGGCGCCGTCCAGGAGCCGGGCCACCTCGGCGAAGGGCGCCCCGTCCTCCACCAGGAGGCGGATGGCATCGGTTCCGCACAAGAGGTCAAACGCCGAGCGGTCGCTGACGAATTCGTAGGCATCCGAGCGCCAGGCAAAGTCGGCCCGAGCGAGCGCCCGGGCCGCCACCACCGCGGCAAGCCCGGTGCGCACCGGCCGGAACGCCGCCCGGTCCACCACGTGGAGGAAGGCCCCGGCGCAGGAAGCGCCCCGGTGCTTGTCGAAGGTGGGGGTGAAGTGCACCGGACGCACCGCGAGGCCAGGAAGGCCGAGGGCGTCCAGCGCTCGAGCGAGGGCCTCGGCCTCGAGCCACGGGGCACCGAACTGCTCGAAGGGCCGGCACGTCCCTCGCCCCTCGGAGAGGTTGGTGCCTTCGAGGAGACACATCCCCGGGTAGACGCGCGCCGTGTCCACGGTGGGCATGTTCGGCGAGGGTGGAACGAAGTGCAGCCCGGTGTCGCCGAAGGCCATGTCCCGCGTCCAGCCCTCACAGGGCACGACGGTGAGCTCGACGCCCCAGCGCTGCTCGGCCTCCAGCAGCAGCGCCAACTCCCCGGCCGTCATTCCATGGCGCGCCGGCACGTCGTACAGGCCGACGAAGGAGCGAAAAGCAGCCCCGACGTGGTTGCCTTCGACCAGCAGGCCGCCGAGGGGGTTGGGTCGGTCGAGCACGACGAAGGCCACCTGCGCCTTGGCGCAGGCCTCCATGGCCAGCGCCATGGTGGCCAGGTAGGTGTAGTAGCGGGCCCCCACGTCCTGGACGTCGAAGAGCACGACGTCCAGGCCGGAGAGCCACTCCGGCCGCGGGCGGAGCGACTCGAAGCTCTTCCCATAGAGCGAGTGGACGGCCACGCCCGTCCGGGCGTCCATGGCGGCCCCCACCGCCTCCATGTATTGCGCCTCGCCCCGCACGCCGTGCTCCGGCCCGAAAAGCGCGCAGAGTGAAACGTCTCGTGCCTCGGTCAGCAAGTCCGCGAGGTGCTGGAAGCGCGCGTCCACGCTGGTGGGATTCACGATGGCTCCCACCCGCTGCCCGCGCAGCGCCCGAAACTCCTGGGCGGCCCAGACGTCGAGTCCCGTCTTCACGCCCATGTCCGAGGCTCCGCGCTGCCAATCCGGCACCCTGCTGCAACAGGAGGCTAACGCCGCGACGGCTGCAGCGGGCGGAGTTTCTTCGTCTGCTGCGTACTGAGCAAAGCGAGTGACTCCTTCATGCGGTCGTGCCTCATGTAGAAGTCCGAGAGTGCGGCGGTGACGCTGGCATTGGCTCGGTCCTCGCGGTGAAGCTTCAGGAGCACCGCCTCCGCCGCGGGCAGCTTCGAGGCGTCCTCCAGCACCCGAGCCAGCTGCATGCGCCGGCCCGCCGTGTGGTCCCCGGCGGCAATGAGGGCTCTGAGCTGCGTCTCCGCCAGCGCCCAGTCCTTCCTGCGCATGCCCATCGCGGCGAGCCGCGTCCGCGCCTCGGTGTAGCCACTGCGCAACGAGACCGCTTCGAGGTACAGCACCCGCGCTGCCGCGTCGTCGCCTTGCCCCTCCTTCACCAGAGCAGACAGGTAGCGCACGCGGGGGTTGTCCGGACCAAGCCGTTGCGCCGCCTTCAAGTGCGCGTCGATGAAGGCCGTGTCCCTCCCGAGCTTGAGCCCCAGGCGGGCGGCCTCCAGGTGGGGCAAGGGCGAGCCTGGAGCCTCCTGGCAGAGGGTTTGCGCCATCTCCAGCGCCGCCTCGTCATGGCCGGCCTGCTCCAGGGCCAGCACCGGCTCCACTCCAGAGCCCGGGCCAGAGCCCAGCGCCGTCAACAGCGGCAACAGCAGTGAAGCGAGCAACGTCACCCTCCGAACCAGTAGCAGAGGGACAGTGAAGGTCTCAACCGCACCGCTTGACAAGCCCCCGACTGGCATCCGACACACGCTCTGAGTCCCTTGCCTTTCTCCTCTCGAACGCTGCACGACCTGGCCTACGCGGACGTCCTGGCCGCGCTGTCGGCCCGCTGTCGCACCGACGTCGGCCGCGAGCGGGCCACCGCCCGCCCCTTCCTCGAGGACGCGGACAGCGTCCGGGCGCAGCTGGCACGGGTGCAGGAGGCCTGCTCGCTGCTGGCCCAGGACGAGACGTTGCCCCTGGACGGCGTCGCGGACGTGCGGGAAAGCGTCGAGCGTGCGGCCAAAGGCGCAATGCTCGAGCCGGCCGCGCTCCAGGCCTGTGCCCGCACCCTGTTTGCCTTTCTTCGCACCCGCCAAGTGCTGGCCGCACGTGAGGCGGAGCTGCCGGCACTGGCCGCCATCGCCCGGGCACTCCCGGAGCTCGAGCCGCTGGCCGCCCGGCTGGACTCGAGCTTCGAGGCGGATGGGACGCTTTCCGAGCGCGCGAGCCCCGCCCTCAGGGACGCGCGAGCGCAGGTCCGTGGGCTGCACCGCGCCATCAAGAGCCGGCTCGACTCTTTGTTGCGCGAGCCCGCCTTCAGCGTCCACCTGCGCGAGTCCTACTACTCGGTGCGCAACGGCCGCTACGTGTTGCCGGTGCTGGCCCAGGACAGGGCGGAGGTCCCGGGCATCGTCCACAATGCGAGTCAGACGGGGCAGACGCTCTTCGTCGAGCCGCAGCCGCTGGTGGCGCTCGGTAACGACCTGGCCATCGCCGACTCGCTGGTGCTGGAAGAAGAGCGACGCGTGCTGCAGGAGCTGTCGGGCCGGGTGGGCGCCCAGGCCGAGGCCCTCCAGGCAGGGGTGGCCGCCTGTGCCGAGCTGGACGAGGCCGAAGGCGCGGCGCGCCTGGCCGTGGCCCTGGACGCCGCCCCACCCCACCTCGAGGACGCCGACGGCCCGCTCGAGCTGCTTCAGCTTCGCCACCCGCTGCTCGCACTCCGCGGTGTGGCGGTGGTCCCCAACGACGTCCAGCTCACTGGCGAGGTGAGAGCGCTCGTCATCTCCGGACCCAACGCCGGCGGAAAGACAGTCACCCTCACCGCCGTCGGCCTTTGCGCACTCATGCTGCGGGCCGGACTCCCCATTCCAGCCGCCGCCGGCTCGCGCGTACCCCTCTACGCCTCGGTGCACTCCGCGGTGGGCGATGCGCAAGACCTCGGACAGGGGCTCTCCACCTTTAGCGCCCACCTGGCGGAGCTGAAGCGCATCGGCGAGGCTTCCGGTGCAGGCTCGCTCGTCCTCATCGACGAGATTGCGGCCGATACCGACCCGCGTGAGGGGGCGGCCCTGGCCACCGCCTTCCTCGAGGCACTCTTGGAGCGCGGGGCTCGAGCCCTTGTCACAACCCACCTCGAGGAGCTCAAGGCGCTCACCCACGTCGACGCGCGGTTTCTCAACGCCCGGGTGGGCTTCGACGCTCGGCGCATGGCACCCACGTACCGGCTTCACCTCGGCGCTGCCGGAAGCTCCTCGGCGCTTGAATTGGCCGAGCGAATGGGGCTGCCCAAAGCATTGGTTTCCCGGGCCCGCGCGCTCGCCGCCGGCGCTGGTGGTCCGCTCTCGGCGGCCCTCGCTGCCCTCGAGACACAGACACGCCAGCTTCAAGCCGCGACGGAAGCGGCCCACGCCGCGGCCGCCGAGGCCACCGGCCGCGCCGAGGCGCTCGAGAAGCAGGGACGCGCCGCGCTGGAACAGGCGCGTGCCGCCGAGGCCGAACAGTCCCGGCGCGTGGCCGAGGACACCGAGCGCACGCTGGGGGAAGTCACCGCGTTGCTGGCGGAGCTGCGCGCCACAGCGTCCGTGGAGCGCGCCGACGCGGCGCGCGTCCTGCTTGCCGCCCAGGCCAAGGAAGCCCAGGCCCGGGCGGAGGCGAGCCGCCTGAAGGATGCCCGGGGCCGGAGTCCGCTGGCACCGGCCCGTCTCGCAGTCGGCAAACGCGTCCACCACCTCGGGCTCGGTCGAGACGTGGAGGTGCTGGCCCTGGAGGGCGACGAGGCACTGGTGGCGGCCGGCTCGCTCAAGCTGCGCGTCGCGCAGGACGTCCTCGCGGGCGCGCGAGAGGGGCCGCCCCCGGCCCGCCGAGGCCCCGCTGCACGCCGAAGCGCCGCCGAGGCCCGCGCCCGAGAGGCGGCCCCGGCTCCGCTGGAGTCTGGCGTGCCGCGCTGCGACGTCCGGGGGCTGCGGACAGACGACGCCCTCCGCGAGGTGGAAACCTTCCTCGACCGGGCCTTCCGCGACGGCCAGCCAACAGTGCTGGTGGTGCACGGGCATGGCACAGGAGCCCTGCGACAGTCGCTCCGCGCTGCGCTCTCAGAGTCCCCCTACGTCCAGAGCCTAGCGCCCGGCGAAGCGCACCAGGGCGGGGACGGCGTGACGTTTGTGGCACTGAGAGACGGATGAGCCCCCCGCGCCTTCCCCTGCTGCTCCTTCTGAGCATGGCCGAGGTGGGCTGCTGGGCGCCGTTTTCTGGGCCGCTCTTGGATGCCCATGCCCATTACGAACCGGCCGGCCAGCTGCGGCCCCGTTCCGGCCACCGGGCGGGCGACTTACCACTGGAGATGGCGGAGGCCCACGTCGAGCGGGCGGTGCTGCTGGCCGTTCCGCCCCCGGCGGCCGATGCAGCCGGCATCCGCCAGGCGAACGACCAGCTGGCTTCCTTCGCACGCTCTCACCCCGGGCACTTTCTCGCCATCGCCGCCCTTTCCTCGGCAGATGCCGAGGCAGCCCTCAGGGAGGTGGAGCGGGTGGCGGGCCTGGGCTTCGCCGGCGTGAAGCTTTCCCCGGAGCGCCTGGACCTCGGGGCGCCGGAGGTGCGCGGGCTGGTGGCGCGCGCCTCGGCGCTCAGGCTGGTGGTGTACGTGGAGGGCTGGTGGCCCGATGCGGCCTACCAGGTGGGGAAACTGGCGCTCGCGCTGCCGCAGGCTCGCCTCGTCCTCACCCACCTTGGCGGCGTGCATTTCAGCGACGTCCTCGTTTTCCGCGTGCTTGACCTGCACCCCTTCACCCCGCGCAACGTCTGGTTCGACCTCTCGGGCGTTGCACCCCTCTACGCCGACTCGCCCTTCGCTGCGCAGCTTCTGTGGGTCTGCCGCCAGGTGGGCGTGGATCGCGTCCTCTTCGGCTCGGACTGGCCCCTCACCAGTCTCGAGGAGGCGGCCAGCAGCGTGCGGCGTCTCGGCTTTTCCCAGGCCGAGCAAGCCCAGGTATTCAACGGCAACGCCGAGGCGCTCTTCCACTGGTGAGGACGCCGCATCGGCCTGCAGCAGCCGCTTGACGCCCGGTCACTTCTCGGCCCCCCCGGGGCCGCTCACGGCCGGCGAGGGCGCAAGGGGGGGGCGCCTGACGAGCTCAAGGGTTCTCCTCGAGGCGACGGGCGCGGTGGGTCCGCCGAAACCGCCGTAGGTAGAGCGCGAGCAGCACCGCGCAGCCGCCTGCTGCGACCGCG
>Ga0302314_10014982_pt1 | contig 13217 bp, 11 predicted proteins | sample III_Palsa_N2_3_FD_200533 | JGI IMG/M metagenome (GOLD analysis project Ga0302314, IMG submission 200533) | Peat permafrost microbial communities from Stordalen Mire near Abisko, Sweden - III_Palsa_N2_3 | ecosystem: Environmental > Terrestrial > Soil > Palsa > Peat permafrost | place: Sweden...
GGCTTATCCGATGGGCTGTTTGCAGGAAGCCCGGGGAAGCCGGCGCGACCCCTCATCCGTCAGGCTTCGCCTGCCACCTTCTCCCCCAAGAGGGAGAAGGAAAGCTGTCTACCCCGCCCCCAAGTCCTTCAGCACCACCGCCGACTTTTTGGGATCATCGTCGACGACGGCTTCCATCTTGCCGTCCTTGGTCCACCAGACCAGCAGGGGGTAGCCGAAGTCGAGGCCGTTATCCTTGAGCAGCGGGGTCAGCTTGTCGACGGTGGCGCGGCCGACTTCGACCACGGCGTTGCGGGCGACATCGGTGTCGGCGGGGGGGATGCCGGGCGCCGTCCAGTCCTGGGGCGAGGCCTTCATCCAGCGCTGGAACAGGGCCCAGCTCTTGTTGACCCACAGCTCCGCCACCGTGTTGCGCTCGATGGCGCTGGATTGCGAGGTGCCCTGCAGGTCCGGCCGGGCGATCATGATCACCGCGGTGTCGATCTGGGCCTCGTGCAGCTTGGGGAAATCGTCGCCGTAGAGGGTCTGCAGCGACGGGTCGGCGCGGTAGGCGACCACATAGAGTTTGGGACCGCCCAGGCCGGGCGAGACGCCGCCGGCGCTTTCCAGGGTCTTGGTGATCTCGGCCTGATCCTTGGTGATCTGGTGCGGCCGATAGCGCCCTTCGACGTTCCAATAGAAGTAGAAGCCGCCGGCGATGGCGGCGAAGAAGACGACCAGGACGAACAGGTTTCGGATGAAGCGGAACATGCGGCGGCCTCAGTTCATGGTCGGGATGACGAAGGCGCTGTCGGTGACGTCGCCTTCCGGCCAGCGGGCGGTGATGGTCTTGACCTTGGTGTAGAACTTCACCCCCTCCATGCCATGCTGGTTGGTGTCGCCGAAGGCCGAGCGCTTCCAGCCGCCGAAGGTGTGGTAGGCCACCGGCACGGGGATTGGCACATTGATGCCCACCATGCCGACCTCGACCCGGGCGGCGAACTCGCGGGCGGCGCGGCCGCTGCGGGTGAAGATGGCGACGCCATTGCCGTACTGGTGCTTGGACGGCAGGGCGATGGCCTCGTCCAGGGTCTCGGCGCGGACGATCTGCAGCACCGGGCCGAAGATCTCGTCCTGATAGGTCTTCATCGTCGGCGTCACATGGTCGAACAGGGTCGGGCCGATGAAGAAGCCCTGCTCATAGCCCTGCAGCTTGAAGCCCCGGCCGTCGACCACCAGCTCGGCGCCCTCGTGGACGCCCAGGGCGATGTAGTCCTCGATCTTCTTGCGGTGCGCGGCGCTGACCACGGGACCATACTGGGCGGCGGGGTCGGAGGAGACGCCAACCTTCAGGGTTTCGATTTCAGCCAGCAACTTGGCGCGGACGGTCTCTGCGGTCTTGGCGCCCACCGGGGCGACGACGGGCAGGGCCATGCAGCGCTCGCCGGCCGAGCCATAGGCCGCGCCCATGATGTCCTTCACCGCCTGGTCGAAGTCGGCGTCGGGCAGGATGATGCCGTGGTTCTTGGCCCCGCCCATGGCCTGGACCCGTTTTCCGTTCGCGGCGCCGGTGGAATAGACGTATTGGGCGATGTCGGAGGAGCCGACGAAGCTCACCGCCTTGATCAGCGGGTGGTGCAGGATGGCGTCCACGCAGACCTTGTCCCCGTGCACCACATTGAGCACGCCCTTGACGTCCTGGCCGGCGGCGGCGCCCGCCTCCATGAACAGCTCGCCCAGGCGCACCGGCACGGACGGGTCCTTTTCCGAGGGCTTGAGGATGAAGGTGTTGCCGACGGCGATGGCGACGCCGAACATCCACATGGGTATCATGGCGGGGAAGTTGAAGGGCGTAATGCCGGCGACCACACCCAGCGGCTGGCGCATCGAATAGACATCGATGCCGGGGCCGGCGCCCTCGGTGTATTCGCCCTTCTGGGCATGGGGGATGCCGCAGGCGAACTCGATCACTTCCAGGCCGCGCTGGATGTCGCCCCGGGAGTCAGCCAGCACCTTGCCGTGTTCGGAGGACAGCAGCGCCGCCAGCTCATCCATGCGCGCCTCGACCAGGCGTTTGAACTCGAACATCACCCGGGCGCGGCGCTGGGGGTTGGTGGCGCCCCATTTGATCTGGGCGGTCAGGGCCGCCTGGACGGCGACATCCAGGTCGGCCTCGCTGGCCAGGGCCACCTTGGCCTGGACCTCGCCGATATTGGGATCGAACACATCACCGAACCGGTCCGACGCGCCGTCAAAGGCCTGGCCGTTCACGAAATGGCGGATACTGCGCATGGGGGACTTCCGAAGTGGCGATCCCACCTTCTATGCGCGATGACGCCCGCCGATCCACCGAAAAGCCGCCAGACCCGCCCTACGCGAGCGCCCCCGCCGGCGCGAAGCGGCTGCGCCGCCACAGCCGCCAGGCCTCGACGGCGGCCAGGCAGAGCATGATCAGGACGGTCATGCCGACTCCCACCTTCATGCCCAGGTCCATATTGGTCTGCAGGATCGCCTGGGCGTGCGGGGGGATGCGCGGGCCCGAGGCGTTGATCCAGTGGCCGGCCTCGAACACGCCGGACATTATGGTCGCGCCCAGCAGGAACTTGGCCATCCGCAGGGCGCCGTTCACGGCGACCCGCCGGGGCTGGGCCAGGGCGAAGACATTGCCGGCGATCTCGAAGGCGGCATAGCCCAGGATGGGCCAGAAATACTCCGCCCAGACCGGGGCGAGGCTCAGCTCCAGGCCTATGTCGGGCATCCAGTTGCGGAAATGGATCACGCCGATCCACCAGAGCAGGAAGGCCACGGAGAAGGCGGTCTCAACAATCCGATCGAAGGGCCGGGCGCCGGGATTGCTGACCGGCAGGTCGCGAGGGCGCCAGCGGGTCAGCCGCCCGGTCTTGCCGAAACGCTCGATCCCGGCGAACACCAGGGTCACGACGCCGAAGATCAGGATCGCCACCGACACGATCGACGAGGTCGCTTCCCGGATGCCCATGTGTTCGTTGCGGCCGGCAAACAGGGTCACGCCCGCCAGGGCCGCATAGGCGATGCCGGCGATCCCAAGGCAGATCCGCAGGGTCTTCCACCAGAAGGGAAACACCTCCGGCCCGATCAGGCTGGGGGAGCCGCGATAGCGGGCGGCGATGGTAAGGGGGTGGCCGTAGGCGATCAGCAGCGCTTCGACCTCGGCCTGCGAGGCCTTGCCGCCGGATCGGGCCTTCAGCCCGTCCAGCTTGTCCATCAACACCTCGCGCAGCTCGGCCAGGATGTCGGCGCGTTCGCGTTCCGGCAGTTCGCGGCCGATGGCGGCGAGGTAGCGTTCAATGAGGTCCATGGCGGTCAAGCCTCCTCGTTCAGGATGGTGGTGAGGGATTGGTCGAGCCGCCGCCATTCGGCGATCAGGCGCGTCAGGGTTTCGGCGCCGAGGGGCGACAGGCGGTAGAAGCGCTTGTTGCGCTTGTCCTCCTCCCGCCACTCGCTGAGCAGCAAGCCCTGAGTCTCGAGCCGGCGCAGCATCGGGTAGAGGGCGCCTTCGTCGATCTCCAGGCCCACCTCGGCCAGGGCGTGGCGCAGGGTGTAGCCGTAGTGCTCCCGCCGCAGCTGGCCCAGCACGGCCACGATCAGCGAACCGCGGCGAAGCTCCAGGCGGAGGGATTCAAAGATGTCGGCCTCATTCGGCATACTGTGTGATATACACTGTGTGTCACACAGTATCAAGGGGCGGTTGGCATGCTCGCTGCTGAACCCTCTCCCCATGAAGTACGGGGAGAGGGTTCCGGAAATTAATTCCCCGCCAGGGCGCCCAGATCCGGCGCGTCCAGGTCCAGCTTGGCGGCTTCGACCACGGCCACGGTCCCGAAGCGCTTCTTCAGGGCCGGGAGGAACATCTTGGCGTCGCCGACGACGATGATGTCGGCCTTGGCGGGGTCGACCAGATGGGCGGCGGCGGCGGCTTCCTGGGCGGGGGTGACGGCTTCGGTGCGGGCGATGTAGCGGTCGACGTCCTGGGGCGCGATATTCTCCACCGCGTCGGTGGCCAGCAGCCGGCTCATCCCCTCGGCGGTGGCGGCGGAGCGGCCGAACTCGCCGGTGAGGGTGGATTTACGGGCGTCCAGCTCCGCCGGCGGGGCGGCGGCAGAACCCAGCTTGTCGATCTCGGCCAGGATCAGGCCGGCGACATCGTCGGCGGACTCATTCTTGGTCTGGGCCGAGGCCACGAAGACGCCGGCCTCGCGGCGGGCGCCCAGCTGGCTGTTCGAGCCGTAGCTGAGACCGCGCTTGACCCGCACCTCCTCGTTCAGGCGGGCGGAATAGCCGCCGCCCAGCACGCCGTTGGCCACCTCCACCGCGTCGAAGTCCGGATCGCGGCGGGGGATGGAGCGGCCGGCCACCAGCACGGCGGCCTGGCCGGTTCCCGGCAGGTCGACCACCAGCACCCGGTGGCCCGGCGTGGTGGGCTGGGGCGCCGCTTCCGGCGCGGGGCCGGCGGGATTGGTCCAGTCGCCGAACGCCCGCTCGGCCATGGCAAAGCCGGTCTCAGGGTCGATGTCGCCGGTCAGAACCAGCACCGCCTGGTCGGGACGATAGAGGCGCGCATACTGGGCGGTGACGTCGGCGCGGGTGATGCGGGTGAGCGAGGCGGGCGATCCGTCCGCCGGATGGCCATAGGGGCCTTCGCCGAACACCAGGCGCGAGGCGGCCATGCCGGCCAGGGCGCCGGGTTCCTGCATCGACACGGTCAACTCATCCAGCTTCTGCTGGCGCAGCCGGTCCAGCTCGTCCTGGGCGAAGGCCGGGTGGCGCACCACGTCGGCCAGCACCGGCAGGGCCTGGGGCAGGGTGTTGGCCAGGCTGGAGAGGGTGACGGCGGAGGAGTCGTAGCCAGAGCCGGAGCTCAGCGATCCGCCGAGGGATTCGATCTGGGCGGCGATCTGGGTCGCCGTGCGGGTGGCCGTGCCCTGGGGCAGCAGGTCGGTGGTCACCCCGGCCAGACCCGCGAGGCCATGGGGGTCCAGCGCCGCGCCATTCTTGACCGTCAGTTCGGCGGTGACGATGGGCAGGTCGCTGGTCTTGGCGACGATGACCCGCAGGCCGTTCTTCAGGGTGCGCTCCACCGGAACCGGCAGGACGGCCACCACGGCCGCGCTGGGAATTGGCGGCTTGGCCCGCTGATCCTCCGGCAGGATTTCGGTGGAGGCCATGGCGCCCACCGGCGGCAGGGCTGTCGCCTGCACCTGCGGGCTATCCTGCACCAGGGCGTCGGCCTGACCGGCGGGACGCTCGGAGTCGGCGCGGTAGATCAGGGTGACGCGGTGGTCGTCGACCAGATATTGGCGCGCCACGCGTTGGACGTCGGCGGGGGTGACGGCTTCGATGTCGGCCACGTCGCTGTTGACCTTGGCCGGACCGCCCTCGGTGACGATGGCCTCGCCGATCTCGCTGGCGCGGCCCTCGATGGTCTCGCGGCCGTGCAGCACCTGGGAGATCAGCTGGTTCTTGGCCGACGCCAGCTCGGCGTCGCTGATCGGCGCCTGGCGCAGTTTTTCCAGCTGGGCCCGCAGGGCGGTCTCGCCGTCGGCGGCGGATTTGCCGGCGGCCATGATGGCGCCGACCTGGAAGATCCCCGGCTGCTGGCGCAGGTCGGGGTTGGAGAAGACCTGGGTGGCGATCTGCTGGCGGTAGACCAGTTCCTGATAGAGGCGGGAGGATTTGCCGGTGGTCAGCACCCCGTCCAGCACCTTGAGCGCGGCGGCGTCCGGGCTGGCGGCGTCTGGGGCGGCCCAGGTCATCACCACCGCCGGCAGGGGCACATTGGGGCCATAGACATTGATGGTCCTGGCGTCCGTGCGCGGGGGCTCGACCGCGGTCACGCGGGGGATGGGCGTGGCGGGCCGGGCGATGGGGCCGAAATACTGGTCGACCCAGGCGTCCAGCTGGGCCGGATCGAAGTTGCCGACGATGATCAGATGGGCGTTGTCGGGGCGGTAGTAGGTGGCGTGGAAGGCGCGCACGTCGGTGAGGGTCGCCGAATCCAGGTCGGCGATCGAGCCGATCGGCGGGCGGTGATAGGGGTGGGCGGACCAGGAGGCCTCCGGCACATCCAGGCTGAACAGGCGGCCATAGGGGTCGGCCAGCACCCGCTGGCGCAGCTCCTCCTCCACCACCTTGCGCTCGGACTCGAAATTGGCCTCGTCGACCACCAGGCAGCACAGCCGCTCGGCCTCGGCCCACAGCAGGCGCTGCAGGTGATTGGCGGGGATGACCTCGTGATATTCGGTGGTGTCGTCGCCGGTGGAGGCGTTGTTGAAGCCGCCCACATCCTCGGTCAGCCGGTCCATATATTCCGGCGGCATGTCGCGGGCGCCCTTGAACATCAGATGCTCGAACAGATGGGCGAAGCCGGAGCGGCCGGGGGGATCGTTCTTGGCGCCCACCCCGTACCAGACCTGGACGGTGACATTGGGCGTCGAGGTGTCGCGCACGGTGTAGAGGGTCAGGCCGTTGGGCAGGACGCGGACGTGATAGTTGACCGGCGGGGCGGTGATCGCCGCCGTCGGCGCGGCGCTCGCAAGACCCGCCGTCCCTCCGGCCAGGACAAGGACCGAGGCGAGCAGGGCCCCTTTGAACTGGGCAAGGCGTCTCATGCGTATCTCCGGGCGAGCGTCATACAATCCACTGCCCTGGGTTTGCGGCGGCCTCAAGGCCTGGCGTTGCGGTCAGCGCGCGCCGGCCTGCGCCTCGCTGGCTTTTCTGAGATTCTCCAGGGTCGCCGGCAGGTCATTGCGCAGGACGGCGCGGACCATGAAGCTGGGGGCGGCGAAGGGGGAGGAGATGCGGCTTTGGTAGGTGACCCGGGTGCGGGCGCCGCCGTCCAGGGTCTCCAGCCGCCATTCGCCTTCCAGGATCTTGAAGTCCCCGTCGGTGCGGTGGAACTCCACCGTATGCGGGGCGTCGTACTCGGAGCGCATTACCGTGCGCACCCCCGGCAGCAGGGAGGCCTTGGTCACCTGTTCGCGCACGTCCCAGCGGCCGGCGGGGTCGCGCTGCAGCACGTGGCAGTATTTGACATTGACCATCAGCGACGGGACGCGGGCGCAATCGACCATGATGGCCCAGACCACCGCGCGGGGGGCGTTCACGTCGATCTGGCCATGGATGATCCCAGCGGCGCCACGGGGGTCGGCCGTCACCGTCACGGTCGGCGGGGCTTCAGCGGCCAAGGCCGGGGCGGCGAAGGCCGAGGCAAGGGCGAGAAAGGCGGCGGTGTTGCGAAGGGTTTCGGGCATCTGCGCTCCTTGGCCGGAAGCCCCGACCGAAGGGATACGCCCCGCGATGCGGTTTAGATGCCCGCGTTCCGTTCGGCGCGCGGGCATGGCATAAGCCGCCCATGCCCGAAGAGCCCATCATGACGCCCAAAGCCGGCGGCTTCTTCTCCGAATGGTCGGTAGAGATCGTCTGGCCCAGCGGCCACAAGGACAAGGTCGGCGGCTTTCGCGACGAGCGGCACGCCAGGGGCTGGATCGCCACCGAGTCCAAGGCCTGGATCGCGCAGATGCGGGCGCCGAGGCGGTTTTAGAAGGGGTATCTCTCCCCAATATTGCGCCGTTCTCCAGGCCTCGTGCCTGGGGAACGGTGGAAAATGGAGGGTGCGGGCGTTGAGCCCAGCTTGGCTAGCGCACGGATAAGGCTCTAAGCTTCCGCAAAATCGGGAGGGAGCATCATGAAGCGCATCCGTACGGCGGCCTTGGTCGCCGTCGTCCTCGCGGCCTGGGCGGCCCAGGCCATGGCCCAGGACACGGTCAGCGAGGTGGTCGTCACCGCCGAAAGGCGCAATCAGAATCTTAGCCGCGTGCCCGTGGCCATCGACCTGCAGGCGCCGCACGTGGTGCTGGCGCGCCGCGCCGACAACCTGATCACCACGGTTCGCGTGGTCTGCGACACGCGCGATCCGGCCCGGCGGGTGGACGAGCTGAAGGCGACGCTGCGCAACATGATCCGCGGCCAGAACGGCCAGATCGAGCTGGGCGTCGGCCAGGGGATCATCAGCCGCTTTGATGAAACCATGCTGGACAAGGTGATCGCGCCGGACAGCTCGTCGACGGACACCAGCGAGGCGACGGTGGTGATCAAGACCCACATCACCGCCGCGGACACCTTCGACATCGCGACCGCGCGGATCACCAGCTACATCGAGCGGACTCAGAAGGTGGGCCGGACAGAGATTCTGCGCGACCAGGACTGGAACCTGACCCTGATCAATCCGGAACAGTACCGGGGCGCCATCATCGGCAGGGTCGCCGCCGACGCGCATGAGGCCGCGAACGCCTTTGGCCCCGGCTATGGCGTCCGCGTCGACGGGCTGCAGCAGAAGGTCGACTGGCGCCAGTCCGGACCGCTCGACCTCGCGCTCTTCATTCCCTACCAGCTCGTCGTCGAACCGGCGGCGCACTGATCCCGGCGGCGCCGGGGCGGCCTACCCCTTCGCCCCCACCCGGTTCTCCACCAGGTCCGTCACCACGCTGGGATCGGCCAGGGTGCTGGTGTCGCCGAGGTTGCTGACGTCGCCCTCGGCCACCTTGCGCAGGATACGGCGCATGATCTTACCGGAGCGGGTCTTGGGCAGGCCGGGGGCCCACTGGATCACATCCGGCGCGGCAAAGGGGCCGATCTCGCGGCGAACCCACTTGATCAGGTCGGCGCGTAACCCATCCGTGGCCTCGACCCCCACCTTGAGGGTGACATAGGCGTAGATGCCCTGGCCTTTGATGTCGTGCGGGAAGCCGACCACCGCCGCCTCGGCCACATCGTGGTGACCCACCAGGGCGCTCTCGATCTCGGCGGTGCCCAGCCGGTGGCCGGAGACGTTGATCACGTCGTCCACCCGGCCGGTGATCCAGTAGTAACCGTCCTCGTCCCGCCGGCAGCCGTCGCCGGTGAAATACTTGCCGGGATAGGTGGTGAAATAGGTGGCGATGAAACGGTCGTGGTCGCCATAGACCGTACGCATCTGGCCCGGCCATGAGTCGGTGATGCAGAGGTTGCCCTGGGTCGCGCCCTCCAGAACCTTGCCGTCCGCGTCCACCAGCTGCAGCTTTACCCCCGGCAACGGCTTGGTCGCTGAGCCCGGCTTCAAGGGCGTCGCGCCCGGCAACGGCGAGACCAGGCAGGCGCCGGTCTCCGTCTGCCACCAGGTGTCGACGATGGGGCAGCGCCCTTCGCCCACCACCCGGTGATACCAGAGCCAGGCTTCCGGATTGATCGGCTCGCCCACCGAGCCCAGCAGGCGCAGGGATTTGCGGGAGGTCTTCTTCACCGGCTCCTCGCCCTCGCGCATCAGGGCGCGCAGGGCGGTGGGGGCGGTGTAGAAGATCTCCACCTGGTGCTTGTCGATCACCTCCCAGAAGCGGGAGGTGGTGGGATAGTTGGGCACGCCTTCGAAGATCAGGGTCGTGGCGCCATTGGCCAATGGTCCGTACACGATGTAGCTGTGGCCGGTGACCCAGCCCACGTCGGCGGTGCACCAGAAGACCTCGCCGGGGCGGTAGTCGAACACCAGCTCATGGGTCCAGGCCGCCCAGGTCAGATAGCCGCCGGTGGTGTGCAGCACCCCCTTGGGCTTTCCGGTGGAGCCCGAGGTGTAGAGGATGAACATCGGATCTTCCGCGCCCATGGGCTCGGGTGCGCAGTCGGCGGAGACGCCGGCCCGGTCTTCCGTATACGGATGGTCTCGGCCGGCGGCGAGCGGAACGGCCGCGCCGGTGTGGCGGATGACGATCACGTCCTTCACATCCGGGCAGGACTTCAGCGCCTCGTCGACGTTCAGCTTCAGCGGGACGACCTTGCCGCCGCGCACCCCCTCGTCGGCGGTTATGACGATGCGGCTGTCACAGTCCTGAATGCGACCGGCGATGGAGTCGGGGGAGAAGCCGCCGAAGATCACCGAATGCACCGCGCCGATACGGGTGCAGGCCAGCATGGCGTAGGCGGCCTCGGGGATCATCGGCAGGTAGATGGTGACCCGGTCACCCTTTTTGACGCCCCGCTTCTTCAGCACATTGGCCATGCGACAGGTTTCCGCGTGGGCCTCGGCATAGGTAATCTTGCGGCTGCTCTTCGGATCGTCGCCCTCCCAGATGATGGCGACGTCATTGGCGCGGGTCGGCAAGTGCCGGTCCAGGCAGTTGGCCGAGACGTTCAGCACCCCGTCGGCGAACCAGCGGATGTGGAAGTCCTTGGCGTCGAACGAGACGTCCTTGACCTGGGTGAAGGGCTTGATCCAGTCGAGGCGTTTGGCCACATCGGTCCAGAAGCCATCGGGATCGGTCTCGACCCGTTTCCAGGCCGCGTCATAGCCGGCCGCGTCCATATGGGCCTTGGCGGCCCAGGCCTCGGGAACCGGAAACACTTGGCCGTCGCTCACGGGCGTTCTCCCTCACACGATTTTGAGGCGCAGGTAACCGAACGGGAGCGGTGGGCGCAAGCAGACCAATACTGGATCAGCCAGGCGCGCCGTTGCGTCCTATCGGCCTCAGGCTGGTTCCCGGGAGTTTCTGACGAGCGCGTCCCTGAGGGCGCTGACTTCGACATTGAGGCGGATGATATCCTCCACGGGAAGTCCGGACCGCTCCAGCAGGGTCTCGGTCAGGCATTTCGAGTCCTGGTGCAGCGACTTTCCCTTCGGGGTAAGGGTGACAATCACCTGCCGTTCGTCCCGCGGGTTGCGCTGACGCCGCGCCAGGCCTGCCGTTTCGAGCCGTTTCAGCAGCGGCGTGATCGTGCTCGACTCCAGCGCCAGCCTGTCGGCGATAGCGCCCACCGTCTGCCCGTCTTGCTGCCACAGGGCGCTCATCACCAGATATTGTGGATAGGTGAGGCCGAGGCGGTCGAGCAGCGGCTTGTACACCCGGTTGATGGCGATGTTCGCCGAATACAGGGCGAAACACAGCTGAGCATCGAGCGGCAGGGGTTCTGGAAGGATCAACACGTTGGCTCTCCGCGGCCGCGTCTCATTCTTATCACGAAATTGCATATCGCGATAAAGAAACCGCTTTACAAGCGCGGCTTCGTGGCACATCAAATATATATCGCGATAACAAATATCGCAGCAATCAAATCGAAGGACCCCAGCCATGACCCGCATTCGTACACTGCTAGCCGCCGCCTCGTTCGCCGCCCTGAGCACCGTCGTCGCCGCCGCGCCGGCGAGCGGACCCGTGCACAATATCGTCCTGGTCCACGGCGCCTTCGCCGACGGATCGGGCTGGAAGCCGGTCGCCGATATCCTCAAGCAAGACGGCTATACCGTCAGCATCGTCCAGGAACCGGAAACCTCGATCGCGGACGATGTCGCCGCCACCAATCGCGTCATCGATCGTCAATCCGGCCCGGTGGTGCTGGTCGGCCATAGCTATGGCGGCGCTGTCATCACCGAGGCGGGGGTCAACCCCCGTGTCGCAAGCCTGGTCTACGTCGCCGCCTTCGCGCCCGACGAGGGTGAGAAGCTGGGCGCCCTGGCCGGCAGCATTCCGCCCGCGGCGAACAGTATTGCGCCGACGGCCGACGGCTATCTGCTGATCGATCAAGCCAAGTTCGCGGCGGATTTCGCCGCCGACCTGCCGCCCGCCGAGGCTCAGTTCATGGCGATTTCGCAGGTGCCGATCAATGCCAGCACGTTCGGCACGCCCATCACCGCCCCCGCCTGGAAGATCAAGCCCAGCTACGGGATCGTCGCGACCCAGGATCGGATGATCAACCCGGACCTGGAACGCTCGATGTACAAGCGTGCCGGCGCCAAGGTGACCGAAATCAAGGGCAGCCACGTGATCTTCCTGTCGCAACCCCGCGCGGTGGCGACCGTCATCGAGCAGGCCGCAAACGCAGCCCGATAGGAGCTGACGATTACGTTGACGGGCCGGGTGACGAAGGTCGCCCGGCCCTAGGCGCGCGTGCACCGTCACCGCAACCAACATGCTCTCGTTTCCTGGGTCTTACGCACAGAACCCATTGAGCTCGAACGGCGACGAACCGCGACACAAGATGCCGATTGCGCGGTTGTTCGATTGGCCCCAGAACAACCTGTGATCAGGCCGTGACGGCCGCATCAAGGGTGTGTTGAAGGAAGGCGGTGCGGGCATGGGTTCGGCGTCTGTTCATGGGGTCGCGGCCATCGTCGCCCTCCTTTCCCTGGCCTTTGCGCCTGTCGCCAGCGCCCAAACCACTGACGCGCCGAACACCCCGGCCAACCCGGTCGTCGCCGATCTGAATCACTATTTCGACGCGCCCGACGCACCCGAAACCTATCGCGCCCTGACCGGGCAGGGCGATCCCCACATCCCGCCGGAAGACCTCTGGTCGGAGGATTTCCAGGCCACGCCGGATCCCCTGTTTGGCCTTATCGTGCCCGGCCCGGTCGATAAATCCAACTATGTCGAAAACCTGTGCCGCACGGACTATGCACTGCAGACGCTCAGGGCCCGTATCGCCCAGTTGGGGATGAACCATCCCTACGTCCGCCGCTGGATCGCGGTGCAGCGGGCGGTGTTCTCGCTGTGCAGCGGCGGCCCGTCCGTGCGGGTTCTGCCGCCGCCACTGGCCATCGAGGATGCGGCGCTGCGCCGGCTCCAGGCCGACGACCGCGCCTATCAGGCCGCATCGTTGGCCTTCTACCAGAATGATCGTCATGCGGCGCTCAGCGCCTTTGGCAGGATCGCCCGAAGCCCATCGCCGCATCGTCCAATCGCCATCTATATGATCGCCGCCATCAAGGCTGGATCGGACGCCAAGGTCTGGCAGCCGGGCGACAAGCCGCTGGCGGACCGCCCGCATTCCATCGCCGATATTCAGGCGATCCTGGCCGACCCGGGTCTGGAGAGCATCCACCCCCTGGCGCTCGAGCTGCTCGGCTGGGTCGCCCACGACGCGCCGGATCAGACGACCAGCACCGCCTATGTCCGAGCCACCCTCGCGGCGCTGGAGGCGTCCGCCGAGCGGCTAGCGCACGATCCCACGGCGCGGCGTTCCTATGCCCTGGCGCGCGCGGACATCGAACTGGGGACTGAACACCGGGTCGCCGAGCCCCTATGGCTGAAGGACAAGGAGAGCTTCAGCCCACCGGAAGAGTTCCGCGTCGAGGACGCCATGGAAGAGGCGGCGCGAACCGACCCCATGGCCGCCTGGGCGCTGTTTCCCCGCTCGCGCGTGCAGGGCGGCCCGTGGGCGGTCTATCCGTCGCCCGC
>Ga0302314_10014983_pt1 | contig 13215 bp, 15 predicted proteins | sample III_Palsa_N2_3_FD_200533 | JGI IMG/M metagenome (GOLD analysis project Ga0302314, IMG submission 200533) | Peat permafrost microbial communities from Stordalen Mire near Abisko, Sweden - III_Palsa_N2_3 | ecosystem: Environmental > Terrestrial > Soil > Palsa > Peat permafrost | place: Sweden...
CCTGGCCGGGCCTGACGAATTCCTCAACATCACCATGGGCAAGGGCGTCAGCCTGGCGGTGGCGCGGGCGCCGGCGGGTCATTTGGCGCGGTAGGCCGTTCGACCGGGTTGGGCGGCGCCAACCGGGCCTCAGTCTTGCGATGGTCGCTTTTTCGATCGCCTGGGTCTTTGATCCCGGAACTCGGCGGGCTGTACTTCGAAGGCGATACTGATGCGTTCCTGCTCAACGCCCATCGGCTCGGTGGCGTGGGTGAAATAGGCCGGCATCAGGATGAAGGATCCAGCGACCGGTTCGATCAACCGGGTCTCCCAGCCGGTTTCGCTGGGCTCCTTGCCGTCAAGTTCCGGCGGCGAGCCGACCCGGAGCCAGCCGCGCTGGCCGTGGGTGTCGCGCGACACCTCGGGCTGGGTGACGTAGTAGACGCCCGTGGCCCAGGTCCGCGAATGGATGTGCGGAAGAAGATACCCGTCCGCCGGTGAGGCGTTCGCCCATCCGTCCAGGTCGTACTCCCGCGGCCGAGAGGCGATGAAGGGATGATCAGGGTCATCCGGCAGGTTTGCGAGGTAGGTTTCAACTTCTCGCGCCAGAAGGGCTTTCAGCGCCGCCAGGGCTGGTGTCTTGGCCTGCAGGGCGGTGTCGTTTCGCCAGGATTTCCGGATCGCCGAGGCGTCTTCTTCATCGTAGAAGGCCAGCTTCGGCTTGATTTCGTCGGCCACCGCCCGATTGAAGCCCTCCAGGCTGGACCCGGACGGCGGGATACATCGGCCCTGGCGAAAGAAACGGCCGTAATCCACCAGGCTTCGAACCGCGTCCACGCGCCCCAGCAAGGCCTCGGCGATCGCGTGCTCGGAAATGACATCCGAGTAGCGGCAACCGTGGTCGATCAGCGCCTGGGTGATCCGAGCCAACTCCTCCATGTCATCGCGCGAGGTGAGAAGGCTGCTGATCTTGCGGCATCGGCCGCGTCGGTAGGCGCGGCGGAAGCACTCAGCGAACTCTGCGGTCTGCCCCGACTTCCAGTAACTTGCCGCAAGCTGGAGTAGTTGAAACGTAGCGGCCTCGGTCGGCGCCTCTTCGATTCGATCGAGCATCCGCTGCTGCGCCGCAGTGAAGTCAGGGGCCGTGGTCTCCATCGCCGCGATTATCACTCCGTGTCGCCGATACTGGAAACCACCGGCGTCGGCGCCTGTAAAGCGCCGAGCCTCGCGCCGATCGTTGATCGCGTCGATGACGTCGCCGAGGTGGGCGCCCAACATAGACCGTGCGCCGGATTTGGCTTAGGGGTCATCCACCGTCCGCCTCTTCACCATTCAAGGGCTCGCCCCATGTCTGAACAGGATGATCCCAGGCTGGCCATTGTGGTCGCGGGACGAAGCGTCGGCGCCAATCTTGACCGGGCGATCATGGCTGGCGCGGTTGTCAGGAACGGCGATGGCGGGCTCGCTCTCGCCAAAGATGATGAATCAACCGATACGATCAGCGGGAATAGTAAATTCATCAAAAAGTACGGAAAGTATCATCCACCCTGTTCGTTCTTGAATAACTTTCTATTCAAGCGGGTTTACGCCAGGTCCGCGGTGCCGATCGGCTGCCGCAACTGCTATAAAATCAAGGTGTCGTCTAGCAGCCTACGGCAACTGATGAAAATGAAAGACATTGCCGAGGCGAGTGGAAATTCGACCAAAAGTGGCGAGGAAGTCAGCAATCCGTCCAATTCAGAACCCTATAATACCTATTTGTACTTCGACGGTCTCGACGCGGCTCGCCGCGCCTATGCGGGCCTTCGGGAGAGCGTCGATCAGGAGCAGGTCCTCGGCGCCGGCGTGGCTATGACGATCAAGCGCGGCTGCTCCAACTACGAAAGAGATTGCGGCCCGTCCGATCAATATTCATTTGATCCGAAACTTGAGGACGTCGAGGCCTATCTCCATAGTCGTTTCGTCGAGTCAGACTCGCCAAGCTTAGAGCCTCAGATCGACGACGCGGCGCGCGTTCTGCAATTGATCAGGGTAGCGTTCCGAATTGGCGATGAAACCTACAAGGATTTCACCGCCGGCAAACCGCTCTATCCGCCTTTGGTGAGTTATTCGCCGGAGCCGGAGGACAGTGCCGCGTCGCGCCGCCGGCCGGCCTGAGCGCGGGCCTCCGGGCGCCTCACCAATTGCCGCGCGTGAACCACTCGATGTAGCGACCGCGGATGAAGGCGTTCAGGGCGGAGCGGGTTGCGTATTCGTAGTGTTCCCCGGGACGGCCGGGTTTGGTTTGGTTCAGCATCCGGCGCATCTTGGGAAAGTCCAGATAGGCGGACAGTTTGCCGGACCGCTCCATGCGGTCGATCTCCGTCATCAGGGTCGGGCGCAGGCGCGCGGCCATGTCCATGAAATCCGGCTGGAGGGCGTCATTGCCGTCCCGTCTGGTCTGGAACTCCGGCGGATAAAGATCCTTAAGGGCCTGGCGGGCGAGGTGGCGCTCGCGCCCGTTGCGCAAGAAGTAGTCTTCAGGAATGGCGACGGCCAGCTCGACCACCCGCTTGTCATGGAAGGGCTGGGTGAACTCCAGGCCGTAGGAGTTGGCGACCGGCGCCCAGCCCCCCATCTTGGCGCCCTGCTGAGCCCTCAGCACGGTCATCATGCCGCCACGGATAGATCCCCATCCCCAGGGCCTGTGTGGGTGAATGCCATTCGCCTGCGCCTGTTTGAGGAAGGTGTCGGCGACGGGCATGGTCGGACCGAAGGGCGCAAGACCTTTGCGCCAGCGTTGCCAGCGGCGCATGACCGCCGGAACGGCGTAGGAGAGTATCTCCGAGGTGAACATGGTCCGGTGCGACCATCCCAGCACCCGACGGCGTGCGCGCCATTCCGAGGCCAGGCCGCGTATTCGCCGCCGCCGCAGCCGGTCGAAAAAGTAGCCGTTGCCCCGGCAGTTGAGCGTGTAGTCGCCGCCGTGACCGTCCATGACGACCCGGGCGCCCGCCGCCTTGATGACTGTGAACAGGGCGTCGCCGATGAAGCGGGTCGAGCTGAGGGTTCCACCCGCCTCGTAGAAGGCCCGATCCAGACCCGCCAAAGGGTCGGCGGCGACTTCGGTGACATAGCGCACATCGAGGTGCGGCATGTGGCGGCCGCACGCCTCGACCCACCGCCTCGCGTCGAGGCGGGTCCCCTCCTGCGCCGACACGCTCGCCGCCGCGATCAGCTTGCGCCCCGAGGGCTGCAGCGCCGGGCCGGCCAGCGCCGCGATGGCGCCGGAGTCAAAGCCCCCGCCCATCAACAACCCCACCGGCGCCGTCGCGCGTCGCACCCGGCAGGCCACCGCCTCGGCGAGGACGCGGCGATAGGTCTCGATATAGTAGGCCTCATCGCGGTCCAGGTGTTCCGGCGCCGCATGAGGCGTCCAATATCGGTGCTCGGAGATGGCGCCATCAGGGCCGACGGTGATCACGGTCCCGCCGAGGACATGACCGAGGCCGTCGCGGGGAGCGGGGTTGAAAACGGGCAGGAGTGGAACCTGATGCGCCTGGACCAGCACTCTCGCGAGCCGGTCGGTTGGCAGGATGCGCGGTACGTCCGGCAGCGCCAACATGCCTTTCCGTTCCGTAGCGAAGGCAAAGAAGCCATCGCCGGCGTGGAGAAAGATGTGCCGCTGGCCCATGTGGTCGCGGCCGAGAGTCAGGGTTTGGGCCTTGCCGTCCCAGACCGCGAAGGCGAAATCGCCGATCAACCGTTCGGCGCAGTCCGCGCCCCAGGCCTTGTAGGCGGCGAACAGCAGGGCGCTGTCCGCCATCACCGCCAGGACTTCGGGATCGATATCGAGCGCCGCCGCAAGTTCCTCGCGGTTGTCGAGCCTGGCGTCGCAGACCAGGGTCAGGTCCCGCGCGGCGTCCCGAAGGGGTTGGGCGTCGAATATGTCCTCGTGGGTGACCCGCATGAGCAGCGAACCCAAGCCGACCGAACCTGACCGCCAGCGGCGCGCGCGGTCCGGGCCACGGCCAGCCATGGCCTGCATCTGGCGCTGGAGATCCTGGTCGGCGACGGGAGAGCCGTCGAAACGAAAGATACCGCAGAGTCCGCTCATGCCCTAGTCCGGCGCGCCAGCCGCATCACCTTCGCCAATTCCGAATGCCAACAATCCCGGCGCCATATCGCTTCGCGGCGCGTCTGCATCCGCCGCCTAGGACAGGTTCGTCGAGGTGGTCGTGTGGCGCTCCATGTGGATGTCGTTGGGATAGGTGCCGCTGGTCTCACGCCGGACCACGGAGGTGATAATCCGCGGCGCATGCCACGGCCGCCGCGCTATCGCCGCGGCCTCCCCGTCTTGAGCGACTTCCGAACCCTGATCATCCACAAATTTTGACATCGAATTTTCCCCGCCAGCTTCCAAGTCAATAGTCGTAAGTTGCTACCGCAAGGGGCGCCTGAAACACCGTATCAATGTCAACGGGCGCAGGCAACGGGTCTCGCCGCGACCGACGGCGTAACAGCCTATGAAAGTTAAATGCCGATCTACAATCTGCTGTTGCGCTCCGCAAATGAGCGAGTTAAGCAACCGGGGCTTGAATTTATGGTCACCCAGGGACGAGGGCGGGGCAGGCGGCGCGCCAGGGGTGACTGGCTGTCGCGACAAAAATGGAGGTGGCTTTGTCTCAACCTTTCCTAGGCGAGATCAGACTATATTCGTTTAATCGGGCGCCCAGGGGTTGGGCCTTCTGTAATGGGGCCCTGCTGGCGATCAACCAGAACGCGGCGCTGTTTTCGCTGCTCGGGACCAACTACGGCGGCGACGGCATCCGGACCTTCGGCCTGCCCGATCTGCAAGGGCGGACGCCCAACGGCGCGGGCGCCGGGGCTGTCCAGGGTATGAGGACGGGCACGGAAAACGTGACCCTGATCTCCAACCAAATCCCCGCGCATACCCACCCCATGCTTGGGGTCAATGCGACCGGCTCGGCGGCGAAGCCGAACTCTCATGCCTACGCCCAGCTGGCCAGTGGCGACGTCAATCCGCGGTACGCCCCTGCATCTGGCTCCACCCCCGTGGCCCTGAACGTCAACACCGTTCAACCCACCACCGGTGGCAATCAGCCGCACACCAACATGCAGCCATTCCTAGTGGGAAACTACTGCATCGCCCTGCAGGGCATATTCCCCTCGCGCGGATGATTTTCCCAATAGGTTCAGGAGAATAGCTCATGGTTCAGTCCTTTGTAGGCGAAATTCGGATGTTCGGGGGCGGCTTCAACCCCGCGGGATGGCAGCTCTGCAACGGCCAGCTGGTGAACATCAGCGATTATGAAGCCCTGTTCACCCTGATCGGCACGACCTACGGCGGCAACGGCACAACAAACTTTGCCCTGCCTGACCTGCGGGGACGGATACCGATTGGCCAGGGCAACGGGTCGGGACTGACGCCGCGCGTGATCGGGCAAAACGGCGGCCAGGAAACCGTCACCCTGACGAGTCAGCAGATGCCCAGCCACGGCCACGCCTTCTACGCATCTCCAGCGAAGGCCAGCCTGACAAATTTCAGCGGCAATCTGCCGGGGGCGGTGATTAGTCCATTGGCCGGGGAATTTTATGTGAACCCGAACGCCAACCCGGCGCCGGCCGTGGGAACGCTCCTGGCCGGATCGTTGGGTGTGATGGGGGGCAGCCAGGGTCATGACAACATGATGCCAACCCAATGCGTGTCTTTCATCATCTCCATGTTCGGCATTTTCCCTCAATTTAGTTGAGCCAAAAGAGAAACCTGATGTCCGATCCCTTTCTCGGTGAAATTCGCGCCTTCGCATTTACGTTCGCCCCCTCGGGATGGGCGCTCTGCGGGGGCCAGCTCATATCTCTGCAACAAAACGCGGCCCTCTACTCCCTCTTGGGCACCAGCTATGGCGGCAACGGCACGACGAACTTCGGCCTTCCCAATCTTCAGAACGTCTCGCCCATGCACTGGGGCGCCGGTCCGGGGTTGACCCCGCGCGTCCTTGGCGAGACGTTGGGCGAGACAGCGGTGACCGTGACGACCCAGGAGATGCCGCAGCATACCCACGCGATCCAGTCAGCCAATGCGACGGTTGCCGCCCAATGGACCGGCGTTCCCGGTGCGGGCGTGTTTCCGGGAAATTCGTCTCAGGCGGACGCCTATATCCCGACCGGAACACCGAACCAGCAGTTCTCCCCGACCATGATCGGCCCCAATATCGGGTCACAACCACACGATAACACCCAGCCGCTACAGACCCAGTATTTCGCGATCGCGCTGTCGGGGGTGTTCCCCTCGCGCAGTTGAGCCCGTCGCCCAGGACCAGCGCAACGCCTTCGCCGCCGGCATTGACCTTGCCGGCGGCGTTGGCGTCCAAGGGGTTCGCCCTGCGCGAGGAGGCCGAACTCGACGTCCCCTTCCTCATGGCCCTGTACGCCTCCACCCGAGAGGAGGAGCTTGCGCCCGTGCCATGGCCGCCCGAGCAGAAGGCGGCCTTCCTGGCGATGCAGTTCAACATGCAGCGGACCCACTACCGCAGCCACATGCCAGACGCGCAATGGATCGTCATCGCCCACGAAGGCGCCCCCGTCGGCCGGATCTATCTGGACTGGCGAAGCGGCCGCCTCGGTCTGGTCGATATTTCCCTGACCCCTGCGTATCGTGGCCAGGGCGTGGGGACGGCGATTCTGCGGCAGGTGCTGACCATGGCCGACTCGGTCGAAGCCAGGGTCCATCTCCATGTCGAGCGTTTCAACCGCGCGCTGCAGCTCTATCTTCGGCTGGGGTTTGTCGTGATAGACGACGGGGCGGTCTATCTGGAGATGGAGCGCGAGCCGGGCGCGACGGCGGCGGACGACGTCAGTTGAACACGGCCTGGTACTGGACGCCGCTGGCGTCCCGACCGACCGGCACCAGAAAGATGCTGACTTCGCCCAGCGCCGGGTGCTCCAGGCAATAGGTCTCCTGCGGCAGCACCTGCATGTCCGGGCAACGGAATATCAGCGAGAACGGCGGTCGCGAGGTTTCGATATAGCGGCGCAGCGGGTCGATGGCTTCGAGGGTCAATTCCAGCGGCGGCAGCGCCGCCTCGTGCAGGACGAAGGTTGAGCCGGCATGCGGCTGAAAGGTCTCAATCGTCAATTCAGTCATGTCGCAACCCCAGCTCGCTTTCGGCGGGCAGATAACGTTTCTGCTCGCCCGGCGTCAATCGCCAGCTCGCGCCTCGCCTGCCCGTCGCAAAGCCTCCAGACGCCCATAGGCTTCGGCGAGCGAGCCCGCGCAGGCCGCCTTGACCGACGCGCTGGCCTCGGCCTGTTTGTCGGCTGAATCGGACCTGAAGTCTGTCGCCGGGGCCTTGGCGTCGAAGCGCGCGGCGCCTGCGATCACCTCGCGCTCCTCGGGCGCCAGCGTCACGCCGAAATGCGGCAGGATTTTCGTGAACAGCGCCTCCGGAAGCTCGCGATAGTTGACCAGCAACCCGCCCCCCTGGGCATAGGCGTCCAGGGCCGCCTCGCAGATGCTCGCCAGCACCCGGCCACAGTAGTCGGCGTCGATGATTCCGCTCGGCTGCTCGAGGCCATAAAAGCTTGGCGGGATGAAATGCGGCGCCATCTGGCTGCCCAGTCCGCGGGTCTGGGAGACCATGACCTCGACCGGATCCCGGTACAGGAACACCCACCGCGTCGTCGGAAACGCTCGCCGGAACAGGGGCAGCATCATCGCATGCCAGCTGTCGAGCTTGACGAACAGGCGGCGGGCGTCCGGATCGCGGGGTTGGCCGAACACCGAAATCATGGCGCGCATCAGACCTTCGCCAGCCTGGCCGGCGAAGGCAGGGTCGGTCCGCGCGATTCGGGCGACGCCGTCGATGGGCGCGGCTTCGGAGACGACAATGTTGGCGGCTGACCGCGCCAGCATCTGCGCCGCCAGGGTCGAACCGCAGCGGGACATATGGAAGATGAAGCCGGCGGGCGGGATCGAGGGCAGGGCCGCCGCCCAATCTGGCAGGCCGGCCAACGGCGTCTGGAATCGGAACTGCTGATTGAACGGCCGGAACCTCGCTTGCTGCATCGCCTCTTCGTAGAAGGGTTGGGTAAGCCGGCGGTCACCGAAGCGCAGCCAGTCGATAGCCAGCCCGGCCTGGGTCACGGCGATCTGGGACGGAAGCCAGCCAGGCTGGACCTGCGGCGGCGCGCCCCAGACGGGGGTTTCAAACCGGCTCAGCCCGAGTGGATCGGGTCTTGGCGGACGCGCGAAATGCTCGATCGCGAGATCGGCGCCCTGCGCCCGCGCCAGGTCCACCAGGGCCGCGGTGAAGTCCGGCTGCAGGGCGTGGGCGTCCAGCCCAGCCTGCAGCGCCTGATCCTGCATCACCAGAGTTCGCAGCCTGGCCGCCTGGTCCCGCGCGGCCTCTTCCTCGACCAGTTCCCGCGACATTCCGAGCTACCCCCGATCCCTGTGTCCTGAACGGCCGCAACCCTACCTTGTCGGGCTGAAGTTGCCAGACCGCCGCCGGAAGCCGCTCAACGATCTGTCGGCCGACCGGTATCCAGGAAGTCCCGCGCGGAGAAGCCCTCCGGCGCGGCCACTTCGACGATGGGATCGTCCCGGTCGTCCCATTCGGTGCGCAGGGCCCGGCTCATCACCGCGTGCATGTCGTACAGGCAGACGATGTAGGTGAGCTCAAGGATCTCCTCGTCGCTGAGGAAGGCCCTGAGGGCGTTGAACACCGGGTCCGGCGTGCGCCCGGCCGACAGGGCCAGGCAGTCCACATAGGCCAGCACCGCCCGTTCCTGGGCGGTGTAGCAGTCGGCGATTTGCCAGGACGGGATGGCGGCGATCTTGGCCTCGTCGATCCCGAGGCCGCGCATGGACTTGCAGTGCTGGGAAAACACGAACTGGCTGGCCTTGGCCCAGCCCACCCGGGTCTGGCCGATCTCGCGCAGCACCGGGTCCAGCTTGCGGTTTGGGCTGCGATAGAGGCCGAAGCCGCGCATGGCGTGTTCGAGCACGTCGGGGGAGTTGGCGAACACCGTCCACCAGTCGCCGGGCGTGCCGGTGTCGGTGCCGGGTTCCGCCACCGGGTCGCGGTCGCCGAACAGGAGGTCATAGGCGGATTTGACGACCTTGGAGCTGACCTCGCTTCGCGGAACCTGGCGCAGACGCGGCGCCATCAGGCCGGTTCGGTCTGGGCGGATTTGGCGGGCGCGGTTTGCGGAGTCTTGGCGCCCGCCGGTTCGTGGTTGACGTCGCCAGGGCCGAGGGGCCGGGTCAGGGCGGCGAACTCCAGCATTATGCCGTTGGGATCGGTGAAATAGACCGAGCGGACGAAGACGCCGGGGTGCAACTCTTCGGAGACGCCGTATTTGGAATCGTCGTGGTTGACCACCACGGGCAGCACCGGCACGCCGGCCGCCTCCAGCCGCTCTACGCAAGGCGCCAGCTCGGCCTCATCGACGGTGAAGGCCACATGGTTCATGGAGCCGACGGCGGTCATGGGCTTGGTCGGGAAGTGGGCCACCGAGGCGATGCCGGGCGCCGCGTCCGGGGCGTTGTCCCACCAGAAGAAGGCCAGCAGATTGCCGCCGCCGCAGTCGAAGAAGAAGTGCTGGCCGCCGTCGGGCAGGGCCACGGTCTTCACCAGGGGCATGCCAAGGATGTCCTGGTAGAAGGCCACCGTCTCGGCCATGTCCTTGCAGACCAGGGCCAGGTGGTTGATGCCATTGGTGCGCATCGCGGTGTCCTCACCTCGTCATTTTGCGAAAGCTTACGCCTCGGGTCGCCAGGTGTCAGCAATGCCCCCGCGTCAAGCTCTATCGATTGAGCGCCCCGCGCGCTAAGAGCTGCGAACACGCGCCGGAATTGAACAGGGGGCTTGCGGTGGACGACGCGAACCCGGTCGCGGGACCGAGCCTTTGGCGGCATGCGGACTTCCTGAAGCTCTGGTCGGCCCAGACCATTTCGGCCTTCGGCGCCCGCGTCTCCCGCGAGGGCCTGCCGCTGGCCGCCGTCCTGACCCTGCAGGCCGGCCCCGGCGCCCTGGGCGTGCTGGCGGCCCTGTCGCGGGGTTCGGGCCTGATCGTCGGGGTGCTGGCTGGCGGGATGGTCGACCGCTCCCGGCGGCGCACCATCATGATCGCCAGCGACCTGATCCGCGCCGGCCTGCTGATCGCCGTGCCCGTGGCCGCCCTGCTGCACCACCTGACCCTCTGGGTGGTCTATGCGGCGGCCTTGGCGGTGGGGGCGGCCAGCGTGCTGTTCGACATCGCCGACCAGGCCTTCCTGCCCAGCTTGGTGGACACAAGCCAGTTGGTGGACGCCAACGGCAAGTTGGCCGCCACGGACGGCATGGCCGAGCTCGGCGGTCCGGCCATTGCCGGCGGCCTGGTGCAGTTGCTCGGCGCGCCCTTCGCCCTGGCGGTGAACGCGGCGACCTATCTGGCCTCCGCCCTGTTCCTGGGATCGTTGCGCAAGGTCGAAAGCCCGGCGGAGGTGGACGCCGAGGCGGCGGCTCCGACGCGGTTTGGCGATCTTGTGGCCGGGTTTGAAGCCCTGACCGCCGATCCGGTGGTGCGGGCCATCGCCATCGTGGTGCTGGTGCAGAACCTGTTCGGCGGCGTCTTCAGCGCCCTCTATCTGGTGTTCGCCATCCGCGGCGTCGGCCTGGCGCCCGGCGTCTTGGGGCTGACCATTGCGATGGGCGGAATCGGCGCCCTGATCGGCGCGGCCCTGGGTCCGTGGCTGGCACGGCGGCTGGGGATCGGCCGAGCGGCCGCCCTGACCACATTGGGCTGGGGCCTGGGCCTGGTCTTCATTCCTCTGGCGCATGGGCCGGTCGTCGAGGGGACGGCCTGGCTGATGGCGTCCCAGCTGGTAGGCGACGCGTTCGGCACGGCGGCCCTGGTCGGCCTGACCAGCCTGCGCCAGGCCCGCCTCGCGCCACAGGTCATGGGCCGGGCCGGCGCGGCCCTGGCGGCGGCGGGCGGCGCCCTGGCCATCATCGGCGCCCTGGGCGGCGGGGCGCTGGCGACCGTGATCGGCATGCGGGCGGGGATGTGGATCGCGGTGGCGGGGTTTTCGGCGGCGGGGGTGCTGGCGCTGGCTTCGCCGATCAGGACGGCGCGGTAGGACGCCTTCCCGCTTCGTTTGCTGATGTGCCTGCGCCGCCGCAGTAGCGGCCAGGCCCCTCAGTCACCCCTTCGGGGCGACCCTCGGCGTATACTCCTCGACCCCCTTCGTGGGAGCGATTCAGAAAATGCAGCGCTGAACTCTTGAATCGCTCCCCCGAGGGGGGAGCTGTCCCGAAGGGACTGAGGGGCCTGGCCGCTGCTGCGAAGGCGCCGGAATATCCTCAAACGACATCGCCCTCGCGATGATGGGCGCTTATTGAGTCAGTTCATCTTCTTATGCGCATCCGGCAGATGCAGGGAGAACGGCGGGATCTCCACATCGAACACGTCACCTTCGTCGGTGAGCATCTGGTAGCGGCCGCGCATCTCGCCCGTGGGAGTGTCCAGGGGGCAGCCGGAGGTATAGCGGAACGCCTCGCGGGGCTTCAGCCGGGGCTGTTCGCCGACGACGCCCACCCCCTTGACCTCCTCGGTATGGTTGCGGCCATCGGTGATCCGCCAATGGCGCGAGACCAGTTGCACCGTCTCCAGGCCGTGGTTCTCGATCTCGATGGTGTAGGACCAGGTGTAGCGGTGCTCGATCGGGTCCGACTGGCCGGGCAGGTAGTCGGCCACCACCCGAACCAGGATGTCGCGGGTCTTGGTCTCATAGACCGGGGACCGGCGCTGGCGTCTGAGGATCCGGTTCATGCCGCGTCCAGCGCCCGTTCGATATCCCGGGCCAGGTCGCCCGCGCCCTCCAGGCCGGTGGACAGCCGCACCCAGCCGGGGGTTACGCCCACTTCCTGGCGCTGTTCCTCGGTCATGGAGCGGTGGGTGGTGGTGGTCGGATGGGTGGCCATGGAGCGGGCGTCGCCCAGGTTGTTAGAGATGTCGACGATCTTCAGGGCGTTGAGGAAGTTGAACGCCTTGGCCTGGTCGCCCAGGTCGAAGGCCACCAGGGTCCCGCCGCCGATCATTTCATTGCCGCCGCCGGTCATCTGCCGCTGGGCGATGTCATGTTGGGGATGGTCGGCGCGGCCGGGATAGCGGCAGTCGGCGACCTTGGGGTGGGCGGCGATCAGGTCGGCCAGGGTCGCGGCGGTCTCCATCTGGCGGCGGACGCGGATATCCAGGCTGACCAGGCCGTTCAGCAAGACCCAGGCATTGAATGGCGACAGGGACGGGCCGGTGTGGCGGATGACATCGCGATAGGCGTCTTCCAGCAGGGCGGTCTTCCCCAGAATCGCCCCGCCCAGCACCCGGCCCTGGCCATCGATGTGTTTGGTGGCGGAATAGACCACCACATCGGCGCCCAGCTGCAGGGGCTTTTGCAGGATCGGGGTGGCGAAGACATTGTCCACCACCACCTTGGCGCCCACCGCATGGGCCATGGCGGCCACGGCGGCGATGTCGGTCATTTCCAGCAGGGGATTGGCGGGGGTCTCGATCAGCACCACCATGGTGTTCGGGCGGATCGCCGCCTTCCACGCCGCCAAGTCCGGTCCCGGCACATAGGTGGTCTCGACCCCGAACCGGGGCGCCCAGTTGGACAGGATCCAGCGGCTGGAGCCGAACAGGGCCCGGCCCGCCACCACATGGTCCCCGGCCTTGAGCAGGCCCATCAGCGCCAGATGGATCGAGGCCATGCCAGAGGCCTGCGCCCGGCACGCCTCGGCGCCCTCCAGCAGCGCCAGCCGGTCCTCGAACATCTTCACGGTCGGATTGGCGTAGCGGGAATAGACGAAGCCCGGGTCGGTCCCGGCAAAGCGCGCGTCGGCGGCTTCCGCCGTCGGGTAGACGAAGCTCTGGGTCAGGAAGATTGCCTCGGCCGTCTCCCCGAACGGCGAGCGCATGGTCCCGCCGCGCACCAGACGGGTGGCGATTTCCCAATCGTTGGGGTTTTCGCTGTCGGAGCCGGACATCACGCACGCCTTTTCAAAAAAGTGCGGCATGAAAGGCGCCGCCCACCCTCAGGTCAAGGGTTCGCGCGCATCGCGCTTGCCAGACTCGCCCGGCGCGGCGAGTGTCGCCCGCGATGAGCGAGTTCAACCTTTCCGGCATATTGCCCTGCCAGGCCATCGAGGCCCTGATCGCGGGCGGATCGATCACCGCCAGCCAGCCCTTCGC
>Ga0302314_10014986_pt1 | contig 13215 bp, 13 predicted proteins | sample III_Palsa_N2_3_FD_200533 | JGI IMG/M metagenome (GOLD analysis project Ga0302314, IMG submission 200533) | Peat permafrost microbial communities from Stordalen Mire near Abisko, Sweden - III_Palsa_N2_3 | ecosystem: Environmental > Terrestrial > Soil > Palsa > Peat permafrost | place: Sweden...
CAGACCCTCTCGCGTACCATCATGACCAAGGTCGTGACCGCCATCGTGGTGCTCGCGCTGCTGTTCATCGGCGGGCCGTCACTGCGCGGGTTCTCCGAGGCGCTGATGATCGGCATCATCGCCGGCACCTATTCCTCGATCTACATCTCGAGCGCGATCGCGCTGGATTGCGGCCTGACCTCGGAGCATCTGTTCCCGACGGTCAAGAAGAGTGCCGTCGACGCCATGCCCTAGTCGCGGAGGAAGCCGGTGACGGCACTGCTGTCCGATCCACAGGCCTGGCTCGCGTTCGCAACGCTTGCGGTACTCGAGATCGTTCTGGGTGTCGACAACATCATCTTCATCAGCATCATGGTGTCGCGGCTGCCCCACGAGCAGCAGCGGGCGGCGCGGCTCGGTGGGCTGGCGCTCGCGATGTGCACACGCATCGCCCTGCTGTACTCGATTGTCTGGCTGACCCGGCTGACGCAGCCGTTAGTCGACCTGGGATCGCAGCTGCTGCTGTCCGGCCGGGACCTGATCCTGCTCGGCGGTGGCCTGTTCCTGCTTGCCAAGAGCGTCATCGAGATCCATCACACCCTGGAGGGCGCCGCGCGGGGCAGCCGACCGCACCTGGTCGCAGGGGTCGCGCTGACCGTGATCCAGATTGCGCTCATCGACATCGTGTTTTCGCTGGATTCGGTGTTCGTAGCGGTCGGTTTGGCCAAGGACCTCGCCATCATGGTGGCCGCGGTCATCGCCGCGATTCTGGTGATGATGTGGGTGGCGGGTGCCATCGGCGATTTCGTCGACCGCCATCCCACGGTGAAAATGCTGGCGCTGGCATTCCTGATTCTCATCGGCGCGACGCTGGTTGCCGAAGGCCTGCACTTCGAGATGCCGAAGAAATACATCTACTTCGCGATGGCGTTCGCGGCGGTGGTGGAACTGATCAATCTGCGGGTGCGCTCACTGCTGCAGCAGCAGAAGCCACCCTAAGCGGCGGTGGCTCCTCAGGCGCGCAGCCGGCTGTGCTTGTAGCTGTAGCCGAAGTAGATCGCGACGCCGATCGCCGTCCACACCACCAGTCGTATCCAGGTGCTCACCGGCAGAAAGCCGATCATGAGTGAGCACATCCCGATCCCCAGTGGCGCGACCAGCCAGACGGCACTAACGCGGAACGGCCGCTTCAGGTCGGGTCGGGTCTTGCGCAGGACCAGCACGCCGATGCACACCACGACGAAGGCGATGAGGGTGCCGATGGAGACGAGCTCTCCCAGGATGTCCACGGGCAGGAGGCCCCCCACCGTGGCGGCAAAGAAGCCGGTGACCAATGTCGCCACGTATGGCGTGCGATGCGTCGGATGCACCTTGCCGAACGCCGGCGGCAGCAGCCCGTGATGCGCCATGGCGAGGAAGATGCGCGCTTGGGCGAGCATCAGCACCAGGATCACGGAGGTGAGTCCGGCGAGCGCACCGACGATCACCCAGAACCGCAGCCAGGCGAGCTGCGGATGTGCCCCCAGGGCAACGGCGACCGGTGCGGCATCGTCGAGCAGCCGGTACGGCAGCAGGCCCGTCAGCACACCTGACATCAGGATGTACAGCACCGTGCAGATCAGCAGGCTGCCGAGAATACCGATGGGCATGTTGCGCGCCGGATTCTTGGCTTCCTGGGCGGCGGTGGAGACGGCATCAAATCCGATGTAGGAAAAGAACACGATGCCCGCGCCGCGCAGTACGCCTGACCAGCCGAAGGCCCCGAACGTCCCGACATTCGGCGGAATGAAAGGGTGCCAGTTCGCAGGATTCACATAGAACGCGCCGAAGCCGATCACGGCCAGCACGATCGAAACCTTGATGATCACGACAATCGTGTTGAAGATTGCCGATTGCCGGATGCCGATGTAGCAGATCCAGGTCACCAGCAACGCGATGCAGATGGCCGGCAGATTGAAGAGGGACCCGGTGGTGGTGATGGAAACGCCATCGGCGGCCACTTTCAAAGGTGACGCCGCCAGCGCAACCGGCACCGGATTGATGTGCATGGTACTCAGCAGGGTTACGAAGTACCGTGACCATCCGACTGCCACCGTGGCCGAGGCGAACAGGTATTCGAGCACCAGGTTCCAGCCGACGAACCAGGCGGTGAATTCGCCGAGCGTGGCGTAGCTGTAGGCATACGCACTGCCGGCCACGGGTACCATGGAGGCGAACTCGGCGTAGCACAGGCCGGCGAAGATGCACCCGAGGCCTGCGATCATGAAGGAGACGACCACTGCGGGTCCGGCATGCTGGGCAGCCGCGAGGCCCGTCAGCACGAAGATGCCGGTGCCGATGATGCCGCCGATGCCCATGGCGGTGAGCGCGACCGGACCCAGGGAGCGGTTCAGCGGGGTACTGCCGTAATCGCGCTCGAGATCGGCCACTGGAATGGTGGCGAATATCCCCGGTTTGGTCATCAAGACTCCCTTATTTTGTCCCGACTGTACTACAGCCGGCGGAAGCCTGGGGTGATCAGCCTTCGCGCAAACCTTCCGGTAGATGCGGGGCCAGCAGCTCCAGCATGGCTTCGTATACCTTGGGTGTCCCGCACAGGATGTTGCCGCCCTGGGTGTACTCACCACCGCTCAACGTGCCGATGCGTCCGCCGGCTTCCTGGATGAGCAGTGTGCCGGCGGCGGTATCCCAGGGGCTCAAGCCGATCTCCCAGAATGCATCCAGGCGGCCCGCGGCCACGTAGGCCAGGTCGAGCGAGGCGGCGCCGGGACGCCGCACGCCGGCGGTGTTCATGATCACCGCCTTCATCATGTGCAGATATTCGTCGAGATAGCGCGTGTTTTCCCGGTAGGGAAAGCCGGTGCCGATCAGCGCCCCTTCGAGGGTCTTGTGCGCGCTGACGCGCAGCCGGCGGTTGTCCACGTGGGCGCCGCCGCCGCGCGAGGCGGTGAAGATCTCCTGGCGCATGGGGTCGTAGACCACGGCATGTTCCAGCCGTCCGCGGATCTGGCAGGCGATCGAGACTGCGAAAATCGGCATCGCATGCAGGAAATTGGTGGTGCCATCCAGCGGATCGATGATCCACACCGTGTCGCTGTTGCCGCTCACGCCACTTTCTTCCGCCAAAAAAGCGTGATCCGGGTAGGAACGGCGGATGCTGGCGATGATCTCCCGTTCGGCGGTCTGGTCGACCTCGGTCACGAAGTCATTGCGCCCCTTGGCGGTGATGGTCAAGGTGTCCACCCGGTTCAGGGCGCGGACGATGACTTCGCCGGCACGACGGGCGGCGCGAACTGCGATATTGAGAAGTGGCTGCACGGCAAATAAGCTGGCGCGAAGACCCGCGCATTGCGGGGAGGGGTGCAAGATTAGCAGAGATTCAACACTTCAGATCCGCATCGTCCTGGTGGAACCCTCGCACCCGGGGAACATCGGCGCGGTCGCGCGCGCCATGATGAACATGGATCTGACCCAGCTGGTGCTGGTGCGGCCCGAGGCGTTTCCGCATCCCGAAGCCACGGCCCGCGCGGCCGGTGCCGAGGCGGTGCTGGCCGCCGCCCGCGTTGTCGATACGGTCGCCGAGGCGATCGCCGACTGCGGTTTTGTCGCCGCCACCACCGCGCGTGACCGGGATCAGAATTTCCGTGTGCTCGATGTGCGGGACGCGGCCGAAAGAGTGGTCGCGGAGTCGCGGCGCGCGCCGGTGGCATTGCTGTTCGGCACCGAACGCACCGGCTTGCGCAACGAGGATCTGGAGGCGAGTCACGTCCTGCTGCGCATTCCGGCAAGCCGCGACTACGCCTCGCTGAATCTCGCCATGGCCGTGCAGCTGGTGAGCTACGAGATTTTCCGCGCCCGCGGCGCGCCCGGCACTGCCGGAGCGCTCCGCCAGGATGACGCCGCCGTGCCGCTGGCCACACCGCAACAGATGCAGCAGCTCTACGCGCACCTCGAGCAGGTCCTCAAGGAAGTGAACTTCAAGGACCGGACCCGTGCCGGCACGCATCTCATGAGCCGCATCCGCCGCTTTGTGCAGCGCGCGGCGCTGGATCAGAACGAAGCAAACATACTGCGCGGCATCCTCACCGCCATCCAGGACCGGCGGCGCACCGCCGGCGCGGCGCAGGCGCCGAAGCAGGATGCATGATGATCACGGGCTGCCATTATCTGGATAACGCGGCGAGCACACCGGTGGACCCGCGGGTGAGCGCGCAGATGCACGAAGCCTTGAGTGAAGAGGGCGGCTGGTTCGCCAACCCTTCTGCGATTGCCCACGAAGCCGGGCGGGCTGCCGCGCAGCGCGTGGCAGTGGCGCGCGCCCAGGTGGCGCGGCTCATTGGCGCAGAGCCTGCGCAGATCGTGTTCACATCCGGCGCCACCGAGGCCGACAATCTCGCGGTGCTGGGCACCGCCCGGGCGCTCGCGCCCGCACGCCGCCATGTCATCAGCGCGCGCACCGAGCACAAGGCGGTTGTGGATGCGGTGCGGCAGTTAAGCCGCGAGGGCGCGAGCGTGACCTGGTTGCAGCCCGACGCCGATGGCCGGGTAAGCCCACGGTCAGTCGCCGCGGCGCTGCGCCCGGACACGGCGCTGGTGTCCCTGATGCACGTCAACAATGAGACCGGTGTCATCCAGGACATTCAGGCCATCGGCGCGGCATGCCACGCCAACGGGGTGCTCTTGCATGTCGATGCGGCGCAAAGCGCGGGGCGACTGCCGCTGGACCTCGCGCGCCTGCCGGTGGATCTGCTGTCGCTGTCGGCGCACAAGATCCACGGTCCCAAGGGCATCGGTGCGCTGTTCGTGCGTGCCGGAATGAAAGCGCCCCTGACGCCGCTGATGTTCGGCGGTGGCCAGGAGTCCGGGATGCGACCGGGCACGCTGCCGACCCACCAGATCGCAGGCTTCGGTCTGGCCTGTGAACTCGCCGGGGCGGCCCTGCAGACCGACACCGCGCGCATCACGCGCTGGCGCGATGAGCTGTGGTCGCGCCTTGAATCCTTAGGCGGCGTGACCATGAATGGGGAGCAGGCGCCGCGGGTGCCCCATATCCTGAATCTCTCGTTCGATGGCGTGGAAGGCGAAAGTCTGGTGAGCGCACTGCCGGGTCTGGCGGTTTCGACCGGGTCGGCCTGTAACTCCGCCTTGGGCGAGCCTTCGTACGTACTGCGGGCCCTGGGGCGCAGCGTCCGGCAGGCTGAAAGCGCCCTGCGCTTCAGCTTCGGCCGCTTCACGACCGCCGAGGACATCGAGGCGGCAGCCGGCCAGGTGCGCCAGGCCGTACAGCGTCTGCGCGGGATTTCGCCCGCCGCCACCGTCACGCCCGAGGTAGAGACCCCGCTGCCGGTGCAGGCGGGTACTTTCAGTGCGCTGACGCGCGAGCTGTTCTCGCGCCTGGAATGCGCCGGCGTAGTGCCCGAGACGGCCGGCACCGTGCTGCGCGCCGAGGCCGGCCGGGAGTCCGGCGAGGCGTGGGTGCGCCTGCACCTGCTGGTGCATGACGACACTGTGATCGAGGCACGCTTCCAGGCGCTGGGGTGCCCGCATACTGTGGCCACGGCCAGTTGGCTTGCGAAGCAGCTGGCCGGGCGCAAGCGCGCGGCGGCGCAGCCGGGTTGCCCGGCCGAGTGGGCCCGTACGCTTGCTGTTCCGGTGGAAAAACTGGGTCGGTTGCTGATCATCGAGGATGCACTGCACAAGGTGCTTCAGCATTGGCCCTGATTAGCCTTACTATGGGAGCAGCAATGGCAATCTCGCTCACTGAATCAGCTGCCACCCGGGTCCGTACCCACCTGGCCTCACGCGGTTCCGGCCTGGGCCTGCGGCTCGGGGTGCGCAAGACCGGCTGCTCCGGGTTCGCCTATGTGGTCAATTACGCCGACGACACCCGACCCGACGACGTGGTTTTCGAAGACCACGGCGTGAAGGTGTTCGTGGATTCCGCGAGCCTGACCCTGGTCAACGGCACCATCGTCGACTTCGTGAAACAGGGCCTCAACGAGGCCTTCAAGTTCAGCAACCCCAACGTCAAGGGCGAGTGCGGCTGCGGCGAGAGCTTCAGCGTCTGACCTGCCGCCGGTGCCGACTCCCACAGGCAGCGGCAAAAAGCCTTAACAAACCGCGACTTCCGCAAAAGCTGCGGGTGGCCAAGCCGGGCCGTCCGCGGTAGACTGCGCGCCCCGGAGATGCGGCCGCTGTGACCGGCGACCACGGCTCCGATGGCATAAATTCCAATTATTTCAATGACTTGCTGACGGGCTGATGCATGGCCCGACGCTCGCGGGTCAGCTTCACAGTCAAGCAGGAGATTTTCTTTCAATGGCGCTCGAACGCACCTTGTCCATCGTCAAGCCCGACGGCGTGTCCCGCAACCTGATCGGCGAGGTCTATCGCCGTTTCGAAACTGCGGGACTGCGCATCATTGCCGCGCGCATGATCCATCTGTCCCAGCTCGAGGCCGAGGGCTTCTATGCGGTGCATCGCGCCCGTCCGTTCTTCAAGGACCTGGTCGGCTACATGACCTCCGGCCCCGTCATCGTGCAGGTACTCGAGGGTGAGAACGCCATCGCCAAGAACCGCGAGATCATGGGCGCCACCGACCCGAAGAAGGCGGCCCCCGGCACCATCCGCGCGGATCTGGCCCTGTCCATCGAGCAGAACGTGGTACACGGCTCTGATGCCCCGGAAGCTGCTGCGCAGGAGATCGCGTACTTCTTCGCCGCGACCCAGGTCTTTCCGCGTACCTGAACCATGTCAGCGCCCACCGCAACCGGACTCACGAACCTGCTCGGCCTGACACGCCCGCAGCTCGAGGAGTACATCGCCGGTCTCGGCAGCAAGTCCTTCCGCGCCCGCCAGTTGATGAACTGGATCTACAAGCGTGGTGAGGGGCGTATAACGCAGATGACGGACCTGGCCAAGGATTTCCGCGCCCAGCTTGCGCAGTGCGCGCAAGTGCGTGTGCCGCGGATCTGCGCTCTACAGGTGTCAGCCGATGGCACCCGCAAGTGGAAACTCGAGGCGGATGCCTCCCAGGCCTTCGAGATGGTCTACATCCCGGAGCCCGGCCGCGGCACCTTGTGCATTTCCTCGCAGGTCGGCTGCGCCCTGGACTGCTCGTTCTGCTCCACGGCCCAGCAGGGATTCAATCGCAACCTGACGACGGCCGAAATCGTCGGTCAGGTGTGGCTGGCGGCGCGCGAATTGGAAGCGGCGGTCGGCGGCGGGCCCGAGGATGACAGCGAGGAGTCCGCCCAGGTCATCACGCCGTTGAGTGGCCGCATCATCAGCAATGTCGTGTTCATGGGTATGGGCGAGCCGCTCGCCAATTTCCGCAACGTCATCCCGGCGCTGTCGATACTGCTGGATGATTTCGGCTTTGATCTCTCGCGCCGCCGCGTCACCTTGTCGACGTCGGGCCTGGTGCCGCAGATGTACAAGCTTGCCGAAGAAGCCAATGTCGCGCTGGCCGTGTCGTTGCATGCACCGAACGACGCCTTGCGCAATGAGCTGGTGCCGATCAACCGCAAGCATCCCATCAGTGAGCTGCTCGCGGCGTGCTGGCATTATCTTGATGAGCAGAATGGGCGCAGCGTCACGTTCGAATACGTGATGCTCGATGGTGTCAACGACTCACCGAGTCAGGCGCGCGAGCTGGTACGGCTGCTGCGCGGACATCCGGCCAAGGTCAATCTGATTCCCTTCAACCCATATCCAGGCACCCGTTACCGGCGCTCACCGCTGGCCACCATCCAGCGATTTCGCGATGAACTCATTCGCGGCGGCGTACTCGCCACCATCCGGCGCACCCGCGGTGACGATATCGATGCTGCCTGTGGCCAGCTCGCCGGACGGGTCATCGACCGCACGACGGTGCGTCTGGGCAACAAGACCATTGGCCTTGCGGTGCAGTCATGAGGATCGCTCGCACCTTGAGCCTGTCACTGGCAATCATTGCACTGACCCTGGTTCTGGATGGCTGTGTCATGACCCGCAGCCCGCATCTGGCCAATGACCATGCCCAGCAGGACGCCGCCGCCGACAATGTGCAGCTGGCCATGGCCTACATGCAGGCCGGCAATCTGCCCCGCGCCAAGGAAAAGATCGACAAGGCGCTGCAGGAAAACCCCGCGAACGCCAACGCCCACAGCGTGCTGGCAATGTTCTATGAGCGCGTGAATGATCAGAAGAAAGCCGAGAGCGAGTTCCGCGAGGCGCTGCGGCTGGCGCCCGGGGATCCGGGGCCGTTGAATTTCTATGGCGTCTACCTGTGTGGGCAGCATCGGGTGGACGAAGGGGTCACGAAGCTGCTGCAGGTGGCCACGAATCCCCTTTTTCGCAACCCCGAGGCCGCCTATACCAACGTCGGCGTCTGCCTGCGTACCGTGCATCGTGACGAGGAAGCCGAGTCGGCCTTCCATCGGGCCCTGGCCGTGCGGCCTGATTTTGCCGAGGCGACCTACCAGCTGGCCGATCTGGAGCTGACGCATGGCCGCGCGCTCGAAGCGCGTACCCGGATCGAGCGGTACCTGGGCCAGTACAATCCGACCCCCGACCTGCTGCTGCTCGGAGTGCGCGCTGCGCGCACTCTCGGTGACGCGCGCAGCGTCGCGCAGTACACCAAGACGCTGCGCACTGATTTCCCGGACTCTGAGCAGGCGCGCTCGCTGGGCGCCGACCCGCAGGGATGAACGCCATCGGCGCGCGACTGCTGGCGGCGCGGGGCCGCGCCAACTTGTCGCTGGTGCAGGCGGCGGAACGGCTGCACGTCGATCCGAACGTGATCCACGCGCTCGAGACGGAACAGTTCGGCGAACTTGGCGCGCCGGTGTATGTTCGCGGACACCTGCGCCACTATGCCGAGCTGGTCAGCGAATCCGCGCCGGAACTGCTCGCGCTGTATGCGGGCAGTGCCCTCACCGGGCCGCCACCGGATCTGACCCTGATGCCGCACGCGAAACAAAGCAGTTCACTGCGCGGCGCGCTGGTCGTGACGGGGCTGGCGCTGGTGATCGGCGTGGGACTGGTGGGCAGCATCCACTGGATTTATCTGGACCTGCATCCGGCGGTCGCCGCCGCTGCGGCGGTGGGCATTGCGTCCGCGCCAGCGGCGGCCTTGCCCGTGACTCCCGCGGCGGCCGCGCCGACGGATGACATTCCGGCGGCCGCTGCCGACAGCGCGCCAGCGCCGCGGGTGCCGCGGGTGCCGCCGGCGGCGCGGGCCGCGAACCCGGTGCATGGCGCCGTTGCCGAGGCCCGTGTGACCCTGAAGTTCAATTCGGCATGCTGGACCGAGGTTTACGATGCGCGGGGCCGGCAGCTGTACCACGCCATCGGCGCTGCGGGAGATGTGGCCAGCCTTAGCGGCGCGGCGCCCCTGAAAGTGGTCGTCGGCAATTTTGCCGTGGTCGGCATCGAGATCAACGGCGCGGCGCAGGTCATCCCCGCGGCGGCCCAGACCGGTCGGACCGCCGAGTTCCTGGTGACACAGGACGGCGGGCTGCAGCCCGTGCAGACCGTGACCACCGCGGGCAACAAACCTTGAGTAGGGGATTTCTTTGACGGGTCAGATTGAGCCCATCCGCGGCATGAACGATGTGCTGCCGGCGGAGAGCGTGTTGTGGCAGCAGCTGGAAGGCACGATGCGCGACCTGCTCGTGGCCTATGGGTACGAGGAGATCCGGGTGCCGGTGGTGGAGCACACCGACCTCTTCAAGCGCGCCATCGGCGAGTACACCGACGTGGTCGAGAAGGAGATGTACACCTTTACCGACCACGGCGGCGACAGTCTGACGCTGCGCCCCGAAGCGACGGCGGGAATCGTGCGCGCCCTGATCTCCAATGGCCTGCTGCGCGGCGCGCGTCACAAGCTGTGGTGCAGCGGCCCCATGTTCCGCCACGAAAGACCGCAGAAGGGCCGCTATCGGCAGTTCTACCAGGTCGACGTGGAGGCCGTGGGCTTCACCGGCCCGGACGTCGATGCGGAGCTGATTGCGCTGACAGCGCGGCTGTGGCGTCGGCTGGGGATCACGCGGGTGCAGCTGCAGATCAACTCGCTGGGCACCGCTGACTCACGCCGTGTCTACCGCGAGCGGCTGGTCGAGTACTTCTCGGCACACCGTGATCGTCTCGACGAAGACAGCCGCAGGCGCCTCACCGGCAATCCGCTGCGCATCCTGGACAGCAAGAATCCGGAGGTGCAGCAGCTGGTCGCGGACGCGCCGCTGCTGACGGACTACCTGGACCCGGAATCCCAGGCGCATTTCGCGGCGCTGCGCGCCGCGCTCGATGCGATGGGACTGCAGTACACCGTCAACCCGCGCCTGGTGCGCGGACTCGACTACTACAGCCGCACCGTGTTCGAGTGGATCACCGACGCACTGGGCGCCCAGGACGCGGTGTGCTCCGGCGGCCGCTACGACGGGCTCATCAGCCAGCTGGGCGGGGACGCCACGCCGGCCATCGGCTTCGCGATGGGCATCGAGCGGGTGGTCGAACTGCTGCGGCAGCAGCCCTCCCAGCCGCAGCCGCAGGCCACGGATGTCTACGTGGTGCTGAACGGCGAGCAGGCGGCGATCGCCGGCGGCCGTATTGTCGAGTCCTTGCGCGATGCTCTGCCGCATCGGCGGTTCGAAATGAACCTGGGCGGGGGCAATTTCAAGGCGCAGTTCCGGCGGGCGGATCGCAGCCGGGCCGCCCTGGCGCTGATCATCGGCGAGGATGAGCTGGCCCGGGGCGTGGCGGCGCTGAAACCTTTACGCCTCGAGGCGGGTCAGAGTGAATGCCCGATGACGCAGCTGCCGGAAAGGATCGAGGCAGCCCTCAAGGGCACGGATTTGCAGGAGTAGGGTGGGTGGACGAGTACCTTTCAGAACGAGAACAACTGGAACGGCTGACCGGGTGGCTGCGCGCCAATATTCCCTGGATTCTCATCGGTCTGGCCGTCGGCGGGGCGATCGTGGGCGGGTGGCGCTGGTGGCAGGCGCGCACCGAAGGCGGCGGCATCGCCGCGGCGCAGGCCTATTCCCAGATCCTGGACGCCTTCGATCGCGGCGACCGGACACGGGGCATGGACCTGGTCGCGCAGCTGAGCCAGGCCCATCCCGGCAGTGCGTACGTGGACCAGGCGGACCTCGCCGCCGCACGGCTGCTGCTGGAGACCGGCCAGGTGGACCGCGCCGCCTCCTATCTGACCGCGGTGATGGACCATTCGCGCGATCCGCAGCTGGTGCTGGTCGCCCGGCTGCGCCTGGCGCGGGTGCAGGTGGCGCAGAACCATCCGGATGCGGCGCTCAGCACTCTGGGCACGGCCCGCCAGGGTGCCTTCGAAGCGCGCTTCGCCGAGGTGCGTGGGGATGCCTATTTCGCCAAGGGGGACAAGGCCGGCGCGCTGCGTGAATATCGGGCGGCGCGTCTTGCCGCAGGACCAGCCCAGGCTTCCAACGACCTGTTGGATCTGAAGATCAACGACCTTGCCGGCGACGCATCGAGCGCGCCGGCTGCCGCCATTCCCAAGGGGACCTGATCCATTATGCGTCGCATTCTGCCCATTCTGCTGCTGGCCCTCGTGGCCGCCTGCTCCAAGGACAAGGACCCGGATCGTCCGGCCAAACTGGTCGCCTTTCCGGAGAGCCTGAAGATCCAGAAGGTCTGGTCCGAAAAGGTCGGCGGCACCAAGGTGCCGCTGCGTCTGGGCCTGGCGCTCGATGTCGAAGGCGACACCGTGTATGCCGCGGGTGAAACGGGCGACATTGCGGCGTTCAAACTGCAGAGCGGGAAGAAGGAGTGGGAGACCCGCACCAAGTTGCCCGTGGGCGGAGCGGTGGGTTTTGGCGACGGCAAGCTCGTCGTCGGCACCACCGACGGGGACGTGATCGCGCTGGATGCCCACAGTGGCCAGCGCCTGTGGACCACGAATATCACCGCCGAGATCCTGGCGGCACCGGCCGTGTCGCCGAAGCTGGCGCTGGTTCGGGGCGTGAACGGCAAGCTGCACGCCCTGTCGATGACCGACGGGCATGAAGTGTGGCAGCAGCAGCAGACGGTGCCCAAGCTGTCGCTGCGGGGCACGGGCTCCCCGGTGATCGCAGGCGACGTTGCGGTCACGGGCTTCGACAATGGCCGCGTGGTCGCCTCCGCGCTGAGCGATGGGGGCAGCGTCTGGGAAACGCAGCTGCAGATCCCCGCGGGCAAGACGGATATCGACCGCCTCGCCGACGTGGATACGCGGGCGCAGATCATCGGCAACGATGTGTACCTGGTGGGATTCCAGGGCAAGGTGGCCATGATGGCGCTGGACTCCGGCCAGATCTGGTGGTCACACGACACCTCCAGCTACCGTGGCGTCGCGCTCGATGACGACACGGTCTACGTGTCCACGGCAGATGGCGAGGTATTGGCCCTGAAGCGGCGCACCGGTGTCGAGGTGTGGCGCCAGAAAGCCCTGGCGCACCGCGGCCTTTCCGGTCCGACCGTGGCCGGCGATGCGCTCGTGGTCGCGGATTACCAAGGCTACGTGCACTGGCTGGACCGCAGCACCGGCGCCGTCATCGGCCGCATCCGCGTCGGCAAGGTGCGCTACACCAATCCGCCGGTCTATGCCGATGGACTGCTGCTGCTGTTGAATGACCGCGGTGTCATCAACGCGTTGCGCGCCACGCCGGTTGCCGTCCACACCGCAAAGCCCGGGGGCTAAAGGACGGCTTCCCGTGCTGCCGATCGTTGCGTTGGTCGGCCGACCCAATGTCGGCAAATCGACGCTGTTCAATACGCTGACGCGGACGCGAGATGCGATCGTTGCGGACGTGCCCGGTGTCACGCGCGATCGGCAGTATGGCTACGGGCAGTTTGGCTCGGCCGCGTATGTGGTCATCGACACCGGCGGTCTGGTGGTCGAGAACCCTTCGGTGATCGAGGCGCAGATGCGCATGCAGACCGAGCGCGCCGTGGCCGAAGCGGATCGTCTGGTATTCATCGTCGATGCGCGCGCCGGCCTTACCCCGCAGGACGAGATCATCGCGCGCGAGCTGCGGCGCTCGGGCAAACCCATCATCCTGGCCGTCAATAAGATCGAGAGTCTGGACGCCCAGGTGGCGTTGAGCGATTTCCATGGCCTGGGGCTGGGGGATCCGCAGCCGATTGCCGCGACCCACGGCCAGGGCATTCGCGAGCTGCTGTCGGTCGTGCTCGCCGGATTCGAAGAGTCCGTGCGCGAGGACTCGATCGATGACGCCATCC
>Ga0302314_10014987_pt1 | contig 13214 bp, 10 predicted proteins | sample III_Palsa_N2_3_FD_200533 | JGI IMG/M metagenome (GOLD analysis project Ga0302314, IMG submission 200533) | Peat permafrost microbial communities from Stordalen Mire near Abisko, Sweden - III_Palsa_N2_3 | ecosystem: Environmental > Terrestrial > Soil > Palsa > Peat permafrost | place: Sweden...
CGTCGGGATCATGGTCGTTCTGGAAGGTGAGGCCGTCGACCATCGCATCGCTGCCGCGCAGCACCAGCGTCGCCTTGCCCTCGCAGATGCCGCCGTCGAACACCGCGGTGCCCGAGGTCCGCGCGCGGACCGCGACGCGGCCCGATCCGACGACCGCGCAATCCTTGTAGGTGCCGGGTGCCACGATGATCGTCGCATCGCCGCCATTCACCGACTTCACCGCATCGTCGAGCCGGTAGAAGCCCTTGCCCGTCTCCTGGACGGTGAAAGGCTGGCTCCCTTGCGCGTGCGCAGCGGTGACAAGGCTCAGCAGGGCGAGCGGGAACAGCAGGGATTTCATGGCGAAGAGCTCCGATCGGATGCAGCGTTGCTGCCACGCCCGATCGGTGCGCTCAATCCCTTGTGATGGCGCCCTTAGTCCAGATTGGGACGCAGCCAGCGTTCGGCGGTGTCGAGATCGACGTCGCGGCGCACCGCATAATCCTCGAGCTGGTCGCGGCCGACGCGTGCCACGCCGAAATACTCGCTGTCGGCATGGCCAAAATAGAAGCCCGAGACCGCCGCTGTGGGCAGCATCGCGAAGCTCTCGGTGAGCGTGATGCCGGTGGCATCGGTGGCGCCGAGCAGATCGAACAGCGCCGGCTTGAGGCTGTGATCGGGGCACGCGGGATAGCCGGGCGCGGGGCGGATGCCGCGATATTGCTCGCGGACCAGCGCCTCGTTGGTAAGCTGCTCGCCCGGCGCATAGCCCCACAGGTCGGAGCGGACATGCGCGTGAAGCCGCTCGGCAAAGGCCTCGGCGAGGCGGTCGGCGAGCGCTTTCAGCATGATGTCCGAATAATCGTCATGCGCGGCCCTGAACGCGGCGCTGCGCTCGTCGATGCCGTGGCCCGCGGTGACCGCGAAGCCGCCGATCCAGTCGCCCTCGGGCGTGATGAAATCGGCGAGGCACATGTTGGGCCGCCCCTCGCGCTTCTTGATCTGCTGGCGGAGCATGGGGAGGCGGACCTCTGCGCTCCCCTCAGGAAACCCGTTCGTGCCGAGCGAAGTCGAGGTACGGGCTTCGGGCAAAGCGCTTGCTGCTGGTCCCTCGACTTCGCTCGGGACGAACGGAGCCTGGGACATGACGATCACATCGTCCCCGTCGCGCCGGCACGGCCACAGCCCCGCGACACCCTTCGCGGTCAACCATTTCTCCCCAATCACCTTGTCGAGCATCGCCTGCGCATCCGCCCACAGCGATCGCGCGCTTTCGCCGACAACCTCGTCGTCGAGGATCGCGGGATAATTGCCCGCCAGCTCCCAGGCGCGGAAGAAGGGTGTCCAGTCGATATAGTCGCGCAGATCGGCGAGGTCCCAATCCTCGAAGACGTGCACGCCGGGCTTCGCCGCGGACGGCGCCTTGCCGTCGGGTGCCGCGACGAAGGCGTTGGCGCGCGCGTCGGCCAGCGTCGCGAGCTCGTTCTGCCCCTTGTTGGCGCGCGCGATGCGGACCGCTTCATATTCCGCGGCGGTCTTCTCGACGAACGGATCGCGCTGCGTGTCGCTCATCAGCGTCGAGGCGACGCCGACCGCGCGGCTGGCGTCGAGCACATGCACCACAGGCCCTGCATAAGCCGGCGAGATGCGGATCGCGGTATGCACCTTCGAGGTGGTGGCGCCACCGATCAGCAGCGGCATCGTCATCCCCGCGCGCTGCATCTCGGCGGCGACCGTCACCATCTCGTCGAGCGACGGCGTGATCAGGCCCGAGAGCCCGATCATGTCGGCGTCGTTCTCGTTGGCGGCTTCGAGAATCTTGGTCCACGACACCATGACGCCCAGATCGATGATGTCGTAGCCGTTGCACGCGAGCACGACGCCGACGATGTTCTTGCCGATATCGTGGACGTCGCCCTTGACGGTCGCCATGATGATCTTGCCTTTGGCGCGCGCGCCGACTTCCTTGGCGGCCTCGATGAACGGTAGCAGATGCGCCACCGCCTTCTTCATCACGCGCGCCGACTTCACCACCTGTGGCAGGAACATCTTGCCCGATCCGAACAGGTCGCCGACGACGTTCATCCCGTCCATCAGCGGGCCCTCGATCACCTCGATCGGGCGCGGAAATAGCTGGCGGGCCTCCTCGGTATCCTCGACCACGAACGCGTCGAGCCCCTTGACCAGCGCATGCTCGAGCCGCTTGGCGACGGGCCAGCCGCGCCATTCCTCGGCGGCCTTCTCGGCGACCGCGTCGGTGCCGCGATATTTTTCGGCGGTCGTAATCAGCCGATCGGTGGCACCCGGATCGCGGTTGAGGATGACGTCCTCGCACGCCTCGCGCAGTTCGGGGTCGATTTGGTCGTAGACGTCGAGCTGGCCGGCGTTGACGATCCCCATGTCCATGCCTGCAGGAATCGCGTGATAGAGGAAGATCGAGTGCATCGCGCGGCGCACGGGCTCGTTGCCGCGGAACGAGAAAGACAAGTTCGAGAGCCCGCCCGAGATATGGACGTGCGGGCAGCGCTTGCGGATCTCGCGCGTCGCCTCGATGAAGTCGACGCCGTAATTATTATGCTCGTCGATCCCGGTCGCGACCGCGAACACGTTGGGATCGAAAATGATATCCTCGGGCGGGAAGCCGATCCCCATCAGCAGCTTGTAGGCGCGTTCGCAGATCTCGATCTTGCGCTGCTGCGTGTCAGCCTGCCCGACCTCGTCGAACGCCATCACGACGACCGCGGCGCCGTAGGCCATCACCTTCTTCGCATAATATAGGAAGGCCTCCTCGCCTTCCTTCATGCTGATCGAATTGACGATCGGCTTGCCCGAAACGCACTTCAGCCCGGCTTCGATCACGCTCCACTTCGAGCTGTCGACCATCACCGGCACGCGCGCGATGTCGGGTTCGGCGGCGATCAGCTTGAGGAAGGTGGTCATCGCATACTCGGCGTCGAGCAGGCCCTCGTCCATGTTGACGTCGATCACCTGCGCGCCATTGTCGACCTGCGCGCGCGCGACCTCGACCGCCCTGACATAGTCGCCCGCCATGATCAGCTTCTTGAACGCCGCGGAGCCGGTGACGTTGGTGCGCTCGCCGATGTTGACGAAGCTGGAGCCGCTCGAAGCGACGGGCTCGTCTGGGGTGTCGAGATCGGGTGCAGTGGCCATCTAATTTTCCTCGTGCCCCCGCGCAGGCGGGGGCCCAGTTGCAGCGGTCGGACTGGGCCCCCGCCTTCGCGGGGGAACGGTCAAGCAGCGATGACGAACGGCTCTAGCCCCGCCAGCATCATGCGTACCGGCGGGTCGGCAATCGCCCTCGGCGGATGCCCGGCCACCGCCTTCGCCATCGCAGCGATATGCCCCGGCGTGGTGCCGCAGCAACCGCCGACGACGTTGATCAGCCCGGTCGCCGCCCATTCGGCGATGAAGCCTCCCGTGGTGTGCGGCTGCTCGTCATATTCGCCGAGATCGTTGGGGAGCCCGGCATTAGGATAGACCATCAGCAGCGTATCCGCGAGCGTCGCCAGCGAGGCGACGTGCGGGCGGAGCTGCGGCGCGCCGAACGAGCAGTTGAGCCCCACGGTCAGCGGCCTGGCATGGCGGATCGCCGCCCAGAACGCCTCGACCGAATGGCCCGACAGGTTGCGGCCCGACATATCCGTGATCGTCATCGAGATCATCAGCGGCACGGGTTCGCCGCGCGCCTCGCCCGCCTCGATCACCGCCATGATCCCCGCCTTGGCGTTGAGCGTGTCGAAGATCGTCTCGATCAGGATGAAGTCGCAGCCGCCATCGAGCAGGGCGTCGATCTGCTCGCGGTAGACGTCCTTGAGCGTGTCGAAATCGATCGCGCGGAAGCCGGGATCGCTGACGTCGGGCGACAGCGACAGCGTCTTGTTGGTCGGCCCAACCGCGCCCGCCACGAAGCGCGGACGGCCATCGGCGGCCTCGGCCTCGTCGGCGGCTTTGCGCGCGATGCCGGCGGCGGCAAGGTTCATCTCGCGGACCAGATGCTCGGCGCCGTAATCGGCCTGGCTGATCCGGTTGGCGTTGAAGGTGTTGGTCGACGCGATGTCCGATCCCGCCGCGAGATAGGCGCGCGTGATCTCGTCGATGATGTCGGGGCGGGTCAGGACGAGAAGGTCGTTATTGCCCTTCTGGTCGAAGCCCGTGTCGTACGCGCCACGATAGGCGGCCTCGTCGAGGCTGTAGTTCTGGATCATCGTCCCGAACGCACCATCGGTGATCAAGATGCGCTTGGCGGCCTCGGCGCGGAAGGTGTCGGCCTTGGTCATTATCGTTCCCCGGCGTAGGCCGGGGTCCAGGCCCCGGCGTGTGGCAGGCGTAGCGTGCGACAGAGCGTACGGGCCTGGGCCCCGGCCTTCGCCGGGGAACAGCGAGAAGGAAGGTTCACGCCGCCGCCTCCAGGACTTTCGTTTTCGCGCGCACGCCGAGCAGGTGGCAGATCGCGTAGGACAGCTCCGCGCGGTTGAGCGTGTAGAAGTGGAAGTGCCGCACCCCGCCCGCATAGAGCTTGCGGCAGAGTTCGGCGGCGATCGTCGCGGCGACCAGCTGGCGCGCACCGGGCAATTCGTCGAGCCCCTCGAACAGCCGGCCGAGCCAGCTCGGCACCGCTGTCCCGTTCATCGTCGCCATCCGGCTGATCGCGCCGAAATTGGTGACGGGCATGATGCCGGGCAAAATCTCGATATCCATCCCCGCCGCCGCGACGCGGTCGCGGAAGCGAAAGAAGCATTCGGGCTCGAAGAAGAATTGCGTCGTGGCGCGCGTCGCGCCCGCATCGATCTTGGCCTTGAGGTTGTCGAGATCGGCGGCAATGCTGGGCGAATCCGGGTGGCATTCGGGATAGGCGGCGACCGAAATCTCGAACGGCGCGATCTTCTTCAATCCCGCGACCAGATCGGCGGCGTTGCGATAGCCTTGCGGGTGCGCCTCGAACTTGGCCCCTGGCGTCGAGGGATCGCCGCGCAGCGCGACGATGTGGCGAACGCCCGCCGCCCAATAGGCGCGCGCAATCGCATCGACCTCGTCGCGCGTCGCATCGACACAGGTAAGGTGCGCGGCGGCGGGTATCGCGGTTTCGCTGGCGATCCGCGCGACGGTCGCGTGCGTGCGCTCGCGCGTCGTGCCGCCGGCGCCGTAGGTGACCGCGACGAAACGCGGTGCAAGCGGCGCCAGCGTCTCGATCGAAGACCAGAGCTGCTCCTCCATCTTCTCGCTCTTGGGCGGGAAAAACTCGAACGACACCGCGAGATCGCCCGCCATATCGGCGAACAGCGGCACGTCGAGCGCGAGGCGCGCCTCCTCCAACTCCGCCAGGGTTGGCGCGGGCGTGGGCGTCGGCATCAAGCAACTCTCCGAACCGGCTCGGCGGAGCGTTCGCCGAGCCACAATTTCACCGTCAATTCGTCACCCGCCAATGCTTCGGCAGGCTGTGCGGCGAGCCCCGCGGCGCCGAACCATTCGACGATCTGCTGATCCGAGAAGCCGAGCCGCGCATGCGCCGCTTGGTCGCGCAGCTCCTCACGATCGTGCGAGGCGAAATCGGCGATCAGCAGCCGCCCGCCGGGGCTAAGCAATCGCGCCGCTTCGGCGACCGCCGCCGCGGGCTGTTGCGCATAATGGAGGACGAGATGGAGCACGACCACGTCGGCCGAGCCATCGGCGAGCGGCAGCGCGTACATGTCGCCCTGCCGAAGCTCGGCATGCGCGAGAGTCAGTTCGCAGCTCCCCGCCGCCGCCAACTTCGACCGTGCGAAGCGCAGCATCTCGGGACTGCGATCGATCCCGATCACGCTCTGGGCCCGCGGGCCCAGCAGCTCGAGCATCCGACCGGTGCCCGTGCCGATATCGACCAGCCGGCCGATCGGCGCCGAACCCAGCATCGCCCCGATCGCCGCCTCGACCTCGCCTTCCGCCACATGCAGCGATCGGATCGCGTCCCATTGCGCGGCGTGGCTTTCGAAATAGCGCTCCGCCGCCGCGGATCGCTCCGCCCGCACCGCATCGAGCCGTGCGAGATCGCCGTCGGTCGCATCAAGGCCATCGTGCCACGCCTCAAGCGCATCGAACACCGGCCGCACGCGTGCCGCCTCGCCAAGCGCCAGGAACACCCAGCTGCCCTCGCGCCGCCGCTCGGCGAGGCCCGCGTCGACGAGGATCTTGACGTGCCGCGAGACGCGTGGCTGGCTCTGCCCCAGCACCTGCGCCAGTTCGCCGACCGACAGCTCCATCGCGCGGAGCAGCGCGACGATCCGCAACCGCGTCGGATCCGCCAGAGCGCGGAAGATGGCGAGAGCGATCTTCATGGCATAACGATATAAGGATATCTTTATATCCGTCAATCGGCTTGTGCCGATCGGTCCTGCATGGCAACGCAACTTTTCCCGGGCGGAAATGTTACACCGCGGCATTGCGAGGGGTTTGAAGGCGGATGCGCGCTCTCTATTGTCTGCCGGCACTGGCGCTTCTGGCGGGTTGCGCCACGACCGGGCCGAAAACACCCGGTGACCCTTACGAGGGTATCAACCGCAAGATCTGGAATGTCGACGAAAAGCTCGACAAGGCCGTGATGCGGCCCGTCGCCAAGGGCTATATCAGCGTCATGCCGCATTTCCTGCGGCACGGCCTGTCGAACATGCTTGAAAACGTCTCCGAGCCCTTCTCGTTCATCAACTCGGTGCTGCAGGCCAAGCCCAAGCGCGCGCTGAATTCGATGGGCCGCTTCGTGATCAACACGACCGTCGGCATCGGCGGCTTCATGGATGTCGCGGGTCGCAACGGCTACAAGCCGACGCCCGAGGATCTCGGCCAGACGTTCGCGGTGTGGGGCGCGAAGAAGAGCAGCTATCTCGTGCTGCCGCTGTACGGCCCTTCGACGATCCGCGACGGCATCGGCACGGTCGCATCGCAGTGGGTCGATCCCTATCGGATCGTGATCCGCAAGGAGCTGAGCTTCTGGCCGGCGGCGGGGCTGACGGTGTTCGAATTCGTCGACGCGCGCTCCAACCTGATCGATTCGGGCGCGGATGCGCTGCTCGAAACCAGCGCGGACAGCTATGCCGTGACGCGTTCGGCCTATCTGCAGCGGCGCAACGCCGAGATCGAGGATCGCGACGACGGCACCGACGCATCGGGCTCGAGCGACGACGCGCAGCTTAACGCGGCGCTCGACGAACTTGGCCCCGGCACCGCCCCGAACGCGACGACGCCCGCGCCCGAGCCGACGCTCGCGCCCGATCAGCCCAAGGTTAGCCACCCGAACGATCCGGCGCCTCCAGCCACCGGCACGACGCCAAAGTAGGCGAGTCGCACGCTTGGCATTGCCAGCGCGGACGAGAAACGCTAGGTCTCGGCGCGGCTGGGGGCGGCTTGCCCGATACCCGGTAAGCCACACCAAAGTTCCTTCATCAGGGAAGAGATGAACATGAAGAAGATTGTCGCGCTGCCGATCATCGCTGCGCTCGCACTCGGCCTCGCCGCTTGCCACAAGTCCGACGATGCCGCCAACAACGCGGACACCTCGGCCGACCTGAACGCGGCCGCCAACGACGCGATCGCCGACGTCAACGCCGCCACCGCCAACGCCACCGACAATTCGGCCGGCGCGCTGGACAACGCTGCGATGACCGACAGCAACGTCGCGAACACCACGAACGCGATGTAATCGGCCGCGACCGGGCCTTCGCGCCTGGTCGACCGATCGAGAGAAGGCCGCACGCCCTTGGGGCGTCGCGGCCTTTTTGCTTTTTGACCTAGCGTGCAGCCGTGTTCGAGCGGAAGATTGCGGATCGGCCCGCATCTGCCGGAGCATCATTTGCGACGACGATTGGTCGTGACGTCGTCGCGTGTCAGGCCCGGCTTATCGCGGCGGCGATCAGCGCCTGCGTTTCCCTGGCCAGCGTCTTGCGATCGCCGAGCGTGGCAGGCGCTATCGGATCGAGGAAGCGCAACGTCGCGGTGCGGCGCCCCGGCAGGCCCAGCACGCGCATCATCTCGACACCCGTGCTGGTATCGCGCCAGGCGAGAAGCGGCGCCTCGGCACCATAGTCGATCGCGACCGGCTGAACCATCAGGCCCGGCAGCGGCGGTTCGAGCGCCGACAGCAGGGACGCGCGAAAGGGACGCAGCGCATCGCCGTCGCCCGTCGTCCCTTCGGGAAACAACGCCAAGGGCTGGCCGTCGCTCAACGCCGATCGAAGCAGCGTCGCCTGCGCGCGCACCTCGGCGCGCTGGCCGCGCGACACGTAGACGGTGCGGTTGAGCCCCGAGAGGAAGCCGAGCACGGGCGATTGCCCGATATCGTCCTTCGCCACGAACCGCGTGCCTGTGGCGCCGGCGAGGATCAGGATGTCCAGCCAGCTCAGATGATTGGCGACGATCAGCACGTCGCGTCGGACCGGTGTCCCGACGATGCGCGTGTCGACACCCGCGGCACGGCCGGCCTGGCGCAGGAAGCGCGTCGGCCACGGCGATCGCAGCCGCAACAGCCGCCAGAGGCCGTGCAGCGGAAGATACACCACCAGCAGCAAGGCGATCCGCGCCAGACGTCGGCGCGCGCGCCACCGCGTGTCGGCGGCGCTCGTTTCAGGCTCGCTCACGGCAACGCTCTCCCTTTCGCACGCTCAACCGCGCTCAACCCGGCGTCAGCGCCTCGTCGCGCAGCCCGCGCCAGATACGTAGCGCCTGCACCGTTTCGAAGACGTCGTGGACGCGCAGGAGCTGCACGCCCTGCCCCGCGCCGAGCAGCGCCAGCGCGATCGATCCGCCGAGTCTCTTTTCGACGGGCGCCTCGCCCGCGAGCGCGCCGATCGTCCGCTTGCGGCTCGCCCCAAGCACGATCGGAAGCCCCAGCCCGTGCAGCAGCGACAGCCCGTTGAGGATCGCGAGATTGTGCCTCAGCGACTTGCCGAAGCCGATACCCGGATCGATCAGCAGCCGCTCGCGCGCGGTCCCCGCGGCGACCACAGCGTCGATCCGCGCCTCGAGCCAATCATAGACGTCGAGCAGCGCATCGCGATAATGCGGCTCCTGCTGCATCGTCTCCGGCGCGCCCTGGTGGTGCATCAGCACGACCGGGCAGTTTTTCGACGCCACCGTCGCGATCGCCTCGGGATCGAAGCTCAACGCGGAGACGTCGTTGATCAGATGCGCGCCCGCCGCGAGCCCTGCCGCCATCACCGCAGCCTTGCGCGTATCGAGCGACATCGCGATCCCGGCGTGGCGCAACCGCTCGATCGTCGGCACGACGCGCGCGATCTCGTCGCCTTCCCACACCGGCTTGGCGCCGGGGCGCGTCGATTCCCCACCGATATCGATGATCGCGGCGCCCGCCTCGCTCATCGATATCGCGCGATCGGCGGCCTCCCCCGGCTGATCGGCAAGACCGCCGCCGTCCGAAAAACTGTCGGGCGTGAGGTTGAGGATGCCCATCGCCTGCGGCTGATCGAGCCGCACCATGCGCTCGCCGAGCGACAATGGCGCGCGCGCGGTCGTCAATCGCGCCAGCTGGACGCGCGCCGCGCCCAATTGCGGCTCGGGCAGGCTGTCGACGAAATCCTCGATCCGCTCGACGGGCACGAGCGCGGTGGCGAAACGCCCCTCCGCAACCGCCGCGATCACCTCGACCATCGCGAACCAGACAAGCCCGCCTGCAAGCCGCAGCGTCTGCCCGTCATAACCGAACGGCGCGTCGACAAAGCCGGTAGGGCGAAGATAGATACGGGCGCCGCGTCCGCGGCGGGAAATTTCGGCGGAGATCATGCGCCGAAGCCCCGCGTCATCCCGTCACCCGCGCGGCGAGCCATTCCTGCCTGAGCGTATCGATCGGGACGAGCTTGCCGTCGCGCTCGACATGCCAGAAGGTCCAGCCGTTGCACGACGGCGCGCCTTGCAGTTCGGCGCCGAGCTTGTGGATCGATCCGATCCTGCTGTCGTGCATCAGCGAGCTGTCCGCGCGGACGCTCGCCTGCCAGCGGCGGCGCGCATCGACGACGGTGGCGCCCGGCAGGATCATCCCCGCCTCGACGATCGCGCCGAACGGCACGCGCGTCGCGGTGCGCTTGGTCGGCATCACCGTCATCGCGCTTTCGTCGAGCGGCAGCGCCGCGGCGATCCGTTCGCGTGCGACGCGGATATATTTGGGCTCGCGCTCAATCCCGATCCACCGCCGCCCGAGCCGCTTGGCCACCGCGCCCGTCGTCCCCGTCCCGAAAAAGGGATCGAGCACGATATCGCCCGGCTTGGTCGTCGCGAGCAGCAGACGATACAGCAGCGCCTCGGGCTTTTGCGTCGGATGCGCCTTGTCGCCGGCATCGTCCTTGAGACGCTCGCCACCGCCGCAGATCGGGAAGCTCCAGTCCGAGCGCATCTGGAGATCGTCGTTGAGCGCCTTCATCGCCTGATAGTTGAAGGTGTAGCGCGCGGTTTCGGATTTGGCCGCCCAGATCAGCGTCTCGTGCGCGTTGGTGAAGCGCGTGCCGCGGAAATTGGGCATCGGGTTGGCCTTGCGCCAGACGATGTCGTTGAGGATCCAGAAGCCCTCGTCCTGGATCGCAGCGCCGACGCGGAAGATGTTGTGATAGCTGCCGATCACCCAGATCGTGCCGTCGTCCTTGAGGATCCGGCGCGCCTGCGCGAGCCAGGCCTGCGTGAAGCGATCATAGCTCGCATAGCTATCGAACTTGTCCCAATCGTCGTCGACCGCATCGACCTGGCTGCCGTCGGGGCGGAACAGGTCACCACCGAGTTGGAGGTTGTAGGGCGGATCGGCGAAGATGCAGTCGATCGACTTGTCGGGCAGCGCCGCCATCGCCTCGATGCAATCGGAACGCAGGATCTGATCGAGCGGCAATGCGCCGGCATCCGCGCGTGCGCGTGCCACGTGCGATCCCGTGCCGATGTCGAAATGCTGCATGCTGACCGTCCCGCCCCTGTGAGGCGCGGAAAATGAGTCGGCGGGGACTCGCGGTCAAGCGAAAACTCCCCGGTTACTCGCGAGTCGCGGCGGATGTGAGTACCGCTGGACCGAGCCGGACACCGTATCTGGCACCGGTGCGAATCGCGGGACTCAACCCGTGGTAGGTGTGACTCTCCGGACTCGGTTCGAACTTCCGTTCGCCCTGAGCCTGTCGAAGGGCCGTTCTTCTTCCCGCATGAGAAAAAGAAGAATGGTGCTTCGACAGGCTCAGCACGAACGGTTGGGGGAACGGCTCGTTTTACAGCGCCAGGCAGAGCTGCGCGACGGGACCGAAGCTACGCCGGTGCAGCGGCGTCACGCCGAGCCGCCCCAGCGCCTCGCGGTGCGCGGCGGTCCCATAGCCCTTGTTCTGGCGCCAGCCATAGCCGGGATAGGTGACGTCATGCTCGATCATCATCCGGTCGCGCGTCACCTTGGCGACGATCGAGGCGGCCGCGATCGATCGGCACAGCGCGTCGCCCGAGACGATCGCGCGCGCGGGATGCCGCCATTTGGGCAGCGCATTGCCGTCGACCAGCACCATGCCGGGCTCGACGCCGAGCGCATCGACCGCGCGGCTCATCGCCAGCATCGTCGCGTGATAGATGTTGAGCCGGTCGATCTCCTCGACGTCGACGATGCCGACGCCCCAGCCCGCGACGCGCGTGATCCGCCCATACAGCGCCTCGCGCGCCTCGGCGCCGAGCTTCTTGGAGTCATCGATGCCAGGAGGCACGCGTCGCCGATCGAGGATCACCGCCGCAGCGACGACGGGCCCCGCGAGCGGCCCGCGCCCCGCCTCGTCGACGCCCGCGGTGGGATCGGGATGTTCGCGTTCGTAGCGGAAACTGGGTGGCATGGCGTGCTTCTAGCGCCGCAGGGATGCGGAGGAAATAGCGGCGAGCGGGCCTATCTTTCCCCGACGCGCGCCCTCTTGTTCCCCGGCGAAGGCCGGGGCCCAGGCCTCACCTCTCCGATCGAGCGCGACGCCCCCTCAAACCGCGGGCCTGGGCCCCGGCTTTCGCCGGGGAACGATTAGCCGACGTCAGCCCGCCAGTCGCGCCTCCAGCGCCGCCTGCTCGTGGCGGATCGCCGCAGGCAAGCGTTCACCGAGCTTGGCGAGATCGCGCGCCGCCAGGCTCGCTTCTTCCGACCACACCGCGCGATCGACCGTCAGCAGCTCGTCGAGCTTGGCCGCATCCAGATCGAGCCCGTCGAGATCGAGCGAGGCGCTGCTCGGCACGCGGCCGATCGGCGTGTCGATCGAATCGGCGCGGCCCTCGAGCCGATCGACGATCCATTTGAGCACGCGGCTGTTCTCGCCATAGCCCGGCCACAGGAACTTGCCGTCGGCGCCCTTGCGGAACCAGTTGACCAGATAGAGCCGCGGCAATTGCGCCGCGTCAGACGACGCCTGCTGGCCGACGCGCAGCCAATGGCCGAGATAATCGGCCATGTTGTAGCCGCAGAAGGGCAGCATCGCAAAGGGGTCGCGCCGCAGTTCGCCGACCTTGCCCTCCGCCGCCGCGGTGCCCTCGGACGCGATGTTGGCGGCGAGCCAGACGCCCTGGTTCCAGTCGTAGGATTCGGTGACGAGCGGCACCGCGGTCGCACGCCGCCCGCCGAACAGCATCGCCGAGATCGGCACGCCGGCGGGATCGGCCCATTCGTCCGCGATCGAAGGGCATTGCGCCGCAGGTGCGGTGAAGCGCGCATTGGGATGAGCGGCAGGCTTGCCCGAGGCAGGATCCCAGCGCTCGCCCTGCCAATCGGTCATGCCGTCGGGGGGCGTGTCGGTCATGCCTTCCCACCAGATGTCGCCTTCGTCGGTGAGCGCGGTGTTGGTGTAGATGCAGTTCGCGGTCAGCGTATCGATCGCATTCTTGTTGGTCCTGACGCCCGTGCCCGGCGCGACGCCGAAGAAGCCCGCTTCCGGGTTGACCGCATAGAGCCGCCCGTCCTTGCCGAAGCGCATCCAGGCGATGTCGTCGCCGATCGTCTCGGCCTTCCAGCCGGGGATGGTCGGTTCGAGCATCGCCATGTTGGTCTTGCCGCATGCGCTGGGGAAGGCGGCGGTGACGTAATGGACCTCGTTGGCGGGCGAAGTCAGCTTGAGGATCAGCATATGCTCGGCGAGCCAGCCGCCGTCGCGCGCCATCACGCTCGCGATCCGCAGCGCGAAGCATTTCTTGCCGAGCAGCGCGTTGCCGCCATAGCCCGAACCGTAGGACCAGATCTCGCGCGTCTCGGGATA
>Ga0302314_10014990_pt1 | contig 13211 bp, 9 predicted proteins | sample III_Palsa_N2_3_FD_200533 | JGI IMG/M metagenome (GOLD analysis project Ga0302314, IMG submission 200533) | Peat permafrost microbial communities from Stordalen Mire near Abisko, Sweden - III_Palsa_N2_3 | ecosystem: Environmental > Terrestrial > Soil > Palsa > Peat permafrost | place: Sweden...
CCAGCTTGCCGCTAGTCTTATGCTGGTACCAGGAGCCTGGTTATCATGGTACTAACACCACCTGGCAGGGTTAAGAACCGGGTAGCAGAATGAGGACGTGACGATGGCGACGATGAACGGCAGCGCGACCATGAACGGCACCGCGAGCCTGGCCAGCGCGCGCCGCACCGAGCTGGCGGCGTTCCTGCGCAGCCGCCGGGAGCGGATCCAGCCCGAGGACGTCGGGCTGCCGCCGGGCGCCCGCCGCCGAACGGCCGGCCTCCGCCGGGAGGAGCTCGCCCAGCTGGCCGGGGTCGGCGTGACCTGGTACACCTGGCTCGAGCAGGGCCGCAAGATCAACGCGAGCGTCCAGGTCCTCGAGGCCGTGGCCCGGACGCTGCGGCTCGACGCCGCCGAGCGCGCCCACCTGTTCCGCCTGGCCGACGTCCCGGGCACGGCCACCCCGGCCGGCTGCGACGACTGCCCGCTCCCGCCCGAGGTGCAGCAGATCCTCGACTCGATCCCGCTGCCCGCGGCCGTGCTCAGCGAGCGGTTCGACCTGCTCGCCTGGAACAAGGTCTACGCGTCGCTGTTCCCCGGTATCACCTCCGCGCCCCTCGAGGAGCGGAACACCCTGATCTGCAGCCTCTCCTACCCGCCCTGCTGCAGCCCGGTGCACGACCAGGACAAGCACTGCATCGCCCTGGTCGGGCAGCTCCGGGCCGCGTACGGCCGCCACGTCGGCGACCCCGCCTGGACGCACTTCATCCGCCGGGTCGAGGCGCTGAGCCCGGCCTTCGCCGCGGCCTGGGCGGCCCACGAGGTGGCCCAGCCGACTCGTCACACCAAGAACTTCCGTCACCCGGGCGTCGGCGACATCACCGTGACCTCGACCGGCTTCGCGGTCGCCGCCGTCCTCGGCGCCCGCATGGTGATCTACACCCCCGACGACGAGCAGAGCAAGAACGCCATCGCCCGGCTCGCCTCAGGCGATCAGCTCAACGCCCGCTACCCCTGCTTCCACAAGCACAACCCGCATGAGGAACGAGCCGAGGCCGCTCTAGCCGCCCTATGACCCCAGCGCCCCACCCCACACCTAACACCCGCCCGCAGGTGACACCCGCCGCAGGCGCCGGGCGCTAGACCCCGCACCGCCCCGTCCTGCCCGTCCTGCCGCCCTGCCGCCCCGCCCCGCAAGGATTGGGTGTTGGCGGCCCTTATTGGGCCTGCTGCGCAAGTGCCGGTCCAGTCGACGGGGACACCACATCCACTGCCGTGAAGATCATTTTTTCGATTTGATGGCGGTTTCCGGTGCTGCAGCACCGGAAACCGCCATCAAATACCCGAGCTTGATGCCCATAATCTGACATTTAGGACAGATTGGCGGTCGTTCGCGGCGCTGACGCGACCGAGGATCGGGCTGGCCTGACGGCGATGCCGTATCTGCCTCCCGTGTCCGGCAGGGGAGCCTCGTCTGGCGGGCTGGGGCTTCGAGGGACGGGTTTTGCGGCAAGCCCTATTTGCGACTGGCGACACCTAATCTTTTTCGAGTGCACGCCCCGGCTCCCGAGAGGTGGGCGGAGGTGGGATCCGGGGCGGGGACGGGGACGGGGCGGGGTCAGCCGGTGTTCTGGAGGCCGGCGGCTACGCCGCTGACCGTCAGCAGGACCAGGCGCTCCAGGTGCTCGCGGTCGGCCGGGGGGACGTCGGCCGACCGGAGCTCGGTGAGGGCGCTGAGCTGCAGGTAGGACAGCGCGTCGACGTAGGGGTCACGGAGCACGATGGCCCGGGACAGGACCGGGCGGTCGGCGACGAGCCGGTCGTGCTCGGTGACCGCGAGGACGAGCCGGCGGGTCAGGTCGTACTCAGCCAGGACCCGGGCGGCCAGGTCGGGGCGGCCGCCGAGGTCCAGGTAGCGGGCGGCGATCGCCCGGTCGGTCTTGGCCAGGGACATCTCGGCGTTGTCGACCAGGGCGGCCAGCAGCGGCCATTCCTTGTAGGCCCGGCGGAGCTCGGCCAGCCCTTCCTTGGGGATGCCGCTAGACGACCCGCCGTCCGGCCGGTCCTCGTGGACGTCACCGCCCAAGCTGTTGTCCGGCGAGCCGGCCGAGGCCGCGGCGGCGAGGCCGCTGCCGAGGCCGTACCAGGCGGGCAGGTTCAGCCGGGTCTGCGACCAGGAGAACACCCACGGGATCGCCCGCAGGTCCTCGAGGCCGAGCGGACCGCCGCCGTGACCGCGCCGGGAGGGGCGGGAGCCGATCCGCAGGCCGGACATCTCCTCGAGCGGGCTGACCCGGGCGAACCACTCGGCGAAGCCGTCGGCCTCGACCAGGCCGCGGAACGCGGACTTGGCGGTGACGTCGATGGCCGACGCCAGCCCGCTGAACGTGTCCGCCGCCGCGCCGTTGCGGGCCGCCACCGACGGCGAGGAGGCGAGCAGGACGGCCGAGGTCACCTGCTCCATGTGCCGCAGGCCGATCGCGTGCCTGCCGTAGCGGGCGAAGATCACCTCGCCCTGCTCGGTGACCTTCAGCCGGCCGTCGACCGACCCGGGGGCCTGGGCGAGCACGGCCCGGCCGGCCGGGCCGCCGCCGCGGCCGACCGCGCCGCCGCGGCCGTGGAACAGGGTCAGCCTGACGTCGTTCTCGGCCGCCCACGCGGCCAGGGCCGCCTGGGCCTCGAACAGCCGCAGGGTCGCCGAGGCCGGGCCGAGCTCCTTGGCCGAGTCGGAGTAGCCGAGCATCACCTCTACCTGCCGGCCGTTCGCGGCCAGGCGCTCGCGCACCGGGGCGAGCGTGACCATCCCGGCCAGCACCGACGGCGCGGCCGCGAGGTCGTCGCCCGACTCGAACAGCGGCACCACGTCGAGCACCGGCCCGCCACCGTCGGGGAACGCGAACCCGGCCAGCTCGTACACGGCGGCCACGTCGTCGGCCGACGTCGTAAAAGAGATGATGTAACGGTGGCAGGCGGCCTCGCCGTAGCGCCGCTGGATCCAGGCGATCACCCGGATCGTCTCGAGCACCTCGACGGTCATCGGGGACGGCTCGTCGCCCGCCCGGAGCTCGGCCAGCGCCCGCGCGTGGACCTGGGAGTGCTGCCTGACCTCGAGGCCCGCCAGGTGGAAGCCGAACGTCTCGGCCTGCCAGATCAGGTGCTGCAGCTCCCCGTAGGCCTGCCGCACCGCCCCGGCCTCGGCCAGTGACGCCTGCACCAGCCGCAGGTCGGCCACGAACTCGGCCGACGCGGCGTACCCGAGGTCGGCGTTCCTGGTCCGGGTCGCGGTCAGCCGCTCGGCCGCGTAGAGCAGGTAGATCCGGTAAGGCTCGGCGGGCGAGCGCACGGTGATCTCGGCCAGCAGGTCGGGGGCCGCGGCGGTCGCGGCGGCCAGCGCCCGGCGCAGGTCGGCCGACGGCGGCGCCGACGCCTCGTTCACGGTCAGCGCCCGCCCGATCCGGCCGCAGGTCGCCTCCAGGGCGCGCAGCGCGTGGTCGGCCTGGATCGTCGCCGCCTCCCGGGTGACCGCGGCGGTCACGTTCGGGTTGCCGTCCCGGTCGCCGCCGACCCAGGAACCGAACCGCAGGAACGGGGGCACCGGCGAGGCCACGGCGCCGCTCGACGGGCCGAGCAGCACCTGGTCGAGCGCCCGGTACACCGCGGGCACCAGCCGGAACAGGGTCTCGTCGAACGCGGTCATGACCGTGCGGACCTCGTCCGCCGGCGTCATGCCGGCGACCCGCAGCTGCGCGGTCCGCCAGAGCAGGTCGACCTCCTCGCGCAGCTGCCGGCGCAGCTCGGCCTCGCGCACCGACGCCGGCGTCCCGGCCCGGTAGTCGTCCACCGACGGGAGCAGCCGGCCGATCCGGCGCAGCGACGCGACGACCGCGCGCCGGCGCGCCTCGGTCGGGTGCGCGGTGAACACCGGGTGCACGACCAGGCCGGCCAGCAGCTCCTCGAGGTGCTCGCGCCCCTGCTCGGCGGTGATCCGCTCGGCCGCGTCGGCCAGCGACTCGCGCGGCGGGCTGTCCCCGGAGTCGCGGCGGCGGAGGGTGCGGACGCGCTGCTCCTCTTCGGCCAGGTTGACCAGGTGGAAGTAGACGGTGAAGGCCCGGGCCACCTCCTCGGCCCGGTCCCGTGACCAGGAGCCGACGAGCGCGGCGATCCCGTCGCCGGCCTGGGCCGCGGCCGGGGAGGCCCGGTCGGGCACCTGCCGGGCGTCGATCACGGCGTGCCGCAGCCGCTCCACGTCCGCGAGCAGGTCGGCGCCGCCGGACTCACTGATCACCTCGCCAAGCACGTCGCCGAGCAGGCGGACGTCCCGCCGCATCAGGTCGGGCAGTTCGGCCGAGTCACGCTCTCTGGGTCCGGTCACGAGTGTGAGCCTAACCACCTCGGCGTTAACGCAACCATCGCCCGCGTTAACCTTTCCCCCATGACCGCAGAGCAGACGAGCGCGGGCGACCTGCCCGACCCGCACACCACCGCCGGGAAGATCGCGGACCTTGAGCGCAGGCGCTACGAGGCGGTGCACGCGGGCTCGGCCGCGGCCGTGGAGAAGCAGCACGCCAAGGGCAAGCTGACCGCCCGCGAGCGGATCGACCTGCTGCTCGACGAGGGCTCGTTCACCGAGCTCGACGAGCTGGCCAGGCACCGGTCCCGCGACTTCGGCATCGACCGGAACCGGCCCTACGGCGACGGCGTGATCACCGGCATCGGCACGGTCGACGGCCGCCCGGTGGCGGTCTACAGCCACGATTTCACCGTGTTCGGCGGGTCCCTCGGCGAGGTCTACGGCGAGAAGATCGTCAAGGTCATGGACCACGCGATGAAAACCGGCTGCCCGGTGATCGGCATCAACGACGGCGGCGGCGCCCGGATCCAGGAGGGCGTGGTCGCGCTCGGCCTGTTCGCCGAGATCTTCTTCCGCAACACCCGGGCCTCGGGCGTGATCCCGCAGATCAGCCTCATTATGGGCCCGGCGGCCGGGGGCGCGGTCTACTCCCCCGCGATCACCGACTTCACCCTGATGGTCGAGGGCACCAGCCACATGTTCATCACCGGTCCCGACGTGATCAAGACGGTAACCGGCGAGGACGTCACAATGGAGGAGCTCGGCGGCGCGCACACGCACGCGGCCAAGTCCGGCGTCGCTCACTACCAGGCCGCGGACGAGCAGGACTGCATCGAGTTCGCCAAGCTGCTGCTCTCCTACCTGCCGTCGAACAACCTCGACGAGGCGCCGGTCATCCCGACGACGCCCGACTACGCGATCACCGACACCGACCGCGAGCTCGACACCCTCATCCCCGACTCGCCCAACCAGCCCTACGACATCCACCGGGTCATCGAGACGGTGCTCGACGAGGACACGTTCTGCGAAGTCCACGAGGCCTTCGCCCGGAACATCGTCGTCGGCTTCGGCCGGGTCGCGGGCGCCCCGGTCGGCGTGGTCGCCAACCAGCCCATGCACTTCGCCGGCTGCCTGGACATCGACGCCTCGGAGAAGGCGGCGCGGTTCGTGCGGACCTGCGACGCCTTCTCTATCCCGATCCTCACGTTCGTGGACGTTCCCGGCTTCCTGCCCGGCGTGACTCAGGAGTGGGCGGGCATCATCAGGCGCGGCGCCAAGCTGCTCTACGCCTACGCCGAGGCGACCGTCCCCAAGGTCACCGTGATCACCAGGAAGGCCTACGGCGGCGCCTACGACGTCATGGGGTCCAAGCACCTCGGCGGCGACGTCAACCTCGCCTGGCCGACCGCGCAGATCGCGGTGATGGGCGCGCAGGGCGCGGTCAACATCCTCTACCGCCGGGAGCTGGCCGCCGCCGCCGACCCGGAGGCGCTGCGCAAGGAGAAGACGGCCGAGTACGAGGACACCCTGGCCAACCCGTATATCGCCGCCGAGCGCGGCTACCTCGACGCGGTGATCCGCCCGTCCGAGACCAGGGCCGCCGTGACCAGGGCGCTGGTCAGCCTGCGGACCAAGCGCGAGACGCTGCCGCCGAAGAAGCACGGCAACATCCCGTTGTAACCGCCCTCCGAAAGGACAGCTGGCACGCAGAGTAATAGTTGTCACTATGAGTAATCATATGGAAGACTTGCGCCGGCAATCCCTGGCCAAGTGTCACAGGCACGGCCCAAACTGCCCTAGAGTCTGAAGACAATGAGCGAATTCGCCGCCCCAATGCCCGTCCTCGCCAGATACGCGATCATGGTCGACGTCGGGTATATCTACGCGGCTGCGGGCGAGTTGCTCTTCGGCACGAGCTCGCGCCGGGATTACCGGGTCGACGCGGTCAGCCTCATCCAGGCGGTCACCAAGCACGCCGATGAGCTCTTCCGCGGCGAACTCCTGCGCGTCTACTGGTACGACGCCGCCCGGGACCGGGTGCCGACCATCGACCAGCGCGTGGTCGCCCAGATGGCCTGGGTCAAGCTGCGGCTCGGGAACCTCAACGCCCGCGGCCAGCAGAAGGGCGTGGACGCCAACATCCGCGCCGACATGGAGTCCCTCGCCCGGCACCGCGCGATCACCGACGCGGTCCTGATCGCCGGGGACGAGGACATGGTCCCCGCGGTCGAGGCGGCCCAGGGCTTCGGCGCCCGGATCCACCTGTGGGGCATCGAGCCGCCCTACGGCACCAACCAGGCCGAGCGCCTGGTCTGGGAGTCAGACACCGTCGACGTGCTCGACTCCGCGTTCGTCCGCCCGTACTTCACCCGCAACCCGGTGGCCGAGCAGCAGTCCAGGCCCGACCCGCAGGCCCCGGTGCCCTCGCCCGCCCAGCTCTTCGGCGAGAGGCACACCCGCCCGATGCCGCTCGGCCGGAACTCGCACGTCTCCCAGACCGGGCCGATGCACATCTCGCAGACCGGCCCGCTGCCCCGCCTCGGCCCCAACCGGCAGCACGTCGAGGAGGCGGGCGAGCACGTCGCCCACAAGTGGATACTCACCCGGGGCGCGGACAACATCAGGGACCTGCTGCCCGGCCCGATCCTACCGCCGGTCATCGACAAGGAACTGCTGGTCGAGGCGGAGAAGGAGCTCGGCCAGTCGCTGCGCCCCTACCAGGAGGCCCGCGAGTGGCTGCGGGACGCCTTCTGGGCACGGGTCCACCGGGAGTTCGGCATCAGCGTAGGGAAGTCACGTGGCTGACGATCAGGGTCCTTCCGTCCCCTACCTGCGCGTGGTCCGGGGCGACGCGAGCCCCGAGGAGGTGGCGGCGCTCGTCGCCACCCTGATGGCCGTCGCCGTGGCCCGGTCCGGTGGGGGGGATGAGTCGGAGCAACGGCCCGTTCATTCTGACTGGGGTTCCCGTGCCCGGCAACTGCGGACACCGGTGCACCCGGCCGCGGGTGGCTGGCGCCGCTCCGCTCTTCCCTAGCCCGCGGCGTGACCGAGCGCTGGCCGGATGTCGCGCACCTCGGGCACGCCGAGCTGCTGACCCCGGCGCCCGAGGCCAGCCTGGAGTATTTCACCGCGCGCCTGGGGCTCACGGTCGCGGCCGAGGGCGCGGGGTCCTGGTACCTGCGGGGCTACGGTGACTACGAGCGCTACAGCCTGAAGCTGACCGCCTCCGATCATGCCGGGCTCGGCCACCTGGCCGTGCGGGCGCGGTCGCCCGCGGCGCTGGACCGGCGGGTCGCCTGGCTCACGTCGGCCGGGATCCCCGGCCGGTGGACCGAGCCCGACGGCGGCAAGGGCCCGGCCTACGAGTTCGCCGACCCGGACGGGCACCTGATCCGGATCTACTACGAGACCGCGAAGTACGCGCCGGCGGCCGGCGACCGGCCGGCGATGAAGTCCAGCCACCAGCGGTACCTGGGAACCGGCGCGAACGTGCGGCGGCTCGAGCACGTCAACCTGATGGCCCGGGACGTGCGGGCCTGCCGGGAGTTCTGGGCCGACGGGCTCGGGCTGCGGACGTTCGAGATCATCCGGCGCGACGACGGGTCCGAGGACGGGGCCTGGCTGTCGTCGACCGTCCAGGGGCACGAGCTCATCTACGTGCGCGACTACCTCGCCGTCGCCGGGCGCCTGCATCACCTCGCGTTCTGGGTCGACTCGCGGGAGGACGTGCTGCGCGCGGCCGACCTGATGAACGACGCGGCCGTGCCGATCGAGGCCGGGCCGTCGCGGCACATCCCCATCCAGGGGTTCTACCTGTACACGCGGGAACCGGGCGGGAACCGGATCGAGATCTGCTCGGGCGGCTACCTCGGCTTCGACCCGGACGACGACCCGGTGATCTGGTCACCGCCGGAGTACGCGGCCAAGCCCGGCTGGGGAGCGCGCCTCCCGTCGACGTTCCGGCACTACGGCACGCCCCCCACCGGCGCCCCCGAGGAATCAGACACCAGCGACTGGCCCGCCCCGGCGGGCTTGCCCCGCGGGCCGGGCCGGGGCTAACTGGAGGGATGAAGATCACGATCGCCGGGTCCGGCGCGATGGGGTGCCGGTTCGGCGCGGCGCTGTTCGAGGCCGGCCACGAGGTGCTGCTGCTCGACGGGTGGGCCGGGCACGTGGCCGCCATCAACTCCGGCGGGCTGCGGCTCACCGACGAGGCCGGCACGCGGGCGGTCCGGGTGCCGGCGGCCCTCTTCCCCGCCCCAGCCGCGGCGGGGCCGGCTGACCTGGTCATCGTGTTCGCCAAGGCCACCGCGACCGCGACCGTGGCCGCCGCCGCCGCGGCCACGATCGGGCCGTCCACGCTGCTGCTCACCCTGCAGAACGGCCTCGGCAACGTGGAAGAGCTGAGCGCGCACGCGCCGGCCAGCCGGCTGCTGGCCGGCACGACCACGCTCGGCACCGAACTGGTCGGCCCCGGGCACATCCGGGCCCTCGGCTCGGGCGAGACCGTGCTCGGCCCGGTCACCCCGCCCGGCGCCGCGGCCGCGGACCTCGTCGGGTCGGCGCTGGCCGAGGCCGGCCTGTCGACCCGGGTGACCGCCGACGCGCTGCCGGTCATCTGGGCGAAGGTCGCGTTCAACTGCGTGATGAACAGCCTGTGCGCGATCGCCTCGATCCCGGTATCGGCGCTCGCGGAGTACGACGGGTTCGACGCGCTGGCCCTGAGCATCCTGCATGAGATCGAGGCCGTCGCCCGGGCCGAGGGCGTGACCGTGGACCCGGCGGCGGCGCTACGGCTGATGAAGGCGCAGTTCGACCCGTCCGCGTCCGGCGACCACCTGGCGTCCACCCTCCAGGACCTGATGAACGGGCGCCCGACCGAGATCGCCCACCTCAACGGGGCGATCGCGGCCCGGGCGGCCAAGCACGGCATCGACGCGCCGGCCAACACCCTCATCACCGCGCTCATCCAGTTCCTCGAGGCCACCTGGCCCCGCCGGGTCAACAGCCTCCACCCCGCCTAGCACCGCCGCCCAGCCCGCCGGCCGGCCGCATCTTTGTACCTGAGATGACCCTCCCGGCATCTTTGTACCCAAGATGACCACTTTCCTGTCCGATTTGCCCCTTATGGGGGTACGGCTTAGGTACAAAGATGCGGCGAGCGCGCCTGGCGCGGTTCGTGGGTCGGTTCGTGGGTCGGTTCGTGGGTCGGTTCGTGGGGCGTGTCGGATCGTCGATGTGGCCCGGCGCGGGAGGCAATGCGGAAAGATTGGGCGAAGTCGTCAGCGGGGGGTGGGATGTCCGGGTACCGGGTGGTGGAGATCTGCGCGGGGGCGGGCGGGCAGTCGCTCGGGCTCGAGCTCGCCGGGTTCGAGCATGAGCTCTCGGTCGAGCTTGACTCGGACGCGTGCGCTACCCTCCGGCACAACCGGCCGCACTGGAAGGTCGCCGGGGGCGACGTCGCCGACCCCGGCGTGTGGAACCCGGGCGAGTACGCCGAGGTCGACCTCCTGGCCGGCGGAGTCCCGTGCCCGCCGTTCACGATCGCGGGCCGGCAGCTCGGCGCGACCGACGAGCGGGACCTGTTCGCCTGGGCCATCGAGCTGTGCGGCACCGTCCGGCCGCGGGCGCTGCTGCTCGAGAACGTCCGCGGCCTGTCGCTCCCCCGGTTCGCCGCCTACCGGCAGCACGTCCTCGACCGCCTGTCCGACCTCGGCTACGCCGCCGACTGGCGCCTGCTGCACGCCTCGGACTACGGGGTGCCGCAGCTCCGGCCCCGGTTCGTGCTCGTGGCCCTGCGGCCGGATGACTTCGCGTACTTCACCTGGCCCGAGCCGGCCGGCGAGCCGCCGACCGTCGGCGAGACGCTCCGCGAGCTGATGGCCGCGAACGGCTGGGCCGGGGCCGGCACCTGGGCGGGCCGGGCCGGCGGCATCGCGCCGACGCTCGTCGGCGGGTCGAAGAAGCACGGCGGCCCCGACCTCGGCCCGACCCGGGCCAAGCGGGCCTGGCGCGAGCTGGGCGTGGACGCGATGGGCATCGCGAACAGCGCGCCCGGTCCGGCCGACCCGGTGACCCTGCTGCCCAGGCTGACCTGCGAGATGGTGGCGCGCCTGCAGGGCTGGGACGCCGCCGAGTACCAGTGGGAGTTCACCGGACGCAAGACCGCGAACTACCGGCAGATCGGCAACGCCTTCCCTCCCCCGGTCGCCCGGGCCATCGGAGAGCGGATCCGCCGCGCCCTCGACCACGCCGGCCGGGCCCGCGAGCTCGTCGAGCGCTCCAGCGTCACCCACGACCCGGTCTACGCGGTGCTCCGGGACAACGGCGGGTTCCTCACCATGGACCAGATCCAGCGCCGTCTCCCGGCCCCGCTCGACGTCCCCTCGTTCGAGCGGCACCTCGCCCACCTGCGGCGCGACTTCCAGATTGACGTGGACGCCCGCAAGTCGGGCAACGCCTACCGGCTCGGTTCCTTCAAGGCCTTCGTCGGCCAGGACGATCATCTCCGCCACGAGGCGTTCCGCCACCCCAGCAAGATCAGCTGAAAGCCGGACCGAGGCTCGCCGGGCTACGTCCCGAAGATGTCCGCAGCGGTCAGGGCCAGGGCACCGGCCTTGCGCGCGAGCGTGGCCTTGATCCGGCCGGCGTTGACGGACGATGCCCTAGTTCGGTGGGGGGTTTTAGGGGGCGGGGCGGAAGGGAAAGGTGAGGCGGAGGATGGTGCCGCCGCCGGGGGCGGGCTCGGCGGTGACCGTGCCGCCGTGGCCGATCGCGATCTCGCGGACGACGGCGAGGCCGAGACCCGAGCCGGGGGCCGAGCGGGACGACGAGGCCCGGTAGAAGCGGTCGAACACGAACGGCAGGTCGTCCGGGTCGATGCCGGGCCCGTGGTCGCGCACGATGAGCTCTCCGCTGGTGAGCCGTACCCGCACCGGTCCCTCGGGCGGGCCGAACTTGGCCGCGTTGTCCAGCAGGTTCCTGATGGCCACGCTCAGCCGGTCGACGTTGCCGTCGATCACCGAGTCGTCCAGGTCAGCGGTGAATTCCGTCTTCGGCCAGTCGCGCCGGGCCGCGTCGAGGACGTCGGCGGTCACGGCCTCGAGCCGGACCGGCGTACGGCCGGTGGGCCGCGGCTCGCCCCGGGCCAGGTCGGTGACGCCGGCCACCAGGCGGCTGAGCTCGGTGACCTGCTCCGCGACCCGGGCGAGCACCTCGTCGCGCTCGGCGGCCGGCATGGTCGGGTTCTCGGTGATGAGGTCGACGTTGATGCGCATGCTGGCCAGCGGGGTGCGCAGCTCGTGGCTGGCGTCGCTGACCAGCCGCCGCTGGGCGTCGAGGGACCGCTGAAGCGCGCTCAGCATGGAGTTGAACGACATGGCGAGCCGGCCGAGCTCGTCGCTGCGGCTCACTTCCACCCGCCTGCTCGGGTCACCGGTCAAGGTGACCTCCTCGGCGACGCTGGCGAGCCGGGCGACCGGCGCGAGCCCGGTCCTGGCCACCGCCCAGCCGAGCACGGTGGCCACGAGCACGCCGACCGCGCTGAGCGCGGCCAGCGTCGCGCCGACGCTGGCGACTTCCTGGTCGGTCCCGGTCAGCGCCTCGGCCACCTGCATGGCCACGCCGGGGGCGAGGGGCGCGGTGAGCACCATCGCCCGCGTCCCGTTGATACGGGAGATGGCGTAGTACGAGGTCCCGTGGCCGGCCGCCACCGCGATGGCCGCCTGGCTGGGCACGAGCAGCTGGAGATCGTCCTTCGGTGCCCATACCTGACCGGTCGAGGTGATGACCTGGGTGTACGTGGCGATCCCGAACCCGGACGAATGCGCGGGCACCCAGTCGTGCGGGAGATGCCCCCGGTACTGCGCGGCCATGTGCGCGACGCTGTCGGCGCGGGTGGCGACCTCCTCGCGCACCTGGTTCTGCAGGTCGGTGCGGATCGCCAGGAACGCCACCGCCGTGATGGCCAGCGCCACGACCGCCGCCGCGCCCGCCGCGACCAGGGTGAAGCGGGTCTTCAGCGTGAAGCGGGTCCTCACTGGCCGACCCGCAGCACGTACCCGATGCCGCGCACGTTGTGCACGAGCCGGGGCTGCCCGCTCGCCTCGAGCTTGCGGCGCAAGAAGGCGACGAAGACCTGCAGCGCGTTGGAGGCCGGCGCCTCGCCGTAGCCCCATACCCGGTCCATGATGACGTCGTAGCTTAGTACCTGCTCGGCGTTGCGCACCAGCAGCTCAAGCAGGGAGAACTCGATCTTGGTCAGGCTGACAGGCTGTCCGTCGCGGCTGGCCACCCGGGCGGTCAGGTCGAGGGTCAGGTCGGCGTAGCCGAGCACGTCCCGCAGCGGCTGGGTGCGCCGCAGCAGCGCGTTGATCCGGGCGAGCAGCTCGCGGAGCGCGAACGGCTTGACCAGGTAGTCATCGGCGCCCGCGTCGAGCCCGTCCACCCGGTCATCGATCGCGTCCCGCGCGGTGAGCACGAGGACCGGCGTGTCGTCACCGCGGTCGCGCAGCGCCCGGCAGGCCTCAAGCCCGTCGAGCTTGGGCATGAGCACGTCCATGATGATCAGGTCGACCGGGGTCTTGGCCACCGCCTTGAGCGCGTCCGCGCCGTTGTCGGCCGTGGCCACCGCGTAGCCCGCGTAGCCGAGGGCGCGGCGAAGCGAGTCGCGAACGTCCTGGTCATCGTCCACGACCAGCAGCCGTGGTCTCAGGTCAGATGTCATCGTGTGCCCATCGGACGCCCGCCCCCCCGGGTGGTCTGTACATGTCAGTCAGTTAACCAAGAGATCTTTAGAGTTTCTTTAGAGTTAGCTGAGTGCGGTTACATTTTCACTGTCCTTTAACAATTGCTGAGCAAGCTGCGTGGCATGTCCCCAGGC
>Ga0302314_10014995_pt1 | contig 13209 bp, 9 predicted proteins | sample III_Palsa_N2_3_FD_200533 | JGI IMG/M metagenome (GOLD analysis project Ga0302314, IMG submission 200533) | Peat permafrost microbial communities from Stordalen Mire near Abisko, Sweden - III_Palsa_N2_3 | ecosystem: Environmental > Terrestrial > Soil > Palsa > Peat permafrost | place: Sweden...
TCCGCACATCCTTGACGCCGGCGTTCTTGAGCGCGAGGAACGTGTTCGACGCACGCGCCCCCTTGAAGCAATAGAGATAGACCGGGGTGTTCTCCGAGATGCCGACGGTCGCGCATTCGGCCAGGATTTCGTCCTTGGACTTGAAGCGCTGTCCCTCCGAGGTCGGCTTCATCATGCGGTACCATTCGAGCCAGACCGCGCCGGGGATGCGTCCCTTGCGCGGGCAGAAATCCTTGCCGTAGGGCGAGGAACTTTCGCCGATCCACTCATCGACGTCGCGCACGTCGAGCAAGGCGACACCGGGCTTGCCGACCGCCGCAAGCATGGCCTTGGCGTCGATCAGGATCTTGGCGGCTTGGTTAAGGTTGGCGATGGTTGCGGGCGCGGGCGCCGCCACCGCGGTCGTGACCGGCAGACCCTTGGCCGACCAGGCGTCGAACCCGCCGTCCAGCACCTTGACCTTGGGATAGCCGAGCATGGTGAGGAGATAATAGCCGCGGCAGGACTGGCCGAAGCCGGAATTCATCGATTGCTCATAGATGACGGCGGTTTCCTTGCCTGACAATCCGGCCTTGCCGAAGGCGTCGGCGAATTTCGTCTTCAACTCGTGAATGCCTTCCGGCGTCGATGTCGCGAGGTAGGTGAAGATCTCGTGCACGTTCACGGCATTCGGGAGGTGTCCCGCACCATAGGCATCCGGATTTCGGGTGTCGATGATGACAACCGGCTCCTTGGATGCGAGTTCGGCGAGTTCGCTGGCAGAAATCAGAACGTCCGTCATGGCAGCCTCTCCTGTTCAGTTGGTTGGTAGTTAGGGTCGATCCGAAGTCCTCTTTAGATTTCACATGTCGGCCAGCATCTTGCGAAGCTGCTTGGTGGCCGGGGTCACGATCGCGACGAAGTAGGCCTCGCGCAGCCGGCGCTGGACGCGATGGCTCTTGAGGTAGCCGCGCGCGCCGCAATGAAGCATCGCCGCATGCGCGGCCGCGACGCTGGCATCGCCGATATGCAGCCGGAGCGTGACCACGCGACGCCAATAATCGTCGTCGGTGTTGAAGGGATCGCGCGCGAGCTCCATGGCTTCCGATTCAAGGTCGGACAGCAGCTGGTTGAAATCCGACGGTTGCTGCGGCAGATAGCGATTGACGTGGCCGAGCGGGCCGTCGACTTCGTTCATGATCGCGATGCAATCGCGGATCAGCCCGACACCCATCCCGGCCTGCAGCAGGATGAAGCCGGCACGGATTTTCTTGACGAAAGCTTTCGCCTGTTCCGCGAGGATCAGCCGATCCGGCACGAAGACGTCGCGGAACTGCACGCCGTAAGTGCCGGTGCCGTCCATGGCGAGGAACGGCTTGCACGGCTGCAGCGTGATCGCGGGGTCGGAACAATCGGCGAGAAACATCACGATCTCGCCGGGCATGTCCTCGCGCTCGAAAATCGTGCCGAAGAAATGGTCGGGGCCGAGATTGGAGACCCAGGGCAGCGCGCCGCGCACGACATAACCGCCGTCAACCCTGCGGCCCTTCAATTTGAATTTCTCGATTCCGAAGAAGGTCTTCATCGGGTTGGAAAGACCGGTGCCGCCGAGAATTTTTCCCGCAGCGACGCCGTCCGCGAACCCGCTGGTGAGCGCGGCGTTATCGGAGTTCGCCGCGTACCAGACCAACGTATTCTGGCACCACGCCATGAAGGCGGTCGCGCCGCACACCTCAGCGAGCGCGGCCATCGATTGAATGGCGCAGCGCAGATCGGCTGCGCCATTGCTGGGCTGGTGGCTGCTCCAGGCGCCGACATCGCCGAGGCGCCGGAGCAATTCGTCCGGATATACCGTGCCGTCATCGATCGCGGCGGCCATGGGTGCGAGGTTTTTTCGCGCGATGGTCGCGACCTGATCGGCCACCGACGCCGACACAGGGTCTTCGTCGACCGCCATCCGCGATAAGGCTAATGAACCCATGGGATTCTCCGCACCGATTTTTTTCAGACGACTGGTTGCCGGAACGATCAGGCGCTGACTTCGAGGTTCACCGGCCGGGTGAAGGTGTTGGCGACCGGCGACCATTTCTTGACGTGGGTGACCAGCGCGTCGATCTCGCTTTGCGCAACGCCCTCGCACACCATGTCGACCTTGACCCGCACGTCGGTGAAACCGACCGGCTTCTCGCTGACGTCGCCGGTGCCCCAGACTGCCGTGATGTTGAGGTCGCCCTCGAGCTGAAGTTCCAGCTTGTTGACGATCCAGCCGCGATGCACAGCGTTGGCGTGGAGGCCCACCGCGAGGCAGGAACCCAGCGCAGCCAGTGAAGCTTCGGAAGGATTGGGCGCGGTGTCGTCGCCCAAAAGACCCGGCGGCTCGTCGACGATGTAGGGTGGAAGGTTGCGGATATAATTGGCATGGCGGAACTTGCCCTCGGCCACCGTCTTGCATTTCAAGGTCTTGATGACCTTCGGGTTGGCCTTGCTGTTGACGATCAGCTGCTCCAGCCCGTCCTTGTCGATCGGGGCGAGGCAACCTGTAAGCACTGTTTTTTGAGCGACCGCGGTCATTGATTTTCTCCCTAGACGGCAGGATACCGAACGGTCTGTATCCTGCATGAAGCGTGCCAGATACGGGCTGGGGGAAAACGCAAAGCCGTGAAGCCGCTTAGCCCGAACTGCCTTCGAAACGGTCAGGCGCGCGCTGCTCAATCGTGATGCAATTGCTGGCGCGCGCGATTATTTTGGACGCAGAAAGATGCGACTTGATGAGTGCGGCACAGTTGGATTAACTGAGGCATGGGCAAAACATCTTCGAAGGGACGTCCCGTCGCGGCCGGTCTCGCCGCCGGCGACGATGAATCCGCGCGCGGGCGCCTGCTGAGCGCCGCCACGCGGCTGTTCTGCAAGAACGGCATCAACGCCACCGGCATCGACGCCATCATCAATGAAGCCGGCACCGCGAAGACCACGCTCTACAAGCTGTTCGGATCGAAAAACAATCTGGTGCACGTCGTGCTCGAGACCGAGGGCAAGCAATGGCGCGAATGGTTCATCGATGCGGTCGAGTCCGGCGGCGGTAGTGCACAGGCCAAACTGGCGCGGATTTTTCCGGCGCTGAAAGACTGGTTCCGTCAGGAACGTTTCTACGGCTGTCCCTTCATCAATGCCGTCGGCGAGCACGACAAGGACCAGAAGCAGCTTCGCGCCATCGCGATGCGGCACAAGAAGGTGGTGCTGGCCTATATCGAAAAGCTCGCGGGCGAAATGGGCGCGGCGGAGCCGGAAGTGCTGGCGCATCAGCTCGCGCTGTTGATGGACGGCGCCATCGTTGCCGCCATGGTCACGCGCGATCCCGGGGTCGCCGACACCGCGGGACTTGCCGCGGGCTCACTGTTCGTGCCTTCAAAGCAGAAGAAGCCGAAGCGCGCCGGCAATGCGCCGACGGAGTTGATGGCCGTCTGAGCGGCCATCAACCGATCGTCCCGATCAAGGTATTGTCGGCCAGTCGAACCGCGTTCTATTTGAGCGCCGCCTCGACCCTGGCGAGGCCCGCATTGGCGCAGACTTCATCCTTTTCACCGCCGGGCGCGCCGGACACGCCAACGCCACCGATGACTTCGCTGCCTGCCCTGATCGGAACGCCGCCGCCGACGCCGACCACATTGGGAATCTGCCGCATATAGGCGTTGGCGGGATCCTCGAGCAGCTTCATGGTCTGCAACGAGGTCTGGTTGCGGGTGCGGGCCGTGTAGGCCTTGAGGCGGCTGAATTCCAGGGTATGCGGAGCGGTGCCGTCGCCGCGCAGTTGGGCCGCGACGTTGCCGCCCTTGTCCACGATGGTGACGGAGACCTTGTAACCATCCTTGGCGCACTGATCGATCGCGCCCTGAATGATGGCAAGCGACAGCCCCATCGAGACGTTCTTTTCGACTTGGGGCGCCTGCGCCGACGCGGGCGCGGCGGCGAGAATGGACCCGGAAACGAGTACTCCAAGCCGGAAAAGACGCATGTTTTAGCCTCCCTGTATTTATGTTTTGTCACTCGATGAACACTCATCCGCGCGACTTAATCCCGGCGGCTGAGAGAAAATCATAGGGCTTGATCGCTGCAACGGCAAAGACTTGCCCCGAAATCCTAGGCAGGCCCCTGCAGACCGGCTTCAAGCCGGTCGAGTTCAGCGGCAATGCCACCTTCGACATCCGCGACAGCCATTTTCACGACCCGGTAGCCGCGCGCTTCCAGCCACGCCTGCCGCGCGGCGCGATCAGTGAGGATCAGCTCGGACTCATCGGGATTGATCAGTTCGATCGCGACGCGGTGCACGAACGAAACAAAGTCGGGAATGTGACGGCCGACCGGCGTCTGCCGTTTGAATTGCCCGGCGAAGCGGCGATCGGTGGTCAGCGCCTGCCACAGGATGCGCTCGGCATCGGTCGGATTTCGCCGCAATAGCCGCGCCAGTCCACGCACGGTGCCGCTCTCCGATGGCAGCGCGCTTTGCCCATGCTCGGCCAGCAGCGCGCGCAGCCGGGTCGCCTGCTCGCCGTCGAGCACGCCGCCCTTGGCCGGACCCTTGCGTCCCTCGGCGATCGCCATCACCACGCCGTGCAGCGTATGCATGTCCTGCTTGGTCGGCTCCATGCGGGTGAAGATGTTGCGCAAATTGACCAGCATGGTCTCGCGCTTCTCGGCCGGGCGCAGGAATTCGACTTTGTCGAGCTCGCGCACCAGATTGTCGAAGAAGGCCTGCATCTGATGCTGCGAGGCACGCTCGGAGCGTTCGGTCATCGCGAACGGCAACGCGCCTGATGTGGCAAGCTTGAACCACTCATAGCCGACCAGCAGCACCGCCTGCGCCAGATTGAGCGAGGCGAAGCCGGGATTGACCGGAAAAGTGACGATGCGGTCGGCCAGCGCCACCTCCTCGTTCTGCAGCCCGTAACGCTCGCGGCCAAACAGGATGCCGACGGTGGCGCCGCCGGCGATCGCGGTCGTCATCTCGGCCGCAGCGGCTTCCGGCGCGACCACGGGCTTGGCCTGATCGTGCGCACGGGCGGTGGTGGCGAATAACAGCGTGCAGTCGGCGACCGCCTGCTCGACGGTTTCAAACAGCTCGACATGATCCAGGATATGGTCGGCGCCGGAGGCGGCGCGCCGGGCGTGGACGTTGGGCCAGCCGTCGCGCGGATTGACGATGCGCAGCCGCGTCAGCCCGAAATTGCCCATCGCGCGCGCGGCCATGCCGATGTTCTCGCCGAGCTGGGGCTCGACCAGAACGACGACGGGTCCGGTGAGTGCGATGCCTGATTTGGTCTTGTCGGTGCCCGAACCGGACATCTCGCTTCACTTTCTGATTCAAGTTCTGAAGGCTTTGATTCAAGTTCCGAAGAATCTGATTCAACGCCTCAGCGGCGGCGCTATTCGTTGGCCTGTCTGGCAGAATTTCTCAAGCAATATAATCGGCTTAGTGACGTCTTTTGGCTTTCGTCCGAAACCTCAGACAAGCCCTCCACAGCCTCCGCTTGCGCGCGGTCGGGTTTCGGATACGCTATCAATCAAACGCAAAGCGAACCCAAAAGCCGGTTCAACGGCTCGGGAAATGGGGAGGGGTTACCATGCGCAGCCGATGGTCATTGGCGATTGCCGGATTGATTTTGATTCTGGCGGGCGGAGTGCTCGCTTATTTCACCCAAACCTCCGGCGGCATCCAGATCAGGGATTTGCGCTTTGCGGGCGCCAAGGGCAACATCATGAGCGCCCTGCTCTATATTCCGCCCAACGCGACCGCCCAGACCCCCGCCCCCGGCATTCTCGCGGTTCACGGTTACATCAATTCGCGCGAGACCCAGGACGGCTTTGCGATCGAATTCGCCCGCCGCGGCTATGTGGTGCTGGACCTCGACCAGACCGGCCACGGCTATAGCGACGGACCCGCCTTCGCCAACGGTTTTGGCGGCCCCGATGGATTGGCGCATCTGCGCAGCCTCGACATCGTCGACAAGAACAATATCGGCCTTGAGGGCCACTCGATGGGCGGCTGGACCGTGCTCGCCGCCGCCGCCGCGATGCCCAACGACTACAAGTCGATGGTGCTGGAGGGGTCATCCACCGGCAAGCCGTTCGCCGCCGAGGGGACCGCGAGCTGGCCGCGCAATGTCGCTTTGGTATTCGCGCAATATGAGGAATTTTCCACCCTGATGTGGGGCGTCGATCTGGCGCGGGACGTCACCCAGAGCCCGAAACTCTGGGCCCTGTTCGGCACCCAAAGCGCGGTCGAACCCGGCAAGGTCTATGGCGATATCGCGCAAGGCACCGCACGGGTGCTCTACACGCCGGCGATCACGCATCCCGCCGAGCATATTTCGCATGAGGCGATCGGCTACAGCCTCGACTGGTTCGCCAAGACCCTGCATGGCGGCACGCCGCGCCCCTCGGACGATCAAATCTGGTTCCGCAAGGAAATCGGCACTTTGATCGCGCTGATCGGCTTCGTAGCGCTCCTGCTCGGCGTATTCGACGGCCTGCTCGAAGCCCCCGTGTTTTCGCATCTGCGGCTGCCCGAGATCGCCGACGGCACCATGCCGGCCCCGGTCGCTTCCGGCGGCCGCCGCTGGACCATCGCGTTGGTGCTGTCCGCCTTCATCCCGGCGCTGACCTATTATCCGGCTTTCGCACTCGGCGGCACCTTCGTGACCCCGTCCGCCTACCTGCCCCAGGGCATCACCAACCAGATCCTGGTCTGGGCCATCCTCAACGGACTGATCACGCTGGCCTTGATGCCGTTCGCGCCCAAGCGCGCCAGCCGGTCCGGCATTATCGGGCCGTCGATCCTGATCGCCCTGGCCACGGCGATCGTCGGCTATGCCGCCTTGTGGCTCGCCGATCTCGTCTTCAAGATCGATTTCCGGTTCTGGATTGTCGCGCTCAAGCTGATGAACGCCAAGCAATTCCTGATTTTCCTGATCTATCTGGTGCCGTTCACGGCATTTTTCGTGATCGCGCTGCATGTGCTGCACCGGAACTTCTCGACCGCGGGAGCCGGACGCGGCGCGCTTTATCTGACCAATATTCTGGCGCTCACGCTCGGCTTCATCGTGCTGCTGGTGCTGCAATACGGGACACTTTGGCTGACGGGAAAGCTGTTCAATCCGCTGCCCGACCCCGGCTTCGTACCGCTCTCCACCATCGTCGCCATCCAGTTCGTGCCACTGCTGGCGATCTGCGCCATCGTCGGCACCTTTACCTGGCGACGTACCGGCTCCAGCCTGCCCGGCGCCCTGATCTGCGGTCTGTTCGTCACCTGGTACATCGTGGCGGGGACGGCCACGCAGGCGGCGTTCTAGAACCGCGGCTCTGAGCTAAAAGATGGGCTGAAACTGCATAACGCCTTGGCTTTCGCCAGGGCGTTTGCGGTGCTATAGCGCGGGTGCAATCCTTGCATGTCGCAGTCCACCCATCCCGAAACGCGCTATTCCAAAAAGGCCCGATCTCCATGGCAAAAATCAAGGTGACCAACCCCGTCGTCGAACTCGATGGCGACGAGATGACCCGGATCATCTGGCAGTACATCAAGGACAAGCTGATCACCCCGTTCCTTGAGATCGACCTGATGTATTTCGACCTCGGGATGGAATACCGCGACAAGACCAACGACCAGGTCACCATCGACGCCGCCAACGCCATCAAGAAGGTCGGCGTCGGCGTCAAATGCGCCACCATCACCCCGGACGAGGCCCGGGTGAAGGAATTCGGCCTCAAGGAGATGTGGAAATCGCCGAACGGCACCATCCGCAACATCCTCGGCGGCGTGGTGTTCCGCGAACCGATCATCTGCAAGAACGTGCCGCGGCTGGTGCCGGGCTGGACCAAGCCGATCATCATCGGCCGCCATGCTTTCGGCGATCAATACCGCGCCACCGACTTCAAGTTCCCGAGCAAGGGCACGCTTTCGATGAAATTCGTCGGCGAGGACGGCAAGGTGATCGAGCGGGAAGTCTACAAGTCGCCCAGCGCCGGCATTGCGCTCGCAATGTACAATCTCGACGATTCCATCGCCGATTTCGCCCGCGCCTCGTTGAACATGGGCCTGTCCAAGGGCTATTCGGTCTATCTCTCGACCAAGAATACCATCCTCAAGGTCTATGACGGGCGGTTCAAGGACATTTTTCAGGAGATTTTCGACAAGGAATTCAAGCCGAAATTCGACGAAAAGCACATCACCTATGAACATCGCCTGATCGACGACATGGTCGCCGCGGCGATGAAATGGTCGGGCGGCTATGTCTGGGCCTGCAAGAACTATGACGGCGACGTGCAATCCGATACCGTCGCGCAGGGCTATGGCTCGCTCGGCCTGATGACCTCGGTGCTGATGACGCCGGACGGCAAGACGGTGGAAGCCGAAGCCGCCCACGGCACCGTGACGCGGCATTACCGCGAACATCAGAAGGGCAAGGAGACCTCGACCAATTCGATCGCCTCGATCTTCGCCTGGACCCGCGGGTTGTCGCACCGCGCCAAGCTCGACAACAACGAGGCGCTGGGCAAGTTCGCGCTCACACTGGAGAAGGTCTGCGTCGACACCGTGGAAGCCGGCTACATGACCAAGGATCTGGCACTGCTGGTCGGCGCCGACCAGCGCTGGCTCTCCACCACCGGCTTCCTCGACAAGGTGGCGGAAAACCTGACCAAGGCGATGGCGTAAGCGATCGGCTGTTCTTAACCCGTCATTGCGAATGCCGCGAAGCAATGGGCATCGCTTCGCGGCTTCGCTTTGCGCAATCACGACAGATTTGGAAGGTGCACCATGCCGTTCCCTGACAAGGCAACCCTGGTCTTGCTGCTGCTATCAGGCTCATGCGTGAGCGCATTTGCCGCCGAAACCCCGCTTCCCGACGCCATCGCGGCGCCGGGAGAAGCGGTCGTGCTCAGCGTGCACGCCGAGGGCGCGCAGGTGTACGAATGCAAGGCCGGCACCGACGGCAAATCGGCCTGGGCGTTTCGCGAACCGATCGCCACCCTGCTGGTCGACGGCAAGACCATCGGCCGGCACTATGCCGGACCGAACTGGGAACACAGCGACGGCAGCGCCGTGGTCGGCAAGGTCATCGGCAATGCCCCGGGCGTTGCGCCCAATGATATCGCCTGGCTGAAACTCAGCGTGGTCTCCCAGCGCGGCAGCGGCGTCCTCACGGGTGTCACGACGGTGCAGCGGATCAACACCAAGGGCGGCAAGCTCGACGGCGCCTGCGACAAGGCCGGCAGCTTCTCAAGCGCGCCCTACTCCGCGGACTATGTGTTCCTGCGCAAGGGCTAGTAAAGCGCATTAAGCGAACAGGCGGCGCGCCTCATCAGGCGCCTGCCATCGCCTTTTCAATCGCTGTCAGCGCCGCGTCCGCCTTGGCGCCATCGGGACCGCCGGCCTGCGCCATGTCGGGCCGTCCGCCGCCGCCCTTGCCGCCGAGCGCTTCGGAAGCCACCCGCACCAGATCGACCGCATTGAAGCGCGCGACCAGATCCGGCGTCACGCCGACGACGACGCCGGCCTTGCCGTCCGCGGTGACGCCGACGATGGCGACCACGCCGGAGCCGAGCTGCTTTTTACCGTCATCGGCCAGGCTCTTGAGATCCTTCATCTCGATGCCTTCGACCGCACGCGCCAACAGCTTGACGTTGCCGACCTCGCGGACCCCCGCGGTACCCGCTGCCGAGCCGTTGGACGCGGCCGCGCCGCCGCCCATCGCCAGCTTCTTGCGCGCCTCCGACAGATCGCGCTCCAGCTTCTTGCGCTCTTCCATCAGGGCTGCGATCCGCGCCGGCATGTCGTCGAGCGTGGTGCGCAGTTCCGACGCTGCGGATTTGGCCAGCGCGATGGTGTCGTTGGCGTGTTTTCGCGCATGGTTCCCGGTCAGCGCCTCGATGCGGCGCACGCCCGAAGAGACCGCGCTTTCGCCGGTGACCGAAATCAGGCCGATATCGCCGGTGCGGCGCACATGGGTGCCGCCGCACAGTTCCACCGACCAGCCCAGCGCGTTGGTGCCGTGCTCGCGCGCGGTCTTGCCCATCGACACCACGCGCACCTCGTCGCCATATTTCTCGCCGAACAGCGCGCGGGCGCCGGCATCGCGGGCGTCATCCACCGCCATCAGCCGGGTGGTGACCTCGTCATTCTCCAGCACCACCGCATTGGCGATGTCCTCGATGCGGCTCAATTCCTCCGGCGTGATCGGCTTCTGATGCACGAAATCGAAGCGCAACCGGTCCGGCGCCACCAGCGAACCGCGCTGCGCGATGTGGTCGCCGAGCACCTGCCGCAATGCTTCGTGCAGCAAATGCGTCGCGGAGTGATGGGCACGGATCGACGATCGCCTGGCATGATCGACTTCGAGCAACAGCGCGATGCCTGCTTTGAGCGTGCCCTGTTCGACGGTGCCCAGATGCACAAAGAGATCGCCGGCCTTCTTCTGGGTATCGGTGACGCGGAAGCGCACGCCCTCGCCGGTCATGACACCGGTGTCGCCGACCTGGCCGCCGGACTCCGCATAAAACGGCGTCTGGTTGAGGACGATGGCGCCACTCTCGCCGGCCTTGAGGCTCTCGACATCCTTGCCGTCTTTCACCAGGGCGCCGACCACGCCCTCGGCGGTCTCGGTCTCGTAGCCCAGAAATTCGGTGGCGCCGAGTTTCTCGCGCAGCGGAAACCAGACGTTCTCGCTGGCGGTATCGCCGGAGCCCGCCCAGGCCGCGCGGGCCTTGGCGCGCTGCCGGTCCATCGCATCGGTAAAGGACGCGATGTCGACGGTGATGCCGCGGTTGCGCAGCGCATCCTGGGTGAGGTCGAGCGGAAAGCCATAGGTGTCGTACAGCGTAAAGGCGGTGTCGCCGTCGAACATGTCGCCCTTCTTGAGGGTGATGCTTTTTTCGTCGAGGATCGACAAGCCGCGCTCCAGCGTCTTGCGGAAACGCGTCTCTTCCAGCCGCAGGGTTTCCTCGATCAGGTTTTCGGCACGCACCAGTTCCGGATAGGCCTGGCCCATTTCGCGCACCAGCGCCCACACCAGCCGATACATCAGCGGGTCCTTGGCGCCGAGCAACTGCGCATGGCGCATCGCGCGGCGCATGATCCGGCGCAGCACATAGCCACGGCCCTCGTTCGAGGGCAGTACGCCGTCCGCGATCAGGAACGAGGACGCGCGCAGATGGTCGGCGATCACGCGCAGCGAAGCCTTCTGCTCGCCCTGCGGATCGGCGCCGGTGAGTTCGGAGATGGCGCGGATCAGGGCGACGAACAGGTCGATATCGTAATTGTCGTGCTTGCCTTGGAGCACGGCCGCGACACGCTCGAGCCCCGCCCCGGTATCGATCGACGGTTTCGGCAGCGGATTGCGCACGCCCGGCGAAACCTGCTCGTACTGCATGAACACGAGGTTCCAGATCTCGATGAAGCGGTCGCCATCCTGCTCGGGCGAGCCCGGTGGGCCGCCCCAGATCTTGTCGCCGTGGTCGTAGAAGATTTCCGAGCACGGTCCGCACGGGCCGGTGTCGCCCATCTGCCAGAAATTGTCGGAGCCGGCGATGCGGATGATGCGGGATTCGGGCAGCCCCGCGATCTTCTTCCAGAGATTGAAGGCCTCGTCGTCGTCGACATAGACCGTGGCCGTGAGCTTGTCCTTCGGCAGGCCGAATTCCTTGGTGACCAGATTCCAGGCCAGCTCGATGGCGCGGTCCTTGAAATAGTCGCCGAACGAGAAATTGCCGAGCATCTCGAAAAACGTGTGGTGCCGCGCGGTATAGCCGACATTGTCGAGATCATTGTGCTTGCCGCCGGCGCGCACGCATTTCTGCGACGTGGTGGCGCGCTGATAGGGGCGCTTCTCGACGCCGGTAAAGACGTTCTTGAACTGCACCATGCCGGCATTGGTGAACATCAGCGTCGGGTCGTTACGCGGCACCAGCGGCGACGACGGCACGATGTCGTGACCGTTCTGCGCAAAATAATTCAGGAATGTCGACCTGATTTCGTTAACGCCGCTCATATCGATCCAATCGCAAAACCGTCGGGAATCAGTCGGGAACCCGCGCGCGGCTGCTCGCCGCACCCAGCCGCACCGCTTTTAGACAAGCGTGCCAGCGCTGTCCAGAAAGTGTGCAGCGGATCAGAGGCTTGCCACACCAGCTCAAAACCTGTGATAGATGCTGCAGCTGCGTTGACAGGTCTGGTGCAGCCGTGTTTTCCTCCTATCTGTTCGAGACAGTCACGTCGGGAGAGATCGGCTTGAATGCCGGCGCCGAAGGAGCAACCGCCCCGGAAACTCTCAGGCAAACGGACCGCGTGACTTTGACAGCATCTGGAAAGAGACGCCGAAGGGCCCAAACCCCGACGCGTCCGCCGACGGGATAATACTCTCAGGCACAGCGACAGATGGGGCTTCGACGGGTTTTCGGGGAATCGTCCCCGCAAAACCGCGAGGGCCCCGTGATGCTTGCGCGCGACGACCAATCTCCCCAGCAATCCCGGCTGAAACGCACGCCTCTGCATGCCTTGCACGTCGCACGCGGCGGCAAGATGGTGCCGTTTGCCGGCTATGACATGCCGGTGCAATACCCGACCGGTGTGCTCAGGGAACACCTGCATACCCGAGCCGGCGCGGGCCTGTTCGATGTCTCCCATATGGGCCAGATTGAGCTGCGAGCGAAATCCGGCCGGGTCGAGGACGCCGCTCTGGCGCTGGAGCGGCTGGTGCCGCAGGACATCCTGGCGGTTGCGCCGGGACGGCAGCGCTACGCCCAGTTCACCAATGACGCCGGCGGCATTCTCGATGATTTGATGGTGGCGAATTTCGGCAGCCATCTGTTTCTGGTGGCGAACGCCGCCTGCAAGACCGAGGACGAGGCGCATCTGCGCGCCCATCTGTCTGAAGCTTGCGAGATCGAGCCGCTGGCCGATCGCGCGCTGATCGCGCTGCAGGGGCCAAAGGCCGAATCGGTGTTGGGCAAGCTTTGTACCAACGTGAGCGCGATGCGCTTCATGGATGCGGGTCCGCACCGCGTCAACGGCATCGACTGTTTCGTTTCGCGCTCGGGCTACACCGGCGAGGACGGCTTTGAGATTTCCGTCCCGGCGCAACACGCCGAATCGCTCGCCGCGGCGCTGCTGGCCGATGGCGACGTGCTGCCGATCGGGCTTGGCGCGCGCGACAGCCTGCGGCTGGAAGCCGGGCTTTGCCT
>Ga0302314_10014996_pt1 | contig 13208 bp, 11 predicted proteins | sample III_Palsa_N2_3_FD_200533 | JGI IMG/M metagenome (GOLD analysis project Ga0302314, IMG submission 200533) | Peat permafrost microbial communities from Stordalen Mire near Abisko, Sweden - III_Palsa_N2_3 | ecosystem: Environmental > Terrestrial > Soil > Palsa > Peat permafrost | place: Sweden...
CCGGCGCCAGCTCCCGGCCCACGTCCTCGCGCAGGCCGAGCGCGGCGGCCGGGGCGAAGACCACGGTCGGGTCGGGGTCCCGGATCGCCGACAGCAGCAGGCCGTAGGCGTCCGAGGGAGTGGCCGGCACCACGGTCTTCACCCCGGCGTGGGCGAAGAGGCTGTACGGATGGTCGGAGTGCTGGCCGGCCCAGCCGTCCCGGGAGCCGGAGCCCGGCACCAGGCAGGTGAGCGGCACGCCCGCCGCACCGCCGGTCATCAGCGAGAACTTGTGCGCCTGGTTGACCAGTTGCTCGAAGACCAGGAACAGCAGCGAGGGGATCTGGAACTCGACCACCGGACGGCGGCCGGCCAGGGCCGCGCCGACGGCCATCCCGGTGAAGCCCTGCTCGGAGAGCGGGGCGTCCACCACCCGGCCGGGGCCGAACCGCTGCTGGAGCCCGAGGGTCGGCCCGGCCAGCCCGGCGCCGACGTCCTCGCCCAGTACGAAGACCGCCGGGTCCTCGGTCAGCGCGTCGGCCAGGGCCCGGTTGAGGGCCTTGGTGTAGGAGAGCAGGCTCACCGGGTCGCCCCCGCTCGCGGGCGCAGTCCGTCGGCGTAGAGGTGGTCGAGCGCCCCGGCCGGATCGGGGTGCGGATCGGCCAGGGCCCGGCGCTCGGCCTCGGTCAGCTCCGCCTCCACCGCCGCGTCGATCCGCTCGCGCTGCCCCTGGTCGAGCAGCGCCGCTGCGCGCGGCAGCGGATCCCGGCCGCGCCAGTCCTCGACCTCCTCGGCGGTGCGGTAGTTCAGGCGCATGCGGCGCTCCATGGTGTGGTGTCCCTCGAAGCGGTAGGTCCGGCACTCCAGGAAGGCGGGGCCGCCGCCCGTGCGGGCCCGGTCCACCGCCCGGACGGCGGCCTGCCGGACGGCCTCGGTGTCCATGCCGTCGACCGCCGTGCCCGGGATGCCGAAGGCCGCCGCCCGGCCCAGGGCGCTGCCGGCCACCGCGACCGTGCTCGGCAGGGTGGTCGCATAGCCGTTGTTCTCGCAGACGAAGACGGTCGGCAGCTGCCACATCGCCGCGAGGTTGAGGGACTCCAGCAGCACCCCCTGGTTGAGCGCCCCGTCGCCGAAGAACGACACCACCACTCGCTCCTCGCCCGCCGCCCGGGCGGCCCAGGCCGCGCCGACGGCGATCGGTGCGCCCGCGCCGACGATGCCGTTGGCGCCGAGGATGCCGAGCGAGAGGTCGGCGGCGTGCATCGAGCCGCCCCGGCCGCGGTTCAGTCCGGTCTCCCGGCCCAGGAGTTCGGCCAGCATCCGGTACGGGTCGGCGCCCTTGGCGAGGACGTGGCCGTGGCCCCGGTGGGTGCTGGTGATCCGGTCCTGCGGCAGCAGCGCGGAGCAGACGCCGACGGCGACGGCCTCCTGACCGATGTACGGATGGATGCCGCCGACGATCGCCCCGGACCTGACCAGCGCCAGCGCCCGCTCCTCGAAGGAGCGGATCAGCCGGAGCATCCGGTAGCGGTCGGCCGGGGTCTCCAGGTCGGCGGTGTGACGGAGGGTCACACCGACCCCTGCCAGATCGTCGGGCAGATCTCCGGGTCCGCGTAGTCGGGCAGTCCGTCGGCCGTGCGGCGGACCACGACGTCGTGGTTGTAGACGACGGTGCTGCCGTCGGCCCGGGTGTACCGGCGGTAGTGGTTGTCGCCGTCCTGGAGGTGCAGCGAGACCGCGCGGCGCGGGTCGGCGGCCAGATTGGCGCCGCTGCCGTGGTACGTCCGGCAGTGGTGGAAGCTGACGTGGCCGCGCGGGATCACGACCGGGACCTTGCGCACCTCCTGCCCGTTGAAGCGGGCGTTCTCGGTGAGCAGGGCCTCCAGCTCGGAGCGGTCGCGCCGGGCGAAGTGGCGGCTGGAGTCCTCGCCGGTGTCGAGCTCGCGCCAGCGGTGGCTGCCGTCGACCATGGTGATGGTGCCGTTCTCCACCCCGCAGTCCCGGAACGGGACGAAGGCCGTCAGCATCCGTTCCGAGCTGCAGGTCTGCCAGTAGTGCCGGTCGAAGTGCCAGGGCACCTGGTTGCTGGGTTCCTCCGGCACCGGCGGCTTGTAGATCAGCGTGGCCTGGAAGACCCGGATCTGCTCGGCCCCGGCCAGCAGCGCGGCCACCGCGCCGACCAGCGGGTTGCGCAGGATCGCGCCGATGGCGTCGCTCTCGTAGTGGACGTAGTCGTTGTGCCGCTGCACCGGTCCGTGCGCGGGCTCCCAGGCGGCCAGGTTCGGCGGACGGACCGCCAGGGTCCGGTCGCGGTGGCCCTCGTAGTACTTCTCGGTGGCGTCCTGGAGGGTGTCGAGCTCCTCGTCGGAGAACAGCCGGCGGGAGAGGTACCAGCCGCTCTCGGCGTAGCCGGCGACCTCCTCCGGGGTGGGCATCAGGGCACGTTCGGCCTCGGTGAGTGCGAAGACCTGACGGTCGGTCATGGGGGCTCTGCCTCCTCGGGTGCGGATCTGCGGGACGGGTGGCATCCGCTACGCGGGCTGGGGCTGGGCTCGGGGTGCGTCGGCGTGCTGCCGCTCGACGGCCTCGTACAGCGCCTTGATGTTGTTGGTGCCGAAGCTGCCGGCGCCCCGGCGCTCGACCAGCTCCAGGAAGAAGGTGCCCCTGGGGTGGGTCGAGCGGGCGAATATCTGGAACAGCTGGCCCCCGTGGTCCTGGTCGACCAGCAGGTCCAGCTCGCGGAGGGTGGGCAGCGGGATGGCGGTCTCCCCCAGGCGGGCGGCCAGCCCGTCGTAGTAGGCGCCGGGGGTGCGGAGGAACCCGACGCCGCGCGCCCTGAGGGTGCGCACCGCCCCGGCGATGTCGGCGGTGCCGAAGGCCAGGTGCTGCACCCCGGGACCGGCGTTGGCGTCGAGGAAGGTGTCGATCTGGCCGGGCTGACGTGCGGTGTCGGGCTCCAGCAGGGTGAAGGTCACCCGGCCGGAGGGGCTCTGCACCACGCTGGAGTCCATCGCCTGGGCGCCGACCTCGATGTAGTCGCCGAAGATCCGTTCGAGGCCCAGTGCCGCCTCGCAGAACTGCACCGCCGGGGCGAGCTCGCCCGAGGGCACGCAGACGGCCACGTGGTCGAGGAGTTCGAGCAGCGGGTCGGCCGGGGCGTCCCCGGCCGGCCCGGCCGCGTCGGGGGTGTCCGTGTCCGGGGTGTCCGTGTCCGGGACCAGGCGCAGCGCGACGTCGCCGAAGCCGGCGATGAGCCCCGGCTCGCCGAGTTCGCGGGCCCCGTGCCGGAGGGCCCGGGCCAGCGAGGCCGCCGGGTCGGTGCAGCCCAGCGCGATCACCGCGACGCCGTCGCCGTGCCGCCGGACGAACTCCGCCACCGGATGGTCCGCGCGCAGGGCCGAGCTGAGCGTGATCCGGATGCCGCCCTGGCGGAGGTGGACGCGATGCACCCCGGGCGGGGCGTCCGGCCCGCCGTCCCGCTCGGCCGGGTCGTGGTCGAAGCCGAGGCCGGTGACGAGTTCGGTGGCGTACGCCTCGGCGTCCGCGCAGTGGAATTCGACATGGGTGATGCCCTGGACGGTCAACGGAGCTCCCCGGACTGGTCGGCTGTTGCTGGGTGCCTGCTGGTGCTGGTGGACGCCGGACCGAAGACCAGGCTGAGGTTGTGGCCGCCGAAGGCGAAGGAGTTGGAGAGCGCGGCCCCCGGCGCGACCGCCCTGGCCGGCCCCCGGACGTGGTCCAGGTCGCAGGCCGGATCGGGGCTCTCCAGGTTGAGCGTCGGCGGCAGCAGGCCCCGGGACAGCGCCAGGACGGTCACCGCCGCCTCGACCGCCCCGGCCGCGCCCAGCAGATGGCCGGTGGCGCCCTTGGTGGAGCTGACGGCCGGCTGCCCGCCGCCGAAGACCGCGCGCAGCGCCGAGGCCTCGGCGGTGTCGCCCAGCTTGGTGCCGGTGCCGTGGGCGTTGACATAGCCGATCTCGGCCGGGGCCAGCCCGGCCGAGGACAGCGCCGCGCGCATCGCGTCGGCCGCGCCCTCGCCGTCGGGACGGGGCATGGTCGGGTGGTGGGCATCGGTGGAGGCGCCCCAGCCGGTGAGGTCGGCGTAGCCGGCCGCGCCCCTGGCCTCGGCGTGGGCGGCGCGTTCGAGCACCAGCACGGCGCTGCCCTCACCCAGGACGAAGCCGTTCCGGCGGCTGTCGAAGGGCCGGCTGGACTGCTCCGGATCGGACCAGCCCTGGGCCAGGGCCCGGGAGTTGGTGAAGGCGGCGGCGATGGTCGGGTGCAGCGAGGACTCGGTGCCGCCGCAGACCACCACGTCGGCCTCGCCGGCCCGGATCAGCCGCAGCCCCTCGGCGACGGCCTGGGCCCCGGCGGCGCAGGCGGTGACGATGGTGGAACTGAAGCCCCGGATACCGTGTTTGATGGCGATCCGGGCGGTCGCCATATTGGAGAGCATGCCGGGCAGGAGGTAGGGACTGACGCCGGGGCGACCGCGTTCCAGCCTTCGGTGCGACTGCTGTTCGAAGGTCTGCAGTCCGCCGCCGCCGGTCGCCAGCACCACGGCGGTGCGGTGCGGGTCGGTGTCCCGGCCGACCACGATCCCGGCGTCGGCGAGGGCGTCGTCCGCGGCCGCGAGGGCGAGCAGGACGAAGCGGTCCACGCAGCGGGTCTCCTTCGGCGGCAGCACCTCGCTGCCGTCGATGGCCGGGGCCACGCCGGCCGCCTCCAGCCAGCCGTGGGCCGGATGGCCCTCGACCGGCGCGGTGATCCCGCAGCGACCGGCGGTCAGCGCGTCGAAGAACTCGCCGGGCTTCCGGCCCAGCGGGGTGACCAGGCCGATCCCGGTCACCACGGCGGCCCGGCCCACGGCGCGGCTCATGAGGCGACCAGAGCGGCGGACGGCACTGCGCCGGAGGGGGACGTGGTCACGGCTTCGAGGTGCTGCTGACGGAGCAGCACCTTGCGGACCTTGCCGGTCGGGCCGAGCGGGATCCGGTCGGCGGGTACCACCAGGACCTGGCGGACGGTGGCGGCGGTGGGCCCGTCGAGGGCCGCCGTCACCTCCTCGGTCCGGTCGGCGTCCGGATCGGCGCCCGGGTGGAGCTGCAGCAGGACGTCGGTGACCACCCGCTCGCCGTCGCGGAAGGCGACCACGGTGCACTCCAGGATGTCGGGGCAGCTGGCCAGCACCCGCTCCTCCGACATCGCGGTGAACAGCCGCCCGCCGTCGCCGAGCCGGACCGAGTCGACGGCCCGGTCGACGTGGTAGTAGTAGCCCTCCGGGTCGCGGAAGACCAGGTCGCCGGTGAGGAAGTAGCCGCGGACCCGGGTCCGGTGGGTGGTGGCCGAGTCGTTCCAGTAGCCCAGGGCCAGGGTGGGGGAGCGGGTGCCGAGCTCGCCCACCTGGCCGTCGCCGAGCGCCTCGCCGTCGGGGCCGAGCACCGCGCAGTCGACGAAGGCGTGCGGTCGGCCGATGCAGCGGCCGTAGCGCTCGGTCCCGGGACCGTGGGTGATGAAGAAGTGCGAATGGCCCATCTCGGTGGAGCCGAGGCCGTCCACGAAGAGCGAGCCGGGGACCCGGGTGCGCCCGGCGCGGGTGACCGTCTCGCGGGAGCCGGCCGCGATCAGCCGGCGGATGTGGGCCTCGTGCGCGCAGTCCCCGGTGTTCCACCAGAGCGCGACGCTGTCGAGCCGACGGGCGCCCAGATCGTGCCGGGCGAGGTCGGACCAGGTGGCGGCGAAGCCGATGACCCCGCGCGGCTCCCAGCGCTCGATGGCGTCCAGGACCGCGGCCCCCGACTGCTCGGACAGCAGGGCGATCTCCGCCTGGGTGCTGAGGGCGAGGTTGACCGCGATCAGGGTGGCCGCGTGCGGGGCCGGCAGGGCGCTGAGCATCCGCTCGGAGCCCTGCGGACGCGGCAGGGCGAGCCGGTGGCGGATGGCGGCGTAGAGGCTCGCGTGCGAGTGCAGCACGGCTTTGGGCAGGCCGGTGGTGCCGGAGGAGTGGGTGATCGCGACCGGGTCCTCGGACCAGTGCGGGTAGGGCGCCGGGGCGCTGTCCGGGTCGGCGTCCGAGCCGAGCGAGCCGACCGGCGGGAGCAGCGGCGCGCCGGGATCGTGCTCGGCGAGCAGGTCGGCGTGGGCGGGGTCGGTCAGGATGCCCACGGCGTCGAGCCGGCGGATGTAGCGGGCGGCGCGCTCGCCGTCGAGGTTCGGGTTGAGCAGTGCCGGGATCGCGCCGATCCGGGCCAACGCGAGGAAGGAGAGTACGTGATCCGCGGCGCTAGTCGTGTACACTACAATCGGATCACGGGGAGCGACCCCGAGTGCGTGCAGTGCCGCTGCGCGCGCCCGGACGGCGCGGTCCAACTGGCGCAGGGTGAACGGGAACCAGGCGGGGTGACCGTCCACCGGCGTGTCGAAGGTCAGCAGCGGTTCGTCCAGGCCCAGGCCCAGGGCGATCCGGCGGGTGAGCACATTGGCTGCGCCGACCTCCGGGTCGTCTGCCAGCAGGGCACGGATACTACGGATACTCATGGCGGCGGGTCCCTCCCACGGCGGTGTCGGTCACGGTCGGTCGGTCGGAGTGGATCGGTCAGGGTTGGGGAGTGTCCGGGCAGGCCGGAACGATCCCTGGCGTGCCCTGGCATTGCATGGCGGAACATGGCAGAACGGGATGGTGCGGAGGCAGGGCGGCGGCCCGGGTCAGGCCCTGGCGAGGAGGGCGGCCACGGCCCGGTCGGGGCACCGGCGGTCCTCGGTCTGCTCGGCGGAGATCACCAGCACCTGGTCGGCGTCGCCGTCCGCGAGCAGCAGTGCTGCCAGTTCGAGGGCGTCGACCGGGAGTTCGCCGGGGACGGCGGGTGTCGTCGGGGCGACGGCCACCACCGGGCCGGTGAGCTGCCAGCGGGCGGCGAGGTGCCCCAGCACGGCGTTGGGATTGGACTGGAAGAAGAGCAGCGGCGGCACCCGTCCGCCGGAGGCGGCCGCGGTGTCGATGGCACGGGCGGTGGCTCGGTCGCCGCTGCTGCTGGCGAGCAGCAGCGCCGTCCTGGTCGGTGCGGGCGGCACCGGTCGGTCCGGGCCCAGGTGGGTCCGGAGGCAGCGCTCGGCCGCCACTGCCACCAGCGGGCTGAACGACGAGGCGGTGAACCCGGCCAGCGGGGGCAGTTCGGTGTCACCGGGTTCGGGCCAGCCGCCGCGGGCCAGGACGCGGACTGCGGTGGCGGTGGTCATGGGGCGGCCACCAGGAGCGCCGTGTTGGCGCCGCCGAAGGCCGAGTTGAGGCTGAGCGCGTAGCGGGGGTGGGCTTCGCGCGGCCCCTCCAGTACCAGGTCGAGGCCGCAGTCCGGGTCGGGACCGAGCCAGCCGGCGTTGACCGGGAGCAGACCGCTCGACAACGCCGAGATGGTGACCGCGAGTTCGAGCAGCGCCGAGGCTTCGAGCGCATGCCCGTGCACGGACTTGCTGGAGCTGACGGGCAGTCGGCCGGTATGTCGTCCGAAGGTCCGGTGCAGGGCGGCGGCCTCGGCCCGGTCCGCCAGCGGCGAGCCGGTGCCGCCCGCGTTGACGTAGCCGACCTCCTCCGGCGCGACGCCCGCCCGGGCGAGCGCGGATTCGGCGGCCAGGGCCAGGGCCCTGCCGTCGGGTGCCGGACGGCAGACGTGGTGCGCGTCGCCGGACCGGCCCCAGCCGGCGATCCGGGCCAGGACCGGTGCCCCGCGCCGCTCGGCCGCCGCCTCGTCCTCGATGACCACGGCCACGGCCGCGTCCCCGAGCAGGGTGCCGGTGCGTCCGGCGCTGAAGGGTCGTAGGGAACCGTCGCGGGCGAGTGCCCGGCCGGCGTCGAAGGCCGCGAAGACGCCGGGCCCCACCAGGTGCCCGGCGGCGACCAGCACCCGGCTCCGGTGTCCGGCGGAGACCAGGGCCGCGGCGTCGGCCACCGCGGTTCCGGAGGCGACACAGGCGCCGGTGTAGACGCGGGTGACGCCGCCGAGGCCCCGACGGGTGGATGTCGCCTCGCCGACCCGGTCCGCCACCGCCCGGGTGTTGAGGTCGCTGTGCAGGGCGAGCAGCAGCGGGGTGGTGTCGGCGTCCTCCGGATCGGCCTGCCGCCAGGCCTCATCGATGACGTCGAGCACCGCGTCCGCGAGCTGCGGCGGGTCGGGCAGGAGGGCGGCCCGGTGGGTCCGCCGACCGCCGGTGTCGAAGCGGGTCACGGTGTCGAACGCCGGTGTGCCCAGGCCGACCGCTGCCGCCAGCGGGTCGATGCCGTGGCCGCAGGCGCTGCGGACTCCGAGACCGGTCACCACGGGTCGGGCGCGTGGTGGCGCGTGACTGCTCATGACCGCGCGGCTCCAGGGTCGGCGCCGGTGTCGGCCCCGGAGCCGACTGCGGCGAGGCAGGCCTCGCGCAGCAGCTCGACCGCGTCGTCGACGCTGCGGACCGCGTCGAGACGGTCGTCGGACAGCTCTGCCTCCACTCCGTACTGCTGCTCGAATTCGGCTATGAGCCAGGTGAGTTCAAGGGAGCCGAGTTCCTCGGGAACACTCTCGGGGGAGCGGTCGCCGAAGGCGGCGAGCATCCGCAGGACGTCGGCCCGGCCCGGGGGCAGGCTCACGCAGCGCTCCCGGCGGTGGCCGAGGCGGAGGCGAGCCGGGCGGCGACGTCCTTGGTGAACTCGTCGAGGGTCATCAGTGCGGTGCCCTCCATGTCGTCGAGGTCGAACTTGACCCCGTACTCGTCCTCGACCTGGACCGAGAGGTCGGCCAGGGCCAGGGATTCCAGGTCGAGCCCGGCGGGCCCGAGGTCGGTGTCGCCGGTGACCTCGGAGACGTCGTAGTTCATCTCGGCCAGCGCGGTGAGGACGAATTCGCGGATCCGGTCCTGCATGGTCAGCTCCTTGTGCGGTGATCGGACGTGCTCGGGCGGGAACGGGGCGCGGGAATCGGGCAGCACCGGCCGCCGGCCGGGCGGCCGGTGCGGTGCGGAGGTGCCGGATTCGGTGCGGGTGCGGGTGCGGGTGCGGGTGCGGGGCGGGGCGGTGCGGGGGCGGTGCGGTACGGAGGGCTCAGCGAGCGGCCGGCGTGGCTGCGGCCTCGGCGGCGGACCGGAGCCCGCTCGGGTCGCGCAGCAGCTTGCCGGTGGCGGTGCGGGGCAGTGCGGGCAGGAGGACGAGGCGGCGCGGGCGTTTGTACGCCGCCAACTGCCGGGCCAGCTGCTCGTGGATGGCGGCCGGCTCGGCTCCGGGTTCGGCGGCCAGGTAGGCCTCGATGACGCCGCCGGTGAGGACCACCACGGCCTCGTGCACCTCGGGGAGCGCGGCGAGGGTCTGCTCGACCTCGGTCAGGTCGACCTTCAGCCCGCCGACCGAGACCTGTGAGTCGCGGCGGCCGAGCACGGTGAGCAGTCCGGTGCCGGGGTCCAGCGCCGCCGCGTCCCTGGTGTGCAGCCAGCCGTCGGACCAGCGGCCGGAGTCGGCGCCGCCCGGGTAGGGCGAGGCTTCGGTGCGGATGTCCAACTCGCCCTTCTGCAGCCGGAGGTGCATCCCGTTGACCGGTTCCACCCGGGGGTGCCGGCTGCCGCTCAGGTCGGTGGCGATGACGCCGGTCTCGGTCATCCCGTACATGGTGCCCAGGGGAACGCCGTAGCGGGCGGCGAAGGCGGCCGGCAGGGTCGGCCGGACCAGTTCTCCGGCCACGATCATGCGTCGCAACTGCGGCAGCGGCGGCGGCGCCTGGACCCCGGCCAGGAGTTCGGCGTGGAACGGCACCCCGATCAGGGTGGTGGGCCGGTCGTCCGCGGCGACGGCCGCCAGGATGCCCGCAGCGGTCATCCGCTCCGGGACGCTCAGCGGCGCCCGCGAGTACAGGCTGTTCAGCAGCCCGCCGACCAGTCCGAGGACGTGCACGACCGAGGAGAGCAGCACGACCCGCTCGCCCTCGCCGGGGAAGTCCTTGAGCCTTGCGTAGCAGTCGAGTTCGCGGAGCAGGTCGGTGGCGGTGCGGCCGATCACCTTGGACGGGCCGGTGGAGCCCGAGCTCAGCTGGATCAGTGAGTGCGGGGTCCGGGCCGGTAGCCCCTCCGGTCGCGCCAGGGCGACCGGGGTCACCTCGGCGAAGCCGCGGAGCGTCGCCGAGGGGCGGTGCGCCGACTGGACCAGGACCTGGGGCTGCAGCCGGTCGAGCGCGAGTCCCGTCTCGTGGTCCGTCAGCCGGTGGTCCAGGAGCATGACCTGGGACTCCTGCTGCCAGGCGGCGAGCAGCGAGACGACGAAGCCCAGCGAGGGCGGGAGCCGCAGGGCGACGGTCCCACCGGGCGCCAGGCCGGCCGCGGCCAGGCGGCCGCGCTCGTCGGCGACCAGCCGCCGCAGTGCGCTGCGGGCGACGGGCGCCTCGAAGCGCAGACACGCCTCGTCGCCGGGGCCGGCCAGGAGGAACAGCTCCACCCAGCCTTCGGGGGCCAGGGCGGGAAAGGGGGGAGGGGCAGAAAAGCCGTTCAACGCCACTCCACGCATCGAGGAGGGAAATATGGACGTCGGTTCACAAGCAGTGCGGTCAATTCCGAATGCAGAGACTTGCACAGACGAACCGTCAAATCAAGGTCTATACCAATGTGGTCCAGACCTCCTACGCTGACCCGTCGGGACCTGCCCGAGCGCGGCCGTCCGGGAATGGGGACCGATGGCACCGTTCGCACTTCCGGAGTTGGAGCGCTCGGCACGGGCCTGTCCCCCAGAGGTGGCCGCCGCGCTGCCTCCGCACATTCCCGCGCTGCTCGACGGCGGGGTGCGCAGCGGCGCCGACACCGTCCTCGCCCTCGGAGTCCGTGCCGTCCAGGTCGGCCGACCTGCCCTTCGGGACCTCGCCACTGGCGGGGCTGCGGGCGCGACCGCCGTGCTGGAGCTGCTGCGGGCCGCACTCGAAACCGCGATAGCCCTGTTGGGCGCCCCTGGCCGACCGACCAGGACCGCGGCGCGCCGACTCCGGCCGCCGCCACAGCCGTACCACCACCGACACAGAGGACGGAACGCCAGAGATGACCAAGCGGGACGCATTCCCCGGCTGGGACTGGGACGACCCCGACGGCCTCGCCCGTGAACTCGACGCCTTCAGCGAACGAGTGGCCGGCTGCGAGAAGTTGGAAGCGACGGCCGAGAGCGTGCCGTACGACCGGGACGACTTCCTGGCCCTCGGACTCACCGGGATCGAGTTCGCGGCCTTCAGGACCGCCCACCCGGAGGGCCTCGGCACCGACCTGGCGGTGCTCCGCAGCGCCGACGGGACCAATGCCAGCCGACCCGGGACGCTCTACCGGGTCGACGGCGACCGCTGCTTCACCCAGCTCGACATCTCCGAGCCGCTGCCCTTCGCCGACGCCAGCGTCGACTGGGTCTACGCCGAGCACCTGATCGAGCACGTCACCCTGCCGGTCGCGGTCGGCTGGCTGCGCGAGGCCCGGCGGGTGCTGCGCCCCGGCGGCGTGCTCCGGATCACCACCCCCGACCTGGCCCGCTACCTGAACGGCTATGTCACCGAGGACGGCTTCCTGGCCCGGCACCGGCGCCGGCTCGGCATGCTGGGCTTCGGCCCGCCGATGCCCGAGCGCAAGGCCTTCCTGGTCAACCAGATCTTCCGCTACTTCGGGCACCAGTGGATCTACGACCTGGACGAACTGCGGCACGTCCTCGGCCTGGCCGGGTTCGACCTGGCGGCGATCCGCTCCTGCGGCTACCGTCAGGGCGTCCGCCCTGACGTCGCCGACCTGGACACCGCCTTCCGCACCGACGAGACCATCTACGTCGAAGCCGACCGCTGACCAGCCGCCCCCCGCGGCACCCGAGCCCAGCTGCGCCCGCCCTCCGACGCGCCCGAACCCAGAACAGGTGGACCAGACAACCATGCCCCTCCACCCTCAGGCCCTCGCCGTGCGGGAGCAGCGCGCACGCACGGGCGCGCCGCCCCTCCACACCCTGACCCCGGCCGAGGCCCGGCGATGACCGGCCCCCGGACCGACGCCCTGCCCGACGCCCCGCCCTCCCCGGCCACCACCGGATCGCCCGCGCCCGTTCCGCTGCTCCTGGGCGATCTGCACGGCTCGCTCTCCGATCCGCTGCTCGACGCGATGACCTTCCTGAACGAGGTCGTCTCACGCTTCCCGGACGCCCTCTCCTTCGCGCCCGGCCGCCCCTACGAGGGCTTCTTCGAGCCCGAGGACATCCACGGCCACCTGGACGCCTATCTGGAGCACCTGCGCGAGCGCGGCCTGACGAGGGAGCAGATCCGCGGCGCGCTGTTCCAGTACGGGCCCACCAAGGGCATCGTCGCCGACCTGGTGGCCCGCACCCTGGCCAATGACGAGGGCCTGGAGGTACCGGCCGAGTCGCTGGTGCTCACGGTCGGGGCCCAGGAGGCCATGCTGCTGGTGCTCCGGGCCCTCTGCGCCACCCCCGAGGACGTCCTGCTGGTCAGCGCGCCCTGCTACGTCGGGGTCACCGGTGCGGCGCGGCTGCTCGACCTGACCGTGGTCCCGGTCCCCGAGGGGCCCCTGGGCGGACCGGAGCCGGAGGCGGTCGCGGCGGCGGCCCGCGCGGTCCGGGCGGGCGGCGGCCGGCCCCGGGCGCTCTACGTGGTCCCGGACTTCGCCAACCCCTCCGGCGCCAGCATGCCGGTCCCGGCCCGCAGCCGGCTGCTGGAGGTCGCGGCCGAGGAGGGGCTGCTGGTGATCGAGGACAACCCCTACGGATTCTTCGCCCGCGAGCCCGGCGAACGGCCCACCCTGAAGCGGCTCGACCGGGACCGGCGGGTGGTCTACCTCGGCTCCTTCGCCAAGACCTGCTTCCCCGGGGCCCGGCTCGGCTACGTGGTCGCCGACCAGGAGGTGCTGGCGGCGGACGGCCGCCGCTCGCTGCTGGCCGACGAACTCGCCAAGCTCAAGAGCATGACGACGGTCAACACCCCGGCGCTCAGCCAGGCCGTGATCGGCGGGATGCTGCTGCGGAACGACTGCCGGCTCCGCCGGGCCAACGCCCGCGCCACGGCCTTCTACGCGGCCAATATGGACACCCTCCTGCAGGCGCTGGAGCGGCACTTCCCCGAGCCGTTGCGGACCCGGCTGGGCATCCGCTGGAACCGGCCGGAGGGCGGCTTCTTCGCCGTCCTGGAGGTGCCCTTCGCCGCCGACACGGCGGCGCTGGAGCGCTGCGCCCGCGATCACGGGGTGCTCTGGAC
>Ga0302314_10014997_pt1 | contig 13208 bp, 11 predicted proteins | sample III_Palsa_N2_3_FD_200533 | JGI IMG/M metagenome (GOLD analysis project Ga0302314, IMG submission 200533) | Peat permafrost microbial communities from Stordalen Mire near Abisko, Sweden - III_Palsa_N2_3 | ecosystem: Environmental > Terrestrial > Soil > Palsa > Peat permafrost | place: Sweden...
GATCCGCCTCGAGTCGAAAGGCGCACGATGGACATCACCGGAGCAGTGGCGCTCATCGCCGGGGGCGGCGGCGGCTTCGGCGCCGCGACCGCCCGGCGGCTGCACGCGGCCGGCGCACGGGTCGTCGTCAGTGATCTCGACGAGGCCAAGGGCAAGGCGGTGGCGGACGAACTCGGCGACGGCGCACTGTTCGTGCACACCGACGTGACCGACTCGGGCAGCGTTCAGCGGGTCATCGACGCGGCCGCCGGGCTCGGCCCGCTGCGCATCGCGGTGGTCGCGCACGGCGGGGGCGGCGGCCGGCGCACGCTGGACAAGGAGAGCCAGCCTGCCCCCCAGGAGTCGTTCACCACGGTGGTCGACATCTTCCTGGCCGCTACGTACAACATCGACCGCCTCGCCGCGGCCGCCATCGCCAAGGCCGAGCCGCTGGCGCACGGCGAGCGCGGTGTCATCATCAACACCGCCTCCATCGCCGCCTACGACGGCACGATCGGCCAGGCCGCCTACGCGGCGGCCAAGGGCGGCATCGTCTCCATGACGCTCCCGCTCGCCCGCGACCTTGCCCCGGTCGGGATCCGGGTGGTGACCATTGCGCCGGGCACCTTTCTCACGCCCGCCTTCCGCGACGCCGACCCCGAGCAGCTCGACGCCTACTGGGGCGCGGCGGTACCGTTCCCCAAGCGCATGGGCCGGGCCGACGAGTACGCCAAGCTGGCCCTGCACATCGCCGACAACGTTTACCTCAACGGCGAGACGATCCGCCTCGATGGCGCGCTGCGATTCACCCCGAAGGGGGCAAAGTAAAGGAGCCAGCGGGCGACGCCGACGCGTCAACACAATTAATCTAATGGGTTCGTTCTTTTAAAGTAGTGACAGATATGATTAATGGTATGACTACGGTAAGCAGCCCGGCCGGCCAGATCGGGACCCTCATGCGGGCCCCCAAGACCGGCGAGCTCATCGCCACCCACCTGCGGCGCCAGATCGTGCGCGGTGAGCTCCTGCCGGGCGAGACGCTGCCCGCGGAAAGCCAGCTCATGGAGCAGTACGGGGTGTCACGGCCGACCCTGCGGGAGGCGTTCCGCATCCTGGAATCTGAGACCCTCATCAGCGTCCGCCGCGGCAGCCGCGGCGGCGCCAGGGTCGTCGCTCCGGACGCCTCGGTCGCCGCGCGCTACGTCGGCCTGCTGCTGCAGATTCAGGGCGCCACCATCAACGACGTCTACGAGGCCCGGATGATCTCCGAGCCCCCGTGCGCGCGCCTGCTCGCGCTGCGGCGCACCGACGAGGACATCGACAAGCTGACCGCGGTGGTGGACGAGCTCAAGGCCGAGGTCGCGGCGCGTAAGCCGTTCATCCCCGACCCGTACGTCTGGTCCAGGCTGACCTACCGGTTCCACGAGCTGATCCTTGAGGGCTGCGGCAACAAGACCATGGCCGTGCAGGGCGCCGTGCTGCAGGACATCGTCGCCACCCACCTGCGCACCAAGATCGCGCGCCGGGACGACTCCGACACCGACGAGCGGTTCCAGCTCGTCATCCGCTCTTACACGAAGCTCATCGGCCTGGTCAAGGCGGGGAACGCGGCCGGCGCCGAGAAGCACTGGCGCTCGCACATGGAGGGCGCCGCCACCTACCTGCTGAAGGACGACCTCAAAACCAAGCCGGTCGTCGACCTGTTCGACTGATGCCGCCGGGCATCTCCACCGTCCGGCGCGAGCGCGCTGGCGGCGGCGCTCGAGCGGGTGAGGGCCAGCGACGACATCAGCCAGCAGGGCCCGGTCACGGGCTAGAAGATCAAATTCGTTTTGTCCGAACGGACCCTGGCCTCCGCCCACACGCCCACTAACCCCACCCCGCCGGGGGTTCACGATTCAATGATCTATTATTAATAAGTAAGCTACATGACTGGGAGTAGTGCCTGCTGGCGGGTTATATTGATCCCGCCCGCCTCACCGTGAGCGCGAGAAGGAGACATCACGTCGATGGCAGAGCCGACGCCTTTCCGCCGATCCGAGGAGGACGGCGTGCTCACCGTCACCTTCACCAGGGACGCCAAGCTGAACGCGGTCTCCCCGGCGATGATCGACGGCCTGCGGGCGGCGGTGGATGACCTCGGCGACCGCGACGACCTCAGGGTGCTGGTGATCGCGGCCGAGGGCCGGTACTTCACGGCCGGCATCGACCTGAACGACAGCGGCGCGGGCGGCCGGCGCGGTTACGGCCCCGACGGCACCTTCAGCCCGCGGCGGCTACGGCGCGGCTATCGCGGTTTCCACCTGCTGATGGACGAGCTCGAGGCGATCGAGAAGCCCTCGGTGCTCGCCGCGCACGCGCGCTGCCTGGGGGTCGGCCTGGAGATCGGGGCGTCCTGCGACTTCCGGCTGGCAGCCGAGGGGGCCAGCTTCGCGCTGCCGGAACTGCCCACCCTGGGCGTGATACCGGGCTCGGGCGGCATCAGCCGGGTCACCCGGCTGGTCGGGCCGCACTGGGGCAAATGGCTGGCGTTCGGCGAAGAGGTTTCCGCCGAGCTGGCGCTCACGATGGGGCTCGTGCACGCGGTGTACCCGGCCGAATCGTTCCGCGACCGGGTCACCGCGTTCGCGCGGAAGCTCGCCGCCCTGCCGACCGAGGCGGCCGGGGTCGCCAAGATCGCGGTCGACATCGCCGCCAGCGTGGACCGCGGGACCGCCCGCGACTTCGACCGGTACGCGAACACCGCCCTGCTCGCCTCGGACGAGCACAACTCCATGCTGGAAGCGTTCAAGAACCGCAAGCGAACGCCGCGAGCCGACGGCCGGGACCAGACCGACTAGTGGTGGACGAGCCAACGCTGGCAGCCCATATCCAGGCGGGGGCCGCCGCTCACGATGGGTGTCCCCTCGTATTCGTGAACTCCGGCGACGAGCATGCGACGACGCTCGGCGGGCTGGTTAGTGACGCCGAGAGGGTCGCCGGGGCGCTGCAGGCCCGCGGCATCGGCCGGGGCGACGTGGTCGCGGTTCAGCTCCCCGGCTCCTACGCGGGAGCGGTCGTCCAGGTGGCGGTGGGCCTGTGCGGGGCGGTGCTGCTGCCGGTGGTGATGATCTACGGCCCGCGGGAAATGGACGTCGTGCTGCGGAGCTCGGGTGCCAGCGCGGTCGTCCTCGCCCGCGAGCACCGCGGCCGCCCGCAGGCGGACGCCGTCCTGTCCGGGCTGTCCCCGCTGCCCGGGCTGAGGTTCGCCGTCGTCGTCGGAGACGACCCGCCCGGCCACGAGGCGGCCGGGCGTGGTCGGCCCGGTCACGGGGCGGTCGGCTACGCCGAACTGCTCCGTCAGCCGGGCGGCGCCTACCGTCGACCCCGCCTCGACCCCGGCGACCGGGCGGTGCTCATGTACACCTCGGGCACGACGGCCGATCCCAAGGGCGTGCAGCACTCGCACCGGACCCTGCTGGCCGAGGCTACGTCCCGGGTCTACACCCTGAACGGCCGGGGCGCCCGACATCTCGGGCTCTTCCCGCCCGGCCACATGGCAGGGCTGCTCAGCCTGCTGCGGATCCTGCTGCTGGGCACGCCCACGGTGATCATGCAGGCCTGGGACGCCGCGCTGGCGGCCACCCTGATCGACCGCCACGCGGTCACCTCCTGCGGCGGCGCGCCGGTGCAGCTGTCCGGCCTGCTCGACCAGCAGGCGGCGGGGACCGCCAGCCTTGGCACCCTGCGCGAGTGCCTCACCGGCGCCGCCCCGGTTCCGCCGAGCCTGATCGAGCGAGCCGAGGCGGCCGGAATCACCGCGTTCCGCTCCTACGGCAGCAGCGAGCACCCGACGGTGAGCGCCGGGACCATCGCCGACCCGCTCGCCTGTCGGGCTGGCACCGACGGCCGGCTGCTCGCGGGCAACCAGGTTCGCCTTGTGGATGCCGACGGCCGCGACGTGCCCGACGGCCAGGACGGCGAGATCCTGACCCGCGGCCCGGAGCTGTTCACCGGCTACACCGACCCGGCCCTGAACGCGACCGCGTTCCTGCCCGGCGGCTGGTTCAGGACCGGGGACGTCGGACGACTCGACGCCGACGGGTACCTGACGGTCACCGACCGGCTCAAGGACATCATCATCCGCGGCGGGGAGAACATCTCCGCCAAGGAGGTCGAGGACCTGCTGGTCACGCACCCGGCGATCGCGGACGTCGCGGTGATCCCGGCGCCTGACCCGGCGCTGGGCGAGCGAGTCTGCGCGGTGGTGGTCGCCCGCCCGGGCTGCACGTTCGACGTCGAGCAGGCTCGGGCCCACTTCGCCGCCGCGGGTGCCGCGCGGCAGAAGACGCCGGAGGTCATCGTGCTGGTCGACGAACTGCCGCGGACCCCGTCGGGCAAGGTCCGCAAGGACCTGCTCCGCGCCGCGAGAAAAATCGAAGGCTGAGAGCGAGATGAAGGAACGCTGACTGTCTGCGGTCCAGGCAAAGAATCAAAAGCATTATCCCGAACGGACGGTTGCTTCGCGCCAACAGCGCCGGTACGCCACGCCGGCCACACATATCACGATAATGAGTCCTCACGCAAGATCGATGGTGGGCTAGATTTATCCCAGCCGGGTATGAACAGGTGGTGGACGGAGATCGTCATCAGCGGCCGGTGACGCCAGCGATTGTCATTTCAGATCCGATGGCGGTCAGGAGTTACCGGCGAGATCTCAGCTGGCTGCGCGAGGCGCGACAGTATCCGAGGGCGGAAGCGAGCGGTAGCGGTCGATGAGCAGGCGTCGCAGCATCTTGCCCGACGGCAGTCGCGGCAGCTCATCATCGAACGAAACCGTCCGCGGCGACTTGTAGCGCGCGATCCGCGACCGGCAGAAGTCGATCAGCTCGGCCGCCAGCTCGGGCGACCCGGCGCCGGGGACGGCGGGCTGCACGACCGCGTGCACCCGCTGCCCCATCTCCTCGTCGGGAACGCCGAACACGACGATGTCGGCGACGGCCGGGTGCAGGGCAAGGGCGTCCTCGATCTCGCGCGGGTAGATGTTCACGCCGCCGGCGAGGATCAGGTCGGTGCGCCGGTCGGCCAGGTAGAGGAAGCCGTCGGCGTCGACCGAGCCCATGTCGCCGAGCGTGCTCCAGCCCTTGTCGTTGTAGACGTCGGCCGTCTTGGCCGGGTCATTGTGATAGCTGAACCGCCTCGTCCCGCTGAACCAGACGGTGCCGATCTGGCCGGCTGGCAGCTCGTGCCCGTCATCGGAGCAGATGTGAACTTCGCCCAGGATCGGCTTGCCGACCGAGCCCCTGTGGTCGAGCCAGGTCGGGCTGTCGATCACGCAGAACCCGTTGCCCTCGCTGCCCGCGTAGAACTCGGTCATGATCGGCCCCAGCCAGTCGATCATCTGCTGCTTGACCTGGACCGAGATCGGCGCGGCGGCGGTCACCAGCAGCTCCAGGCTGGAGAGGTCGAACGCGGCCCGTTCCGCCTCAGGGAGCTTCAGCATCCGGACGAACATGGTCGGCACGAAGTTCCCGTGGGTGACCCGGTGGCGCTCGATGAGCAACAGCGCCTGGGCGGCATCGAACCGCTCCATCACGATCGCGGTGCCGCCGTTGCGCATCGTCCCGAGCGACCAGCCGATCGGCGCCCCGTGGTAAAGCGGCCCCGGGCAGAGGTAGACCGTGGCGGAGGAGAACCCGAATACGTTCTTCATCGTGTGGTCGATGTTCAGACCGGTCCCGAACGGCTGCCCGGTCATCGCGGGCAGGATGCCCTTCGGACGGCCGGTGGTGCCCGACGAGTACAACATGTAGTACCCCTCGAGCTCGCCCGAGACCGGCGTATCGGGCATCGGCGCGGCCGCGTCCGCCAGCGTTTCTACCCCCGGGACGGGCGAGCCGACGGTCAGCCGGCCCCGCAGCGCGGGCGCCGAGCGGGCGGCCGCCGCCGCCACCTCCTCGAGGCCGCTGGAAGACACCAGCAGGCGCGCCCCGCAGTCGGCCACGACGTAGGCGGCCTCGTCAGCGGTCAGGTGCCAGTTCACCGGGGTATAGAAAAGCCCGCACCGCTGGGCCGCCCAGACGACCGGGAAGAACTCCAGCCGGTTCTCCATGAGGACGGCGATGTGGTCACCGGGGCGCAGGCCCCGGGCGCGGAACAGGTGCGCGACCTTGTTGGACTGCCGTTCGAGCTCGGCGTAGGAGAGGGTGGCGCCGGAATCGGCCATGATGACGGCCGGCTTGTCGCCGTGCTCGCGGGCAAGCTCGGTCAGGTGCATCACGCGCTCCCCGCTGCGTGCGGCTCGGCGTGGGCAAGCTGCTCGACCAGTCGGTGCTTCATCATCTTGCCGGCCAGCGAGCGCGGCAGCGAGTCAACGAAGGTGACCGACTTGGGGCACTTGTAGTGCGCGAGGCGCGCCCGGGTCCAGTCGATGATGTCCCGCTCGAGCGCGGCCCCGGCGGCATAGCCGCCGCGGACGGTGACGACGGCCATGACCGACTCGCCGTACTCGTCGTCGGGGACCCCGATCACCGCGACATCGTCGACGGCGGGGTGCGCGATGAGCAGGTCCTCGATCTCCCGCGGGTAGATGTTGACGCCGCCGGAGATGATCGTGTGATCGGATCGGCCGCTGATGAACAGGTACCCGTCGGCGTCGAGGTGGCCGAGGTCGCCCATCCGCGCCCAGCCCCGGTCGTTGTACATCGAGGCGGATTTCTCCGGGTCGTTATGGTACGAGAACTTGTTGGCCGGGCGGGTGAACCAGATGATGCCCTCCTGGCCGGCCGGCAGTTCCCGCCCTGACTGGTCGGTGATCGCTACCGAGCCTGGCGCCGCCCGGCCGACCGAGCCGGGGTGCTCGAGCCATTCCGCGGAGCCGATCGACACGTGCCCGGCCGCCTCGGTGGCGGAGTAGTACTCGTAGATGACCGGGCCGAACCAGTCGATCATCTGGCGCTTGACCTCGACCGGGCAGGGCGCGGCGCTGTGCGCGACCGTGCGCAGGCTGCTGACGTCGTAGCGGCGGCGGACGGTCTCGGGCAGACGCAGCAGCCGGATGAACATCGTGGGGACGAACTGCGCGTTGGTCACCCGGCACTGCTCGATCGCCCGCAGCGTCTGCTCCGCGTCGAACTTCGGCAGCAGGACCACCGTGCCGCCGTGCCGGTGGGTGGCCATCGCCGACACCAGCGGCGCGGCGTGGTAGAGCGGGCCCACGTTCAGCGTCACGGTCGAAGGATCGAGTCCGTACCGGTTGACCCAGAGGATGTCACCCGCCACGTCGCCGAACCGGCGCGCGTCGTCGATCGTGGTGTGGACGATCCCCTTCGGCCGGCCGGTGGTGCCCGAAGAGTAGAGCATCGCCTGCCCCTCGAGCTCGGGGCCGAGCGGCACCGTCTCGGCCTTCGCCACCGTCGCGGCGTAGTCGTCCCAGCCGGGGCGCTCCGGCCCGACGAGCAGCCGCAGGCCCGGCTCCGGCCGGGCGCCGGCTGCCTGCTCGGCCACGTCGGCCAGGTCAGCGGAGACGATGAGCGCCTTGGACTGCGAGTTCTCCAGCATGTAGCGCACCTCGCCCGGCGTGAGGTGCCAGCTGATCGCGGTGTAGAAGTAGCCCGCGCGGCGGGCCGCCCACACCACCTCGAAGTACTCGGGCACGTTGGTCATGAAGATCGCGACGTGGTCCCCGGGTCGGAGCCCGTGCTCCCGGAGCACGTTCGCCAGCCGCTTGGACTGGTCGACCATGGTCCGGTAGGAGATCCGCCGGCCGGTGGCCGCCGCGACGACGGCGACGCTGTCGGGCGCGCGGTCGGCATGATCGTCCGGCCGGAGCAAGGCGGGCTGATCCGCCATCAGGCCGGCCTTCCGATGGCCTTGACCTCGAGGTATTCCTCGAAGCCGCCGTCGCCGTAGCGGCGGCCGAGGCCGCTCTGGCGAACGCCGCCGAGCGGGCTGGTGAGGCTGAACGTGCCTGCGACGTTCGCGCCGATCGTGCCGGTGCGGATTTTGAGCGCCACCGCCAGCGCGCGGTCGTCGTCGCCGCTCGACACCTGGCCGGCGAGACCGTAGATGGTGTCGTTGGCGATCGCGATCGCCTCGTCCTCCGTGTCGTAGGGGGTCACGGTGACGACCGGGCCGAAGGTTTCCTCCTGCCCGATGATAGAGCGCGGGTCGACGTCGGACAGCAGCGTCGGCTCGATGTAGTACCCCGTCGGCAGGTGGGCCGGCTTGCCGCCGCCGGTGACCAGGGTGGCGCCGGCCGTTACGGCGCCCTCGATCAGGCCGAGCACCTTGGCCCGCTGGGCAGCGCTGATCGCGGGCCCGGAGTAGTTCTTCATGTCCCACGGGTCGCCGTAGGGGAAGCGCTCCATGGTTGCCCGCATGATCGCCAGGCCCTCCGCCATCATGCCCCTCGGCAGCAGGATCCGGGTGGCCAGCGTGCACCCCTGGCCGGACATCGTGCACACGCCGCCGGCCGCGAGCGGGAGCACCTCGGCCAGGTCGGCGTCGTCGAGCACGATGTGGGTGGACTTGCCGCCGAGTTCCATCACGGTCTTCTTCACCGTAGGGGCGGCCGCGGCGAGGATCGTGCGGCCCACGGCGGTCGAGCCGGTGAAGGTGATCATGTCGACCCGCGGATCGGAGGTGAGGACCGCGGCGACGTCGTTGTCGTTGGACACGACCACCTGGAAGATGCCGGGCGGGAGGTCGGTCTCCTCGGCCGCGATGCGGCCGAGCTCGAGCCCGGCCCACGGGGTGAGCTGGGCCGGCTTGAGTATCACCGCGTTCCCGGCCAGCAGCGCGGGCACGCTCTCGGCGACGTTGAGGTAGAGCGGGGCGTTCCACGGGGTGATGGCCGCGACCACCCCGACCGGGATGTACTGCAGCTGCTGCCGGAACGTGCGGCCCAGGCCCGAGTGGGTGCCCGCGGCGCGCAGGAACGCGAAGCTCCGCGCGTAGTCCGGCCAGTAGCCGGCCTCCTCGATCGGAAACGCGAGCTGGATGCCGTAGGTCATGGCGACCGGCGTGCCGATCTCGGTGACGAGGATGCGGCGCAGCCGCTCCTGCGCGCGGACGAGTCCGTCCCTGAGCTGGGTCACGCAGTGCGCGCGGAACTCCACGTCGTCCCGCCAGTTCCCGGCGTTGGCGTCGAACGCCCGGCGCGCGGCGGCGATCGCCCGGTCGAAGTCGGCCAGAGCGCCGTCCGCCGCCACCCCGGCCACCTCCTCGGTGGCCGGGTTGGTGACGTCGAAGGTCGCGCCGCCGGCCGCGCCGGCCAGCTCGCCGTCGATCAGCAGCCGCTCCTCGCCGGCCAGCACGCCCGTCCCGCCGTCAGCCTCAGTGGTAGTCATGAACCGTCCCTCGAGTCGGCCGCAAAGATGAGGTACTCGGCGGTGCCGCTGGCCGGCGACGCGGCCCGGTCAGGCGTGCTGCCGCTCGACCGCCAGCTTCCTGCTGGTGTCGAAGCCGGCCACCTTGGCCAGGGTGCCGCCGAGGATCGCGGCCCGGTCCTCGGCGGAGACGGTGCTGTCGAAGTTCTCGGCGATGGCCTCGTCGGTGCCGTTGAAGGTGCCCTCGGCGTGCGGGTAGTCGTTGCCCCAGACCACCGTGGACACCCCGGTGATGTGCCGGGCCTGCACCGCCACCGGGTCGTCGGCGAACTGGATGTGGAACTGCCGCCGGACGTAGTCGGTCGGCCGGAGCGGGTAGGGCCACTTCTCGTTGATGTTGAACAGCCGGCCCATGGCGGGCTGGTCGAAGGGCGACTTGCCCTCCTCCCAGAAGCCGAGCCACCAGTTCGGGTCCTGGCCGGTGCCGCGGCGCCACGACTTGTCCATGAACGCCATGTACGACACCAGCCAGCTGGCGCCGAACTCGACCAGGGTGAACACCAGGCCCGGGTGCCGCTCGGGGACCCCGCCGCCGATCAGGTCGGCCATGATCTTCGACGGGCTGGAGGCGGCGGTGTTGCCGCCGCCCATGGTGCGGCCGGCCACCATGTCGTCGGTCAGCTGTCCCTTGCCCATGTTCATGGCCGTCATCATGCCCTTGACCGTGCTGCCGGTCCTTGACGCGTCCTCCTTGACCCGCACCCCGCCGGTGGCGACGTGAATGAAGATCGGCAGGCCGAGTTCCTCGGCGACGTTCCAGACCGGCTCGTAGTCGCGCGACCAGTACGGCACCGGGGGGATCTCCGGCAGCATCAGCGCCCGCAGGCCGAGCTTGTGCACCCGCCTGATCTCGGCCACCGCGTCCGGGATGTCGGTCAGCGGTATGGACGCGACCGGGCGCATCCGGTCCTTGTACGCGAGGTAGGTCTCGGCGACCCAGTCGTTCCACGCCCGCGAGTGCGCCATGGAGAGCTCGTGGTCGTCGGTGAACAGGACGAACAGCGCCAGGTTGGGGAAGAACACCGCCCCGTCGACGCCCTCCATGTCCATGTCGGCGATGATGTCGTCGGGGATCCAGCCCGGGGTGGTGCCGTCGTGGCCCTGGAACTGGCGGTACTTCGACACCGTCCAGCCGTCGAAGCCGATGGTGTGCAGCTTCCTGAACTCGGTGTGCCCGCCCGGGACGATCGGCTCCTCGAGGGTGAACTCCTCTTCCCACAGCGCCCGGTCGCGCATGCCGACCGGGAGCCGGGACTTGAACAGGTCCGGCGGCTCGATGATGTGGCAGTCACCGGAGACGAGGAACTCTTTGTACGTGGCCATCGGCAGGCCTCTCCCTTGAGCATTTACCTGGATACCAGATAGTCGGGCTTCCATGTATAAACATAGAGACCGACCCGACCCCGGTCAACGGTGGAAACCAAGCGCGCACCGCTGAGCGGAACGGCAGTGTCGCCAAGCCGGCCCGGCCGAGCGGACAATGAGCCAATGCAGCGCTCCGCCGAGGACACCCTCGCGATCCAGGCCGTCGTCGTCCTGTATGGCTTCCTGGTCGACGACCGCGAATGGGATCGCTTCGACCAGGTGTTCACCGAGGACGCGGTGGTCGACTTCCGCGACCTTTCCGCCGAGCCGCCGCGCGGGCTCGCCCCCATCGTCGGGCGGGCGGAGATCGTCAGGCAGTTCCGCGACGTGCTGACCCACCCGTACCAGCACATGCTGGTCAACCACGTCATCGAAGACGTGTCGCCGGATGAGGTGGTGGTGCGGTCGAAGGCGCTGCTGCCGCTGCCGGGCGGGTCGGTGGCGGACATCGTGTACCGCGACACCGTCGTCAGGACCCCCGATGGCTGGCGGATCTGCGCCAAGTCGACCAAGCGCTACAACTTCGACCCGCCCGCCGTCTGGGGCGCGGAGCAGGCCAAGATCTGGGCATCGCGGGGCGCGCAGTTCACTTAGCAAGCACCCCGACACGCCAGACTGCGCCAGGGTGCTTGCTCCGTGAGGAAGCGCGCCGCTAGGTGACGTCGACCGCGCCCTTGCGAACGGTGACCGGGTCCGCCAGCCGCTGCTGGTCGACCAGCACCTGCATCCGGGCGATCGTCTCGTCGAGACCGTCACCGATCCTCGGGCCGGGGGTGAAGGTGGCGGGCAGGTGCTTCATGCCCTGGATGATGCCGATCGTCTGGTAATGCTCCGCGCCCGCGGGGTCGCAGAGGTAGTCCGGCATCCGGTCGAGCACCGCGGTGACCATCCGCTTGAAGACCATCCGGGCCACGTTGGACCCGATGCAGCGGTGGATGCCGAGGCCGAAGCTGTGGTGCCGGTTGCCGGTGCGGGCGAGGTCGACCTCGTTCGGGTTGGGGAAGACCTCGGGGTCGCGGTTGGACATCGCCCACGACAGCCAGATCCGCTCGCCCTCCTTGAACTGCTGGCCCGCGAGCTCGCAGTCGGCCGAGATCGTGCGCCCGTCGCCGGGAGCCGGGGTGAAGTAGCGCAGGAACTCCTCGGTGGCCGGGTTGAGCAGCGTGTCCCGCTCGGCCGACAGCCGCTCCCGCTGGTCCGGGTGCTCCGACAGCCACTCGAGGGCGTGCGCGGTCAGGGCGGTGGTGGTGTCGAACCCGCCCCCGATCAGCAGCGAGATAATCCCCAGGAGCTCGAAGTCGGGCGGCACGGTGCCGTTGATCTCCGCCGTCGCCAGCGCGTGGATCAGGCCGGGCCGCGCGCTCTCCCTGATCGACGAGAGCTGGCCCATCATGTCGTCGCGCATGGCGAGCCTGCTCGCCTGCAGGCGCGGCATGTCGGGCGAGTTGGGCGGGGTGTAGACCGACGCGTGGATCGGCTCGACGTAGAGGTCCCAGTGCTCAAGCGGGATCCCGAGCATGCCCAGGGTGAGCACCGCCGGGACGATGTTGGCGAGGTCGTCGACGAAGTCGATCCGGCCGGTCTCGATCTTCTCGTTGAGGCTGGCGCGGACGATCTCGTCCACCAGCGGCGCCCACCGGGCCACCGCGGCCGGCGACAGGTAGGGGTTGAGCAGCTGCCGGTAGTACCGCTGCTCGGGCGGGTCCATCTCCAGGAAGCCGCCGCGGAAGGCGACCTCAGGGGACGGGATCGAGATGCCCTTGTAGCCCCGCCGCTCGTTGGCGGGGTCGTGGTCGTTCGACAGGTAGTCGGCCGATCGGGCCAGCTCGAAGACCTCGGAGTGCCCGGCGGCGACCCAGTGGCCGCCGTAGGTGTCGCTCCACGCGACCGGGCACTTGTCCAGCATCTCCGCCGTGACCTCGGTGAACTGCTCCCGGTACTCGGGGGTGTGCCGGTCGAAGTGGTAGCGGTTCTGCTTGCGCTCGTCGTCTGTAACCGGTTCCGTGCTCATGCGCGTGCCTCCATGCCCCGTTAGGGGATGACCGAGATTGCTTGTTCCGGACACGAACGGATCGCCTCGGCCGCCTTGGCCTCGAGGTCGGCCGGAACTTCGCCGTCGATGGCGGACGAGTGGCCGTCGACATCGTCCAGCGTGAACAGATCGGGGGCGATCATGGCGCAGAGCGTGTGCCCCTGGCACCGCTCAGGATCCACGTGCACCTTCACGTCGGGTTTCCCTTCTTCTTAGTCTGAACGGACGCGGCTTACCGTGGCCGGAGTCCTGCTTTCCGTCAGGCGTGGTAGTCGTACCACTTGAGGTAGCCGCCGGCGTCCACCCGCAGCTGCACACCGGTCACGTAGCGGGCCTCGTCGGAGGCTAGGTACAGCACCGCATTGCTGATGTCCACCGGCTCGACCCACGAGATCGGCATCGCCTGCTGCACGCGGTAGGCCGGCAGCGCGTCCTCCAGGGTCGGGTGCTCCAGGTCGGGCCGG
>Ga0302314_10014998_pt1 | contig 13208 bp, 11 predicted proteins | sample III_Palsa_N2_3_FD_200533 | JGI IMG/M metagenome (GOLD analysis project Ga0302314, IMG submission 200533) | Peat permafrost microbial communities from Stordalen Mire near Abisko, Sweden - III_Palsa_N2_3 | ecosystem: Environmental > Terrestrial > Soil > Palsa > Peat permafrost | place: Sweden...
GGCGACGTCGGCGACAGCAGCACCGACTGCCTGCACCGCGGAGCGCCGCTCTGTGGCCTTCACGACCAGCACGTGGCGCTCGCGCCCGCGCAGCCGGAACAGGGCGGCCGGACCGAGCATGCTCGCGGCGGAGGGCACAAGCGAGCTCGACAGCTGTGCTCGCACCTCGCGCGCGGCGGCCAGCGCCGGCGGCGACTCGACGGCGGAGAGCACGATCCTGATCAGATGCGAGAAGGGCGGATAGCTGAGCGCCCGCCGGCGCTCCAGCTCGCCCACGATGAAGCCGTCGCTGTCATGGCGCGCGGCGTAGGTGATCGCGCGTGCTTCCGGCGCGATCGTCTGCACGAGCACGCGCCCCTCCCCGCCACGCCCGGCGCGCCCGGCCAGTTGGGCGATCAGCGCGAACGTGCGCTCCTCGGCGCGGAAGTCGGGGAAGCGCAGCGTGGCATCGGCGTCGAGCACAACGCCCAAGCTCACATCGGGGAAGTCGTGCCCCTTGGCGACCATCTGGGTTCCGATCAGCACCCCGCAAGCGGCGGCCTCGAAGCGCCGCAGGATCGCGCCGACGCTGTCGTCCTCACCGACCGCGTCTGCGTCCAGGCGGAACACGGGGAAGCTGCCGTCGTCGAGCACGTGCGCGAGATCGTGCTGCAGGCGCTCGGTGCCGGCGCCGTGGCGCGCGACGGCCGTCGATGAGCACTCACAGCAGCGCGCAGGCACGGTCTCGCGATGCCCGCAGTGATGGCAGGCGAGATATCCGCCGGCCCGGTGCAGCACGAGCGCCACGTCGCAGTCGGGACAGCTCCACACCCGCCCGCAGGAGCGGCAGGAGAGGAAGTTCGACCAGCCGCGGCGATTGAGCAGCACGATCGCCTTGCCTCGCGCCGTGCGCACGTCCGTGAGCGCCTGCGCGGTGAGCGGGTGCAGCCCCTGGGTCTCGCCGCGCATGTCGAGCACGTGTACCGGAGGCAGCGGGCGCCCGTCGACGCGCTTGGCCAGAACGCTCGCGGGCAGACGCTCGACGCTCTCCGGGCGCGGCGTGGCGCTGCCGAGCAGCAGCACCGCACCGGCGCGCTCGGCACGCTCGGCGGCCACGTCGCGGGCGTCGTAGCGGGGGTCGCCCTCGTGCTTGTAGGAGCCGTCGTGCTCCTCGTCCACGACGATCAGCCCGAGGTCTGAAATCGGCGCGAACACCGCCGATCGCGGTCCGACGCAGACCCGCGCCTCGCCTTCGCGCAGCCGCCGCCACTCGGCATAGCGCTGGCCGGGAGTCAGGCGCGAGTGCAGCACCGCGACGGTCTCGCCGAAGCGTTCGACGAAGCGCCCGACGATCTGCGGCGTCAGCGCGATCTCGGGGACCAGCACGATCGCGCCGCGACCTTGCTCGAGCGCGGCATCGGCGGCACGCAGATAGATCTCGGTCTTGCCCGACCCTGTGACGCCGTGCAGCAGACGCTGCTCGGTGCGGCGCTCACGCAACGCGTCTGTCACCGGCTCGAGCGCCGCCTGCTGCTCGCGCGTCAGCTCAGGTGCGCACGGGCTGCGCGCGCCCACCGGCGCGTGCTGCGGACGCGCCACCGCGCGCCGCTTGCGCCCGCTCAGCCGCCGCGCGGCTCCCGGCGGCAGCACCAGCCCGAGCGCACGGGAGATCGTTGAGCAGTACTCCGCGGCGATCCATTCAGCAAGCGCGACCAGGTCGCGTGGTACGCCCAGCTCAAGCGCGCGCAACGGCGCGAGCAGCTTCTCTTCGGCGACGTCGCTGCTGTCGGCGAGACCCACGACCACTCCAAGCACCTGCCGGCGCCCGAACGGCACCACCAGCATCGAGCCGATGCCGACGTCGCCCTGGAGCGACTCCGGCAGCCGGTAGTCGAACGGCCCACGCAGCGCGCGGGCCGTCGTCATCGGCTCGACCTGCGCGATGCGCGACCCGAGCCCGACGTCCGCCAATTGGTCCTCTACCTGGGCGATGCTCGGCACCGCCCTGACAGTAGACGACCGACAGGCGGCGCCAGGGCGGCTTCGCTCAGAGGCCGACGGCGGTGCGCAGCGCGTCGACCTTGTCTGTCCGCTCCCACGTGAAGTCGGCGTCGTCGCGGCCGAAGTGGCCGTAGGCGGCGGTCTTCTGGTAGATCGGGCGGTGCAGTTTGAGCTCCTCGCGGAATGATCCCGGGCGCAGGTCGAAGACCTCGTCGACGGCGCGGGCGATCTGCCCGCGGGTGAGCCCCTGCTTCTCGGTGCCGAACGTCTCGACCATCACCGATACCGGGTGCGCGACGCCAATCGCGTAGGCAACCTGGACTTCGGCGCGGTCGGCGAGATCGGCGGCGACGATGTTCTTGGCCACCCAGCGCGCGGCGTATGCCGCTGAGCGGTCAACCTTCGAGGGGTCCTTGCCGGAGAACGCACCGCCGCCGTGACGCGCCATGCCGCCATAGGTGTCGACGATGATCTTGCGCCCGGTCAACCCGCAATCGCCGACGGGGCCACCGATCACGAAGCGCCCGGTCGGGTTGACGAGGAAGTTCTTGCGCAGCTTCTGCGCGTCGTAGAGCTCGCTCGGCAGGATCGGCTCGACGACGTGCGCCCAGAGATCGTCGGGAATCAGCGCCTCGGAGCCCTCGCGGTGCTGGGTCGAGATCAGGAGCTTTTCGATCTCGACCGGCTTGCCGTCCTGGTAGCGCACGGTGACCTGGGTCTTGCCGTCGGGTCGCAGGTAGTCGAGCGCGCCGCTCTTGCGAACCGCCGACAGGCGTTCGGCGAGGCGGTGCGCGAGCGAGATCGGCAGCGGCATCAGCGTCTCTGTCTCGCTGGTGGCGTAGCCGAACATCATGCCCTGGTCGCCCGCGCCGGCGACGTCGAGCTCGTCGTCGTCGCCCGCGTCCGTCCGCGCCTCGTAGGCCTTGTCGACGCCCTGCGCGATGTCGGGCGACTGCTTGTCGATCGCGTTGAGCACCGCGCACGAGTCGGCTGAAAAGCCGAGGTCGGCATCGGTGTAGCCGATCTCGCGAATCGTCTCGCGTGCGATCTCCTGGATGTCGACGTAGGTCTCGGTCGAGATCTCCCCAGAGACGACGACAAGGCCCGTGTTGACGAGCGTCTCGCAGGCCACGCGGCCATAGGGTTCATCCTTCAGAACTGCGTCGAGCACGCCGTCGGAGATCTGGTCGGCGATCTTGTCGGGGTGGCCCTCCGTGACGGACTCGGAGGTGAACAGGAACTCGTTCTCGGTTAGCTCAGTCATGATGTTTTGGGGATCAGCTCCGGAAGGTCAGGGCCGTCGGGTGGGGCTTCCCGGCAGCGCATTGGCAAAAGGTCGCGGAAGTCTATGCGGCGCGGGCGCGTCCGCGCTGACCGCGCTCGACGAAATCGATGATCAGCGGCACGCCGTCCATCCCGTAGCGCGCACGTAGGCGGTTCTCGAGGAAGTAAGCGTAGTCGCGGGTGACGCGCGTGCGCGAGTTGACCTGGATCGCAAAGCGCGGTGGGCGCTCGTCGATCTGGGCCATGTAGATCAGCTTCAGGCGATGACCGCCGGCGCCCCGGCGCGTGCCCACCGGCGGCTGGCGCGCCTGCACGGTCTCCGCGAGAAAGCGGTTGAGCTCGGGCGTCGGGATGCGGCCGCTGACGCGGTCGCCAAGCGTGATCGCCTCGTTCAGCAGACGTGCGACGTGGCGGCCGGTCTTGGCGCTGACGGTCAGCACACGCGGACGCAGGCGCAGCTTTTCGGCGACACGCGCGCGCTCGTGCTCGAGATCGACGCCAACGCCTTCCGCGTCCTCGCCGCGCTCCTGCATGTCCCACTTGTTGAGCACGATCGCGGTCGCGCATCCGGCCTTCATCGCCAGCTCGGCGATGCGCAGGTCCTGGGCGGTGACGCCATCGCCGGCGTCACAGACCACGAGCGCGACGTCGGCGCGCTCGGCGGCGCGGCGCGAGCGCAGTGAGGTGTAGTACTCGACCGAGTCCGAGACCTTCGCCTGACGGCGAATGCCGGCGGTATCGACGAGGATCAGCTTGCGCTCGCCCACCATCAACGGCGTGTCGATCGCATCGCGCGTGGTGCCTGCGACGTCTGAGACGATCACGCGCTCCTCGCCCAGGAAGCGGTTGACCAGCGAGGACTTGCCGACGTTGGGCCGCCCGATCACGGCCAGGCGCACGGTGTCGTCCTCGGGCTCGGAGTCGCCCTCCGGCAGCAGCTCGACGATCCGGTCGAGCAGATCCCCCGAGCCGAGGCCCTGCGCTGCGGAGACCGGCAGCGGCTCGCCGAGGCCGAGGCGATGGAAGTCGGCCGCGAGCGGCAGCTCGGAGAGCCCGTCGCACTTGTTGGCAGCGACGATCGTCGGCAACGGCGCGCGGCGCAGCAGGTCCGCCATCTCCTCATCGCCCGGACGCACACCGGCGCGGGCGTCAACGACCAGCACCGCCACCTGCGCGTCGGCGATGCCGGCTCGCGCCTGCTCGCGGATCGAGCCCGCGAGCGGATCCTCGTCCTCGAAGTCGACGCCGCCGGTGTCGATCAGCGTGAAGCGGCGCCCGTTCCACTCACAGTCGAGCTCCTTGCGGTCGCGCGTGACGCCGGGACGCTCGTGCACGACCGCCTCGCGGGTGCCCGTGAGGCGGTTGATCAGCGAGGACTTCCCCACGTTTGGATAGCCGACGACGGCAACCTTCATCAGGCCAGTATGCCCGGCTGGATGCGTTGCGGCGGATCGATCGTTGGCGCCGATGCAAGCAGGCGCACGTTCATGCGTGCTCGCCCACGCCCAAAATCAGCGAAAGCGCTAGCTCGATCTCGGCAAGAGTCTCAGGGGAGACCTCGCCGAGACGACGCAGCAGACGCGCGCGTGCGAGTCCACGAACGGCCCTGCAGATCGCACGGGAGACTCGGTCCGCGCCGGCGCCGGCCGGGACCTCGGGACGAAGCGGCGAGGGAGCGCGCGAGCTCGACAGCGGCACCACCACGATCAGCTCGGCCGCCGTCGCGCCGACGTTCTGCTCATCGACGGAGACCACCACCGCCGGTCGATTCTTGGCCGGCTCGCCATCTCTGCCGGCGCCGAGCGAGACGAGCCACACCTCGCCGCGGCGAGGCTCAGTCGATGCCATCGGCGAGCGTCGTCTCCCAGGCGCGGTCCTCGACCGCGACGTCCGGGTTCTGGGCATCGACACGGCTTGCCTCGCGCTCGGCGCGCCAGATCAGCTCCGCCGCTCCCTTGCGAGCCACGTCGGCGAGCAGCGAAGCGAGCGACACTCCGCGCGCATGCGCCTGCTCGGCCAGCCGGTCGCGCGTACTACGCGCCACGCGGATCGTGGCTGTTTCCGTCGCCATAGTAGACAACTATAGCGCCTTTCTGTGGCGCTATGTGTCAGCTACGAGTTCGGCGATGCGGTGTACGACCTCCGCCACGCCGAGGCCGCTGGTGTCTAGCGTGACTGCGTCAGCGGCGGCCTGCAGCGGGCTGTGCGCGCGGCTGGTGTCGCGCTCGTCGCGCAACGTCTGCTCGGCGAGCACCGTCTCCACGTTGGTGCCGAGCTCGGCTGCGCGCCGGCGCGCCCGCTCGCGCGGATCGGCCGTGAGGAATATCTTCAGCGCGGCGTCGGGAGCGACGACCGTGCCGATGTCGCGCCCCTCCGCAACCCAATCGCCGTGCGCGATCAGCTCGCGCTGCTTGGCCACGAGCGCCTTGCGCACGCCGGGATCGGAGGCAACACGTGAGGCTGCCTCGGATACCTCGGGAGCGCGAATCTCCTCGCTGACGTCGCGAGCGTCGAGCAGGACCGGCCCCGGCTCTCCCGACGGGGTACCGGACAGCTCGATCCGTGCCTCACGAGCAAGCTCCGCCGGCTCACGCTCGGGCTCGCGCAGCGAGCGCAGCGCGACGCAGCGGTACATGGCGCCGCTGTCGAGGTAGGTGAAGCCGAGCTCACGCGCGAGCGCACGCGCCACCGTCGACTTGCCGGCGCCGGCTGGACCGTCGATCGCTACGAGCAAAGCGTTCCCGGCCCCGCTGGCTCAGCCTGGGCTAGGAGCACAGGCGCGCGAGCTCCTCGACGAACGCCGGATAGGAAACGGCGGCGGCGTCCATCCCGACGACCTCCACCCCCTCGCGGGAGGCGAGCCCGGCCACGGCTCCCATCATCGCCATGCGGTGATCGCCGCGGGCGTCGATCCGCCCGCCGCGCAATCCACCCGTACCGCGCACCGCAAAGCCATCGTCGGTGGCCTCGATCTCGGCGCCGAGACCACGCAGCCCCTCGACCACACCGGCGATGCGATCGGACTCCTTGACGCGCAGCTCCTGCGCGCCGCGCACCACGGTCTCGCCCTCCGCGAAGCAGCCGAGCAATGCGACCAGCGGCAGCTCGTCGATCGCGAGCGGCACCTCGTCGGGCTCGACCGTCGTCCCCTCCAGCGCGCCGTGCGCAACGTCGAGATCGCTGACGGACTCGTCGGCCTCGAGCTCCCCGGCCTCGCTCTCGAGATCGCCGAGCACGATGCCGCGCATGCGGCGCACGATCCGTACGAAGCCGGTACGGGTCCAGTTGACGCCAACGTCGCTGATCAACAGGCGCGAGCCGGGGACGAGCACGCCGGCGGTGATCAGGAATGCCGCGGAGCTCGGGTCGCCGGGAACCTTGACGCTGTCGAGCAGCAGCTCGTCGGTGTTGACGACGGTCACACGCAGCCCGTTGCGATGGATCGCGACGCCCGCGCGCAGCAGCATCCGCTCGGTGTGATCGCGGCTGCGCGCCGGCTCACCGATGGTCGTCGCGCCGTCGGCCGTGAGCCCGGCGAGCAGTACGCACGACTTGACCTGGGCACTGGCGACGTCGAGCTCGTAGGAGATCGCCCGCAGCCGGGTGCCGTGGATCTCGAGCGGCGCCAAGCGCCCGTCACGGGCGCGCAGATCAGCGCCCATCTGACGTAGCGGCTCGACGATCCGGTCCACGGGGCGACGACGGATCGACTCGTCGCCGTCGAGCGTGAACGTGCATCCCTCCTGCGCGGCCAGCCAGCCGGGTAGCAGCCGCAACAGCGTGCCGGCGTTACCGACGTCGATCGGCGCCGGCGGCTCGCACGCCTGGCGCAGCCCGGTGCCGCGCACGATCAGATCCTCGCCATGAACCTCAACAAGCGCGCCGAGCGCACGCACCGCGTCGAGCGTCGAGGTCGTGTCCGCGGCGTGCAGATAGCGCTCGATGCGCACCGGCTCGGAGGCCATCGCGCCGAGCAGCGCAGCGCGGTGGGAGATCGACTTGTCAGCCGGCGCGCGCACTTTGCCGGACAGTCCGTGCGCGGGCTCGAAGCGCATGTTCATAGACCGCTTCTCATCCTTTCACGACTGGGAAGCCGAGGTCGGCGACGAGCTGCTCGGCGCGGCGCGCTTGGCGCTCGCCCGCGATCCACAGCGCGACGATCCCCTGGCTGTTGTCCTGCGAGGGCGAGAGCACCATGTCGAGGATGTTCACGCCGGCGCCGCCGAGCGCGAGCGCGATCTCGGCGATCACGCCGGGACGGTTGGGCACCGATGCGCGCAGCTCGAGCACCGACTCGCCGTCGGCGCCGCCGACCAGACCTGCGTCCAGCAGCGACTCGTGGGCGGTGTGCGCACGCTCGTTCCAGGCGCTCACCGCCGTGGCGTCGCCGTCCTCGAGCCAGGATCGCACCTCCTGCAGCCGCCGTGCATGCTCGTCGATGCCGGCGATCAGGGCGTCGCGGTTGGAGATGTAGATGTCGGTCCAGATCGCGCTGTTGGCACCCGCGACGCGGGTCGCGTCGCGGAAGCTCGGCCCGACTGCCGGCAGGCGCTCGGACTCCTCGCCGAGCCCTCCGTTGCGCAGGACAGGCAGGCTGGTGGCCTGCGCGACGAGCAGGTTGGCGAGGACATGCGGCAGATGCGACACGCACGCCATCAGGCGATCGTGCGTATCGGCGTCGATCGCCGACGGGCGCGCGCCGAAGCGGCTGAGCAGCCGGTGTAGGCGCTCGTAGAGCACCCCGGCAGTGCTGCCTTTGGCGGGCGTCAGGTACCAGGTGGCGCCATCGAAGAGATCCGCGCGCGCATGCTCGACGCCGGCAGTCTCGGCACCGGCGAGTGGATGCCCACCGACGAAGCGCTCGTCGACAGCGGCATCGGCGAGCGCGCGCTTGGTCGAGCCGACGTCGCTTACGACGCAGTCAGCACCGGCGTATTGGAGCGCGAGGCGCACGCTCTCCACGAGCGCGCCGACAGGCGCAGCGACGAACACGACGTCAGCGCCCGCGACTGCGCCCGCGACGTCCGCCGCCTGCGTGTCGATCGCGCCCAGCTCGAGCGCCGCCGCGCGCACGCGCTCGTCCGGGTCATACCCGCACACCTCGGCGTCCGCGCGCCCGCGCGCCGCCAAGCCGATCGAGCCGCCGATCAGCCCGACGCCGAGGACCGCCACCTTCAAGGAGCGTGCCCCGCGGCGCGACCCATCAGACGGCGCTGAGCGCCTTGCCGGCGAGCGCCGCGGCACGCTCGACGGCGAGCGCGTAGGCAGCGAAGTCCTCCGCCCGCAGTGCCTGCGGCCCGTCGCAGATCGCCTCGTCCGGGTTCGGGTGCACCTCGACGATGATGCCGTCGGCTCCCACCGCTGCCGCCGCGAGCGACAATGGCGTCACCAGGTCGCGCCGTCCGGCGGCATGGCTGGGATCGACGATCACCGGCAGATGCGAGAGCTCCTTGAGCACGGGAACGGCCATCAGATCGAGCGTGAAGCGGTAGGCGGTCTCGAACGTGCGGATCCCGCGCTCGCACAGCATCACGTTCGGGTTGCCTTCCTTGAGGATGTACTCAGCGGCCATCAACAGCTCGTCGAGCGTCGCCGAGAGGCCGCGCTTGAGCAGTGCGGGGCGCCCGGCACGGCCGATCTCGGCAAGCAGCGGGTAGTTCTGCATGTTGCGCGCGCCGATCTGGATCACGTCGGCGACCTCGAGCACGGCATCGAGGTCTGAGATGTCCATCAGCTCGGTGACGATCGGCAGCCCGGTCTCGGCCTTCGCCTCGGCGAGCAGGCGCAGGCCCTCCTGGCCGAGACCTTGGAACGCGTAGGGAGAGGTGCGGGGCTTGTAAGCGCCGCCGCGCAGCAGGGTCGCACCGGCGTCGCGAACGATGCGCGCCGTCTCGATCGTCTGCTCGCGCGACTCGACGGTGCAGGGACCGGCGATCAGCGCGAAGTTATCGCCTCCGACCTTGCGCCCGTCGATGTCGAGCACGGTGCGCTCGCCATGGGTGATCTGCGCCGAGGCGAGCTTGTAGGGCTTGAGGATCGGCACGACACGGTCGACGCCCGGCTGGCCCTCGAGGCCGAGGCTCTCGACGTTCGCATCCTGCTCGACGTCACCGATCGCCCCGATCACGGTCACACGCGCGCCCGAGCTGCGGTGTGCGCGCGCGCCGGCTCGCTCGATCTTGGCGACGACCGCGTCCACCTCCTCCTCGGTGGCGGTCTCTTTCATGACAATCATCATCGACTCATCCTTTCACTACCCCTGGGCATGTTAGAGATGGCGGACGGCCAGCTCTCTGTCGGTCCGCGAGGAGGGCGTTGCAGACGCCCTCTGGGGTGGCGCTCGATCCCGCTCGCGGGACCCTCTACGGCCGTATGGACCCGCTCACGGACGGGTGCAGGCCGAAGCGCCTAGATAAATCGCCAGGTGAAATAGGCGCACGAGGATGGCCACGCCGCGAGGACGGGAGCTGCGAATGTGGTTGTGCGGTCCAATGCTGACATGGCTTCCTCCCCGACTTTGTAGCAGACCGGGGCCACGAAATCGAGCGCCGGCAGAGAACTTCTCAGTAAGCGCCCGGCAATGCGGCGGATCAGCCTGCGAGCTTGGCGCGCGTGTCTCTCAACGGGCGGCGGCCGGCGCGAGGACCTCGGCAAGCGCGTCGAGAAAGCGTTCGTTCTCCTCGGGCAGGCCGTAGGTGACGCGCAGCGCGGGCACGTCGCTGCCGAGTGCGCTACCGCTGCGCACGAGCACGCCGCGCTCGCGCAGACCCCTTATGACCTCCTGCTCGTCGCGGTCCTCGCCGAGCGCGAACCAGCAGAAGTTCGCCTCGGAGTCAGCCGGCTCGATGCCGAGCGCGCGCAGGCGCTCGTCAACTGAGATCCGCTCGGCGACGGTCCGGATCACGCGCTCCTCGACAGCGTCCTGGTGCGCCAGTGCCTCGACGGCGGCGGCCTGCGCGAGCGCGTTGCAGAAGAACGGCTGGCGCACCTGGTCGAGTGCCCGCGGCAGATCCTCCGATCCGCAGAGCGCGAAGCCGACGCGCAGCCCGCACAGCCCGTGAACCTTCGAGAAGGTGCGCAGCAGCACCAGGTTCGGGTGGGCGTCGAGCAGCTCCAGCGAGGCGTCGGCATCATCGAGCGTGTTGAACTCGCAGTAGGCCTCGTCGAGGATCACGCAGACGTGGCGCGGCACCTGCTCGAGGAAGCCGGCGATGTCAGCAAGCGGCACCGCGGTGCTGGTGGGGTTGTTGGGGTTGCACACGATCACCAGCCGCGTGGCGACGGTGATCTCGCGCAGCATCGCCTGCAGGTCGTGGCGCGCGTGCTCGTCGAGCGCGACCGTAACCGCGCGCGCGCCGGAGGCCGCCGCGAGGTGCGGGTAGACCGAGAATGACGGCCACGCGTACACGAGCTCGGCGCCCGGCTCGAGCAGCGCCTCGCCGGCGGCGAGCAGGATGTCGCATGAGCCGTTGCCGATCGCGATCCGTGAGCCGGGCACGCCGTAGCGGTCGCTGAGCTTCTGGCGCAGCCGCGAGCTGGAGGGATCGGGGTAGCGGTTGAGGCTTGAGAGCGCGCGATCGATCGCGTCACGCACCGCCTGCAACGGTGGGTACGGCGACTCGTTGCTGGCCAGGCGCACGAGCTGCTCCTCGAGCGCGTAGCCGCCTGCCGCGGGGTACACGGGAATCCGCCTGATTCGCTGTGAGAACTCGATTGCCACTTGCCTATTGTGCCGTGTTCCGTCCGTGACGGCGCTGCGCGCCGGCCGGATTATTGTGCCGCGTGCAGATCGGTTCGCAGCGCGCGGGCGTCGCCGAGGTAGACGTGCGCGGGCACATGCTCAGGCTCGGCGTAGTAGTGGATCAGGACCCTGATCACACGCGGCATCGAGCGGGGAACGGGGATCTCCTGCGAGCACAGCAGCGGCACGTGCTCGAAGCCGAGCGCGCGTGCGGCCACGGCCGGGAACTCGGCGTTGAGGTCGCGGGTGGCGGTGAAGATGCAGCTGACGACGTTCTCCGGCTGCAGGGCGTTGCGCTGCATGATCTCGCGCATCAGCTCCGTCGTCGCGTCGAGGATGTCCTGGGCGTTGTTGAGCTTGACGCTCACGGCCCCGCGCAGGGCGAACAGTCGCATGGCGCGCGATTCTGTCAGAGCGCGAGCGCGCGCAGGCGCTCGGTCTCGGTGTCTGTGACCCGTCGGTGGGCTCCGGGCGCGAGGCCTTCGAGCGTCAGCGGGCCAAAGCTCGTGCGCTCCAGCTCGAGCACGCGATGCCCGACCGCCTCGCACATCCTGCGCACCTGGCGGTTGCGTCCCTCGTGGATCGTCAGCTCGATCTGGCTCGATCCGCGTCCACCCAGACGCCGCACGCGGGCGGGCGCCGTGGGGCCATCCTCGAGCTGCACACCGGCGCGCAGGGCCCTGAGGGCGTCGTCCGCGATCGGTCCCCCGGCCAGACGCGCGCGGTAGGTCTTGGGCACTTCGAAGCGCGGATGCGTGAGCTGGTTGGCGAGCTCGCCGTCGTTGGTCAAGAGGATCAAGCCAGAGCTGTCGATGTCGAGCCGCCCGACCGGGTACAGGCGCAGGCCGCGTGTGGGTAGGAGCTCGATCACGGTGGGGCGTCCGTGGGTGTCAGCCGCCGTCGAGACGACACCGACGGGCTTGTTGAGCGCATAGAGCACGCGTGGCTCGGGTCCGGCGAGCGGCTGTCCGTCGAGTGCCACGCGGCTGTTCTCGTCTACGTCGCGGGCGGGATCGGTGACGATCTGATCGCCAACGCTCACGCGCCGGGCAGCGATCAGCACCTCGGCGGAGCGCCTCGAGGCGACGCCGGCATGGGCGAGGTACTTGGCTAGGCGCATGTTGGGACCGAGACGGAGCTCATCAGTTGCAACCATAGGATGCGCACGGTCGCTGCTCGCAGGCGGCGACCGCCCGATCATGGACCTCCAACTGCTCGACCAGACGCTCGCCGACCGCGGCCAGCCGCGCTTTCGCGCCGGCCAGGTATGGACGTGGGCAGCACGCGGCGCGAGCAGCTACGAGCAGATGACCAACCTGCCGGGCGAGCTGCGCGAGGCGCTCGTACATGAGCTGCCGTTCTCCACGCTGAGCCTTCGCGACGAGGCGCACTCGAGCGATGGGACTGTCAAGGCGCTCTTCGACACCACCGACGGCCGTCCGCTGGAGGCGGTGCTGATGCGATATCGGAACGCTCCGGGTGCTCGCGTGGGCCGTCGCTCGATTTGCGTCTCCTCGCAGTCGGGATGTCCGCTGACATGCACGTTCTGCGCCACAGGCACGATGAAATTCGCTCGCAACCTGAGCGCCTCGGAGATCCTCGACCAGGCCTTGCACTTCAGGCGCATCGAAGCAATCGACCATTGCGTGTTCATGGGGATGGGCGAGCCGATGCTGAACCTCGAGGCCGTGCTCGCCGCGTGTGAGCGCCTGCCCGACGTCGGCATCACGCATCGGCGCACGACGATCTCGACCGTGGGCTGGATACCGGGCATCGAACGGCTCGCTGAATCCGACATGCCGATCCGCCTGGCGCTGTCGCTGCATGCAGCCGACGAAGCGCTGCGCTCGGAGCTGATGCCGGTCAACGAGCGCTATCCACTGGCCGAGGTGATCGAAGCCTGCCGTGCGTTCTACGCACGCAAGCGCCGGCGCGTGTTCATCGAGTACGTGATGCTTGCCGGCGTCAACGACCGCTATCAGCAGGCGCTTGCGCTCGCCGACGTGTTGTCGGGCGCTCGCGCCGATGCCGCCCCGATCTTCAAGGTCAACCTGATCCCCTACAACGCCACCGACTCCGGCGGTGGCGCTCCCTTCGAGGGCTCCAGCCGTGAGTCGATCGCCGCCTTCCGCGCCGCGCTCGAGTCACGTGGAGTTCCCGTCACCGTGCGCCTCACCCGCGGGCGCGACATCGCCGCCGCCTG
>Ga0302314_10015001_pt1 | contig 13207 bp, 14 predicted proteins | sample III_Palsa_N2_3_FD_200533 | JGI IMG/M metagenome (GOLD analysis project Ga0302314, IMG submission 200533) | Peat permafrost microbial communities from Stordalen Mire near Abisko, Sweden - III_Palsa_N2_3 | ecosystem: Environmental > Terrestrial > Soil > Palsa > Peat permafrost | place: Sweden...
GCTCGCCGGAGACATAGAGGTCCTGGGTCAGGTCCAGCGCCGGGGCCTTCAGCCGCGTGCGCAGGTCGGCCTCGTCGCCATTGTCGGTGAAGCTGATGCAGTCCATCGGGCAGATGTCGACGCAGGCGTCGCACTCGATGCACAGCGGCTCGGCGAACACCGTCTCGATGTCGCAGTTCAGGCAACGCTCGGCTTCCTTGTAGCCCAGCAGCCGATCGAACCCGAGTTCCACCTCCAGCTTGACGTTGCTCAGCGCCACCGCCTTGTCGCGCAGCGGCACCCGGTTGCGCAGGTCGTTGGAGATGTCGTTGTCATAGCTCCACTCGTGGATGCCCATCTTCTGGCTGGTCAGGGTCACCCCCGGCGGCGGCCGGTCGGCGATGTTCATCCCTTGGCAGTGCAGGTGGATGGACACGGCGGCCTCATGCCCGTGCGCCACCGCCCAGATGATGTTCTTCGGCCCGAACGCCGCGTCGCCGCCGAAGAAGACGCCGGGGCGGGTGGATTCGAAGGTGACCTCATTGACCTTCGGCATGCCCCATTCGTCGAAGTCCAGGCCGACATCGCGTTCGATCCACGGGAAGCTGTTCTCCTGGCCCACGGCCACCAGCACGTCGTCGCATTCGAAATGCTGGTGCGGCTCGCCGGAGGCAACCAGTTTGCGCCGGCCCTTGTCGTCGTATTGCGCGACCACCTTCTCGAAGGTCACCCCGGTCAGCTTGCCGTTCTCGTGGCTGAAGGAGACGGGCACCAGGAAGTTGAGGATGGGAATGTCCTCGTGGATCGCGTCTTCCTTCTCCCAGGGCGAGGCCTTCATTTCCTCGAAGCCGGAGCGGACGATCACCTTGACGTCCTCGCCGCCCAGGCGGCGCGAGGTGCGGCAGCAGTCCATGGCGGTATTGCCGCCGCCCAGGACGATGACCCGCCTGCCGATCTTCTCGATGTGGCCGAACGAGACGCTGGACAGCCAGTCGATGCCGATATGAATATTGGCCTTGGCTTCCTCGCGGCCGGGCAGGTCCAGGTTGCGGCCGCGTGGGGCGCCGGTGCCGACGAACACCGCGTCATAGCCCTGGCCCAGCAGGGCCTTCAGGCTGTCCACATGCTCGCCGTAGCGTTCGGTGACGCCGAGGCCGGTGATGTAGCCGACCTCCTCGTCGATCACCGATTCGGGCAGGCGGAAACGCGGGATCTGGCTGCGGATCATGCCGCCGCCCTTAGAGTCGCCGTCGAACAGGTGAAGCTCATAGCCCAGCGGCGCAAGGTCCCGCGCCACCGTCAGCGAGGCCGGTCCCGCGCCGACCAACGCGATCCGCTTGCCGTTCCTGGCGGCGGCCTTTGGCGGCAGACGGTCGGTGATGTCGTCCTTGTTGTCGGCGGCGACCCGCTTCAGCCGGCAGATGGCCACCGGCTCGTCCTCGACCCGCCCACGCCGGCAGGCCGGCTCGCACGGACGGTCGCAGGTGCGCCCCAGGATCCCCGGGAAGACGTTGGACTTCCAGTTGATCATATAGGCGTCCGAATACCGCCCCTCGGCGATAAGCCGGATGTATTCGGGCACCGGCGTATGCGCCGGACAGGCCCACTGGCAGTCCACGACCTTATGGAAGTAGTCCGGACGCCCGATGTCGGTGCGTTGCAATCTAGTTTCCTCAGCTCACGCTCTACTCCCGGAGTGAGGGTTGCTCAAACCGAGGCCCGAATTCCCGACGCGGCGCTCATCCACAGGGTAACGCCGTCGTGATGGCCACGCCAAGCGTGAATTTCGATTCACGACGAACTTCCCCTGACCGCTCGCTTATCGGGCGATTTAAGAAGTAAAGACTTCGTGAAATATGGCGAATCTCGACTCCGGCGCCCTTCCGTATTCGCTTCGGCCGGCCCACCTTCAAATTGGTAGAGTCCAACAAATCCAGACTCGGGAGATGTACAGGATGAGCGTATCCACCGAAGCCGCCTCCTTCGCCCACGAATCCAAGTCGGCCGTGGACTCCGAGTTCGACCGCGACGACCTGATCGAGACTGACGCCGCCGCGAGGGACGAGGATTATCAACTACGCGCCACCCGCCGCGCCCAGCTCGAAGACGCCGACACCCTGAGGCGGATGCGCGCGCTTTAGGCGACTCTGGGCATAGCAGACACTGCACGACGTCAGTGCGTCCTTCGAGACGCCCTTCGGGCGCCCCAGGAAACTGCACTTTTAGGGCTGCAAAATATTCGGTTTGGTGAGGAGCGACGTCTTCGTCGCGTCTCGGACCACGCACCGATATTGCAGCAGCCGTCGTGGGGAAGTCTCCAACGATCCGCATAACGCACTGAGACCCCCATGTCCGATATCGAAATCACCGTCGCGCGACCCGGCGAACGCGACCTGATCGCCAACCTGTTCCAGCTCTATGCGCACGACTTCTCGGATTTCTGGGTCGGCCTGCCCGATGGCGAACTTCAGGACGATGGTCGGTTCGAGGACTATTGGGCCCTCGACCACTATTGGAGCGAGCCGGACCACATCCCGTTGCTGTTCCGCATCGGCGGTCATCCTGTCGGGTTCGCCCTGCTGAACGCTACGTCCCACTCCGGCTTGACGGTCGACCGCAACATGGCCGAGTTCTTCATCGTGAGGAAACACCGCCGCGGCGGCGCGGGGACCCAGGCGGCGCGGGTGCTGTTCAGCCGCTATCCGGGCGTCTGGGAAGCGGCGGTGGCGCGCAAGAACATCGGCGCGCGGGCCTTCTGGCGGCGGGCGCTGAGCGGCTGTCCTGGCGTCCAGGATATGGAGGAAACGGACCATCAGACGGCGGCCTGGAATGGCCCAATCCTTCGGTTTCGCGTAGGGGAAGCGCCGACCAAAGCGCAATGAAAGGATCCGCAGTGGCCGCCAGAGTCCTGGGTTTCGATCCCCTGAATCTGCCCGAAACCAACGCGACCAGCTATCCGCAGGTCCATCGCGCGGCGAACCAGCAGCGGTGGAACCGCAAGCTTGGCGACCACGCGGGCCTGACCAATTTCGGGGTCAATATCACGCGCATCATTCCCGGCGGCCAGTCGTCTTCTCGCCACTGGCACCTGCGCCAGGACGAGTTCGTCTATGTGCTGTCCGGCGAGGTAGTGCTGGAAACCGATCTCGGCGAGGAACTGCTGACGGCGGGCCTGTGCGCGGGCTTTCCCGCCGGCAACGAGAACGGTCACCGGTTCGTCAATCGAGGCGAACGCGATGCGCTGTTGCTGGTGGTCGGCGACCGGACGCCCGGCGATGTCGTCAGCTACCCTGACATCGACATGCACGGCGTGGCCGGGCCGGACGGCGGGCTCAGGTTCACCCGTAAGGACGGGTCGCCGCTGGACTGACGCCGGCCAGCCAAGCCTTAATCCGGGCGTCGCTGCTCAGCCTGATCAGTGGGGTCGCGCGGGCATGTCTGGCGATCGCCGCCTCCATGGCCGGGCGGGTCTCGCGATCCCAGCGCCAGACGTAGCCCCAGAGCCAGGGATCGAAGGTCTCCGGACAGCCCTCGGGTAGGTCGGGCCGGCGGCGCCCGCCGGTGACGATCACGCGCCACACCACCCGCCACAGGCAGAGAAGTCGCGGCTGGTCGACCCAGACGATGAGGTCGGCGCGGGCGAGGTGCAGGTCGGCGCTGTCCGGGAAGTTGCCGTCGCTGATCCATTGCTCGCCGCCGACGGCCTCGGCCAGGCTCACGCGGAAGGCGGCGTAGTCGCCCGTCGTCCAGTTCGGCCCCCAGTAGAGCACGTCCAGATGCACGATCGGCAGGCCCAGCCGCTCGGTCAGCCGCCGGGCCAGGGTGGACTTGCCGCCGCCGGAGCAGCCGATGATCGCGATACGGTTCACCCTCATCCTCCCATGCTTCGCCTGGGCCCGTTTGCTTCTCCCACAAGGGGAGAAGCAAACGGGCGCTGCGCTGAAATACCGTCTCCCCTTGTGGGAGAAGGAGGGGCTCGCGCCGCAAAGCGGCGTGGGAGGATGAGGGCCTCAGGCCTCGTTGGTCCAGATGACGGTTCCCGACGCGGCGAACATGCCGCCGACGCCGTGGCTGATCGAGATCTTCGCGTCCTTCACCTGCGCGGGCGCGATGCCGCGCATCTGCCGGATGCTCTCCTGCATGGCGTACATGCCGTACATGCCCGAGTGCATGTAGGACAGGCCGCCGCCGTTGGTGTTGACCGGAAGCTTGCCGCCGATCGCGGTATTCCGTTCACGGACGAACCCGGCCGCCTCGCCCGGCTTGCAGAAGCCGAGGTCTTCCAGGCCGTAGAGCGGAAGGTGGGCGAAGGCGTCATAGATCATCAGGTGATCCACGTCGGCATGGGTGATCCCCGCCTCGTCGAAAGCCTTCTTGCCGGAGACGCGGAACGCCTTGGAGCTGGTGAAGTCCTCCATCTGGCTGACCATGGGCGTCTCGACGCTTTCGCCGGTTCCCAGGATGTAGACCGGCTTTTGCGGGAAGTCCTTGGCCCGCTCGGCGCTGGTCAGGATGATGGCGCCGCCGCCATCGGTGACCAGGCAGCACATCAGCATGCGGAACGGCCAGGCGATCATCGGCGAGTTCAAGACGTCGTCGACGGTGATCGGGTCCTTGAAGCTGGCGCGGGGGTTGAGCGCCGCCCATTCCCGCTGGATCACCGAGACGGTGGCCAGGTCCTCGACCGTATAGCCGCGCGCCTTCAGGTAGCGCATCACCGGAACGGTGAACATTGTTGGCGGACCGGCGGGGCCATAGGGCGCCTCGAACTGACCCGACAGGCTGGCGGGGCTGCCGCCGAACCGGCCGCCGCCGATGCGGGAGCGTCCCGACTCGCCGTGGGTGATCAGCACGGTCTTGCACAGGCCCTCATTGATCGCCGCCGCGGCATGGCGGACGTGCAGCATGAAGGAGCAACCGCCCACGGAGGTGCCGTCGGCATAGGTGGGCGTGATGCCCATGTAGTGGGCCAGCTCCACCGGGCTGATGCCGGCGGTGGCGACGCCGTCGATGTCGGAGGGCTTAAGGCCCGCGTCCTTCAGGGCGTTCAGGGCGGCGTCGGCGTGCAGGCCGATCACCGACACGTCGGGAATCTTGCCCATCTGGGTGGTCTCGGCGGCGCCGACGACGGCGATGGATTTCGGTTTCATGCGTCCTACCCCTTCGCCGGCTGGAAGAAGGGCAGGGAGATGTCGTCGCTGAAGCTTTCGAACGTCACCTCGACCGGCATGTCCAGCTGCAGCGCCTCGGGCGTCTGCGGGCAGCCGACGATGTTGGTCATCATGCGCGGGCCTTCGCTCAATTCGACGACCGCGATGGAGTGGGGCTCCTTGCCCATGTCCGGGCGGGGGCGGTGGTTGATGACGTAGCTGTAGAGGAAGCCCTTGCCGCTGGCCGTATAGACCGCGACGTCGCGCGAACCGCATTTGGGGCAGAAGGCCCGGGGCGGGAAATAGCTGTGCTGGCAGTCGGTGCAGCGCTGCAGGCGCAGCTCGCCCACCTTGCAGCCTTCCCAGAAGTGCCGGGTCTCCGGCGTCGGCTGTGGCAAAACCCTATCCATGGATGGTGAAATCCTCTGATCGAAAAATATGAAGGGTGGCGCCCGCCGGGGCGGATCGCCTAATGATCCCGCGCTCCGTTAAAGACGAGGCGCGGGGCCTTGTCGACGCGGATTCTACGGCGAGGGACGTGAAGCGATGATCACGCTGGATGCGATCAAGGCGGCGGCGCAACGCATCTCTCCCTACGTCAATCCAACCCCGCTGGTGGCGATGACGCCAACGGGCGTGCGGATGAAGGCGGAGAACCTGCACCCCATCGGCGCCTTCAAGATCAGAGGCGCCTTCAACGCCATCCTCAGTCTTACCGACGATCAGCGGGCGCGGGGCGTGATCGCCTATTCCAGCGGCAACCACGCCCAGGCGGTGGCCTACGCCGCCCGCGTGCTGGGGGTGAGCGCGATCATCGTCATGCCGCGCAGCGCGCCGAAGCTGAAGCTGGCCTCGACGCGGCGCTGGGGCGCGGAGATCGTCGAAGTGGGTCTCGGCAGCGACGAGCGGCGGGCGAAGGGCGAGGCCCTGGCGGCGGAACGGGGCCTGTCATTGGTGCCGCCCTATGATTCCCTGGACATTATTGCCGGGACCGGAACCATTGGTCTGGAGATCCTGAAGGATTTTCCGGATGTCGAGGTGGTCGCCGTGCCGGTCTCCGGCGGCGGGCTGATCTCCGGCGTCTCGGCGGCGCTGAAACTGTCGCGTCCCGACATTCGCGTCATCGGCGTCGAGCCGGAATTGGCCAACGACGCGGCCCAGAGTTTCAAGGCCGGGAAGATCGTCGCCATCAGCGCCGAAGACGCGGTGCGGACCATCTCCGATGGCCTGCGCTCCCAGTCGCTTGGCGGCAACAACTGGCCGCACGTGCAGGCCTATGTCGATGAGATCGTCACCGTCTCGGAAGAGCAGATCAAGGCCGCCATGCGCCGCATCGCCGCCGAAACCCGGCTGATCGCCGAGCCGTCCGGCGCGACGGCCCTGGCGGGCCTGCTGACCACCAACGCGCCGCTGGATCGCAGCGTGGCGGTGCTCTCAGGCGGCAACCTCGACCCGGAGACGTTCGCGGCCATCCTGGCGGAGGCGTAGCGACTCCAGCCGGATGGATGCAGACACGTTCGAGCCGCCGCGCGGGGGTGGCGCGGCGGCTCGCGGCGCTCAATCGCGGCGGTGGACCTTAGCGATCCACGTTGGCGTTGAGGCCGACGCTGGCGTTCACTCCGCTGCTGGCGGCGGAGGTCGCGCCCGCTCCGCTGGCGCTGGCGCTGGCGCGTCCGGCCTTGACCTTGCCGGATCCGGAGGCGTTGACGGACGTGCTGGCGGCGTCCGAGGCCGCCAGCCTGGCGGTCGACTGCGCCTTGGCCGACGTCGTCCTGGCGGTGGTCACCGCCGTGTCGGTGGTGGTCTTGGCTGAGTTGCGGGCCTTGGCGGTCGTGGTCTGCGCCGTGGTCGTGGCCTTGTTCGTCGCGCTGTTGATGCCGCTGGTGTTGAGGCTGCCGCTCAGATTGCCGTTCAGCGAGCCGTTGAGACCGCCCAGACCCCCTCCGAGGCCGCCTCCGAGACCACCGCCCAAACCGCCGCCCAAACCGCCGCCAAGGCCGCCGCCGCCGAGCAGGCCGCCCGCTTGCGCCGAGGAGCCGGCCAACAGCAGGGCGCTGGCGGTCGCGGCGATGAGAAACGCAGATGACTTACGCATGGTTGGTTCTCCCTGATCGGATGGGGCGCGTCCAATGCGTCCCTCGAGGCGTCCAACGACGGGGCCTTGCGGTCTTATCCCGGCTCTTGAAAAAATTTTCGCGGCGAGAGGGTCAGCGCGCCTGGTCGGCCCGGGCGAGATCCCGCCCAACCACGCCGCCGTCCTGCCGCGCCTGGTCGGCCAAGGCGGCCAGCGCCTTTGCGGCCGAGGCCCGATCCTCGCCATGCAGCATGTCCGCGAGCCGTCCGGCGACGATCGGGGCGGCGAAGGAGGTGCCGCGCACCGTCGTGAAACCCCCTCCGGCTCTGGCCGCTTCAAGGTCCGCGCCGGGGGCGGCGAAGTCGATGTGGCCCGACCTGCCTGCCTCGAACAGCACCTTGCCGCGCCGATCGACGCCGGTCACCGCGACGACGCCCGGATAGGCGGCGGGGTAGAGCGGCGGCGCGGCCGGCCCGTCATTTCCCACCGGCGCGACGATCAGAACGCCCTTGGCGACCAGGCTTTGCACGGCCGCCTCCAGTGTGAGGTTGGGTGGCCCCACCAGGCTGATGTTGATGACGCGGACATGGTTTTCCGCCATCCAGGCCAGGCCCTGGACAATGGCGTCCGCCGATCCGCCGGTGGGTCCCGAGCCATAGACGTCCGCGGCCAGCAGGCTGGCGCCCGGCGCTGAGCCATGAAACCCGTGCGCCTGACCGACAATGAGCGAGGCCACCGCCGTGCCGTGGGCCGCGGGCGTGACGCCGCCGGGGGCGAACCCGCGTTGTTCGATCGCCGAAGCCGCGAACGCCGGATGCCTGCGGTCTATGCCGGTGTCCAGCAGCCCGATCCTCGCGCCTTGACTCTGTGTTCCGGCGCCGCCGGCCGCGACGCTGGTCGCCGCCACAACTGCGCCCGCGCCGGCGTAGAGGTGGTCGAGGTCGTAGCGGCCCTCAGGATCGAGCGCGCGCAGCCGCCGCAGCGCCTCGCGCGCCGACAGTCCCTTTGGCGCGCCGAGCGTCACCAGGTCGAGGCCGAGCGAGTCCAAGCGGCTCTCATGCATGACTGAAAATCCGGCCTTCGCGGCCAGGTCCAAGGAGGCCGGGCTGGGAGAGATCGCCAGCACCTCGCCCCGCACCACGACCGCGCCCTTGTCGTCCAATTCCAGCGCTCTGGGATAGGTGCGGGCCAGGTCGCCCAGCCGGTCCCGGCTGATCTGCGTGGCGGTTGAGGAGAGATCATCGATCGTCTGGTCGGCGCCGCGCCGCACTTCGTTGAGCGTCCCGCCCAGGGTTGAGGGCAGGCCGCCGATGGCGCCGCCTAGCCCGTGCAGCAGCTGCGCCGACGCCGGGGCCGCGAACAGCCAGGCGCCAACCAGGGCAAGCGGCCAGGCCAGAGTCCGGCCCAGAGTCCGGCCCAGAGTCCGGCAATGTCTGCGTGGCCAGGCGATCTCGCCGTCCCCCTCTTCCGATGGGTCCAGGACCCGGTAAAACCGCGCAATCATCGTTCGCGTTGCTCAAATCGTGAAGTGCTTTAGGGATGAAACGCGCCCCGCCGGTCGTTTCATCCCTCAAGAGCAGAAGCGAAAGCCTTGGACGCCTTCCAGACGGAGATCGTCGATCTGCTGCCCAGACTTCGCCGGATGGCGCGGGTGCTTGCCCGCAATCCGGCGGACGCCGACGACCTGGTCCAGGTTGCGGTGGAGCGGGCGCTGGAGCGGCGCAGCCAATGGGCGGCGGGCACGAGGCTGGATAGTTGGGTCTTTAGGATCATGAAGAACGCCTGGATCGACGAAACCCGCTCACGGACCCGCAAGGGCCGCGTCTTCGCGCCTGCGGAGGAGGGCGAGCGCGTCGCGGACCAGCGCGTCGTCTCGATGGAGACCCGGCTGGAAGCGACAGCGGTGGAACGCGCGCTGGCGGCGCTGCCCGAAGAGCAACGGCTGCCGATCGCCTTGGTGCTGATCGAGGGCCTGTCCTACAAGGAGGCGGCCGAGGTGCTGGAGATTCCGATGGGCACCGTCACCAGCCGGCTGGTGCGCGGCCGGATGGCGCTGATGGCCCAATTCGGCGGACGTGGAGCCTAGCCATGGCGATCACCGAAGAGATGATCATGGCCTATGCCGACGGCGAGCTGGATGCGGCGGGCCGCGCCAAGCTGGAGGCGGCGATGGCCAAGGACCCTGAAATCGCCGGCCGGATCGAGGCCCACCTCAAGCTGCGCGCATCGCTGGCGGACGCCTTTGGCGGCGCTCTCGCCGAACCCGTGCCCGACCGACTGGTCGCGGCGGCGAAAGGCGCGCCGCCGGCGAAAACCGCCGACGTGGTCGAGCTGGCGAAGTTTCGCGCCAAGCCCGAGGCGCCCGCAAAACGCGGCGTCCCGCGCTGGGCGCAATGGGGCGCCATCGCCGCGACCCTGGTCGTCGCGGTGGTGGTCGACCGCGCCTGGCTGGCCACGCCGGCCGCACCGGTGGCTTTCGGCCCCGGCGGCCAGATGGCGGCGCAGGGGGAGCTGGCCACGGCCTTGGACGATCAGCTGGCGTCCGGCGGCGGCGGCAAGGCGGTGGCGATCGGCGTCAGCTTCCGCTCCAATCACGGCCAGTATTGCCGGACCTTCCAGGTCAACCAGGGCCAGGGCCTTGCCGGGCTGGCCTGCCGCGAGGCCAGGGGCTGGATCGTGCCCATGGCGATGGCGTCAGCGCCACAGGCCGCCCAGGCCGGCTATCGCACCGCCGCCTCCGAGGTCCCCGCCCCGGTGTTGGACGCAGTCCAGGGCCTGATCTCAGGCGAGCCGCTGGACGCCAAGACGGAAGCGGCGGCCAAGGCGGCGGGTTGGCGGCCCTGATCGTGTGGCGCTAAGTTCGGGAGCATGAGCTCCGCTGCGAAACTGGCCGCCATGATCGAGGACGCCCGCCGCGTCGTCGTGTTCACCGGCGCGGGCATTTCCACCGAGTCCGGTGTTCCCGACTTCCGCAGTCCCGGCGGCGTCTGGTCGAAGATGAAGCCGATCTATTTCGATGAGTTCGTCTCCAGCGCCGATCGCCGGCGCGAAGCCTGGACCCGCTCCTTCGCCGGAACAGCCGGCTGGGTCGGGGCCAAGCCCAACGCCGGTCACGCCGCCGTGGCGCGGCTGGTGGCGGCGGGCAAGGCCTCCTCGGTCATCACCCAGAATGTCGACAACCTGCATCAGGACAGCGGCGTGCCGGCCGACCAGGTGATCGAGCTGCATGGCAACGCCAGCTATGCGACCTGCCTGGACTGCGGCCTGCGCCATGAGTTCGTAGCTCTGAAGGCGCCGTTCCTGGAGCAGGGGGTGCTGCCCGCCTGCCGATCCTGCGGCGGCATCGTCAAGACGGCGACCATCTCCTTTGGCCAGCCGATGCCACAAGAACCGATGGCGCGGGCGGAGGATGAGACCCTCGCCTGCGATCTCTTCCTCGTGCTGGGCTCGTCCCTGGTGGTCTACCCAGCCGCCGGCTTTCCACTGCTCGCCAAGCGCAACGGCGCCCGGCTTGTCATTGTCAATCGCGAGGCCACCGACCAGGACGGCTATGCCGACCTGGTGCTGCACGACGAGATTGGCCCGGTGATGAGCCAGGCCGCGCCGGTGAATTGAGCGCGCCGCGGCTCTTCCCTCATGCAAGCGGCGGGGCGTAAAGACGTGCGGGCAACTTGCCCGGACCTTTGGCGCCGCCAGTGTCCAAGAAGGGCGTCCATCTCGCGTCGGGGGCGCAAAGCGTAATGAGCTTCCTCAAGAGCCTGGCGCCCAGGCCGCGGGCGTCCGGAACAGCCTTCGCGGCCCAGCTGGCCTCGATCATCGACGAACAGGGTATCGATCTGATCTTCGACGTCGGCGGCAATGTCGGGCAATTCGCCAAGATGGTGTTCGGCGCCGGCTACAGCGGCCGGCTGGTCTCCTTCGAGCCCGGCGCAAAGGCCCACGCGGCGCTCACCGCCGCGGCGAAAGCCAATCCGAACTGGACCATTGCGCCCCGGATGGCGCTGGGCAAGACCCGCGAGATGCTGATGCTGCACACCTTCAACCGCACCGACATGAACTCGCTGTATGCGCCCGATGAGAAGGTGTTCGAGAGCTTCCCCGCGCTGGAAGAATCCTCGGCCGAGGAAGTCCAGGTCGAGCGGCTCGATGAGGTGGCCGCAAGCTTCATGTCGGACGTCGACACCGTCTTCCTGAAAATCGACACCCAGGGCGGCGAGCTGGCGATCCTGGAGGGGTCGACCGGCATCCTTGACCAGCTGGCCATGCTGCAGCTCGAGGTGGCCGTCGAGTCGGTCTATCAGGGCGAGCCGGTGTGGATGGACGTGCTGAAGCCCGTGCACGACTACGGCTTCCGTCCGGCGCTGATGTCGCCCGGCTATTTCAGCAAGCGCATCCGCCGCCAGCTGGACCTGGACATCGTCTTCCTGCGCCCGCCGGTCTAGATCGCTCTTGCGTTAGCTTCCACGGTTGTCATCCCGGCCACTTGAGCCGGGATCGCCGCAGGCGCTTAGCCCGATCCCGGCTCAAGGCCGGGATGACAGAGCAGGTTTGATCGATCAGGTCCCAAGGTGGCCTAACCGCCGAGCACCTCGGCCGCCGACACCTCGTTGAGCAGCGGCTTGCCGTCGAGGTAGCGGCGCAGGTTTTCCACGAAGAGAACGTCGCTGCGGGCGTTGAGGCCGGAGCCGAGTGGGGAGGCGTGGGGCGTCAGGGTTACGCGGGATTTGTCCCAGAAGGGGCTGGTCTCAGGCAGGGGTTCGGTCTCGAACACATCCAGCACCGCGTGCGCGGGCTTGCCGGCATCGAGGGCGGCCAGCAGCGCCGGCTCGTCGACCAGGCCGCCGCGGCCGACATTGACCAGCACCGAGCCGGGCTTCATCGCGGCCAGGAAGCCGGCGCCCACCATTCCGGCGGTCTGGGCGCTGAGCGGGATGGACAGGACGACGATGTCGCTCGCGGGCAGCAGGCCAGGGATGTCCGCCGGGGTCGCCATGGCGTCGGCGTGCTCGTGGGCGCCGGGGGTTCGGCGCACGCCGGTGACATGGGCGTCGAAGGCGCGAGCCCGACGGGCGACGGCCTGGCCGATGGCGCCGAAGCCGATCACCAGCCAGCGGCTGCCGCTGACCTCGGTGAACGGCAGCGGCGTCCACCGGTGCGCCGCCTGTTCCGCCCGGCGCTCGCGGCCCCGCTGCAGATGGTCCAGCACGCCCCAGAGCACATATTCGGCCATGCCCACGGCCTGGCTGTGGTTGGTGGTCAGCCGCGCGCCCTTGGAGACGATCTGGCCGAACAGGGGGTTTTCGAACCCCGCCGCCCCGCTCTGCACCCACTTCAGGTGCGGCGACTTCAGTATGGCGACATAGTAGGCGCGCGCCTTGGCGCCGGCGCGATAGAGGTCGTTGTTGGTCCAGGCCGCCTCGGGCGCGGCCTCATCCTCGGCGATCTCGCGGCCATCCAGCCAGAAGGTCCCGTCCTCCTTCATCAGCAGGAGTTCGTCCCCCGGCCCGAGCGGCGGCAACTGGTCCTTCACGCGGGCGTAGGAGGGCTCGAACAGGAGGATGCGGGTCATACTGGGTTCCAGAGATCGATGCTCGAGTCTATGGACTCCTGAGAGCGACGGCGAGCCCGATTCAATCGATGCCTAGCTCTTTGAGGATTTTGCGATTGGTGGCCGGGCGAGATGCCAAATAACCGAAAGCCAGGCGGCGCGGTCGAGACTGCGGCTGAGTTCTTCAAGAGCAGCGCGCGCGATAGTGGGGCTGAGGGCCTGGGCTGGATTCTTGATAAGGTCCCAAGCCGGTCGCCTGAGCCCGGCGATGAACTTCCCGAGGGCTGGATGCCGGAGAGCCCGACCGGGGGGCGGTAGCCCCCTAAGCCGAACCCAGAAATAGGTTGGCTTTGGAGCGAATCGTTCCGCCGGCGCTGGCCCCCTCGTCTTTGCGCGTCGCTACGCTATGCGCAAATCCACCTCCCCCTCTCTTCGCTTCGCTCGGGGGTGAGGAGG
>Ga0302314_10015003_pt1 | contig 13207 bp, 13 predicted proteins | sample III_Palsa_N2_3_FD_200533 | JGI IMG/M metagenome (GOLD analysis project Ga0302314, IMG submission 200533) | Peat permafrost microbial communities from Stordalen Mire near Abisko, Sweden - III_Palsa_N2_3 | ecosystem: Environmental > Terrestrial > Soil > Palsa > Peat permafrost | place: Sweden...
GGCATCGTCGGCACGGTGCAATTGATCCTCGAGCAGCCGGAGAACCAACCGCACCGCGCCGATTTGTCGAAGATGCTGGTACACCGAAGAGCGCGGCGCCAGGGATTGGGAGCGGCACTGTTGCGATCCGCCGAGGCGCTGGGCAGAGAGTGCGGGAAAACACTGCTGGTGCTCGACACGGCAAGCGCCGAAGCCGAGCGGCTGTATGCCAGCCTGGGTTGGCAGCGCTGCGGGGTGATTCCTGGATTCGCTCTGCTGCCGCACGGCGGCCCGTGCGACACCACCTACTTCTATCGGGTTCTGCGTCCCTGAATCAGGGCCGCCGCATTTACGCTGCCGGTGCGGGCCGCTTCGGTATATTGAGGCCCTTGATGACGGCAGTCCTCGCCAGGAACGCATCGAGCGCGCGCGTCACATGCGGAAAATTCTTGATGCCGACCAACTCGCCCGCTGCGTAGAAAACCACCAGCCCGCGCACCCAGGGGAAAATGGCGATATCGGCAATGCTGTACAGCTCGCCCATGATCCAGGCGCGGCCCTCCAGGCGCTGGTTGAGCACGTGCAGCAGGCGCTGCGATTCGGCGACGTAGCGATCGCGCGGCCGCTTGTCCTCGTAGTCCTTGCCCGCGAATTTGTGGAAAAATCCCACCTGGCCGAACATGGGTCCGATACCGCCCATCTGAAACATCAGCCATTGGATGGTTTCATAGCGGCCGGCGGGATCCTGCGGCATGAGCTGAGCGCTCTTGTCGGCGAGATAAATGAGGATTGCCCCCGATTCGAACAATGCCAGCGGCTTCCCGCCGGGGCCGTTGGGATCGATGATGGCCGGAATCTTGTTATTGGGATTGAGCGACAGGAATTCCGGCGTCATCTGATCTTGGGTATCGAAGTTCACCAGATGCGGCTCGTACGGCAGCCCGGTTTCCTCCAGCGTGATCGAGACTTTGACGCCATTCGGAGTCGGCAGGGAATACAGCTGGATTCGATCCGGATGGCGCGCCGGCCACTTTCGGGTGATGGGAAATTCAGAAAGATCGGTCATGCCGGAACCTTGACGGGGCCGGCCGCTAGCTTTCGAAGAACCCCATCTTCACGCCGGCGAGCTGCACGACATCGTTGTCGTTGAGGCGGCGGGCCTGCGGGCCGATGGGCACACCGTTGACCTGCGGATAATCATTTTCCTTGCCGCTGTCCACGTGCACGATGAAATAGCCCTCGGCACGCCGGGTGATGGCGGCGACCTGAATGCCCGGGCGGCCCAAAGTGGTGAGCGCCTTGGTCAATTCCAATTCGCGTCCGGCGAACGCCCCGCTCAGCACCTGAAGCTTCGCCTTGGGCAGCGCCGTCGCGCTCTCCGCACCGGCCGGCACATTCGGACGCCTCGCGGGCACTGCCTTGGCTGCCTGATCCACCGCGGCCGCGACCCGGCGGATGCGGTCCTCGCCCTGAGAGCTCGGCGTGATGACCATGGTCTTCTCGAACTCATCCTGATCCGCGCTGCCGTCCTGGCTGTCGACGAAGCGCAGTTGATGGTGCCCGACCGTGATCACATCGCCATGCTGCATGGCGTGCTTCTTGATCAGCTTGCCGTTGACGTAGGTGCCGTTGGTGCTGTTCAAGTCCTCCAAAAAGGAGTCATTGAGAATGTTGATGATGAGCGAATGATGGCCGCTCACCGCGGGATTATCGATACGGATATCGTTGTCTGGAAGGCGCCCTATGGTGTAGCGCTCCTTGTTCATGTTGTATTCCGCGAGGACCGCACCGTCCAAGCTGAGCATCAGGCGTGCCATTCAGACTCCCATATCCCTAACCGAACCATCCCAAGATTCTGTCAAATATACGCCGATGCGCGGGAAACGGCTCCGCCACATGCGCCATGATCACCGAGATGTTATCCCGGCCACCGTTATCGTTCGAGAGTTGGATCAATTGCTTAGCAACCGTGTCAAGATTAGCACTAAAGGTGCTGATTGTTAAGTGAATATCCTCGTCCTCGATCATGTCCGACAGGCCATCCGAGCAGAGCACATAGTAGTCGCTTTTCTGCACCGGCTGCTCGTGAATCTCCACCTCGACGTTTTGCTCGACCCCTAAGGCGCGGGTGACATAATTCTTGTTGGTCGCCCGCTGCGCCTCCTGCTGGGAGTAGAACCCCCGGTCGACCAGCTCCTGCAACAGCGAGTGATCCAGCGTCATTTGCTCGAAGCGGTTGTCCCGCAGCCGATAAAGCCTTGAATCACCGACGTGCGCTATGGACATCTTGTTATCGTGGAACAAACACGCCACGACTGTCGTGCCCATTCCCTCACATTGCGGCTGCGTCTTCGAGGTGTGGTAGATGATTTTATTGGCTCTGTGAATGGCATCACGCAGGATGATGCTCGGGCGCGTCAAGCCGGTCTCCGGATCGCGCACGGTCAGGTCCTCGCGCACCAGGGCGTCGCGCACCAGATTGATGATGGTCTTGACGGCGATGCCGCTCGCCACTTCACCGGCGTTGTAGCCGCCCATGCCGTCGGCCAGCACGAACAAGCCGATATCGCCCTCGGCGCCGATCATGTCCTCGTTATGATCGCGGACCTTGCCCGTGTCGGTGAGCGCAACGCTGGCGATTTTCCCGCGCAGGCTCATGGCTGCCCGCTCGGCATGCGCGACCGACAGTCATCCAGCGCGGCTGCCATCTGCGCGCCGGAATCGAACCTCGCTTCCGGATCCTTGGCGAGCGCGCGATCGACGATGCTTTCGACGCAGGGGGGAAGGTCCGGCCGGAAAGCCCGTAGCGGCGGATGCGGAGCCTCGGCGATCTGCTGCATCAGCCCGGTCATCGAGTCGGCCGTGAACGGCAGCTGCCCGGTCAGCAATTGGAACAGGCTGACGCCGAGCGAAAACAAGTCCGAGCGCCCGGTCACAGTTCGTCCCTCGAGCTGCTCTGGCGACATGAAAGACGGCGTGCCGAGAACGATGCCCGTGCGCGTGCTGCCGGCGCCGGTGAGGCGCGCAATTCCGAAATCGGTGATTTTCAATACCCCCGTGCTCGAATCGTACATGAGGTTCGCGGGCTTGATGTCGCGATGAACGACTTGCTGCTTGTGGGCGAAGCCCAAGGCCTCCGCGGTACGGCCGATCAACTCGAGCACCTTGCGCGGTTCCAATAGGTTGTTCGATGCCGAGTAGTCGCTCAAATGACGGCCCTTCAGGTATTCCATTGCGATGTAGGCAAGCCCCCGTTCCTCGCCGACGTCATAGATGGTAACGATGTTTGGATGGTTGAGTCGACCGGCGGTCTCAGCTTCCCGAAAAAAACGCACTCGGGCCTCGGCGAGCTCGGTGTCGCTGAATTCGGCGGCCAGCGGAATGGCCTTGATGGCGACCTGTCGATTGATGGCCGAATCGCGTCCCAGATAGACGATGCCCATCGCGCCGCGGCCGATTTCGCGCTCCAGCACATAACGGCCGAGACGCTGGTCCGCGGGCACTTCCTCGACGTTTTGGCGCGCCAGCGGCGCGGCCGGCGCCACCGGTGCCACCGGCGCTGCCGGCGTGGCGACGCGCGCCGCAGCGGCATTCGCGGCCACGGCCACGGCCACGGCCGCGGGCACGGGCGCTGCGGCGGCCATGGCGGGTTGCGCCATCGTTGCCAGTGTCTTGAGCCGGGCGCGCTCGGCGTCCATCAGCCGCTTGAGGCGTGCGCCCACGTCGCGATAGGTGTTGTCGAAGCGCGCCAGATGCCGGTACACCGCGGTGGCCTGGGTGGTGCGCCCGCGCTGCTCGAGTTGGGTGCCGAGCGTATACAGATCGGCGAGCACGGTGGCGTTCGGCTTGCGCCCCTTGAGCTCGGCGAAGCGTTGTTCGAAGTTATCCAGCAAGCGCTTGGTGTCTGTGGCCGACACGCCGGATATTTTTGGCGCGGGGGAGGCCACCGCGGCGGTCTGAAAGTGCGACCACAGCAGCAAGGCGCTGCCGGCGGTCAGCAGCAGGAAGCCCGGCAGCCATAACCAGGCACTGGAGTGCGCAAGCATACTTAGCAACAGGTCCGATGCCAAAATGCAAAAGCCCACAATTGCCGCGATCAGGCCAAATTTGCGCATGCAATAAACATAATCCAATCCCGTAAGACCGGCAGTATAGGTGATCGGGCCACATGATCGGCAATGGTAAGCTCACAAAATGGCGTAAAGGGGGCCAATGGCGAAGTCAAAAGAGGTGTTCATTTGTCAAAACTGCGGAGCGTCTTCGCCGAAATGGCAGGGACAGTGCGCGGATTGCGGCGAGTGGAACACCCTGCTTGCCGAGACTCTGACGGGACGATCGGCCACGGCCAAGGCCGTACCGGCCCGGCGCATCCAGGCTGCCACGCTGGCCACGCAGGCCCTGGAGGAGCAGCCGCGGCTCGCGACCGGCTCGGCAGAGCTCGACCGGGTGCTGGGCGGCGGCCTGGTGCCCGGCTCGGTGACGCTGATCGGTGGCGATCCCGGCATCGGCAAGTCGACCTTGATGCTGCAGGCTGCCGCCGCGCTCGATGCGCGGGGCCCGGTGCTGTATGCCACGGGCGAAGAATCCGTAAAGCAGGTCGCGCTACGCGCCCGGCGGCTGGGCCTAGAGGCCTCGACCTCGCGGCTCGCCGCGGAAACCTGCGTGGAGAGCATTGTCGCAGCCGCGACGGAACTGCATGCCCAAGCGCTCATCGTCGATTCCATCCAGACCATGTACTCGGAACGCATCGAGGCGGCGCCGGGCGCGGTTTCGCAGCTGCGCGAATGCACGGCCGAGCTGGTGCGCTTCGCGAAAGCCAGCGGCACCGCGGTGCTGCTGGTGGGGCATGTCACCAAGGAGGGGCAGATCGCCGGGCCGCGCGTGCTCGAGCACATGGTCGACACGGTGCTGTATTTCGAAAGCGATACCGGCAGCCGCTTCCGGGTTCTGCGCTCGGTCAAGAATCGATACGGCGCGGCCAACGAGATCGGCGTATTCGCGATGCTCGAGACCGGCCTGCGCGAAGTGGCGAATCCATCGGCCATCTTTTTATCGCGTCATGATGCGCCGGTCTCCGGCAGCGTGATCACCGTCATGCGCGAGGGCACCCGCTCGCTGCTGATCGAGGTGCAGGTGCTGGCGGATGCGAGTCTCGGCCCGAACCCGCGCCGCGTGGCGGTGGGCATCGACGCCAACCGGCTCACGATGCTGCTCGCGGTCGCGCATCGGCATGGAGGCCTTGCGTTGCAGGGCCAGGATATCTTCGCGAATGTGGTCGGCGGCGTGCGCCTGTCCGAAACCGCCGCAGATCTCGCCATCGTATTGGCGGCGCGCTCGAGCCTCGAGGATGCGCCGCTGCCCACTGCGCTGATCGCCTTCGGCGAGCTTGGCCTGGCCGGAGAAATCCGCCCTGTGCCGTTCGGCGAGGAGCGGCTGCGCGAGGCCGCGAAGCACGGCTACACGCTCGCGCTGGTGCCCGAGGCGAATGTGCCGAAACGCTCTCCGCCGGGCATGACGGTGCGCGGAGTGAGCCGCCTTGCCCAGGCGCTGCAGCGAGCGCCTGGCGCTTAGCGCGGCTTCGGCGACTTGGGGCGGCGTCGCGATTTTGAAGGCGCCGGCAGCGGCGCCGGCGGCGGCGGCCGCACCCGCACGGTCTTGATGGCGTTATCGCCGGTCTGCAGCACCTCGAGCATGTAGTCGGCGAGCTTGAGCGTGGTGCCGGTTTCCGGAATCGTTTCCAGGTATTCGATCAGCAGGCCATTCAAGGTCTTCGGCCCGTCCGTCGGAAGTTTCCAGCGCATGGATCGATTCAGCGCGCGGATGGTGGTCGAGGCGTTCACCACGAAGCTGCCGTCGGCGTCGGCGTGCACGTCCCGGTGCATCATGGTCGCGGGATCCGTGGTGAACTCCCCGACGATCTCCTCGAGAATGTCCTCCAGGGTCACCAGACCCTGAATATCGCCGTATTCATCGACCACGAAGGCCATGCGCCGCCGGTCGCGCTGGAAATTCACCAATTGGGTATTCAGCGTCGTGCCGGATGGCGTGAAATACGCATCGCGCGAACTTGCCGCCTCGATCAGCGCCTCGCGGTCGAGGCGCCCGCGGGCGAGCTCATGCACCACGCGCTTCATGTGCAAGACGCCGAGGATGCGGTCGATTTCGCCCTCGTACACCGGCAGGCGATTGTGCTGGCTTTGGCGCAGCTGTTCGATGACCTTGTCCCAGTCGTCGTCGATGTCGATGCCGAAGATCTCGGTGCGCGGCACCATGATGTCCTCCACCGTGGCTTTCTCCAGGTCCAGAATGCTGACCAGCATCTGTTGGTGGCGATGCGGAATCATCGCGCCGGCCTCCGCCACCACCGTGCGCAACTCCTCGCTGCTCAAGGAATGCGAGGCCTGCTCCTGCGACACGCCGAACAGGCGCAGCACCCCGTTGGCCAGCAGATTGGTCGCCCACACGAATGGCTGCAGCAGGATCAGCAGCGGCGTATAAATATACGCGGCGGGCATTGCCAGGCGCATCGGATGCAGGGCGCCGAAGGTCTTGGGCGCAACCTCGCAAAAAATCAGCGTAACGAAGGTCAAGGCCACCACGCCGACCACCACCAGGAAATTGCCGCCCAGGCGGAAGGCGATCAGCCCGACCAAGGTGGGCGTCACCACGTTGACCACGGTGCTCAGCAACAGGATCAGTCCGATGAGGCGGTCGGGATGAGCGAGCAGCGCCTCCGCCAGGCGCGCGCCGCGATTTCCGGCGTTGGCTTGATGTCGAAGCCGGTAACGATTCAAGCTCATCAGCGCCGTTTCGCTGCCGGCGAAGAATGCGGCGAGGATGAGCAGCGCCGCCAAACCGCCGAACAAAAAGCCTAATGAGTACTGTGGCATTAAGCGCCGTCAGCCCCAGTGCCGCCCGAGGACATACTCGAGAACGAATTTCGATCCGAAGTACGCCAGCGCTAGCACGCCGAACCCGCTCAAGGTCCAGCCGACGGCGGAGCGGCCGCGCCATCCGTAGCGAACGCGGCCGATCAACAGCACTCCGAACAGCAGCCAGGCGAGGATCGACAGCACGGTCTTTTGAAACAGGTGCTGGACGAATAAATTGCTGACGAACACGAAGCCCGTGAACAAGGCCAGCGTGAGCATTGCGAAGCCCGCGCCGATCAGGCGAAACATCACTCTTTCCAAGGCGTCGAGCGGCGGCAAGGTGTTCGGCAGATCCGCGATGCGCCGCAGCCGCAGCCGGCGGTCGAGGATGACCAGCAGCACGGCGGTCACGGCTGCCGCGAACAGCAGTGCCGCCGCGCCCATCGACAACAGAATGTGCGCGGTCAGCGCCCAGCCGATCTGTGCCTCCTCGGCATAGCTGTGTCCCATGCCGGTGACGGAGGCGCCGAGAGCCGCGCTCAGCAGCAGCATGGATCCCAACGTGCGGTTCTGCCGGTCGATGCAGATCAGGCAGGCAAGCGCCGCGAGTGTCCAGGCCTGCAAAGACAGAGCCTCCAGCAGGCCGATGGAAAACGGCACCATCGTGCGCATCATGTGCACGATCGCCTCGCTGTGAGCAAAGATTGCGGCGAGGCTCAACGCCCATGCGATGGGTTCGATGCGCCGCTGATTCACACTTCGCAGCATCGCCCATGCAGCGGCGCAATAGAGCAGAAACAGGGTAAGGGCGAGGATCACGGCCAATTAATCATGACACAAGGGGCTTGGGAGCGCCTAGCGGCCGGGATACCCGGACGCTACAATTCGCGCCATGTTCGACCGCCTGACGTCCACCCTGTCCGAAGCCCTGAAGAGTCTCTCCGGCCGCGGGCGCCTCACCGACGACAACATTTCCGACACCGTGCGCCAGGTGCGCTTGGCGTTGCTCGACGCGGACGTGGCGCTGCCGGTGGTGAAGGCATTCACCGAATCGGTCAAGGCCCGCGCCATCGGTGCCGAGGTCACCAAGAGCCTCACGCCGGGCCAGGCTTTCATCAAGATCGTGCACGAGGAGTTGACGCGCCTCATGGGCGAGGCGAGCACCGGCTTGAATTTGCGCGCGCAGCGCCCGGTGGTGGTGATGCTGGCGGGCTTGCAAGGTGCCGGCAAGACCACGACGGCCGGGAAGCTGGCCGTCTGGCTGATCAAGCAAAAGAAAAAGGTGCTCATGGTGAGCACCGATGTGTACCGCCCTGCGGCCATTCTGCAGCTGCAAACCCTCGCCTCCCAGGTGGGCGCGGGATTCGCTGCCGCCGCCGCCGAGGAGAAACCCGTAGCCATCGCTCAGCGCGCCCTCACCGAGGCGAGTCTGCAGGCATACGATGTGCTGCTGCTCGATACCGCCGGCAGGCTGCACGTCGATGCGGAGATGATGGCGGAGGTGCGTGCGCTGGAGGCGGCCGTCAAGCCCCACGAACGGCTGTTCGTGGTCGACAGCATGGCGGGTCAGGATGCGGTGAATGCCGCCAAGGCCTTCAATGAAGCCCTGAGCTTAACCGGTGTCATCCTCACCAAGGCCGACGGCGATGCCCGGGGCGGCGCCGCGCTGTCGGTCAGGCAGGTCACCGGCAAGCCGATCCTGTTCATCGGCACGGGCGAGAAATCCGATGCGCTGGAGCTGTTTCAGCCGGAGCGCATCGCATCGCGCATCCTGGGGATGGGCGATGTGCTGTCGTTGGTCGAGCAGGTTCAGGGGCAGGTCGACCAGGAAAAGGCCGAAAAGCTCGCCAAGAAGATCAGCAAGGGCAAGTCCTTCGATTTGGCGGACCTTCGCGACCAGCTCAGCCAGCTGCAGAACATGGGGGGCATGTCGGCGCTGCTCGACAAGCTGCCGGCGCAAATGCAGGCAAACGCGGCCGCCGCCGCGGGGGCGGCGGACCCCAAGCAGCTGAAACGGCAGATCGGCATCATCGATTCCATGACCCCGCGCGAGCGGCGCCGCCCGGAGCTGATCGATGGCTCCCGCAAGCGGCGCATTGCCTTAGGGTCCGGGGTGCAATTGCCGGAGGTCAACCGCCTGCTGAAACAGTTCGATCACATGCAAAAGACCATGAAAAAGCTCGCCAAGGGCGGCATGTTGAAGAATATGATGCGCGGCATGGGCGGGCGCCTGCCGCCGGGGTTCCTCCCCTAGCGGTAGTGGACATGCTCGGCCTCAAAGCTGATTCAATCCATGCAAAGCGTCTCGCCGCGGCATTCCTGGCGGCCATCATCATCGCCGGCGCGGCGACAGCGGCAGAGTCTCCTGAGGCTGCATTGGCGGCGCAGGTGGCGTTGGAGACCGCTGAACTCGGCGTCAAACCGCACAACATCGTCCACGTCACAGACCAGGCCCTGGCGGCCACCGAGGCGTTGCGACGCGGAGACTATCAATCGGCCGCGACTCTTTCGCAGCAGGTGTTGGCAAAAAGCAAACTGCGGGCCTTCTCGTTCGGCCCCTTCGATCGATTCATCGATCATCTTTCGCCCGGCGCCGAGGCGAAATACCTTGCGGGGTTGAACGCGTGGATCTCACATAGTCCTAAATCCGCTCTGGCTTACCTGTTGCGCGCGAGCTACTACTGGAGCACTGCCTGGACGGTGCGCGGTTCAGAATTCGACGACGCAGTCCCAGATGAGCACAAGCGCGCCTTCGAGGAGAATCTGGACCTGGCGGCCAATGACATCCGGCAGACAATCGCGCTCGACCCGAAAATTCCCTGGAGTTATTTGCTGCAGTTGCAAATCGCCGGAGGCAGAGAAAATCAGCAGGCGCTGGATCGAGTTTTCAGCGCCGGCAGCACGCGTTATCCCGCGTTCTATGAAATTTACCGCACGAGACTTAAATATCTGCAGCCAAAATGGGGCGGCTCCACCGCTGCGATGTACAAATTTGTGGCCGACAAAGCCGGAAAACCACCGTCCTCATCACCCCTCAAGCTGCTTTACCTGCAGCTGGGCGACAACCTGTTGGATGCGGCCTACATAAGTTGCAACAATCTTGCGCACGAGCTTCTCACGACATGCATCGACGCCACTATGAGTCGCACCGTCACGGCCGAGCTGACGGACGGCATCACAAAAGCTCTCGGCCTGTACAAGTTCACCGATCCAGTGGAGTTCAGCAATGCGCTTTGGCCAATTCTCGACGACATGATTGACACGCCGGGCAACTCGGCATCGACCAACACCATATTGCAGCTCGCCGCGGATGCCATGGGCAGCGACAACCAGTTGATTCACGAGCCTGGCCACAACAACTACGTCCTCGACGCCATAACCGCCAGGATTTGGTTGACCATCGGCAATTCCGACAACGTCGACCAGAAATTCTTGGAAGCGCTGGACGATGCGAAGCGCATGTCGTTTCGGGACGAGGATGAACGATACGTTGCGCTGGCCACCATCTATGACGATATGGCCGCCGCCGCAATGCACGCCCGGCAGTACGTCAAAGTGATTGCCTTGCATGATGCCGCCAACGCAGTCGCGGGAGTGAATCATGGTGGCCCGCAATACGATAAGTGCGGTGCTTACTTCCAGCTGCATCACTTCAAAGAGGCAGTGGAGGAATGCACACAACTCCTGGATAGATATCGTGGCGGGGTAAGAGCGCGCCTTTACCGCGCATGGGCGTATGAAAGCCTGAAGAATTACACCGCCGCAATTGCGGACTACCAGCCGATCGCCGACGACGCCTCGGACAGCGGAATTCGTGCTGGTGCTGTGATCGACATCGGCCACATCGATGTATTGAGCGGTCAATACGCCGCCGCACTCGATGTTTTCCAAAAACACGCGTTTGTGTTTGACACTGATGTGCAAACGCCGGAGAACTTGGCAATCGTTTACAACAATCGCTGTTTCTTGTACATGAAAACGGGCGAGCTCAAGAAAGCACTCGATGATTGCACGACCTCGCTGCAGTACGGCCGCTTGCCGGATGCACTTGAGAAGCATCAGAAGCTACAAAAATTATTGAGCGGGGGCGCTACTTAGGGCATAACCCGATGAATTTATTCGATTAACTACGGGCTCTACTGCTATGCTCGCGGTCATCCACGGGTGGGACGCCCCTATGGGCCAATTTGTTGCCCAAAGCCTCTGATATTCATTACAATTAGCGGCTTGGCATTGCAAGGTGAATTAACGATGGTGACGATCCGTTTGACTCGACGCGGCGGCAAGAAGACCCCGTTCTATCACGTTGTTGTGACCGACAGCCGCAAGCGCCAGGGCGGCACCAGCCTAGAGAGCGTCGGCCTGTTCAATCCGGTCGCGCGCGGCGGGGAAGTGAAGCTGCGCATGGATGTTGCGCGCATCGAGCACTGGCTCGCCCAGGGCGCGCATATGTCGGATCGCGTCAAGTACTTGCTGACCACCTTCCGCAAACAGGCCGCATAGGCTCAAGAGCTTACGATGAGCGACGAATCATCGGCGCTCATCGAACTTGGGATCGTCGGAGCGCCCTTCGGCGTTCGGGGATGGATCAAGTTGCGCTCGCACACGGACCCTCCGGAACGCTTGCTGGACCATCGAGAATTGCAATTGGGCTTGGGCGGCGGATGGCGGGCATTCAGGATCGAATCCAGCGGACGCAGCGGCGGCCAGCTGACAGTGAAGTTGGACGGAATCGATGATCGGGACCAGGCGCAGGCCTTGCGGGGCGCGCCGGTCTGCGTGCCGCGCAGCGAACTGCCGCAGCGCGATGCGCGGGATTTCTACCGCGCGGATCTGGTCGGTTGCGAGGTGGTGAATCTCGCCGGAGTCCGCCTTGGCGTCGTGCAGCATTTTGTCGAGACGCCGGCGCATGCGTTAATGGTGGTGCGCGGCGAGCAGGAATTTTGGGTGCCGGCCGTGCCGCAGCATTTGCGGCGCGTGGATTTGCGGGCACGGCAGGTGGTCGTGGATTGGGACGACGCGGCGGAATAAGGCGCATGCGAATCGCGGTGGTGTCTTTGTTTCCGCTCATGTTGCGCGAGGCGCTGGCGCACGGCGTGCTGGGTCGGGCGCTCGAGCGAGAGGTGTTAAGCGTCGAGTACTTCGACCCGCGCGAGCACACCAGCGACGCGCACCGCAGTGTCGATGACCGGCCCTATGGGGGCGGTCCCGGCATGGTGATGAAGGTCGAGCCGCTGCGCGCAGCCCTGCGCACCGCGATGGCGACCCTGCCGCAGGGCAGCCGGCGGGTGTATCTGGGCGCGGATGGCCGCCGGTTCGAGCAGAGCATGGCGCGCGAGGCATGCGCATGGCCGGGCTTGCTGCTGGTCGCGGGACGCTACGAGGGCGTCGATGAGCGCTTCATCGAGCAGGAAGTCGATGAGCAATGGTCGATCGGAGACTACGTGCTGTCGGGCGGCGAGCTGCCCGCGCTGGTGATCATCGATGCGATCGCGCGGCTGCTGCCGGGCACGCTCGGCAGCGCCGAGTCGGCGGCGCAGGAGTCGTTCGGCACCGGACTGGTGGATTGGCCGCATTACACACGGCCGCCATCGATCGACGGGCACGAGGTGCCGGCGGTGTTGATGTCGGGCGATCACGCGGCGATCGGCCGCTGGCGCCTGCAGCAGGCGCTCGGCCGGACCTGGTTGCGCCGGCCCGAGATGCTGGAGCGGCGCGGCATGAGCCGCGAGGAGCGCGCGCTGTTGGATGAATTCAAGACCGCGCGTGCCACGCGCGGGGTTATTGACGATACGTTTCAAAGATGAGGTCGGCTATGAACAAGATCATTCAAGAATTGAACGGCGAGCGCGCGACGCGAAAATTACCGGATTTCAATCCCGGCGATACCATCGTCGTGCAGGTCAAGGTCGTGGAAGGCGATCGCGAGCGCGTTCAGGCGTACGAGGGCGTGGTGATCGCGAAGAAGAATCGCGGCCTGAACTCCTCGTTCACGGTGCGCAAGATTTCTCACGGCGAAGGCGTGGAGCGCGTGTTCCAAACCTTCAGTCCCGCGATCAGCGAAGTCAGCATCAAGCGCCGCGGCGCAGTGCGCCGCGCCAAGCTGTACTACCTGCGGGATCTGTCCGGCAAGGCTGCGCGAATCGACGAGAAAATCTGAACGAGGTGTGAATGAGCGCCGGGTCGGCTGTGACGGGATTCTTTAGCCTCATCTGGCGAATCCTGGAGGGTATCCGCAAGGTCCTCCATCTGATCCTATTGCTGGTCATTTTCGGCTTTGTGCTCGCCGCCCTGCATACCTCCATTCCGGCGGTGCCAAAGTCCGCCGCGCTGATCATCGCCCCTGAGGGCGAACT
>Ga0302314_10015004_pt1 | contig 13206 bp, 9 predicted proteins | sample III_Palsa_N2_3_FD_200533 | JGI IMG/M metagenome (GOLD analysis project Ga0302314, IMG submission 200533) | Peat permafrost microbial communities from Stordalen Mire near Abisko, Sweden - III_Palsa_N2_3 | ecosystem: Environmental > Terrestrial > Soil > Palsa > Peat permafrost | place: Sweden...
GGATGTCGTCGAAGATGATGACCGTGACGTCCACGGCCGAGCCGCCCGAGAGAACCTGGAGGAGGTCCGTATGCGCTAAGTCCCCGAGCGTCACATTGCTAACCAGGCCGGCGTCGGTGTTGGGGCCGGTCAGGATTCCGCCGCCGTCCAGCACGCCGCCGGCCTCGACGGTCGCCGCCGTGGCTGTCGCGCCCGCTTCGATGATCGCCAAGCCGGCGCTGAGCACGGTCGAGCTGCTCGCGAGGCCGCCCGAGAGCACCCACTCGACGCCGCCGCTGGAGACCGTCGTCCCGATCGTCACGCCGCCGCTCAGCGCGGATTGATAGCCCTGGGAGACGACCGTGTCGTTCACCGCCGAGCCGCCGGACTCAACGAATTGGTAGGCGTCGTTGCCGGTGATCAGGTCGCCCGCGGCGGCGCCGTACACGTACTGGCTGCCGAGCACCGTGGCGTCCGAGGCCGAGCCGGCCGCATAAACGAACTGCGTCGCCCCAGCGCTGATCGTATCGGAGAGCGAATAGCCGGACGACAAAATATACTCGGTCGCGCCGTTCACAATCTGGCTATCGGACGACTCCCCGCCGCTCAGCACCGACAAGGTGTCGCCTGAATTCAGGTTGTGATACGTGCCGTCTTCGCCGTCCGAGATGATGTAGGTCGTCCCCGGCGCCTCCCGCGTCGCTTGGCCGAGATTGGCGTCGTTACGACGCCCGCGCGTTCAGATGTGGCAGGAGCGCGCCGATGCCCGCCGGCGGAAAGGCTCGCCGAGCCACCGGAATGGACGAACGCCTGATCACTGTTGCTGATCGTCGGGACCCTGGCGACGCCTGAGGCGACGCCGTAGCCGGTCATGCGAGCCCCCTTCGTATGAGCGCAGAACCTAAGCGCCCTCCCGCGTCGCCCCCACGCGCTGGGCCAGCGAGGCGGCCATGAAGGGGTCGAGGTCGCCGTCGAGGACGCCGTCGGTGTCGGAGGTCTCGACGTTGGTCCTGAGATCCTTGACCATCTGATAGGGCTGCAGGACGTAGGAGCGGATCTGGTGGCCCCAGCCGATGTCGGCCTTATTGGCCTCGACTTCGGCGGCGAGGGCCTCGCGCCGCTGCAGCTCGGCTTCGTAGAGCCGCGCGCGCAGCATCTTCCAGGCCTGCTCGCGGTTCTGGTGCTGCGAGCGCTCGTTCTGGCAGGCGACGGCGATGCCGGTCGGGTTGTGGGTCAGCCGCACCGCCGAGTCGGTCTTGTTGACGTGCTGGCCGCCGGCGCCGGACGAGCGGTAGGTGTCGACGCGCACATCCGCCGGATTGATCTCGATCTCGATCTTGTCGTCGACCACCGGATAGACCCAGATCGAGGCGAAGCTGGTGTGGCGGCGGGCGCTGGAATCGTAGGGAGAGATGCGCACCAGCCGGTGGATGCCGGCCTCGGTCTTCAGCCAGCCGTAGGCGTTGGACCCGAGGATCTTGATCGTCGCCGACTTGATCCCGGCCTGCTCGCCGACCGTCTCCTCGACGAACTCGACGCTCATCCCGTGGGCCTGGGCCCAGCGGGTGTACATGCGCAGCAGCATGTTGGCCCAGTCGTTGGACTCGGTGCCGCCGGCGCCGGCGTTGATCTCCATAAAGCAGTCGTTGGCGTCCGCCTCGCCGGAGAGCAACGCTTCGAGCTCGGCGCGGGCGGCCAGATCCTTCAGCAGCGCCAGCTGGCTCGAGACGTCGTCCAGCGACGCCTCGTCGCCCTCGGCATCGGCCAGTTCGGCGAATTCGAGCCCGTCGGCGCGCTCCTGCTCCAGCTTGCGCACGCGGCCGATCTGGTCGGCGAGCCGGGTGCGCTCGCGCATCAGCGCCTGGGCCGCGTCGGCGTCGTCCCAGAGGGTCGGGTCCTCGACCCGGGCGTTCAGTTCATCGAGGCGGCTGAGCGCGGGCGCCCAGTCAAAGACGCCTCCTCAGCAGTGCGATCGACTGCTCAATCTCGGCCGCGGCCGCTTCAATATCCGCTCGCATCGGGGTCCTCTACGCGCTGAGTGGGGCGAGATAAGCCGGCGGGGGGCTCAGAACAACCCGTTGAGCTCTTCCGGCTTCTTGTTGGGCACGGCCTTCGCATCCGGCGGGGCCGGGGTGGCGGGCGGCTGACCGTTGTTGGAGTGCGGGCCGCCAACCCCGAGCGGCGCCACCGCGTGGGTCGGTATGGTGCCGGGCTGGAAGGCTTCGCGGTTGGGGCCGACCTGGGCGAAGACGGTGCCGGGCGGCGCGACGAAGTCCAGCTTGTCCATGCCTTTCAGCGCTTCCTTCATGAACTCGATGAAGATCGGCACCGCGGCCACTGCCCCGGTCTCGCCGTGGCCCAGCGAGCGGTTGTCGTCGAAGCCGACGAAGGTGCCGACCACGATCTGCGGGGTGAAGCCGATGAACCAGGCGCTGCGGAACTCGTTGGTGGTGCCGGTCTTGCCGCCCACCGGCCAGTTCAGCTCGCGCGCCTGGATGGCGGTGCCGTGTTGCACGACGCCCTGCAGCATGGTGGCGATCTGGTAGGCGGTGATGGGATCCAGCACCTGCTGGCCTTCGGGCTGGAAGTCCGGCCCGAAGTCGCCGGTGAAGTCACGGTTGCAGCCGTGGCATTCGCGGTCGTCGGCGCGGTAGATGGTCTTGCCGTCGCGATCCTCGACCAGTTCCACCAGGTGCGGATTGATCTTCCGGCCGCCGTTGAGGAAGGGCGAATAGGCCGAGGTGATGCGGAAGGGGGTCGTCTCGCCGGCGCCGAGCGCCATGGCCAGCACCGGCGCCATGTCGCGCACCACGCCGAACTTGATCGCGTTGTCGCGGATCTTCTGCATCCCCACCTCGGCGGCGATGCGCACGGTCATGGTGTTGAGCGACAGCTCGAGGCCGCGGCGGAAGATCAGCGGTCCGGGGAAATTCTTCTCGTAGTTCTCCGGCGTCCAGCTCTGGCCATTGGCGCCCGGCAGGGTGATCGACGAGGCCGAGACGATGCTGGCGGGGGTGAAGCCGTTCTGCAGCGCGGTGGCGTAGACGAAGGGCTTGAACGACGAGCCCGGCTGGCGCCACGCCTGGGTGGCGCGATTGAAGCTGGAGAGCGAGAACGAATAACCGCCGACCATCGCCAGCACCCGGCCGGTGTTCGGGTCCATGGCCACCATGGCGCCGTTGACCTCGGGCACCTGGCGCAGGTGCAGGCCACCGCCGTCGGCCGGCTCGACGAAGATCAGGTCGCCGACCGCCAGCCCCTTGCCGCCCCGCGCCCAGGCGACATCGGCCGGCAGGATGTAGCCCTCGGACTTATCGGCGGCGAGCTCGACCTTGACCTGGCCGCCGGAGACTTCCTCGACCGCGCCCACCTGCCACTTCTTGCGCTCGGAGGGCGGCGAATGCGCCATCGCCGCCTTTTCCCAGCCCGTGGTCAAGGTCGCCTTGCCCCAGGCGCCGCGCCAGCCATGCCGGTGGTCGTAGGTCTCCAGGCCGTCCATCAGCGCGATCCGCGCGGCGGTCTGCAGACGTGGGTCCAAGGTGGTGCGCACGTAGTAGCCGCCCTGGTTCACCTTGTCGCCGAACCGGGCCAGCTCCTCGCGCCGCACCTCTTCGACGAAGTAGTCGGCGTCGCGATAGCTGGCGCGCTGCGGCGGCTGGGTGACGATCGGCTCGCGCAGCGCCTGGGCGGCCTCGGCCGGCGTCGCGTGGCCGAGCTCGACCATCGCGTTGATGATCGCGTTGCGCCGCTCCAGCGCCGCCTGCATGTGGCGCGCGGGATTGTAGTTGTCCGGCCCCTTCGGCAACGCGGCCAGGAAGGCGCACTGGGCCAGGGTGAGGTCCGAAATCGACTTGCCGAAATAGTTGTAGGCCGCCGCGCCGACCCCGTAGGAGTCGTGACCCAGCCAGATCTCGTTGAGATAAAGTTCGAGGATTTGCTTCTTGCTCAGCGCCTGTTCGAGCCGGGTGGCGAGGATCGCCTCCTTCAGCTTGCGCCCGATCGTCGCCTCATTGGTCAAGAGGACGTTCTTGGCCACCTGCTGGGTGATGGTCGAGCCGCCCTCGGGCCGGCGGCCCTGCAGGATGTTGAACACGTCCTTGAACATCGCGCGGCCGACGCCGCCGACGTCGACGCCGCCGTGGTTGAAGAAGTTGTGGTCCTCGGCGGCCAGGAACGACCAGGCGAGCTGCGGGGGGATCTGGTCATAGGGGACGTAGATGCGCCGCTCGGTGGAATATTCGCCGATCAGGGTGCCGTCCCAGGCATAGACCCGCGTCGCCGTCGGCGGGTGGTAGTCCACCAGCTCGGCGGCGTCGGGCATGTCGTGGAACAGCCAGCCCATGTAGATGGCCATGCACAGTCCCGCGACCGCGACGAGGCTCAGGATGGCCACGCCAGCGAACGCGGACCAGCGTCCTATGGAGATCAACCGCGACTCCCCTTCCGAGGGCGACGCCCCCCGCCCGTCTAGCGCGGCCCGGCGCGGACCAAAAGGGGATGCGCGCTTATTTCCCAGGGCGGGCGATCCGGCCCCGGACGGGTCACGAGCCGAAGAACTGCTTGAACTCGGTCAGCATGGTTCGCCAGTTGTCGAGACTCTTGTCGAGCAACTCGGAGGCGGCGCCGGGGGTGATATCCACGTCGTACTCGCCGTAGAGGGAGCCTTTCTCGGTGATGTAGGCCTTGATGTAGCGGTGGGTGGAATTCCAGGCGTTGGCCTTCTCAACCGTCAGGCCGGCCCGCGGCGCCCAACCGGTGGCGTACTGGATCGACTGGCATCGGCGCGCGTCGCCCTCGCCGGCGCATTGGTAGAGATAGATGTCGACGTCGACCCCGTCGGTCTGGGTGGAGACGATCTGATCGCCCGGCGTGGTGGTGTCCGGCTTGACGTCGGCCGGGGCGCCGCTGTGCTTCAGCCAGGCGGCGATCTCGTTCGCGGTCATGCCGCCCGGCGGCAGCTCCTGCGCCAACGCCGGCGCGGCGGCAAGAAGGACGACAAAGGCCGCGGCCAATCCTACGAGACCGCCCCAACGCATCGCTTTCCTCCAGGAACCACCGCGATGAGGCGCCAGGGGCCGGAGCCGAGTCAAGCCGACCTGAAGTAGTTCCGCACGGGCGATTGGGATCGCCGCCTACTGCTGCGCCAGGCGGGTGCGGCCGGTGAAGTAGGCGTCGATGGCCTGGGTGATCTTGTCGGCCAGGGCGCCGCGCTGGGCGGGGTCGTTGAGCCGGGCTTCGTCGCCCGGATTGGTGATGAAGCCCATCTCCAGCAGCGCCGCGGGCACGTCCGGGGCCAGCAGCACGAAATAGCTGGCGTCGCGCTGGCTGCGGCCGAGCAGCGGTGAGCGGTCGCCGACCCGTTCGATCAGCGTCTGGGCGAAGGCGGCCGAGCGGTTGCGGGTGGTGCGCTGGGTGAGGTCGAGCAGGATCTGGCCGACCGCGTGATCGTCGCTGTCCGCCGCCTCCTGCAGGAACCACTCGTTGCGGCCGAGCACGGAGCCGACCCGCTGCCGGCCCTGCTCCGAGAGGGTGTAGATGCTGGCGCCGTGGATCGACGAGCTGGGCCCCGAATCGGCGTGCAGCGACAGGAACAGGTCCGCGCCGGCGCGGCGGGCGATCTGCACCCGCTCATCGAGCGGAATGTACACGTCGGTAGTCCGGGTCATCACCACCTGGTAGCGGCCGGTGGCTTCGAGGCGCGCCTTCAGGACGAGCGCCGTCGCCAGGGTGAGGTTCTTTTCGAGACTCGCGCCGCCGTGCGCGCCCGGATCCCTGCCGCCGTGGCCGGGATCGATCACCACGATCTTGCGCAGGTGGGTCTGATGCGGATCGATGACCTCGGCCTGCGCGGCCTGAGCCACGGCGTAGCCCTGCACGGCCGCGGCGGCGAGGGTCCGCGGCGCGGCGCCGGCGTGGCCGGTCACGTCGATCACGTAGCGATAGTCGGAGACGCCGTCGGCGGGCGGCAGCAGGAACCGGCGGGCGACCTCGCCGCGTCCGGCCAGGTCGAGCGTCAGGCGCGCGCCGCCCGGGGCGTCGGCGATCTTCCAGGCGCGCACGACGCCGCGACCGGCGCCGCTGAGCGGATTGGGCGCGGAGGCGCCCTTGAGGATCAGGGCGATTCGGGTCGGCGAGGCGGTGTCGGCGTCCACCGCGCCGCTGGCGGCCCGGCGCAGATCGACAACGATTCGGGTCTGGCTGGCGTCGCCGCCGAGGCGGACCGACACCACGTCGGGCGCATCAGGCAGGCGCGCGCTGGCGGCGACCGCGACTGCGCAGCCGACCGCGAGCGCAAGCCCGAGGGCCGCACGCATCCACCGCGCCGTCAGACTCTTGGTAAGCACCCCGCGCATCACCCCGCGCCAATCGCATCAGCACTTCGCTGTTTGCACGATTATTCGTCAAGGCCTGTAGAGAAACGGTTAAGCGTTGAGTCGAATTTATCCCCGCCTTCCAACCGGCGGCTAATGTTGCTACATGTGTGAATGCGCGCCCAGGTGTCCGAATTCGGATCATCCTGTCGGCCGCAAGGCCCCGCGTCGGGCCCGCGCGTGACAGCGCGACGACGCGCCCGCTGACGCCAGCGCCTCCAGACCTTCGGCGGCGCTCTATTGGATCAACAAAATTGATGGGCAGCGCCCTCTTCGCCCGAACGACGATCGCCTCCGCAGCTGAAGCTGGCGGCGAGGTTCGTGCGAACGGCGCGCCACGCCATAGCCGGCGCCCGGACCTCGAGTCCGCCGCGCGCCGCGGAGAAGTTCGTAATGACAAGAAAGATGCTGATCGACGCCGCCCACGCCGAAGAAACGCGGGTGGTGGTCCTCGACGGGAACCGTGTTGAGGAATTCGATTTCGAGAGTCAGGCCCGCAAACAGCTGCGGGGCAACATCTACCTCGCCAAGGTCACCCGGGTAGAACCGAGCCTGCAGGCCGCCTTCGTCGAATACGGCGGCAACCGGCACGGGTTTCTGGCCTTCAACGAAATCCACCCCGACTACTATCAGATCCCCCACGCCGACCGCGAAGCGCTGATGCGCGAGGTCGCCGCCGAAGAGGGCGACGACGAGAACGGCCACGGCCACGCGGTCGCCGCCGGCACCGATGAAGATGGCGAATCGGTCGGCGGCCTGGAGGACGAGGTCGACGTCGACGAGGAGATCGAGCGCCGCCGCCGCCGCATCCTGCGCCGCTACAAGATCCAGGAAGTGATCCACCGCCGGCAGATCATGCTGGTGCAGGTGGTCAAGGAAGAGCGCGGCAACAAGGGCGCGGCGCTGACCACCTACCTGTCGCTGGCCGGCCGCTACTGCGTGCTGATGCCCAACACCGACCGCGGCGGCGGCATCAGCCGCAAGATCACCTCGGCCACCGACCGCAAGCGCCTGCGCACCGCGGTCCAGGACCTGGAGACGCCGGCCGGCATGGGCCTGATCGTCCGCACCGCCGGCGCCAAGCGCACCAAGGCGGAGATCAAGCGCGACTACGACTATTTGATCCGCACCTGGACCGACATCCGCGAGACCACGCTGAAGTCGATCGCGCCGGCGCTGATCTATGAGGAAGAGGGCCTGGTGAAGCGGGCGATCCGCGACCTCTACGACAAAGAATTGGACGGCATCTGGGTCGAGGGCGAGGCCGCGTTCAAGGAAGCGCGCGACTTCATGCGCGCGCTGATGCCGGCCGAGGCCAAGAAGGTGCAGGCCTATCGCGAAGCGACGCCACTGTTCGTGCGCCATCGCATCGAGGACCACCTCTCGCAGATCTATTCGCCGACGGTGCCGCTGAAGTCCGGCGGCTACCTGGTGATCAACCAGACCGAGGCGCTGGTCGCTGTCGACGTCAACTCCGGACGCGCGACGAAAGAGCGCAACATCGAAGCCACGGCGCTGAAGACCAACCTGGAGGCGGCCGAGGAAGCCTGCCGCCAACTGCGCCTGCGCGACCTCGCCGGCCTGATCGTGATCGATTTCATCGACATGGAGGAAGGCAAGAACAACCGCGCGGTCGAGAAGAAGCTGAAGGACTGCCTGAAGGACGACCGCGCCCGGATCCAGATCGGCAAGATCTCCGGCTTCGGCCTGATGGAACTCAGCCGCCAGCGGCGCCGCACCGGCATCCTCGAGGGCACCACCCACGTCTGCCCGCACTGCCAGGGCGCCGGCCGGGTGCGCTCGACCGAGTCCAGCGCCCTCTCGGCGCTGCGCGGCGTGGAGGCCGAGGGCCTGCGCGGCGGCGGCGAGGTGGTGCTGCGCGTGCCGCGCGACGTCGGCCTCTACATCCTCAACGCCAAGCGCGACTACCTCATGCGGCTGCGCCAGACCCATGGACTCGCGGTCACCGTGGCTCTCGACGACGCGCTCGCCGCCGCCGAGCACGCGATCGACCGCATCTCTAGCGAAGCGCCGCCGACCACCGCCCGCGGCTACGAAGCCCCGGCCATCGAACCCTATGAGCCGGACGACGACGACATCGTCGACGAGGCCGAGGAGGAAGCAGAAGACGAAGAAGAGGTCGTCGAGGCCGACGACGAGGACGAGACCGAAGCCGAGGACGACGCGCCCGTCTCGGCGCGCGGCGGTGACGATGACGGCCACCGTGGCGGACGCCGCCGGCGCCGGCGCCGCGGCCGGCGTGGAGACGAGCCGCGAGAAGCCCAGGCCGCCCCCGCGTCGCCACAGCCCGCTCGGCCGGCGTCCGACGAGCCATCCGAGGCCGATGGCGGTCCGAAGCGCCGGCGTCGCGGCCGTCGCGGCGGCCGCCGCATGCGCGAGGACGCCCGTCCGGGTGACGTCTACGGCTGGTCCTGGCCCGCCCGCCCGGTTGGGGACGATCCCTACCAGTGGCGCGGACCGGTGCAGGCCCAGCTCGCCCCGCCGCCTGTAGAGGCCCACGCGGCCCCGGAGCCGGCTCAGCAATACGCGGCGCCCGCATCATCCGTCGAACCGGATGAAGCGCCGCAACCCGAGCTGATCGCCGCCGACGACGCCACGGTCGATGTCTGGGTGGAGCTGCCCGCCGCCGAACCCCGGCCCGCCGCGCGTCCGCGCCGCGGCCGCGGTCGCGCCAGGACCGCCGAGCCCGAGAGCGCCGCTCCCGAGGCCGTCGCCGAGGCGCCCGAGCCGGTCATCGAGATGATCGTCCCGACGCCGGATATCGAGCCGGCGTCCGAGTCGGTCGAGGTCGTGGCCGAGGTCGCCGAGCCGGAACCCGTCCTGGCCGAGGCGTCGCCCGAACCGGCGCCAAGGCCCGCGCCGGCGCCGACGCCCTATGCGGCGGACGAAATCGTCGCACCGCCGCCGAGCCCGCGTCGGGGCTGGTGGCGCCGGGGGGCGTGAGAGGCTAAGGTCCGCGGTGCGGGGGGCGTGCCTGGTTTGATCCGGAGAGAGCATTTGAACCTCCGCACGCACCCTGCCGCGGGCTGGCTCAGGACCGGCGTCAGCGCGCTGGCGCTGGCCGGCCTGCTGGCGGCGCCGGTGACGACCGCTCATGCACAGGGCGAGTACTTCGCGCCCGGGATCGAACGCGACACCGAGATCGAGGAGATCCTGCACCAGGAGATGGACCCGGTGTTCGCCGCGGCGAACATCGATCCCAAGCGGGTCCAACTCGTGCTGATCGACGATCCGACGCTGAACGCCTTCACCGCCAACGGCTACCACATGGTGGTCAACGCCGGCCTGATCATGCAGACCGAGAACCCCAATCAGCTAGAGGGGGTGCTGGCGCACGAAACCGGCCACATGGCGCGCGGCGACGTGGCGCGCGTGGGCGAGGCGACGAAGAGCGTGGTCGGGCCGATGATTATCGGCCTCGGCCTCGGCCTGCTGGCCGCCCTCGCCGGCGCGCCGGACGCGGCCGCCGCGCTGATCTATTCGGGCAGCTATTTCGGCGAGATCAACGGCCTCGCCTTCTCGCGCGACGACGAGTCCCGCGCCGACGAGGCGGCGATCACCTATCTGGAGAAGGCTGGCTACTCAGGCCGCGGCATCGTCGATTTCTTCAATAATTTCAGAAGTGAGGAAGATTTTTCCAACATCAGGAAGTACCCGTTCTGGGTCGATCATCCACTGACCGACGACCGGATCGAGGCCATCACCGTGCGCGCCCAGTCGCAGCCGCACTGGAATGCCAAGGACAGTCCTGAGTCGATCGCCCAGTTCGAGATCATGAAGGCCAAGATCAAGGCCTTTACCAACCGGCCGTTCCAGACCTACGTCGACTATCCCGACAGCGACCAGTCCTTCCCGGCCCGCTACGCCCGCGCCATCGCCGACTATCGCGAGCTCGAGACGGAAAGGGCGCTCAAGGAGATGGACGCGCTGATCGCCGAGCGCCCGGACGACCCCTATCTCTACGAGCTGAAGGGCCAGTGCCTGATGGAGACCTCCCGCGCCGAGGAAGCGGAGATCCCGCTGCGCAAGGCGGTGTCGCTGCGGCCCGAGGCGCCGCTGCTGCGGCTGCTGCTGGGCCAGGACCTGATCGCGGAAAACAACCCCGCCAAGCTCGACGACGCCATCACCATCCTCAACCGCTCGCTGGTCGTCGAGCCCGACGATCCGATCCCATGGCAGTATCTGGCCCAGGCCTATGACGCCAAGGGCCAGGAAGGCATGGCGCGGCTGGCTTCGGCGGAGCAGGAGTTCCACCTCGGCCAGATGAAGGACGCCCGCGCCTTCGCCATGCGCGCCCGCAATTTCCTCAAGCGCGGCACGCCGGAATGGAACCGCGCCACCGACATCGTGCTGACCTCCAACCCGTCGCCGGACGACCTAAGGCTGCTGGGTCAGCAGGGATGAACCGAGCCGCCGTTTTCGCCGCAGCCCTGGCCGCGCTGGGGCTTGCCGCCTGCCAGCCGCACGCCGAAGCCAGTTTCGACACCAAGGTGAAGGCCTACCTGATGGCCCACCCCGAGGTGCTGCGCGCCGCCATCGACAACATGCAGGCCAAGGAAGAGGCCGAGCAGGAAAAGGCCGAGGCCAGCGACGACGCCAAGGCGCAGGCCGCCCTCCCCGCCCTGCGCGCCGCCCTGGAGCACGACCCGCGCGATTTCGTCGCCAACCCCGGCGGCAAGGTCACTGTGACCGAGTTCTACGACTACCGCTGCCCGCACTGCATCAACATCGCGCCCAAGGTGGTGGCCCTGATCCGCACCCATCCCGAGGTGCGCTTCGTGTTCAAGGAGATGCCGATCTTCGGCGATACCTCCGAGCACGCCGCCCGCGCCGCCATCGCGGCCAAGACGCAGGGCAAGGACTATGTGGGGCTCTACGACGCCTTCATGTCCGCCCACCCGCTCACCGACCAGGAGATCGACAGCATCGCCGCCGCCAAAGGCGTCGACATCGCGGCGATGAAAGCGCCGGCGGCGCTCGCCAAGGCCAACGCCCAGATCGCCGACACCGCGAGCCTGGCCAAGAAGCTGGCGATCGACGGCACCCCCGGCTTCGTGGTGGGCGACACCTTCATCCGCGGCGAGGATCCGGACGGGCTGAACGCCGCCATCGCCGCCGGCGAACACAAGGGCTGAGCCCCTACCCGGCCGTCCGCTCGATCCAGGCCGCGAAGGCCGCCATCAGCCCGGTGAGGAACTTGCGCGTGCCGTCGTTCGCGATTGAGCCATCCTCCGCGAAGAGCGTCGCCGCGCCGCCGATATAGGCCTCCGGCTGCTGCAGCGCCGGCATGTCGAGGAACACCAGCGACTGGCGTAGGTGATGATTGGCCCCGAAACCGCCGATCGCGCCTGGCGAGACGCTGACCACCGCCGCTGGCTTCTTCGACCATGCGCTCTGGCCATGGGGCCGCGAGCCGACGTCGATGGCGTTCTTCAGGACGCCGGGGACCGAGCGATTGTACTCGGGCGTGACGAACAGCACCGCATCGCTCGCCCGCACGGCGTCTCGGAAGGCGGTCCAGGCCGGCGGCGGATCGGCATCGAGATCCTGGTTGTAGAGCGGCAGCGCGCCGATCTCGACGATGGCGAGCTTCAGCGTCTCGGGCGCGAGGGCCATCAGCGCCAGCGCCATCTTGCGACTGTAGGCAGCCTTGCGCAGGCTGCCGACCAGCACCGAGACCTTGCGCTCGGTCATGATGATCTATCCCCCCGCCGTCACGTGGCCGCGGCCGCCTCGGCTCGGGCCGGAATGGTGTGCTCGACGAAACGCCGCAGCAGGGCCGCAAGGTCCGTGGGACAATCGAGGTTCGGCGAGTGGCCGACGCCGTGCCAGATGTGCAGCCCGGTCCCGTGCGGATATTTCGCCCAGGTCGCCAGCATCGACTTCAATGGGATCAACTCGTCGGCGTCGCCGCCGGCCAGCAGCACCGGCATCGGCAGCGTCTTCACCCGCTCGCCCAGCCGGACGCTGAACATCGAGCGCATGGAGCCGCGCAGCCGCTGCTCCGGCGCCGCGCGCATGTCCTCGGCCAGCGCCCGCATCAGCTCGGGCGGCACGCCGCTCGCCGAGGCGTCGATCGCATCGCCGGCCGCGCCGCGCGCCTGCTGCTCGCGGCGCGCCGCCATCCGCGCGTCGATGAAGGCGTCGAGCGCGGCCGGATCGAGGTCGCCGCGCCCGTCCGGATCGGCGGGATCGAGCAGCACCAGCCCCTTCAGCAGCTCCGGATGGTCGACCGCGAACTGCGCCACGGTCGCCCCGCCCAGCGAATGGCCGACCAGAGTGAAATCGCGCCAGCCGAGCTGGCTCACCAGCTCGAAGGCGTCGGCGGCGAAGATCGGCACGCTGAAATCGGCCTCGTCCGGCGGCGCGTCCGAGCCGCCGGCGCCGCGGTTGTTGATCGCGATCGAGGTGTAACGATCGGCCGGCAGGGCTTCCTGCGTCAGCCGCCAGATCCGCGCCGAGGCCTGGAAACCGTGGATCAGCACCACCCGCTCGGGCCCCTCGCCGTGCGGGAAATACTCGAGCCTGACCTTGGAAAGCTGGGCGAAAGCCATGATCCACCTCGCGTTGGCCGCGCCACCCTAGACCGGCCGCCGCGCGATGGGGAGCCGGCTCAGGCGCCGGCGGCGGCCCGCACCTCGCCACGAAACCAGTCGAGGCCGGCGTCGGTCCCGGCGCGGCGCGCCATCGAGACGCTCCAGCCAGCCGTCCGCTCCGGCGGGTCAAGCACCTGCAGTCCCAGCCGCTCGGCCTGGCGCTCCGCCAGCCAGCGCGGACCGGTGGCGATCGCATCTGACTCGGCGACCATCGCGAAGGCCATCTCCCAGCGCGGCAC
>Ga0302314_10015005_pt1 | contig 13205 bp, 12 predicted proteins | sample III_Palsa_N2_3_FD_200533 | JGI IMG/M metagenome (GOLD analysis project Ga0302314, IMG submission 200533) | Peat permafrost microbial communities from Stordalen Mire near Abisko, Sweden - III_Palsa_N2_3 | ecosystem: Environmental > Terrestrial > Soil > Palsa > Peat permafrost | place: Sweden...
GTTCTTATCGTGCGGTCCCGTCGCACCAATCACTCCCTGAACCCCAGCACATCGGCCATGTCGTAGAGGCCGGGCTCCCTCCCGGAGACCCATAGCGCCGCGGCGATCGCGCCGCGCGCGAACAGGCGGCGGTCGCGGGCTGAGTGGGAGAGGGTGATGATCTCGTCCTCGGCGGCGAACACCACGCTATGCTCGCCGACGATGCCGCCTCCGCGGAGCGACGAGAATCCGATCTCGCCGCTGCTGCGCGGTTCGCCGACGCCGTCTCGGGCGCGCACCATCACCTGGTCGAGCGCGACGCCCCTGCCTCCCGCCGCGGCTTCGCCCAGCATCAGGGCGGTGCCGGAGGGGGCGTCGCGCTTGCGCCTGTGATGGGCTTCGAGGATTTCGACGTCCCAGTCCTCCGCCGCGAGCCGGTGCGCGGCCTGCTCGACCAAGCCGGCCAGCACGTTCACGCCGATCGAGAAATTGCCCGACTTGACGATCGGGACCGTTCGCGACGCGGCGAGGATCGCGGCGTTTTCCGCCTCCGAAAATCCGGTCACGCCGATCACCAGGGCGGTTCTTCCATTCGCGGCGGCCAGGGTCGCCAGGTCGGCCGACGCGGCGGGCGTCGAGAAGTCTATGATCACGTCGCTCGTCTCCAGCGCCTTCTCGCGCGTTGACATTGTCGGATCGAGGGGTGCGACTCCTGGCCGGGTCAAGAGCGAGTGAACCTGGATGTCGGCGCGAAGGCGCACAACCTCGATCACCGACTGGCCCATGCGCCCCGCAGCCCCCGCCACGCCAAGTCTGAGTATGTCGGCCATGTGTCGACGCGACCTCGAAAACGTGCGAACTAGCCACCACGGCGATTGCTTCACCAAGACGTTCCGCGCCTATGTCCCTCGCCGATCCAGGCCCGGTCAACCATCATCGCGCATTTCCGCGGCGGGGCCGTGGGGAATGGCTTCGGATCAAATGTTATGCGGTTTGCCCTTGTCGCCGACCGGCCTTGGCGTCGATAGGGGACGCATTATTCGATCGAACGGCGCCGAGGGCGCGCAAGTAACCCGGCGGAAGACCATGAGCGAGCCTGAGAGAAAGACATTCACCGACGAGGAGGCGCTGGCCTTCCACCGCTATCCGACACCCGGGAAACTTGCCGTGGTGGCCACAAAGCCCATGGCGACCCAGCGGGATCTTTCGCTGGCCTATTCGCCCGGAGTCGCGGCGCCGGTGCTGGCGATCGCCGGCGACGCCGACCTCGCCTACGAGTTCACGTCCAAGGGAAACCTGGTCGCCGTGATCACCAACGGCACCGCGATCCTGGGCCTGGGTAACCTGGGCGCGGCCGCCGCCAAGCCGGTGATGGAGGGAAAGTCGGTTCTCTTCAAACGGTTCGCCGACGTCGACAGCATAGACATCGAGGTCTCCGCCCACGACCCCGACGAGATCATCACCGTCATCAAGAACATCGGCGTCACCTTCGGCGGCATCAATCTCGAAGATATCAAGGCCCCCGAATGCTTCCGGATCGAGACGGAGCTGCAGGAGCTTCTGGACATCCCGGTCTTCCACGACGACCAGCACGGAACGGCGATCATCTCGGCGGCGGGGCTGATCAACGCCTGCGCGATCACCGGCCGCCGGCTGGAGGATGTGAAGCTGGTGCTGTGTGGCGCGGGGGCCGCAGGCATCGCGACGCTCGAACTGGTCAAGGCCATGGGCGTCCGCAACGAGAACTGCATCGCGGTCGACAACACCGGGGTGATCTATCGCGGCCGCGAAAAAGGCATGAACCAGTACAAGTCCGCGCATGCGGTGGAGACGAGCGCGCGGACCCTGGCCGACGCCATGGTCGGCGCCGACGTCTTCCTCGGCGTCTCGGTCAAAGGCGCCGTCAACCAGGACATGGTGCGTTCGATGGCGGACAAGCCGATCATCTTCGCCATGGCCAATCCCGATCCGGAGATCACGCCCGAGGATGTCCACGCCGTCCGGCCCGACGCGATCGTCGCCACCGGCCGCTCCGACTATCCCAACCAGGTCAACAATGTTCTCGGCTTTCCGTACATCTTTCGCGGCGCGCTGGATGTGCGGGCGCGTCGGGTCAATCTCGAAATGAAGATCGCCTGCGCCAACGCCCTCGCGGCTTTGGCCCGTGAAGATGTGCCCGACGAGGTAGCCGCCGCCTATCAGGGCCAGCATCTCAAGTTCGGGCCGGAATACATCATCCCCACGCCGTTCGACCCCAGGCTCATCCACTACATCCCGCCGTTCGTCGCCCAGGCGGCGATGGACACCGGCGTGGCGCGCCGACCGATCCTGGACATGGAGGCCTATCGCGACAGCCTGGCCAGGCGCGCCGATCCCACCGCCGGACTGCTCCAGAAGATCTCGATGGCGCTGCAGTCGGGACCGCGCAAGCGTATCGTGTTCGCCGAGGGCGAAGAGGCCAGCGTGATCCGGGCCGCGAATGCATTCCAGAGCCAGGGCCTCGGCACGGCCATACTGGTCGGCCGCGAGGAGCTGATCGAACACAACATGCGGCTGGCGGGACTGGACCCGGCCGAGACCAGGCTGGAGGTCATCAACGCCCGCCTCTCCGTCAAGGGCCCCGAATATATCGACGCCCTCTACGCCCGCCTGCAGAGGCATGGCTATCTGAAGCGCGACGTGCAGCGCCTCATCCACCAGGACCGCAACGCGTTCGCCGCCTCGATGGTGGCCGCGGGCTACGCCGACGGCATGGTCACCGGCGTCACGCGGAACTTCGACCAGGTGCTGGTCGAGGTGATGCGGGTGATCGATCCTGGGCCCGGGGGGCGGGTGATCGGCATGTCGATCGTCCTGACCAAGGGGCGGACCCTGTTCATCGCCGACACCAATGTCACTGAAATGCCCGACGCCACCGATCTGGTCGAGATCGCCTGCGAAGCGGCGCGCACCGTGCGCAACCTCGGCTTCACGCCGCGCGTGGCCTTCATGTCCTATTCGGCGTTCGGCAACCCCATGGGCGAGCGCGCCGGAAAGGTCCGCGAGGCGGTGACGATGCTCGACGCCCGTGGCGACATCGACTTCGAATACGAGGGCGAAATGCCCCCCGAACTGGCGCTGGATCCAGCGTCGCGGGCGAACTATCCGTTCATGCGGCTCACCGATGAAGCCAATGTGCTGATCATGCCGGCGATTCATTCGGCCTCGATCTCGACGAAGCTGCTGCAGGCCCTGGGCGAAGCGACCGTCATCGGCCCGATCCTGGTCGGTCTCTCCAAGCCCGTGCAGATCTGCCCGTTGTCGGCTTCGGTCTCGAAGATCCTGATGATGGCGCAAATGGCCGCCTACGAGGGCCCACTCGCCGATCTGCCGGCGGAGGTCGCCGCTTCGTGATCATCCCTGCTTTTTCGAACTGACGCCCGGCAGGTCTTCTTCTCGAACGGACTTGGTCGGGCAGGACCCGAACCAATCCGTCACAGGAGAGACCCATGTCGCCCGTCGCGTGCGGCGCAATCGGAATTGATTTTGGAACGACCAACACGGTCGTCTCGCTGATCGGCGCGGATGGGCAAGCCCATCTCGTCGCCTTTCCTCGGGACGACGGCGAGATCGTCGCGTTCCGCTCGGCGCTCAGCTTCCACGCGCCTCCCGACGATCCAAGCGGTCGGGTGGTCGAGGCCGGCCCATGGGCGATCGAGGCCTATGTCGAGGAGCCGCTGGAGACCCGTTTCATCCAGTCGTTCAAGAGCTACGCGGCCAGCCCCCTGTTTCAGGACACCCGCATCCTGGGGCGCCGCTATCAGTTCGAAGATCTGCTTTCCACCTTCCTGTTGCGCCTGCGGGCGCACGCCGGGGCGCACATGGCGTCGCTGCCGTCGACAGCGATCATTGGCCGCCCGGTCAATTTCGCCGGCGCCCGGCCCGACGCGGCGCTCGCCGTCGAGCGCTATCAGGCGGCGTTCGCTCGCCTGGGTTTCACCGATATCCGATATGCTTACGAGCCGGTCGCGGCGGCGTTCTTCTTCGCCCGCCGGCTGCAAGGCGAGGCGACGGTGCTGGTCGGTGATTTCGGCGGCGGCACCAGCGACTTCTCGATCGTACGCTTCGACCAGACGGAAGGAGCGTTGCGCTCGGCCGCCCTCGCCAACGCCGGGGTCGGCGTGGCCGGAGACGCCTTCGACTACCGGATCATCGATCACCTCGTGTCGCCGGAACTGGGGCGCGGCTCCCACTACAAGGCGTTCGACAATGTCGTACCGATCCCCAATCGCTATTTCACGGCGTTCGCCCGCTGGGAGCAGCTGGCGCTGCTGCGGGCGTCTCGGGACATGCGGGACATCAGGGGCTTGCTGCGCAGTTCCCTGGAGCCGCAAAAAATCGCCCGCCTCGTCGAGATCCTCGACGATAACCACGGCTATCGCCTCTACCAGGCCGTATCCCGCCTGAAAGAGACGCTGTCGCTGGCCTCGTCGGCGACATTCCTGTTCGAAGCCGGAAGCGTGCGCATCGAAAAACCCGTGGCGCGGGAAGAGTTCGAAGCCTGGATCGCGCCGGAGCTCGCAGCCATCGAAGGCGCCGTGGACGAGGCCCTGAAGCGTTCCGGCTTGCGCCCGCAAGAGGTGGACCGGGTCTTCCTTACCGGCGGTTCGTCGTTCGTCCCGGCCGTGCGCCAGCTTTTCGCCCGCCGGTTCGGCGAAGCCAAACTCGAGAGCGGCGGCGAACTGGTTTCGATCGCCTCGGGCCTGGCCTACATCGGCGCGGGCCCCGACCTCGATCGCTGGTGCGAGAAGGCGGCGTGAGATTCAAGGTAAGAAGACCACGCGCTCACCCTTCAAGCCGATACACGTCACCGTCGCGCTTTACCCGGCCCGCGGTGGGCGCGGCGAAATGCGTGCCGATGAACAGGATCGGCTGATCGGCGACTTCTTCCAGCAGCGCCGCGCGGGTGATCACCGCGCCGGTCGGGTCGCTGTCGAACGGCAAGGTCCAGTCGGGATGGGCCATCTGGCACGGGTGATGGATGGCGTCGCCGCTGATGATCGCGGTCTCGCCTCTGGACCGGATGATCACGCTGACATGCCCCGGCGTATGTCCGGGGGTGGGCTTGAGGCAGATTTCGTCGGACAGCCGATGGTCCATCTCCACCAGTTCGGCGAGGCCGGCGTCGAAGATCGGCTTTACCGAGTCGGCCAGGATGGTCTGCTGCTCTTCGTCGCCCGCCGCGCTCCAATGCCGGTATTCTTCACGTCCGATCAGATAGCGAGCCCTTGGGAAGGTCGGGATCCAGCGGCCGTCCTCCAGCATCGTATTCCAGCCGACATGATCGACGTGCAGGTGGGTGCAGACGACCGCGTCGACGCCCTCGCGCGCCCAGCCGGCGTCGGTCAGCTGTTGCAGGAAGTCGGTCGACAGCGGGCGGCGGCCCGTCATGCGGCGGGGACGGTCGTTGCCCACGCAGGTGTCGACCACCAGCCGCAGGTCTGGCGCGTCCACCAGGAGCGCATGGATGGACAGCCGCAAATAGCCTTCGTCGGTGACATAGTCCGGAAACAGCCAGGGCGTCGCCCTCAGCGCTTCGGGCCGCGCCTGCGGCATGAACGGATGTTTCTCGTTGAAGACGACAGGAAATTCCTGCTCCAGGAGGCGCGTGATCGTCACATCGCCGATCTTCCAGGTGAGCATGCGTTTCCTCTGCGTAGTCGGTTATTCCGGCCCCTTCGCATGGCCACCCGGCGAATGGCAAAGGAGTGTACGCTCGCAAGCGCTGAGTTTAGAGGATCGGCTCCCGGCTGATAGACTGCGCGACGCTATGAATCCTTCTCCGCTCGCGGGAGAAGGTGGCCCGCAGGGCCGGATGAGGGGGCCCCCCGGTCCATCCGCGCAATCTCGCCACGCCGCGACTCTGTCACCAAGGCCCCTCATCCGTCTGTTCCGCAGGAAGGTCTTCTCCCGCTACGGGGAGAAGGAGCGGTTGTTAAAGCCGCTCAAGCTGTTGATGCCATTTGGGTCCTGCAACGACGGCGACAGCGCCTCGATCGATCCGATTGGGTCCGCAAGCAGGTATCACACGTCGGATTTTCGGCGAACCTGAGCAAGCGCCTCGTCCAGTCGGGCGGTGGCCGACCCGCGTTTCAGGGGCGTGGGCTGGTCGGGGTGCGGCGCCCAGCCGGTCAGTCCGATGATCTCGAAGGTCGCCGGAACGCGACCGTCGGGATCGGCGAAGCGTTCGAGGTAGATCTCGCCCGCGCGCGCCAGCACCGAACGGCTCAGCGGCGCGCGTGATCGCTCGAACAGCGCATTGGTCTCACCCATCGCCCGCAGGTCGGCGAGCAGGCGCAGAGGATGGTCGTAGCGAACGGCGATGCGGTCGACGTCGACGACCGGAAGCGCGAATCCGGCCCGGCGCATCAGGTCGCCCGCGTCACGGGCGTCGATGAAGGGAGACACGCGCGGCCCGGCGCCGCCTGTCCGCTCCAGGTCGGCTTCCGTCAGCGCCTGGCGCAGCTCGCTGAGCGTGGCGCCGCCAAGCAGCGCACCCAGGAACAGGCCGTCGGGCCTTAGGGCGCGGCGGATCTGAATCAGGGTCCCTACTAGATCGTTGATCCAATGCAGGGCGAGGGTCGACACGATGAGGTCGGCGCAGCCATCGGCGAACGGCAGGCCTTCCTCGTCGACCACGACTTTCGCGCCGCCGGGCCTGGCCAGCATCGCCGCCGACAGGTCGGTCTCGATGAGCCGGCCGACCTGCCCGGGGCGTCCGCTCTCTCTCAGGGTCTTCGACAGCAGGCCGTTTCGCGCGCCCAGCTCGATCGCCGTCGGAAAGTCCCGCTTGATGGCCGCCAGCCGTTCGACGATGTCGAGGGCCGCCCGCCGCTTGAGGAAATCGGCGCGATCGTATCCCGGAGCCGCGCGGGCGAGGCGCGTGCGAAGCAGGGCGCGGTCGAAAAGACGGGGAGGGGAGTTCGTCACGCACCTAAAGGCCTACTGCAAGCGGCCGGGACGTGCAAAGCTCCAGTGCGAACGCAGTGAGGGGGCGCCGTGATCTCATTCGAAGCCCGCCGATCGGGCGCCCGGGCGCTCGCGCGCGCCGGTGCGGGTCTGCTGGATCTGTTCATTCCCCCGCGTCCACTGGATGAGGGCGCGGGATCGGTTCAGTCGCTCGGACTGACGGCGCAGGCCTGGGGACGCATCAATTTCCTCGAGGCGCCCTGTTGCGACGGGTGCGGCGCGCCGTTCGCCTATGATCAGGGCGTGGGCGCGCTCTGTCCGGCCTGCCATGCGCGCAGGCCGGCTTTCGATCGCGGCCGTGCAGCCTGCCTGTATGACGACGCATCGCGCGACCTGATCCTGAAGCTGAAACATGCCGACCGGTCCGATCTCGCCGGACTGTTCGCCCATTGGATCGCGCGATCGGCCGGCGACGTCATCGGCGACGCCGATGCGCTGGTCCCCGTTCCCCTGCATCGCCTGCGCCTGCTGGGCCGGCGCTACAACCAGGCCGCCGAGATCGCGCGCAGACTGTCGGCGCGAACGGGCGTGGCCTACTTTCCCGATGCCCTGGTGCGGACACGCCCGACCCGCAGCCAGGGCGGCCAGTCCGCGTCGGGTCGCCGCCGCAACGTCGCCGGAGCGTTCCGCGTGCCGCCTGGCTGGCGCCGACGGGTCGAGGGCCGCCGTCTCGTCGTCATCGACGATGTCCTCACGACCGGGGCGACCCTGGAAGGCTGCGCCCGCGCCCTGAAGGCGGCGGGAGCAATGAGCGTCGACATCGCCGTCATCGCGCGGGTGAAAGAATCTGCAACGCGTCCTATATGAGCCGTCTCTGCTTCGAATAACGCCTGTTCAGGAATTTCCGATCGGCATGGCCCAGGTCACCATCTACACCCGTCCCTTCTGTGGCTATTGTTCCCGTGCGCTCGCCCTGCTCGCCGAGAAAGGCGCGCAGGTGAACGAGGTGGAGGCCGGGTTCGATCCGGCCAGGCGCAGCGAGATGATCGCCCGCTCCGGCGGAGCGACGTTCCCGCAGATATTCATCGGCGATCGGCATGTAGGGGGCTGCGACGAACTCGTCGCCCTTGATCGGCGAGGCGAACTGGACGATCTGCTGAACGCGTGACCATCGAGGTTTCCCTCATCCAGCTGCGGACGCCGGCCTCCCAGGCCGAGGCGTTGCGCCAGGCCGAACCCCTGGTTCGCGAAGCGGCCTCCCGCGGGGCGCAACTGATCCTCACGCCCGAGGGGAGCAACATCCTGCAGCGCAATCGCTCGCGCCTGTTCGAGGTGCTGGCGCCGATGGAAAGCGACGTGGCCGTGGGCGGCTACCGCGCCCTGGCCGCGGAACTGAATGTCTGGATCCTGATAGGATCGGCGATGGTGCTGCGGCCCGACGGCAAGGCGGCCAACCGCTCGATCCTCGTCGATCCAAAAGGCGACGTGGCGGCGACCTACGACAAGCTGCACATGTTCGACGTCGACCTGCCGACCGGAGAGCGGCACCGTGAATCGGCTGTCTACGAGCCCGGCGCCGCCGCCGTCGTCGCGCAGGCCGCCGGCGCAAGCCTGGGACTGACGATCTGCTACGACCTGCGGTTCCCGGCGCTGCATCGCGCGCTCGCCTGCGCCGGCGCGCAGATCCTCACGACGCCGGCCGCCTTCACCCGGCCCACCGGGCGAGCGCACTGGGAGGTGTTGCTGCGCGCCCGGGCGATCGAGACCGGCTCCTTCATGCTGGCCCCGGCCCAGGGCGGGACACACGAGGACGGGCGAGAGACCTGGGGCCATTCCCTGGTCGTCGGCCCGTGGGGCGAGGTGTTGGCGCATGCCGATCACGATGAGCCCTGCGTCCTGTCCGCCACGCTCGATCTGGCGCACGTCGACAAGGCGCGCTCCGCCATTCCTGTCCTCGAAAACGCGCGGGCGTTCACCGGCCCATGATCCGCTACGCCTTGGTTTGCGACTCCGGCCACAGCTTTGAAGGGTGGTTCGGCGCTTCCGCCGACTTCGATGATCAGGCGTCCCGCGGCCTGCTCTCCTGTCCGGTGTGCGGCTCGCCTGGCGTCAGAAAACAGATCATGGCCCCGGCCGTGAGCGGAACGCGCAAACAGGACTCCGGCGGCCTCCCGGCGAACGCCCAGGCGATGATGATGGAGGCGCTCGGGCGGGTGCGCCGGCACGTCGAAGACAACTTCGACTACGTCGGCGACAGCTTCGCGGCCGAGGCGAGACTTATTCACGAAGGCAAGTCCGAGGAGCGCGGCATCTACGGAGAAGCCTCGTCGACCGAGGTGAAGGCCCTGGTGGCCGACGGCGTGCCCGTTGCGCCGCTGCCCCCCGCAGCGCCGAAAAAGACCCAGATCAACTGACGCGGCGTCTTCCCTTCCCCCGAAGTGGGGAGGGACAGACGGCGAAGCCGTCAGGGTGGGGAAGTCTCTCCGCGTCCGCGAATGCAGGTGATGATCCCATACAGCCCCACCCTGGATGCTTCGCATCCGGTCCCTCCCCATAAAGGGGAGGGAGGAAGATTTCTCCCTCACCACGCGTCGATGAACCGCCGGGCCGATCAGCTCGAGGCGAGACGACGTCCAAGCCCCTATCTACATGGCTGTGACCGAAGCGCGACCTACAATACGCGTCATCGACCTGGAGACCGCCGGAAACGGCCCCCAGGACGTTTGCGAGATCGGCTGGCAGGACGTCGAGCGGGGCCCTGACGGCCGTTGGCGTGTCGGCGATCGGCGCGGCGCCCGGTTCGTCAATCCCGGCCGCCCGATCTCTCCAGATACCATGGCCATCCACCACATCCTGGACGAGCAGGTCGCCGGCGCCCCGTTTTGGAGAACAGCCGCCCCGGAAATCCTGCGGCCCGTCGGAGGGGTCCTGGCGCTTGCGGCGCACAAGGCCGCATTCGAGCAACGATATTGTCGTCCGTCTCTCTGCGGCGGTGCAGATTGGATTTGCACCTGGAAATGCGCGCTTCGGCTGTGGCCCGACCTGCCGCGCTTCTCGAACCAGATGCTCCGCTATCTGCGCAGGCCCGAAGGCCTCGTGCACGAGATCGGGCTGCCGGCGCATCGCGCCCTGCCCGACGCGTACGTAACCGCCCATCATCTGCGCGACATGCTGGGCGAGGTTTCGGCCCGGCAGCTCATCGCATGGAGCCGTGAACCCGGGCTGCTGTCGCGCGTGCCCGCCGGCCCGGATCGCGGCAAAGCCTGGCGGGACGCAAGCCGCGACGCTGTCCAGGCCCTCACGCGAGAGCGGGATCTGGACCTTCGATTCAGCGCGCAAACCGAGCTGCGCCGCCGGGGCGAGCTTTCGGAGGTTTCACCAGCGCGTCCCGCGCAGCAGACGCTCCTATGATCCCCGGGGTAGCCGCGGCGTCGCTACGCCTGCCGGTAAAAGAGCACACGGCCCGCCGGCAGCAACTGGTCGAGGTAGTCGAAATTCCGAAAGTTGCGCGTGAGGACCATCCAGCCGCGCTCCTGCGCCTGAAGAAACAGACTGGCGTCGTTGAGCAGGGCCGGAGCGAGGGTCGGATCTCCGCCTCCGCGAACGCCGGTGATGATCCCGCACGGTCCATATGCTTCGCTAACGCGTGCTTCTCCGCTTGGACCACGTCGATACCATGCCGATTGCACCAAATCCCGTCACTTCGCCGCGTGGCCGCGGGGTTTGCGCCCTGGCGCGCGGCGGGCCATCGGCCGGCCGAGCAACCGCTCGAGCCTGAGCGGCGAACTTAAGGGGCCCCTACCGGTCGACCGGTCCCCTCGGAGCGGCGCGGTGCGCTGAAACGACTGTCCTCGTCGACGGCCATGAAAGCCGCGAAATCGTCGGTCTTCGCCAAAACCGGCGTCACGATGGCCAACGGGTCATCCGCGCCATATACTAAGCTTAACGCGGCAACGTATCCGGCCATTGTTGCGCGCCATGAAGCACGCGTAGAATTCGCACCACGTCATCACGAATGTTATAGGCAAGAATATAAGGCAAGCCGGTTACTACCAGTTCACGAGTTCCCGAGATGCGGCCAATCCGGCCACTTTCGGGAAAGTCAAGTAGCCGCCCCGCAGCCTCTGCTATGGCGTCATCAACCGCGACGGCCGCACGCGGACTGTCAGCTTCGATATAATCGAAAATCCCTTCCCTATCTGAGAAAGCGAAAGCCGACCATTCCAGTTTCACACCTGCCCCTCTGTCGCCTTGAGGGTTCTGGCGCGGCGAGCTTTGAAATGGGCCTCTACCTCATCATGCGGGATAGTCGGCCGCGTGTCGTCGAGCGCCTCCTGCACCTTGGCGCGGAACCACGCATCATGCGTGGCCGCGTCCGTTGTCAGGCCAGCCGGCAGAGCGCCTTCGTTGGCGATGCGCGTCAGCAGGATGCGCACGGCGTCGGAAACGGTCAGGCCCATTCTGTCGAGAACGACGCCCGCGCGTTCCTTGATGCCGGCGTCTACCCGGGTTTGAACCGGTACAGTTGAAGCCATAAAGCCACCTCCTGGAGAATCGTAATTGTATTGCAATTGCAATACGAAGACAAGCTCCTTCAGGCCAGCAAGCGAGTTGGCGTCTTGCCGGGAGGAATGGGGACACAGGGCAATCGGGTGAACGCGGCGAAGCCGATTTTTTTGTCCGCAGATGACGCAGATGAGCGCAGATGAAGAATTCAGGATCGATCTGCGGTGGCTGAGCCCGTCGCCAGCCGAGGGGCGGCTCTCATCTGCGTATATCTGCGTCATCTGCGGACGGCCTTTCTTGGCTTCGCCGCGCATCCACTCCCACGGTGTTGTTCACCCGATTGCCCTGAATGGGGACAGGAGTAATATTCCCCTTTTGTTCCGCGCCGTGCTATGATCGGCGGATGGCTCGCCTCGCCCGCATCGTTGCGCCCGGATGTCCGCACCATTTGACGGCGCGGGGAAATCGGCGCGAACCGATATTTTTTTAAGGACGGAGATCAGGACATCTACTGCGACATCCTGGCCGAGCAGATGCGCAAGGCGTCGGTGACAGTGTGGAGCTATTGCCTGACGCCCAACCACGTCCATCTGATCGAAATGTCCTGAAAACGAGGGTGGGCTGGCGCTCGCTCCTGGCGCCGCGCACCGTCGTTGGGCCAATTTCGTCAACGCCCGCGGTCGGTGGCGCGGCCACCTGTTCGACGGTCGGTTTGCCTCGGTTGCCCTGGAGCGGGTGGGCTCCTTTGCCGCGTTGATCGAGGGCGATGCCGAGAGTCCCGCATTTGCCGCGATCAGGGCGGCAGAGACGACGGGTCGCCCGCTTGGCGCCGCTGACTTCGTCGCTGATCTCGAACGCATTCTCGGCCGCCCCGTCGCACGGCGGGCGGCGGGTCGCAAGCCCGCCCAATCAGCGATCGATACGCCCAGACTGCTGTAGGAAAAGTTAGGGTGTAGGGTGCTCCTGTCCCCCTATTCGTTAGAGACACCCTCACGGCGTGAGTTGCTTCCCAGTAAGGCCCATCGACTTCATCCCGTCCGTCAAGTTCCGTGTGATAAGTTCTTCGATGCGTCGGCGTAAGTTTTGTGCCTTCACGTCGCTTATCTGCTCGGGAGTGTCGGCCCAAGCCTCCCTACTGAGTCCGGCAGTTGCAGACAAGCGTCTAATGGACAAGGTCTTGCCGGTCCTCGCGTCTACAAGGTCAACCTGCATTGTAACGAACACATCCCGGCTTCTAAAAAGAACTTCGCTCATCGCTGTAAGGCCATCCAGGATATAGGGGGCAGATTGATGCCAGGTCCTTTTTCGGATGACCAAATAGGCGTCTACGTCCAAAGGCGGGAGGGCCAGGATTAAAGGCTGTAGTTTGGGAAGTTCCTCACTTGGCACATCCTCATCCGGAACGATGAAACTTGAACTGTCATATGTGATCGGGACGATTTGGAAACGATCACCGATCAATTTGATTGCCGTTTGCTTGGCGAGGTCATCAAGACCCCAGCCGTCGATCGACCGGTATCCGAGGTGGTTGTCCTTGTCCGTCCAGCCGTGCGCCCAGATCATAACCCTGTCGCCGAGGGCCGCGATGATCGCGATACGATGCACCTGCCCGATTTTGTCCTCGGCCGCACGGGTTGGCGGAGCCATGGCAAGAACGACAACCACAAGGGCCACGTTGACGATGCTGCGCCACGCTCGCGCGGGAGTCCGCATTTGCCAGGCGCTCGGGCGTTCGGTCATGAAACCTCGCGATAGTGGATGGAAGTAGAATA
>Ga0302314_10015006_pt1 | contig 13204 bp, 10 predicted proteins | sample III_Palsa_N2_3_FD_200533 | JGI IMG/M metagenome (GOLD analysis project Ga0302314, IMG submission 200533) | Peat permafrost microbial communities from Stordalen Mire near Abisko, Sweden - III_Palsa_N2_3 | ecosystem: Environmental > Terrestrial > Soil > Palsa > Peat permafrost | place: Sweden...
CATAGCGCGTCACCATCTGCGGCAAATACGTTTCGAACATAAACGCCATGGTGCCTTCCAGCTTGCGCGGCGCGAGTGTGGCCGTGCTGGCGCCTTGGAATGCGTCCGCGTCCGGCCCGTGCGGCAACATGCAGTTATGCAGGCTGAAGCCGCCGGGGGTGAAGCCTTGCGGCTTGGCGTCGTAGGCACCGTAGATAAGTCCCATGAACTCGCTCATCAGGTTCATGTGGTACCACGGCGGCCGGAACGTGTTTTCGGCCACCAGCCAGCGATCCGGGAAAATCACGAAATCCACGTTGGCGGTGCCGGGGGTGCCGGTGGGCGCCGTCAGCACCGTGAAGATCGACGGATCCGCGTGGTCGAACAGCAGCGGCCCCACCGGTGAGAACGTACGAAGATCGTATTTGTAGGGCGCGTAATTACCGTGCCAGGCCACCACGTCCAGCGGCGAGTGGGTCAGCTCGGTGGTATAGAGCACGCCGCCCCATTTTACCGTCAGCGTGCAGGAGGCCTGGCGATCTTCGTAGGCGGCAACGGGGGTTTTGAAGTCGCGCGGGTTGGCCAGGCAGTTGGCGCCGATCGGGCCGCGTTCGGGCAGGGTGAATACGCCGCCGTAATTCTCGCACACATAGCCGCGGGCGGCCTGGCCTTTCAAATCCACGGCGAATTTCATGCCGCGTGGAATAACCACGATTTCCCCAGGGCCGGCTTCGATCACGCCGAACTCGGTGCGAAAGCGCAGCGCGCCTTGTTGCGGCACGAACAGCATTTCGCCATCGGCATTATAGAAATAAGCATCGTCCATGCTGGCGGTGGCCAGATACACATGCGCCGCCATGCCGGTGCGCGCGTTGGCGTCACCGGCGGTGGTGATGGTGTTCATGCCTTCGATCAAGGTCTGGCTGGTGGCGGGCAGGGCGGGAGGGCCCCAGCGTAGTGGTTGGATCGGCAGGTCCGCTTCCACGCAGGGGGCGGTGCGCCACAGCCGCGAATCGGTGCGGCGGAAGGCGCCCAGATGCTTCACGCTCGGCTGAATCCGGTACAGCCAGCTGCGCTGATTGCTGGCCCGCGGCGCCGTGAACGGCGACCCGCTCAGCTGTTCGGCATACAGTCCGTAGGCGCAGCGCTGCGGTGAATTACGGCCTTGGGGCAGGGCGCCCGGCAGGGCCTCGGTTTCGAATCCATTGCCAAAACCGGAAAGGTACTCCTGACCCTGCAGCCCAGTTTGGCCGGGGTGTAAGGGAGCGTTCATCGCGCGTCTCCATGGCTGCCATTTGGCGCAGCACAAAGCCGCCCGGCGCGGAAAGTCAAATCGTCACTAAAGGCGCTGACCCAGGGGTAGAAAGAAAGCGCTTCTTTTTGGAAAAAGAAGCAAAAACTTTTGCTCATGGGGGCGCGCGTTGGATCCAACGCGCGCCTAAAATATCAAAAGTTTTTTGGTTCTTTTTTACAAAAAAGAACGCTTTCTACCTGCCATGATTCTTCGCCAGGATCCGCCGCCCATCGGCCGACATATGCGGCACCGCATCCAGCATCACTGCCTCCACCAGCGGCCCCAGGCGCTGACGGGCATCGCGCGCCGCATCCACAGTGGCGCGCCACTTTCCGGCATCGAACGGGTCCGCCAGCAACGCCGCGCGCATGGCGTCCGTGTCGGCCGTGTAATCGCGTTGTGCTGCTGCCAGGTCGGCCGCGTGCGCGCCGAGGGCGCTTTGCAGCACCGCGGCGTCTGCTGGCGGAAGGCCGGTGGCGGCGCGTTGGAACATCCCTTCGATCGAGCGGCCCCCACCGCCGCCCGGGGCGCCGAGCATGGGCAAACCGTGATGGAACATATGCACCCGGACCCAATGCACCGAGACAAAACCGGCCAGCAGCAGGTTGAGCCCCAGCGAAACCATCAGTGCCAGGCGCAGGCGGTGGGCCGGCCGTGTCGGCAATGCACCGCTCATGGAGATACGTCTGCCGGCGTGGCGAGCGGTATATCCAGCAACGCCACTGCGTCCGTGGGTGCTATTGTCGGCTGCTGCACCGGCCAGTTGGCGCCTACTGCGCCGCCGGCGATCGCCATGGCCACCAGGCCCGCGGCTACGCGGGGCGCCAGTAACCAGGTAAAGCCGGGATCGGCGGCGGCACGGCGGCGCAGCACGCGCAGCGCCTCGTCGGCGATGCGGTTCAGGCGGGCAGCATTTGGTAGCGGGTTGTGCAGCTTGGGCAGCGCCAAGCTCTGCCGGAAGGCGGCTTCCGTGGCTGCATCACGCGCCGAAACACGCAGCGGCGCGCCCCGAAACCAAATGTACCGCAAAAAGAACCCCTTCATCGAACCTCTCCCGGCGCGGCGTTGCCGCGCATTTCACGTTCTACGGCCAGCCTGGCACGTTGCAGTAGCGACCAGAATGCCCGTAACCCCACCCCCAGCATTTGAGCAGCATCCTGCCCGCTGACTTCTTCCACATGGAACAGCACGAAGGCCGCCCGTTGCCGCGGCGGCAGCCGGTCCAGCGCGGTTTGCACCTGGCCCAGCGTTTGCCGGCGTATCAGCTGTGCCTCGGCATCGGCATCGGGACTGGCCACAGTCTCGGCTTCCTGCAAATCCAGCTGGATGCGCCGGCCGGGCGAGCGCAGCCGGTCCGCGCAGAGCCGCCAGGCGATGGTGCCGATCCAGGTGCCCAGGCCGGCGCGTGCGGCGTCCCACCGGGCCGCGCTTTGCCAGACCCTTATGAGCGTTTCTTGCATCACTTCATCAGCCTCGGCCGCTGAGCCCAGCATGCGCTGGGCGATACGCAATACGCGGCTGCCGTGGCGTTGTGCGATGGTACGCAACGCGGATTCGTCGCCACCGACAAGGCGCGCCATGAGCTCGGCATCCGAGGCCGGCGCTGCAGGCTCGAATGGCGCGGGAGCGGCTGGCACTGTAATGGCGGCTGGCCTTGTGGCTTGGGCGGCGGACACGGGTCAGATGACATGATCAGGCGCGCGGACACCATCGAGCGCCGGAAACCGGCACCGCAAGGTGGCCGGAGGGAAGGGCATGAATGGTGTGGCAAGGGTGCGGTTCATACGACATGTATACGGTGTGCGCCGTGCAAATGCTCGACCCGCCTGGATGGCCCCGCAGGCTGCCGTTCGAGGGTGGCGCTGAATGAAAATCTCAATCAGAATAATGGCGGCGTAATGCAGCTTGGGATGGGTATTTTCCGAGCCTGATGGGTGTCGGAAAGCCCTCGTAAGACCGCCGCTCGGGGGACCGTGCCTTGCGCCGGGGGCGGAAAGCCCGAACCACCTTCCGCCGATGGCCTGCCGGGCAATCGCCACATGCCGCCGCGCGGCACATCAAGGGCAACCACCATGAACGATGCACCGTCGACGCGCCCGCCCACCGGGACCGGCGCGGCCAAAGGCGACAGACAAGGCGTGCTGGCGCCGGAGGCGCTCAGCCGCATCGATGCGTATTGGCGGGCCGCCAATTACCTGTCGGTGGGCCAGATCTATTTGTACGACAATCCGCTGCTCCGCGAAAAGCTGACACAGGCGCACGTCAAACCGCTGGTGGTGGGACATTGGGGCACCACGCCGGGCCAGAATTTCATCTATGTGCATTTGAATCGCGTCATTAAAAAATACGACCTGGACATGATCTATATCTCCGGTCCCGGCCATGGCGGCCCGGCACTGGTGGCCAATACCTATTTGGAAGGCAGCTACAGCGAGGTTTATCCGGACATCAGCCAGGATGAAGCAGGGCTGAAAAAATTCTTCACGCAATTTTCTTTTCCCGGCGGCATTTCCAGCCACGTGGCCCCCAGCACGCCGGGATCGATCCATGAAGGCGGCGAACTCGGCTACTCCCTGAGCCACGCCTTCGGCGCCGCGTTCGATAATCCCGAGCTTATCGTGGCCTGTGTGGTGGGTGACGGCGAGGCCGAGACCGGGCCGCTGGCCACGGCCTGGCATTCCAACAAATTCATCGATCCGGTCACGGATGGCGCCGTGCTGCCCATCCTGCATCTGAACGGCTTCAAGATCAGCAATCCCACCTTGCTGGCCCGCATTAGCCATGACGAGTTGGAGCATTTCTTCCAGGGCTGCGGCTGGACTCCCTATTTCGTGGAGGGCGACGACCCCGCCACCATGCACGAACTCATGGCGGCCACGCTGGAGCGCGCCGTGACCGATATCCGGCACATGCAGGCGGCGGCGCGTAGTACCGGTGATACGGCGCGGCCGCGCTGGCCGATGATCGTTCTGCGGTCACCGAAAGGCTGGACCGGGCCGAAAATGGTCGATGGTTTGCAGATCGAAGGCACATTCCGGTCCCACCAGGTGCCGATCATTGTGGACGCCAAGCATCCGGAACACGTGGCGCTGCTTGAAGCCTGGATGAAGAGCTACCGGCCGGAGGAGCTATTCGATGCGTCCGGCCGCCTGATCGCCCCGTTGGCGGAACTGGCACCGGTTGGCAATCGCCGGATGGGTGCCAATCCGCACGCCAATGGCGGCATGCTTTTGCGCGATCTGCGCATGCCGGATTTCCGTGTACATGCCGTGGATGTGCCGTCGCCGGGGGCCGTTTCCAGTGGCGATACGCCCATCCTGGGTTTGTTCCTGCGCGATGTGATCGCGCTGAACGAGGAGGGGCGCAATTTCCGTCTCTTCGGCCCGGACGAGACGCTGTCGAACCTGCTGGCGCCGGTATTCGAAGCAACCAACCGCCAATGGGATGGCGAGAAACTCAGCAACGACGAGTTCCTGGCGCCCACCGGCCGTGTGGTGGATTCCATGCTGAGCGAGCATCAGTGCCAAGGCTGGCTGGAAGGCTATCTGCTGACCGGGCGGCACGGCATTTTCAACAGCTACGAAGCGTTCATCCGCATCGTGGACTCGATGTTCAACCAGCATGCGAAATGGCTGAAAGTAACGCTGGAACTGCCCTGGCGCCGCAAGATCGCGTCGCTGAATTATCTGCTCGCCTCGCATGTGTGGCAGCAGGATCATAATGGTTTTACGCATCAGGATCCCGGTTTCATCGACCACGTGATCAACAAGAAGGCGGATATCGTGCGGGTCTATTTACCGCCAGATGCCAACTGCCTGCTTTCAACGATGGATCATTGCCTGCGCAGCCGGCACTACGTGAACGTGGTGGTGGCGGGAAAGCACCCATTACCGCAATGGCTGAGCATGGAGGCCGCCACGGTGCATTGCACGGAGGGGGCGGGCATCTGGCAATGGGCCAGCAACGATCAAGGCGGCGAGCCGGATGTTGTGATGGCAAGCTGCGGCGATACGCCAACGCTGGAGGTGCTGGCCGCTATCTCCATTTTGCGGCAGCATTTGCCGGAGTTGAAAATACGCATGGTCAACGTGGTGGATTTGCTGAAGCTGCAATCGATGAGCGAGCACCCGCATGGCCTCAGCGAGGTGGATTACGATGCGCTTTTCACCAAGGACAAGCACATCATTTTCGCCTACCACGGCTATCCATCGCTGATCCATCGGCTGACCTACCGCCGGCATAATCGCAACTTGCATGTCAGCGGCTATATCGAGGAAGGCACCATTACCACGCCGTTCGATATGCGCGTGCAGAATCGCCTGGACCGGTTTCACCTGGTGCAGGCCGTCATCGATCGCCTGCCGCAATGCGGCGGCCCCGGCAATTATCTGAAGCAGGTGGTTCAGGACAAGCTGATCGAGCATAAGCATTACATTAACAAGCACGGCCAGGATCTGCCCGAAATTCGCGACTGGATGTGGGGCGACACGATTTGACCGCCGGGGCAGGGCGCGGCACACGGCCAGCGCACCGGCACCCCGTAGCCCGGCACGGTGACTGTGATAAAGCAACAAAATGTCGTTGAAACTTTACTATATCCGGCACGGTGAAACCGAGTGGTCGCTTGAGGGCAAGCATACCGGCCGCACGGACATCCCGCTCACCAGGCAAGGCGAGCACCAGGCCCGCGCGCTAAAGCCATGGCTGCGGGGCGTCACCTTCGACCGGGTGCTGACAAGCCCCCGGCAACGGGCTGGGCTTACCTGTGAGCTTACAGGCCTGGGTGAGGCGGCCGAGATCGAGCCGGATCTGGCCGAGTGGGATTACGGTGAGTACGAGGGGCTTCGCTCGCCGGAAATCCGCGCCGTGCGAGCCGGCTGGAACCTGTTTCAGGATGGCTGTCCTGGCGGAGAAACGCCGGCCGAAATCGGGGCCCGGGCAGACCGGGTGATCGCGCGTCTAGTGGCGCAAGACGGCACGGTCGCGTTGTTCGCGCATGGCGGCTTCGGCTCGGTGCTGGCAGCGCGCTGGATCGGCTTGCCAACCGCGCAAGGCCAGCATTTCTACCTGGACCCGGCTTGCGTGAGCATCCTCGGTTACCGGCCGGGGTATGACGGCGTGCGAGACATCTCGCTGTGGAACGCCGCGCCGCGGATTTGGGAAAGCGGGACGTAGCAGCGGGGCGCACAAAGCTTGCCACCCGAGCCCCAAACGCCCGCACCAGAAAGTCGCATAAGCATGATTATGCCAACTCGAGCCGTAGGCTCGAGCTGGCATAATCATTAGCTGACAGGATGGCCCGGCTGGCGCTTTGGCTTGGACTTGGCTTGATTGGCCAGGATTTGGCGAAGTTTTCCCGGTTTGTACGCTTGAACTTGGCTCGCGCTTGGGGACATCGGCTGGCATGGTCTGTGCACAGCTACCTTCAGTTCTTGGGAGGTTTTGCATGACATTCGTTTTTGGGCGCGCTTGGCGGCACTGCTTGCCAATTTCCGTGCTGCTGATGGCCGGAGCCGCTCAGGCAGCGCCGCGGCATATGGAGGCTTCGGGCTCGAAGCTGGCGATCGACTCATCCTGCGCTGAATCTGTCTCGATCGAGCCGGACCCGGCGCTTACCGGCCGTGTAACCGTGGACGCTACCGCGGACCATCCGGAGGAAATCGCCCAGCTGGCACTAGATAGCTTCGGCGATACAGCCAAGCTGCATCAAACCGTGGATCACTGCGCCCGCGTGGGAACCCTGTGGTCTTCCGAGCCCACATTGCACCTCACGGTGCGCGTGCCGGCCGGTATGGCGATCTCACTGGATGAAGGCGGAGGCGTAAAATACCAGATCGGCGCCGTCGGCGGGCCGATGGCGCTGGATCTTAGCGGTGGCGTCGAGCTGCACGCCGCCAACGCAACCACGCTCAGCCTTGATCTGAGCGGCGGCGGCCAGGTGGCGCTCGGGCAAGTGAACGGTGCCATCAATGGCGATATCTCCGGCGGCGGCACCGTGAAGATCGACCACGTGACCGGACCGTCCCTGGCGCTGGAAGTATCCGGCGGCGGCGGCTTCACCATCGGCGACGGCAAGATCGACCGCGTTAAGATCGACCTCAGCGGCGGCGGCGAGGCGCATATCGGCGCCACGGTTGGCGATGCCACCGCGGACGTCAGCGGCGGCGGCAGCGTCGATTTCGCCCGCGTCACCGGGCAGTTGCATAAGGATGTTTCCGGCTCGGGCGAGGTTAACGTCGCCGGCCAGTAAGGTTTAAGGAAAGGCTGGGTGGAGCGAAGCCGCTCCCCCCAGACCCCCCTGCCTCAGTTTAGGAAGAGGCCGTCATGAAGGCCTCGTATAAATGACGGGGGGTCCGGGGGGACAAGCTTTGTCCCCCCCGGGTCTTCCTTATTGCACTAACGTAATACCGGTCAGGTCATCGAGATGCGCTTCAGCACCCCAGCCGTAGGGACTGAGCTTTTCGATGCCCTGCCCCGTCGTCCAACGGTCTCCCACCGCCATAACGATTTCGTTCTTCCCCTGACGCAGCGCCAGCGGGATCGACGCATTATCAGGCTCGAGGCGGCCGTTCGGGGACAAGCGATGCGCTTCCGGATAATAGGTATTGTCACCCGAAAAGATCGGCTTGCCGTTCAGGAACACCGTCACCTCCCGCGCCCAGCCGATGCGGAGCGTCCGCTGAAGCGGCGAAGCGGCCTCGATCACCGTTTTGAGCCAGCCGATCGCGGGCATTGGCGCCTTGGGCGAACCGAACGCACGGCTGAGATTAACCAGCCCGGACGGCTCCGCCTGTAGCTTCCGCCACACATTCGCTGGCGGGATGTCAGCGGCCGGAACCGGGCGATCGACGGGAAAAGCGTCCGGCGCCGCCGTGAGCCAAGCGGTGATCGTGCCAGGATCGGGCGGCGGTTCATGCAGGCCAGGCAGTGCTTCGGGCGCGCCGGGACGAAGGACCAGGTTGGCGTAGAGCGCCGGCCCCTTGAACGCGATGCCGCCGTCTGTCGAGAGGCCCTGTAGCCTCGGAACAACGAGGCTCGGCTCCGCCTGGCGGTTGACGTAAACGAGCATCTTGTCGCCCGCGACAACCAGGCGGAAATGGTTCCAGCCAGTCGGCGCGATCGGCGCCTGCCCTTCGAAGTTTGCGTAAATGTCCCAATCCATGCGCCCATGGACGATGGGCGCGTATTGAATGCAGTCATCGGCGGCGGGGCAGTCGGGGTTGGCACGCGCATAGACGAACTCGCCAAAATCGTTGCCCTGCCGGCGGAAAATGATGCCGGTATCGCTGTAGGCGAGCGGCTTCATATCGAACTCGATAGTGCCACTCGAGAAACGGGCGTCTTTCGACACGGCCACCGCCTCGTTCACCGTCATGGTGCCGGAAGGCATGCCTTCATAGCGCGCGAACTTGATCGATGCCGAGGTTTTGCCCGCCCAGGCTTCGGGCGGTGCTTCGGACCAGGAATCCTGGGTCATCGGCAGGGCGATTGCACCCGGCGGCACCGTGTCCGCGTATGACGGCGCGAGGCTCGCGACAAGGCTGGAAAAGATGAGGAGTGCTGCTGCGGGCAGCGTGCGAGCGAGCGAGCGGTCCATGCGCTCTACGCAAACGGTGCGTCCGGCCGAATGCAAAGACCCTGCATCCTGCGGAAAGGTTGGCTTACGCGCGGCGTCTGGATAATTTCGCATGATTTTTGATGTCCAATACCAGCCTCCTGCTGTGCAGAAATACGACTTACCTTCACCTGATGTGCGCCATCCTCAACGCCGTCACACGCCGATATCAAGCACCTGCCCGTCCGTAGCGGCCTCCACGCCCGGCGGCAGATGCGCGCGCATCCAGTCCCAATCCATATCGATGCCCATATGCGTCAGCACAGTGCGGCGCACGCCCAGCCGCGCCGCCCATTCCAGCACCAGCTCCACATGGGCGTGCGTCATATGCGGCGTGCGCTGAAAACAGCCCACCAGCCAGGTATCCACACCCGCCAGTGCCGCGAACGCCGCATCGTTCAACCGCACCACATCGGTGCTGTAAGCAAAGTCGCCGACGCGCAGGCCCAGCGTGCGCATGACGTGATGGTCCTGGTCGAACGTGGCGAAATCCAAACCGCCGGCCTGGAACCCCTGCCCTGGCGCCAACAACCGTGTTTCCAACACCGGCCGGTAGAAATTCGGCGGCTCCCACGGGCGGAACGCGTAATCGAACCGCCGCGCGATTTCGTCCATCGTGGTGCGCGTGCCAAAGGCCGGCAAAGGTGCCGCGACGATGCGGTTCAGCAGCCGTACATCGTCCAGCCCCGTAATGTGGTCCGCATGCGCGTGCGTAAACACGATCGCATCGATGCGCGGCACGGCGCAGCCCAGCAACTGCGCCCGCATATCGGGGCCCGTATCCACCAGCACATTGCCCGCCGGCCCGTGGAAAACGATGCTGCTGCGCGTGCGCCGATTTCGCGGCTCCTGCGGGTCGCAAGCCCCCCAATCCCCAAGCCCATCAACCCCGCCCAAACTAGGAACCCCAGTGCTCCCCCCGCACCCCAGCACCGTAACCCTCATACGCCCCGCAAGCCCTTATAGATAAAAGTTTTTTGTTTCTTTTTTTCAAAAAAGAAAGCGCTTTTCTTTTTTGAAAAAAAGAAACAAAAAACTTTTGAATATTTAGAGTTGGCCGGTTCCAGCATCAGTTTTTACTAGGCGGCCTTGCGGAACAGGCGACGGAAATTGCGGGTTGTCAGGTCCGCTAGGGCTTCAAACTCCAGGCCACGCAGTTCGGCTAACACGCGCGCCGTGTGGGCTACGTGGGCGGGTTCGTTGCGCTTGCCGCGGAACGGGACGGGGGCCAGATAGGGGGCGTCCGTTTCCACCAGCAGACGATCCGCCGGCAAATCCGCGGCGATGGCGCGGAGTTCGGTGGATTTGGGGAAGGTCAGGATGCCGCTGAAGCTTACATAGCCGCCGATCACCACGGCTTGTTCGGCCAAGGCGCGGCCGCTGCTGAAGCAATGCAGCAGGAAATCGAAGCTGCCGCCCTGATCCTGCTGCTCTTTCAGGATGGCGAGGGTGTCATCTTCGGCGTCGCGCGTGTGAATGCAGATCGGCACGCCGGCCAGGCGGGCGGCGCGGATCTGGCGGCGGAAAGATTCGGCCTGGATGTCCCTGGGCGAGCGATCGTAAAAATAATCGAGGCCTGCCTCCCCTACCCCGATTACCTTCGGATGCGAGGCGAGGGCCGCAAGCGCTTCTTCGTGCGGCATATCCTCCTCGGCTGCGTGGTGCGGGTGCGTGCCGACCGTGCACCAGATGTTGGGCGCACTTTCGGCCAGCGCGATCTGCTCCGCGGCACGCGACAGGCGCGTGCCGATGGTCACCATTTCGCCCACGCCGGCATCATGCGCGCGCGCCAGGATCTGCGGCTGCTCGTCCGGCGTGTAGTAGTCCAGGTGGCAGTGAGAATCTATTAGCATCAGTTGCCTATACAACTTTCTCAACGTAACGTGGGAAGACACCGGAAGGTGCTGGCAGTGTGACTCCACTGCCCAGCGGGGTCTCCAGCGCGGCCAAGTCACGCGCCTCCAACGGCACCCCGATCTGGTCCAGCATGCGGGACATGCTTTCCGGCATGAATGGCTGCAACAACGTGGCTATAGGACGAATTACATCCACTAGAACACGAAGAACGGCTTCCATGCGATTGAAATCACTCTTTTTCAGCTTCCAAGGAGCCTGCCTGTCAATATACTCGTTGCCGGCCCGCACAACCTTCCAGATCTCCTCCAGTGCATCGTTGAGCGCCTGACGGTCCATGCGCGCCCGAACCAAGCCGGGCAACGCCTGCGCCTGCGCCAGCAATGCGGCATCATCTTCCGTGGGCGGCTGGGTATCAGGTAAAATGCCGCCGCAATTCGAGGCGATCAGGCTCACCGAACGCTGGCACAAATTGCCAACACCGTTCGCCAACTCCGTGTTCATGCGGGAAATCAGCGATTTCGGCGAGAAGTCGCCATCATTGCCGAACGGCACTTCCCGCAGCAGGAAGAAGCGCACCGGATCCAGGCCATAGCGCTCCACCAGGGCCAGCGGATCGATCACGTTGCCGACCGATTTGCTCATCTTGGCGCCTTCGACGGTCCACCAGCCATGGCCGAAAATGCGCTTGGGCACCGGCAGGCCGGCGGCCATCAGAAAGGCCGGCCAATACACGGCGTGGAAGCGCAGGATGTCCTTGCCCACCAGATGCAGATCGGCGGGCCAGAACTGCCACGCGGCGGTTTCCATGTTCGGATAGCCCAGCGCGGAGATGTAGTTGGCCAGCGCGTCCAGCCACACATACATGACGTGGCTGGGGTCGTTCGGCACCGGAATGCCCCAGGTGAAGCTGCTGCGGCTGACCGATAGATCGTTCAGGCCGCTGCGGATGAAGCTGAGCATTTCGTTGCGCTTGGACGCGGGGCCGACGAAATCGGGGTTTTCCTCGTAATGCTGCAGCAACGCGTCCTGCCAGCGGCTCAGGCGAAACAGGTAGTTGGGCTCCCTCACCCACTCCGCCGGCGCGCCCGTCGGCGCCAGCTTCGTGCCGTCCGGCAACGTGGTCAGTTCATCGGCGCTGTAGAAATCCTCGTCGCGAACCGCGTACCAGCCTTCGTAATGGCCGAGATAGATCTGGTCGCGCTCGGCCAGCACTTTCCACAGGGCGGTGACGCCTTCCTTGTGGCGCGGCTCGGTGGTGCGGATGAAATCGTCGGTGCTGCAGCCTAGGCGCTGCTCCATGTCGCGGAATTTCGCGCTGAAGCCATCGGTGAAGGCCTGGGGATCCTGGCCGGCGTCACGCGCGGCTTTTTCCACCTTCTGGCCGTGCTCGTCGGTGCCGCTCAGGAAATGCACGTGGTAGCCGTCTAACCGCTTGAAACGGGCGAGAACGTCCGCGGCAATGGCCGTGTAGGCGTGGCCGATATGCGGGTCGCCATTCACGTAGAAAATCGGCGTGGTGATGTAATACGGCTTGGCCATGCCTGCTCCGACAAGAAAAAGGCCAGGGGCTCTGCCCCTGGACCCCGCTGGGGACTTGTCCCCAGACCCCCTTACTTAGGTGAGGGATAAGGCGGGGGGCACATACGCTGTGCCGCGGTACGTGTGCCCCCGCCTTATCCCTCACCTAAACAAACAGGTTCTAAGGACTTGTCCTTAGCGGGGTCCAGGGGCAGAGCCCCTGGCCTTTTCCCTTACCGTAGAAGCGCCAACCCCGCCACCACCGCCTGCCGGCGTTCCAAATTATGCTGCTCCGTCTCCCGCTGGATCTCGCCCAGCCGAGCCCAGAGCGACCCCCACTCCGCCGGCCCGCGCTGTTCCAACAAACGCGTTTGCAGGGGGTCCGCGTTCCCCCGCAGATGCGCCGTCGTGGCGCTGGCGATTTGCCCGCGTAGCAGGGCGAAAAACAGGTCGAAAGCGGCTTCCTCCCGCAGCGAGTCGGCGATTTCGTAGGCGCGCAGCAGCGGGAACGGGTTGGCGGAAATCACCTCGCGCACCAAGCCAGCGATCGCCAGCCCCCCTTGTTCAGCCAGTGCCAGCGCACGGCCCGGGGCGCCTTCGGCTAGGCTGACCAGGGTGGCGCGCTCTGTTTGGGGAAGATCGGGAAGGTAGAGCGATAAAGCGCGGTCCAGATCCGGCTCTGTCAGCGGCGGCATGGGCAGATGGCGGCAGCGGCTGCGGATGGTGGGCAGCAGGCGGCCGGGCGTGGCGCTGATCAGCATCAGCACGGCGCGGGCCGGTGGTTCTTCCAGCACTTTCAGCAGCGCGTTGGCGGACTGCGTATTCATGTCCTCCGCGCCGTCCACAATCACGGCGCGCCAGCCGCCTTCCGCGGGCGTCAGATGCAGGAAGCCGGGAATGGTACGCACCGAGTCGGCGGAGATGTTCTTCTTCATCCGCTT
>Ga0302314_10015007_pt1 | contig 13204 bp, 13 predicted proteins | sample III_Palsa_N2_3_FD_200533 | JGI IMG/M metagenome (GOLD analysis project Ga0302314, IMG submission 200533) | Peat permafrost microbial communities from Stordalen Mire near Abisko, Sweden - III_Palsa_N2_3 | ecosystem: Environmental > Terrestrial > Soil > Palsa > Peat permafrost | place: Sweden...
TTTCGCCGGCGTGCTGCTGCTGGGCCTCGGCTGCGAGGCGAACCAGATCGCCGGCATGGTGCAGTCGGGGGGCTTGAAGACCGGCGCGCTGCTGGAGACCATGACGATCCAGGAAAGCGGCGGCTCCGCCAAGACGATCGAGGGCGGATTGGCGCGCCTCAAAGCCATGCTGCCGGAGGCGGCCCGGGCGAAGCGCATGACCGTGCCGGCCAGCCATCTGACCTTGGCGCTGCAATGCGGCGGCTCCGATGGCTATTCGGGCATCACCGCCAACCCGGCGCTGGGCGCCGCGGTCGATCTGCTGGTCCGCCATCAACAAGGGCTCGATGGACAACAACCCGTCGCCCGGCAACAAGGCCGGCGGGCTCACCACCATCCTGGAAAAGTCGCTGGGGGCGGTCGCCAAGGGCGGCTCGACCAACTTGACCGACGTCTATCGCTATGCCGATCCGATCACGACCAAGGGCTTCGTATTCATGGACACGCCGGGCTATGACCCGGTGTCGGCGACGGGGCAGGTGGCGGGCGGCGCCAACATGATCTGCTTCACCACCGGCCGCGGCTCGGTGTTCGGCTGCAAGCCGACGCCCAGCCTGAAGCTCGCGACCAATTCCGCGCTTTATCGCCGCATGACCGACGATCTGGACATCAATTGCGGCCCGATCGCCGATGGCGAGGCCTCGGTCGCCGAGATGGGCCGGCAGATCTTCGACCATGTGTTGAAGGCCGCATCGGGCGAGCCGACCAAGAGCGAAGCGCTCGGTTTCGGTGATGACGAGTTTCAACCCTGGCAGTTGGGTGCCGTCATGTGATTTGATTACTCCGATCTCTAAACCAAAAAAAGAGACGGGGAGGAAGCATGGCTAGAAAATTCGGGCTTGCTACGGCATTCGCGGCAGCGTTGCTGGCGACGACGGCGATCGCGCAGGCGGCCGAGGGGCCGGTCAAGATCGGCGTCCTGACCGACATGTCCAGCCTCTATTCGGATTCCGGCGGCAAGGGCTCGGTCATCGCGGCCCAGATGGCGGTCGAGGATGTCGGCGGCTCGGTGCTGGGGCAGAAGATCGAGATCGTCGGCGCCGATCATCAGAACAAAGCCGACATCGGCGCCAATATCGCGCGCGACTGGTTCGACAATGGCGGCGTCGACGTCATTTCCGACGTGCCGAATTCGGCCGTGGCGCTGGCGGTGCAGCAGATCACCAAGGATAAGAACAAGGTCTTCCTGATCTCGGCCGGCGGCTCGTCCGACCTGACCGGCACAGCCTGCACCGCGAACAGCATCCAATGGACGTACGATACCTACGCGCTGGCCCACGGCACCGGCGGCGCCATGGTCAAGCAAGGCGGCGACAGCTGGTTCTTCATCACCGCCGACTATGCCTTCGGTCACGCGTTGGAGCGGGATACCAGTGCTGAGGTCACCCGCCAGGGCGGCAAGATCCTTGGCTCGATCAATGCGCCGCTCGGAACCGCCGATTTCTCCTCGTTCCTGCTGCAGGCCCAAGCATCGAAGGCCAAGGTCATCGGCCTCGCCAATGCCGGCGGCGACACCAAGACTTCGGTCAAGCAGGCTCATGAATTCGGCATTACCCAGGGCGGCCAGAAGCTGGCCGGCATGCTGGTCAATATCGACGACGTGCATGCGCTGGGCCTGGAGACGGCCCAGGGTCTGATCTTCACCGTGGGCTTCTATTGGGACTATAACGACGAGACCCGCGCCTTCGGCAAACGCTTCCTTGCCAAGGACGGGCTGATGCCGTCGAGCTATCAGGCTGGCGTCTATTCCTCGACCCTACATTATCTGAAGGCGGTCAAGGCGGTCGGATCCAAGGACCCGCAGAAGGTTCTGGCCTGGATGCGCGCCAACAAGGTCGATGATTTCTTCTCCCATGGCGGCTACATCCGCGAGGATGGTCGCATGGTCCATGAAATGTACCTGGTCCAGGCCAAGGCACCGGCCGAATCCAAGGCCGAATGGGATCTGTTCAAGATCCTGAAGGTCCTGCCGGGCGAAGAGGTCTACCGCCCGCTCAAGGAAGGCGGCTGCCCGCTCGTCAAGGGTTAGCCTCGGAACGTCGGCCGTCTGAGCGAAGGCTCAGGCGGCCGCGTCCGCTTCCGGCAATTCCTCGCCGTCGTCCTCGTTCGGCACATCCTCGTCGACCAGCACCGCCACGATCAGGTCGTAGCGCAGCGTGATCGTGCCCATGGCCCGGCTGCGCAGCACCAGCGTGCCACCGGGGGCCGCCAACAGTTCGAACGAGCCGATATCCCCCTCGTCCATGTCCAGGAGCGAGAAGGTCAGCCACAGCTGATCGGCCGGGTCGCGCAGCGCCTCGACGATTTCGGAAACGCCATAGACGGTGCCGTCCTGCACCTTCACGGCCGCGCGATTGTCGGCGAAAGCCCACAGATCCTGGAAAGGTTCGGCCATGCCGCGGACCAGCTCGGTCGTCCGCTCGAATTGCGCCTGCAGGCGGGCGCTGGTTTCGTCGTCGGTCGGATACATGAGTAGCCTCCGTAAGCCGTGACCAGATCGCAAGTGAGGCTATTATGGGCGCTTAGCGCCGGACAGGCCAGCGCCGGTGAGTTCAAGAAGGACGAGATGCCGCCACCGTTCCCCGTCATTCTGGCCGATTACGATCCCGGCTGGCCCCGCAGGGCGGCGCGCCACGCCGAACGGCTGCAGGCGCTGGGACCGATCCTGGTCGCCGTTCACCATATCGGCTCGACCTCGGTGCCAGGGCTGGCCGCCAAGCCGATCCTCGATCTGATGCCGCTGGTGACGGACCTTGGCGAACTCGACCACCGGCGCGCCGTGCTCGAAGGCCTGGGCTTCGACTGGCACGGCGAATACGGCATCGCGGGACGGCGCTATTGTACGCTCGACGATCGGGCGGGGGTGCGCGCCGTGCAGATGCATTGCTTTCAGGCGGCGTCACCGGAGGCTCGGCGCCATCTGGCCTTCCGGGATTATTTGCGCACCCATCCGGATGTGGCAGAGGCCTATGAACGGGAGAAGCGGCGCGCCCGGGCACTCCATCCCGATGATTCCCACGCCTATGGCGATGAGAAAGACGCTTGGATCCGGGTGACGGAGGCCGACGCCCTGGCTTGGTTCGACCGTCGATGACCAAGCCGCCCCGCAAAAAGCCCGCGAAGCAGCGTCCCGACTGGATGGGGCCGAAAACCCCCGCGCGGCCGGACCGGATCGATGTCGACGACACGCCGGCCAATGCCGTCTTCAAGCTGTGCCAGGGCGACGCTGCCGCGGCCGAGGCCTGTATCGCGCTGGTCAAGGTGGTCGCGACCGCCGATCCCCAGGCCGAGTTCGGACCGTTCACGCCATTGTTGATTCTGGAAGCGACCGGGCTCACCGGCCCCGCGATCGGCCATGTCTATCGCAAGGTCTGCGACAGCGATCCGGTCACCATGCTGGCGGTGTTGCATGCGGTCCGACTGAAGGTGATCGCCATGGACGCGGTCAAGCGCGCCGCCGTCAGCGGCACGCGCATCCGCGCCGATACGGTGATCGAGATCGTCCGGCAGAAAATCCCGAATTTCGCAAGGTAACCCCGAGTCGCCTTGACCTCTGTCTCCATCGTGATAGAACAAAGAGTGAACATATGTGATGGTGTGACGTGGCGACCCTGGTACAGCTCGGTGCGGGCAAGAAGGACGTGGCGCTGGCAGCGCTGCGGGCGACCCTGCGCCGGCTCGAAGGGCCGGGGCGGGCCGTCGCGGGCGTGGCGCCGACCGGGTTCGCGGCGATTGACCGGGTCCTGCCCGACGGGGGCCTGGCGCGCGGCGCGCTGCACGAGATTATGGGCGAGGGCGCCGACCGGGCGGCGGCAATCGGTTTCGTCATCCGGCTGCTGCTGGGCCTGGCGGCCCGGGGGCCGGTGCTGTGGTGCCTGGCCGATCCGGATCTCTACGGGCCCGGCCTCGCCCGCCTGGGGTTGGCGCCGGACCGGCTGATCCTGGCGCGGACGCGCAAGGATACGGATCTGCTGTGGGCGATGGAGGAGGGGCTGAAGACCCCCGGCCTCGCGGCCGTGCTGGGGGAGCCCTACAAGCTGGACCTGACCGCGAGCCGCCGGCTGCAGCTGGCGGCCGAGAGCGCCGGCGGCCTCGGCCTGGTACTGCGCCAGCCCGACGGCGGCAAGGCCACGGCCGCGGTTACGCGCTGGCGCGTTGCCTCGGCGCCCAGTGCCGCGCCGGTGCCGGGCGTCGAGACGCCGCGCGATTTCGGCCTGATGCGCGGGCGCTGGCGGGTCAGCCTGGAGCGTTGTCGCGGGGCGACGCCGACGGGCGACGGATATGGCTCTTGGTTGGTGGAGGAGCATGATGCGACGCGTGCTGTCGCTGTGGCTGCGGAACTGGGCGACCGATCGGGTGCATCGGCGCCAGCGATCCGGCAAGCCGGCTAGCGAGACCCTGCCGCTCGTCACCGTCGCCGACATTGCCGGCCGGCGGGTGCTGGCGGCGGTCGACCCGGCGGCGGCGTTGCTGGGCTTGGCGCCGGGCATGAGCCTGGCCGACGCGCGGGCGCGCCTGCCGGACCTTTGGCTGGTCGATGCCGATCCGGCCGGCGATGCCAAAGCTTTGGCCGCGTTCAGCGACTGGTGCGGCCGCTTCACGCCCTGGACCTCGGTCGATGGCGCGGACGGCGTCTGGCTCGACATCACCGGCTGCGTGCCGCTGGTCGAGAGCGAGGCGGCGCTGGCGCTGGATCTGGTCGCCCGCGCGGCGCAGCTGGGCTTCACCGCCCGTGCTGCCGTCGCCGATACGCCGGGTGCCGCCTGGGCGGTGGCGCGCTATGCCGAACTGCCGGCTACATCCGTTCGTATTCTGGGCGGCAGCGAGACCCGCATGGCCCTGGCGCCGCTGCCGGTCGCGGGCCTGCGGTTGCCGGCCGAGATCGTCCAGGACCTGAAGCGGCTCGGCCTGAAGCAGATCGGTGATCTCTACGGCATGGCGCGGGCGCCGCTCGCCCCCAGGTTCGGCGAGGCGGTCGCCCGCCGGCTCGACCAGGCGCTGGGGTTGCTGGAGGAGCCGATCTCGCCGCGCCAGCCGATCGTACCGCGGCTGGTGCGCCGCATCCTGGCCGAACCGATCTCGACACCGGAGGCGATCGAGATCGGGCTTGAGCAATTGATGGCACTGTTGTGCCGCCAACTGGAGGAAGAAGGGTTGGGCGCCCGCCAGCTGGAATTCGCTTGCTTCCGGGTCGATGGCCGGGTCGAGCGTATCGCCATCGGCACCAGCCGGCCCAGTCACGCGCCGGCGCATCTGGGCCGGCTGCTGGCCGAGAAGATCTGTCAGATCGCGCCCGGTTTCGGCATCGAGCTGCTGCAGCTGCGGGCGCTGGCGGTCGAGCCCCTGGCGGCCCAGCAATTGGGGCTCGATGCCAAGGAGACGGACGGCACGGTGGCGCCGCTGGTCGATCGGTTGGCCAACCGCCTGGGCGCCCGCAACGTGCTGCGCCTGGTGCCGGAGAACAGCCATCTGCCCGAACGGGCGGCGCGTGCGGTCTCGGTGCTCGACGGCCGTCACGATGCCAAGCGTCCGCAGGACTGGCCGGTGGCGCGGCCGCGGCCGATCCGGCTCTTGGCCTATCCCGACCCGATCGAGGTGATGGCGCCGGTGCCGGACGATCCGCCGCTGATGTTCCGCTGGCGCCGGGTGCCGCACCGCGTGCGCCGCGCCGAGGGGCCGGAGCGGATCGCGCTGGAATGGTGGCGCGAACCGGAGGCCGGCACCGACGGCATCCGCGACTATTACCGGGTCGAGGACGAGGCGGGCCGGCGCTTCTGGCTGTATCGCCGCGGGCTCTATCGGCCGGAAACCCCGCCCGCCTGGTTCCTGCACGGCTTCTTCGCATGATCGATTATGTCGAGCTGACCGTCACGTCGAACTTTACCTTCCTGGAGGGCGCCTCCCACCCGGGCGAGCTGGCGCGTCAGGCGGCGCGCCTTGGCCACAAGGCGGTCGCGATCACCGACCGCAACACCTTGGGCGGTGTGGTGCGCGCCTGGTCGGAAGCAAACGATGTGGCGGCGGAATTGAAGGCGGACGGCGAGGAGGACGGCTTTCGCAGCATCATCGGCTGCAGGCTCGATTTCCGCGACCGGCCGAGCCTTGTCTGCCTGCCGACCGACAAACAGGCGTATCACCGCTTGTCGCGGCTGCTGACCATCGGCAAGCGCCGGGCGCCCAAGGGCGAATGCTGGATCGATGCCGCCGATCTGCCAGACCACGCCGAAGGCCAGATCCTGATCCTGCTGCCGCCAGACGAGGCCGATCCGGACTTCGAACTTTGGGCGAGAAAAGACGGGCAAGCCTTTGCTGGATCGTGCTATCTGGCCGGCCAGCATCGCTATCGTGGCGATGATGCGCAGCGCCTTGCCTGGCTTGCCGCACTCGCCGACCGCGCCGGCTTGCCGCTGGTCGCGACCAACGACGTGCTCTATCACGCGCCGGAGCGGCGGGTGCTGCAGGACGTGCTGGCCTGCGTGCGCCTGAAATGCGCCATCGATCAGGCCGGGCGCCAGCTCGAGGCCCATGCCGAGCGGCATCTGAAGCCGGGCTCCGAGATGGCGCGGCTGTTCCACCACTATCCCGATGCGTTGGCGCGGACCATCGAGATCGCCAACCGCTGCCGGTTCGACATGGGCTCGCTCAAGTATGAATATCCGGACGAGGAAGGGCTCGACGGCCGGACGGTTGCACAGGAGCTGGTGCACCGGGTCGAGGACGGCATTCGCTTCCGCTATCCGGACGGTGTCCCAGACAATGTGCGCAAGCAGATCGACAAGGAAATCCTGCTCGTCGCCGAGCTCGGGTACGAGCCCTATTTCCTGACCGTGCATGACATCGTGCGCTATGCCCGCGGCCTGGAGAAACCGATCCTGTGCCAGGGCCGCGGCTCTGCCGCCAATTCGGCGATCTGCTATTGCCTCCGCATCACCGAGATCGACCCGGTCTCGGGCAATTGCCTGTTCGAGCGCTTCCTGTCGCAGGAGCGGCGGGAGCCGCCGGACATCGATGTCGATTTCGAGCATGAGCGGCGCGAGGAGGTGATCCAGCACATCTATGCCCATTACGGCCGCCATCGCGCCGGGCTTGCCGCCACCGTCATCTGCTACCGCATGCGGGCGGCGCTGCGCGACGTCGGCAAGGTCATGGGCCTGTCGTCCGACGCGGTCGCGGCGCTCAACGGTACGATCTGGGGCTGGAGCAACCAGGGTCTGCCGGAAAATCGTGTGCGCGAGCTGGGGCTCGACCCGAACGACCCGCGGCTCGCCATGACCCTGATGCTGGCGCAGGAGCTGACCGGCTTCCCCCGCCATCTGTCCCAGCATGTCGGCGGCTTCGTCATCACCAAGGGACCACTGGGCGACCTGGTGCCGATCTCGAACGCCGCCATGGTCGACCGCACGGTCGTCGAATGGGACAAGGACGACCTGGATGCGCTCCGGATCCTGAAGATCGACGTGCTGGCGCTCGGCATGCTGACCTGCCTGCGCAAGGGCTTCGACCTGATCCGCGAGCATTTCGGCGACGCCTGGACCATCGCGACCGTGCCGCAGGAGGTGCCTGGGGTTTACGAAATGATCCAACGGGCCGACACGATCGGCGTGTTCCAGATCGAAAGCCGGGCGCAGATGAGCATGCTGCCACGGCTCAAGCCCCAGAATTTCTACGATCTGGTGATCGAGGTCGCCATCGTCAGGCCCGGCCCGATCCAGGGCGACATGGTGCATCCCTATCTGCGCCGGCGCGACGGCAAGGAGCCGGAGCCCAAATATCCTTGCAACGAAGAACTGAAGCCGGTGCTGTCCAAGACCCTGGGCGTGCCGCTGTTTCAGGAGCAGGCGATGCGCATCGCCATGGTCGCGGGCGAGTTCACCGGCAGCGAGGCGGACAAGCTGCGCCGATCCATGGCGACCTTTCGCAAGAACGGCGATGTCGACAAGTTCAAGGACCGCCTGGTCGGCCGCATGATCGACCGCGGCTAGACCAGGATTTCGCCGAGCGCTGCTTCAAGCAGATCGAGGGCTTCGGTGACTACGGTTTTCCGGAAAGCCATTCGGCGAGCTTCGCCAAGCTCGCCTATGTCTCGTCCTGGCTGAAATGGCGCCATCCGGACGTGTTCGCCTGTGCGCTGTTGAACAGCCAGCCGATGGGCTTCTACGCCCCGGCCCAGATCGTGCGCGATGCGCGCGAGCATGGCGTCGCAGTACGGGAGATCGACGTCAATCACAGCGATTGGGATTGCACGCTCGAAGCTGGTGGCCAGTGCAAGCTGCTGCGCCTGGGCTTCCGGTTGATCAAGGGCATGGCCAAGGTCGAGGCCGAGACGCTGATGGCGGCCCGCGCGAACGGTCCCTATCGCACGCCGGAGGAACTGGTCCGACGCGCGCGGCTCAATGCGCGTTCGCTCGAATGTCTGGCCCGGGCCGATGCTTTCCGGTCCATGGGGCTCGACCGGCGTGCCGCCCTGTGGGCGATCAAGGGCATCGAGACCGATCGCCTGCCGTTGTTCGCGGCGCTCGACGGGCCGGTCACGGTCGAGGCGCCGGTGGCGCTGCCGGCGATGCGGCCGGGCGAGCATGTGGTGGCGGATTATGCGGCGATCAGCCTGTCGCTGAAGCGCCATCCCGTGGCATTTTTGCGTGATCGGCTGGCGGCGCGCGGCATCGTGCCGACCCAGGCACTGGCCCAGACCCGCGACGGCCGGCGCGTGACGGTCGCGGGCCTGGTGCTGGTGCGCCAGCGTCCGGGCACGGCCAAGGGCACGATCTTCCTGACCATCGAGGACGAGACTGGCGTCGCCAACATCATCGTCTGGCACGACCAGTTCGAGAAATACCGCCGCATCGTCATGGGCGGCTCGCTGGTCGCGATCCAGGGGCGGCTGCAACGCGAGGGCATCGTCATGCATGTGGTCGCCGAACATCTGAGCGACCTCAGCGCCGAGCTGAGCCAGCTCGACCAGGATCGTCGGCTCAACGTGCCCCACGCCCGCGCCGACGAGGTGCTGCGGCCGGGCGAGGATCAGCGCGAACTCAAGGTCCGCTCGCGGGATTTCCACTGAATGAGGCCGGAACCGAACTCCCGCCCACCTGTTTAAAAGGCAGGCATGGGCCACGGCCCAGTCTCGCAATTGGAGTTCAGTCCATGAACAAGCTGATGATGACCGCCGCTTCGGTGGCGCTGATGGCTTTTGCCAGCCCGGTTTTCGCCCAGTCGGCCAGCCCGGCCACGGCCGCGCCGGATACCAGCGCGCCCGCCGCCAGCCCCGGCGTGACGGCGCCGAACAATTCCTCGATCAACGCGCCCCAGGACACGGCCCCGATGTCGTCCAAGGACAGCACGTCGGCCGTCGCCCCCGCCGCAGGCTCGACACAATCGAGTGACAGCATGAGTGCCGGCGACAGCACCCAGAAGCCGACGAAGGCCTCGCACAAGACGCACCACGCCAAGACCATGGATACGACCAAGGCGTCGGGCAGCAAGAGCACGGACCACGACGCCGAGCAGCTCAATCGACAAGAGCTGGGCAAGCTTCAGCAGCCGAACTGACCTGACTGAAGCCCTTCATGGAACGGAGCGGGTTCGAGAGCCCGCTCCGTTTTTTTGTGCGCCGCTTTTGACGCGTCCACCGGAGCATGACACCCTGCCCATCCTTTTTGGCTTGAGGGATGGGAATGATGGCGACACGGGCAGAGGCGATCGAACAGGCGGCCGGACAATTCGATGATGGTTCGTTTCTGGCTTCCCTGGCGCGGCGCGTGGCGATCCCGACCGAAAGCCAGGAGGCGCGCGGCGCCCCGCATCTGGCCGATTACCTGACCCGCGAGATGCAGCCGACCTTCGAGGCGCTGGGCGGAAAATTCCATATCTTCGACAATCCCAAGCCCGGCGGCCCGCCGATCGGCGTCGGCGTGATCGACGAGGATCCGTCGCTGCCGACCGTGCTGGTCTATGGCCATGGCGACACCGTGCGCGGCATGGACGGCGCCTGGGCCGAGGGCCGCGATCCCTGGAAGCTCGACCGGGTCGGCGACCGGGTCTACGGCCGGGGCGTCGCCGACAACAAGGGCCAGCATTCGGTCAATCTGGCGGCGTTGCAGACCGTGCGCGCGGCGCGCGGGCATCTGGGCTTCAACCTGCGCTTCCTGCTGGAGATGGCGGAGGAGGTGGGCTCGACGGGGTTGCGCGAATTCTGCGAGAGCCACCGCGACCTGCTCAAGGCCGACCTGCTGATCGCGTCCGACGGGCCGCGGCTCGAAGCGCACCGGCCGACCGTGTTCATGGGCGCGCGCGGCGCGCTCAATTTCGACCTGTCGGTCGATCTCCGCGCCGGCGGCCATCATTCCGGCAATTGGGGCGGGCTGCTGGCCAACCCGGCGATCATCCTGATGCATGCGATCGCGACCCTGGTCGGGCCGACCGGCGCGATCCAGGTACCGGCATTGAAGCCCGCGCATATTCCAAACTCGGTGCGGGCCTGCCTCGGTGGCCTGTCGGTCGATGGCGGCCCGACCGCGCCCGCGATCGATCCCGGCTGGGGCGAGCCGAACCTGACGCCGGCCGAAAAAGTGTTCGCCTGGAACACGTTCGAGGTGCTGGCGCTGAAGGCCGGCAATCCCGACGCGCCGGTCAACGCCATCCCGCCCAGCGCGAAGGCCCATTGCCAGATGCGCTTCACCGTCGACCGCGATCCGGAGACGTTCCTGCCGGCGATCCGCAAGCATCTGATCGCGGCGGGCTTCCCCCAGGTCGTGGTGACGCCGGCGGACAAGGGCTATTTCAACGCAACCCGCCTCGACCCGGACCATCCGGCGGCGCAATGGGCCGTGGCCTCGGTCGCGCGCACGGCGGGCCGGGCGCCGGCGGTGCTGCCCAACCTGGGCGGCTCGCTGCCGAACGATCTGTTCGCGCAGCTCCTGGGCATGCCGACGATCTGGGTCCCGCATTCCTACGCCGGCTGCAGCCAGCATGCGCCGGACGAGCACGGCTTGGCGCCGATCCTGCGCGAGGGGCTGCAGGTCATGACCGGCCTGTTCTGGGACCTGGGCGAGACGCCGCCCAAACTATGATCCAGATCACCCGCAGCATCTTTCTGGACGAGCGCGAGCTGGAGGAAAGCTTCGTGCGCGCGTCCGGCCCCGGCGGTCAGAACGTCAACAAGGTCTCGACCGCCGTGGAGCTGCGCTGGAACGTTGCGGAGTCGCCGGCGCTGCCGGAGCCGGTGCGGACCCGGCTGATGAAGCTCGCCGGCCGGCGCCTGACCTTGGAGGGCGTGCTGATCATCCAGGCCGATCAGTTCCGCTCCCAGGACCGCAACCGCGCCGATGCACTGGATCGCCTGATCCAGCTGGTGCGCGAGGCCGCCATCGCCCCGATCCCGCGCCGCCCGACCCGGCCGACGCTCGGCAGCAAGAAACGCCGGCTCGAATCCAAGGGCAAGCGCGGCGATCTGAAGAAGCTGCGGTCGAGCAAGAGCGACGACTAGGCGCGCACCTTATACTCGACCTCGATGAAGCTCATCGGCGCCGCGCCGCCGTTGATGACGTTATGGGTGACGCCCGCATCGCGGCGATAGGCGGCGCCGGCTGCCGTCAGGACGCGCCGCTCGCCGGTCGGTTCCTCCAGCAGGAACTCGCATGGCGTCATCGGCACGACGACATAGCCCATGCCATGGACATGATGGCCGGTCTCGGCGCCGGGCGCGAAATCCCAGCGGGTGATGCGCACGACATCGTCGTCGAGCAGCAGGGTCGGGACGGCCGGCGGCCGAGCAGCACTGGTGGTCATCGGGAATAGCTCCTCAAGCGGGCGGAAGCCCTTGGATCAGGTCGAGCATCGGCTGCTGGCTGACCGTGACCAGGCCGCGATAGGGGCGGTCCAGGTCGATGACCAGGATCAGCACGGTCGCGATCAGCACGGCCATCAGCAGCTTGGAGCCGCGCTCGCGGTCGCCGGCGAGACCGGCGCCATAGCCGGTGAAGCCGGTCGCGACCAGCGCGATCAGATAGAGCAGCAGCACGGCGGTCTCCGGCACATGATTGCCGAGTGCCGTCAGCCGCTTCTCGTGCATGTCGATCATATCGTTCAGCGCCTGGATATAGAGACCGATCGGCGTCGAACGGGCGTCGGTGGCGGCCGCCGCGACGGCCTGGCGCCAGAGTTCGTTCTGCAGGGCCAGCGATTGCTTGATCGCGTCGGCGCGGGCCGCCCGGTCGGCGCCGGACGTGCCGAGTGTCAATCGGATGCGGGCGTAGCGGGCGAGCAGGCCGGCCGAGCTTTGCGCCTCGGCCGGCGGCAGCAGTTGCGTGCGCAGCAGCGCCGTGCCGATCGCGTTGCTCTCGTCCAGCACGGCGGCCTTACGGCTGTCGTAGCGGCTGAGCGCCATGGCAAAGGTGAAGCCGATCATGAGCGCCAGCAGGCCCAGGCTAGCGCTCTCGATCGTACCCAGCGCGGGATGCGCGCCCGGGCCGCGAGCCCGCACGCGGGCACCGATCCGCCGCCCAAGCTCGCCCGTCCCGATCAGCAGGATCAGGCTCGCCGCATAGATCCAGCCTTGGCCGATGTCGTAGAGAAACTCGATTTCCAAGGCGGACCCCGCGTCGGCATTTCCCCATCCTGTTCGAAAGATTGGAATTTCCGCAAGGGTGTCCCGTCAGGCCTTCAAGGCCGCGGCGATGGTCGCGGCAAACGGTGTCGTCGCACGGCCGATCATCCGGCTGAGCTGGCGACCCTCGTCGAACAGGGCGTCACCGGCGGCATGGGCGTCGGAATCGGCGAGCAGGGCGGCGAGCGGCTCCGGCAGACCGGCACCCAGCAGCGCCGCCTTATAGTCGGCTTCGGACAGGTCGCGATAGGTGACCGGCTGGCCCGACTGGCGCGCGATCTCGGCCGCGAACTGGGCGAGGCTGTAGCTGGTGTCGCCGGCCAGCTCGTAGATCCGGCCGCTCTGGTCGGTATCGGACGTCAGCACGGTTGCCGCGGCCGCGGCATAGTCGGCGCGGGCGGCCGAGCTGATGCGGCCGGCGCCGGCGCTGCCGAGCACGGCGCCGTGGGCGAGGGCGGCCGGAATGGCGGCGGTATAGTTCTCCGTGTACCACCCGTTGCGCAGCACGGCGAAGGGCACGCCGGCGGCGACGAGCAATGCCTCGGTCTGGCGATGTTCCTC
>Ga0302314_10015008_pt1 | contig 13202 bp, 11 predicted proteins | sample III_Palsa_N2_3_FD_200533 | JGI IMG/M metagenome (GOLD analysis project Ga0302314, IMG submission 200533) | Peat permafrost microbial communities from Stordalen Mire near Abisko, Sweden - III_Palsa_N2_3 | ecosystem: Environmental > Terrestrial > Soil > Palsa > Peat permafrost | place: Sweden...
TCGGCCGAAGTTGAGGTCTATTCGGGTGCTCAGCACGGCTGGTGCCCCCCGGATTCCGCTGTGTACAACCACGACCAAGCGGAAAAGGCGTGGAGCCGTCAGCTTGCGTTGTTCTCGAAGGCTTTAGCGTAAGGGTTAATTTAGCATAAGGCCAAAGGAGCGCGCGTAGCGCTCCTTTGGCACAACGCGAAAAGGCTCCGTTCATGCCATCGTCCGGCCGCGATTCCTGGAAGACTCGCTTTCGATCCTTCTACTATGAGCGTGCGCCCGAACCGGCCGACCCGAAGCTGGAGCGGGGCAAGTTGGCGCTGTTGGTCATCGACGTTCAGAACGTCTACTTGAAACGTCCCGACCCGGCTCATCTGGATGAAGCCGGGCGCGCCGAGTACGACGCGTGGACGCCGTTTCACGACCGCATGCATCACACGGTGATTCCCAACATCCAAGAACTGCTGCATCGATTCCGGCGCGACCGACACGAGGTGCTGTTTGCCCGCATCGCTTGCCAGACAGACGATGGACGCGATCGATCGCTCAGCCAAAAGCTGCCCGGCTGGAATAATCTGCTGCTGCCCAAGGATCAATGGGAGTCGCAGATCGTTGCCGAGATTGCCCCGCAATCGGATGAAATCGTGGTCACCAAGACGACCGACAGCGCGCTCACCGGTACCAATCTGCGGCTCATCCTCAATAATTTGGGCGTGTCACAAGTCGTCTGTTGCGGCATCTTCACCGATCAGTGCGTTTCCTCCACCGTGCGCACGCTGGCCGATGAAAGCTATTCCGTCATCGTGGTGGAGGACGCTTGTGCTGCCGGTTCGGATGCTTTGCACCGCCAGGAACTGGAGATCATCAACATGATTTACTGCCAGGTGATGAGCGGGAAGGAATTGTCAGGCTTTCTGCCGTGAGGGCTTGCGCCCTACCCTATATGGCCAGCTCCGCCCGCCGGCGGCTCGTCAAGATGGCGCCATACACGATACCGGCGATGAGCCAGACGACTCCGAGTATCTTGGCGAGCTGGCTCATTCCGGACAAGACAGCCAGTACGACGAGGATCCCGGCCACCGGCACTGCCAGATGAATGATCCACCGTCCGGAGCGTCCTTTGACCCAAAACAGTGCGATTACCGACACGTGCAGAAGCAGGAATCCGCAGAGCGCCCCGAAATTGACGATCGACACGAGCTCGTCCATTTGGTATCGCATCAGCAGCGCGACCGTGATTGAGATGGCGGTGGTCGCGACCATGCCGACATAGGGCGTCCCGTGCTTGGGATGAATCTTCGCGAGCACGGCCGGCAATTGGCGGTCGCGTCCCATGGCGTACATGACGCGCGCGACCCCGATCTGCATCGGCAGCGCATTGGTGACCCCGACCACGGTGGCCATGACCCACGCCGTCAGCACGGCGGCCCAGGGTCCCATTGCCCAGGCGACGACCTCGTAGGTCGCAGCCGCCGGATCCTTGATCGTAAAGGTGCTCATGAGATCGCCGAAAACCCACGCTATCACCGTCACTATGGCCGCTGCGACGAACAGCACGCTCAAGATCGCGCGGCCCACCATCCGCCTGTCGTTGCTCGTCACCTCTTCCGAGAGCGTGGAGATCGCGTCGAATCCGAGATAGGACATCACGCAAATCGAAGTCGCCGTGAAAATGCTCTTCATATGATAGAGGTCCGGCGCGTAGAGCGGCCGCAGCGTGAGTGCCCCGTTGCCCTTGCCGTGATGAAGGGCTGCGAGCCCGAGAGTCAATAGCACAGCGATCACCGCGAGCTGCACCGCGACCGAGAACAGATTGACTCTGGAAGTCACTTTCACGCCGAACCAATTGATGCCGAGCGTCGCCACGCCCAGTAGCACGATCCAAATTGCCCGATCCACCTGCGGTACCAGGGTGCCCAAGGCCACTGCCATGAAGACATATACGTAGGCCGGTATGAGCAAGTAATCGAGCAGGATCATCCAGCCGCCCATGAATCCGGCGAAGGGACCGAGAGCGTGGCGCGCATAGCCGTAGATCGATCCGGCGCTTTGCACGGTCTCGGTCATCAGCGCATAGCTCTTCGCCGTGAAGTACATGCATATCGTGGCGAGAACGTAGGCAAGCACGATGAGGCCGTCGGATGCCTGCCAGACGAATCCGAGCGATTGAAATATACCGAAAGGGCAGACGTAGGCGACCCCATAAATGACCAGGTCGTAGTAGGACAGCGTTCGGCGTAGGGATTGCACCGCAGGGCGGCCCTGGGTCGGCGGTGGTGCGTCAGCGGACTTCAGAGGTAGCCACGGGTTCGGCGCGGTCGCCGAGGTGATGTTCGGTGGTGCAGTTCATTGTTGTATCCCTGCTTTAGTATCACACAACTAACGCAAGGCGCGCAGCATCCGTGGTGTCGCGAGCCATTTCAGTGCGGCATGTCCGGCTCGGGGCAAGCCGTTGAACGATACGCATGCGACCGCGTTTTTTTTCATTTCGATGGGTAGTGAACCACCGCCGCCGAGCAAGCAGGCTGCGAGCAGATGCCCCAGGCCCGGTTGATGGCCGACTACTGCTGTCAGCTTGCTGCGGTCCTTCGCCAGTAGCTCCAACACCGCCAATGCGGGCTCCTCCGGTGACAGCTCGGGCACCTCCTCTGCCGCCGGCCAACCTGCGAGGTCGGTCAGAATCTGTGCAGTTTGCTTGGCGCGCAACAGCGGACTGGTCAACACACGCTGAGGCCGCGCCGTGAGTTTCTTGAGTCCGGCTGCTGCTTTGCGGGCTCGGCGAACGCCGGCTGGGGAGAGCGGGCGGGCGGAGTCTTCGCGCCATCGGTGATGGTCACGGTCAAAGGCGATGGCGTGCCGAAGTATCAGTAGGTCCATCGAGTCACGGCCCGGAGCTGGGCAAGGCCATCACGCGTGGTGCGATTTCCGCTAGCTTCGATTTTAGCGTCTTCCATCGTCCCCGGACCTTACGATATGCGCGCGGATGCCGCTTCCGCGCCTTCGCAGCGCGGTCAGCGTAGTGCGACGCGAGCCGGCCCATCAAGAATAATGTCTCGGGCGGCAGCCCTTTCGGCGGCGCCGCAGCGAGGGCTTGAAGGCGCCGGCTGGCTACATGGGCGTCCTGCTGCATTCCGAGCTTTTCCTGCCATCGGCGCAGCGAACGTACCATGCCATTCGCAGGTTTCCCTAAGATGACAGCGACCGATTCGAGTACGTAGCGCAGTTTCTTCACATTCCCGCGGACCGCGTGATACGACTCCGTCGGGGATTCCGCAGAGAGGTCGTCTGCGCCCTTACGCACCTTCTTGTAACGCGCGCGGATCAATTCGGGAATCACGTCGAGTACGAATGCCCCTGCGCTTACAGCCGGGTCCGAGGGCTGAACCAGTCCGCGCCTCAACTCATCGAGATCCTTCTGCACCGTATTTGAGTCGAGGAGGCTCAACATCTTAGTGCGCGCCCGCGTGCGTTGGGAGCGCAAGTGCTGCTTCAACGGCTCCACGCTCGCCTGGTCCGCCTCGGACAGCTCGCAGTTGAACGCGTCCAGCTCCAGCAGGGCAACGTCCAAGTCGCGTGCCTCGCCCAGGGCGCTCAGTACCTTTTTGAGGGTTGGCCGGATTCGTACCAGCGATGCAGGAAGGTAGGCGCCGAACTGGCGCAGGACGGCGTCCAGGCGGCGTCCCGCCACACGCAAGTCGTGAAGCTCCTCGGGATCGTCTCCCAGCCGCGCGCCCGGCTCGTGAAGATCCCACACCGATAAATAGCGGCGGAGATTTGCGAGAGCCACCTCATCGATGCGCATCGACGCATCTACCGCGGTTGGTTCGAGACCCGGAGGAGGCGCCGGCGCGAGGCCAACGGATTTCAAGCCCTGTGAAAACTTGCTATCGGCTGCCGATTCGAGTGCGCAACCGCTTTGCAGCGTCTTTACCAAGGATTGCAGGGGCTCGTGAGCGTCTGTGAGAGCTTCCACTTCGACGCGTTGCATACTGGTTTGCGGTTGCCCATGCGGACGAGAGATCACGGTCTCGTCAAGAGCGATTTCCCCTAGCGGCTTTTCATCGTTTGCCGCATGCACCGCATATCGCTGTCTGGAAGTATGCACCTCGAATAACGGTTGCAGTACATGGGCTCCGCTCACGGCATGGACACGCGTTCCAACCGGTCCCGTCGAGCGTGCGATCGATTCGCTCTCGGAGTTCGCAAGCATTTCGCTCAACTCACGGCGGTCAGCCATCTCGGCACTGTTGGATCGAAGTGACTTGAGAGTCGCTTCCGACTTTCCATCTTCCGACCGTATGCGCAATGCAAAGCCCGCGCGGTGAATGCGCCAGTCGTCGGTATCGTAGTACGTGTCGAATATCTTCAGCGTCGAGCGCGGTTCGAGTACGAGCCCATCAACGGTGCCGTGATCGTCCAGCCACCGCCGCACCGAGGCCAAGTCCGTGGAAGCAAGCTGCCACTCCACTTCACGCCCATCTTTGTGACTCTGATCCCCTACCGGGGCGGCATGAAGGTTAGATGACATATGTGTGACAGTCTAAGGCACTGCGGCGCCCTGGGACAGTGATGTGTCGGGGATCGATCGAACTCGTCAAAATGCCGTAAGGGTTTGATTTTTCTGGTGATACGACAAATCGCGCGCAAATTCGTGAAGGCTGCGGTGCAATACCGGCGGACTGGGTCGGAGAGGCTTAGGGTCCGCTCCGAGTCCCCGCCCCTCGTGCGGAGTCCCGCTTGGGCCGTCGGACAGCCCTCACCTTCCCGCTCCTGCCTCCGCCACAAAAGAACTGGTCGCCGCCATCGGACTCGAGTCCCGAAATACCCGCCCCGGGCGGCATCTCGAGACTCTCCAGGACCTCCCCCGTTCGGGGATCGATTCGCCGCAAATCGCTCTCATCACCCTCCCAGGTGCCGTGCCAGAGATCTCCATCGATCCACGTAACCCCGGTGACGAAGCGATTCGACTCGATGGTGCGGAGAATCGCCCCGGTTTGGGGATCGATTTGGTGGATCTTCCGGTCCCGGTACTGTCCCACCCAGAGTGTCCCTTCGGCCCAGGTGAGCCCCGAGTCACTGCCGCTACCCGGCGCCGGGATCGTGGCGAGCACACTGCCGCTCTGCGGATCGATCTTCTGGATGCGATTCTCGGCGAGCTGAAACAGATATTGGCCGTCGAAGGCCGTGCCAGCGTCAGCGGCGACGTCGATCGAGCGCAGCATCTTGCCGCTCGCAGGATCGAAGGCGTTCAGCTTGTCTCCTGAGGCAAACCAAACCTTCTGACCGTCATACGTGACTCCATGCACGCTACCGGCATCTGAAAAGGGACCATATTCACGAACAATTTCGGCGGTTGATCGATTCATGGCTCGATCTTAGTCAATCGGCAGAGGAGGGGGGAGTAACAAAGTCGTCGCGAATCCGGGCACGGGTGGGATCGTCCAGCGTCGAGTTCGGCCGCGCCCGAATGACTGCACCTTGCCTGCAGCGGCCAGCGAGTCGAGCGTTCGTTGGACGGTCCGCTGGCTGGCCCCCAATGCAAGCGCCAGGGCCGAACTCGACCACGATTCACCGTCGGCGAGGAAGGCGAGCACCCCCGCATGTTTCTCGTCGACGGGTGGCGCCAGCACGACGACCTCGCGCGCGCTGCGCGGCGCCAGCGCAAAACCCCGCTGCGTCGCGTTTATATCGGCCAGCGTCCGAAGTACCGCGCGAAGCCGCGCCACTTCGACTCGCAACCGTACACGATGCGATTCATCGGCGAGTTTCAAACGGAATGCGCGCGCGATGAGCGTGTCCCTCGGCACGTCTCCCGGCCACGCTTCCCCCAGCGCGCGTACGAGCGCGAACAACACCGGACGCTTTGCGAGCGAGACGAGCTTGCATTCCTGACGCACGACATGGCGGCAGGCGTCCACGATGAACGCCTCCGACGCCAGCAGTGCTTCGACCTCCTCGAGCAAGAGGAGCCGCTCCCCGCCATTCGCGATCAGGCGCGCCATGGGCGTGTTCAGTGACCGGGATGCGCTGTCGACCTCCGCCGTCAGTGCGGGGATGGTTGCATGGCGCGCGGCGCTCTCGGCCCGGACGAGCGCAGCCCGTGCCGCCTTCGCCCGGAGGCGGCGCATCGCGATCCCCGCGAGCATCAGCTCGTGGACGGTTCTCGACGCGGGCGGGTATTGCTCGGGGTCGAGCTCGGCGAGCCTGCGTTCGGCTTCATCGAGGCGTCCGATCAGAAGAAGGCGCCGGACTTCGAGATATCGTGCATGCGCAGCATTCACTCGGTCGCCGTGCGCTTCAAGCGTCGCTCGCGCTGCATCGAGCGCCTTCGCGGCCCAGCCCAGGTCGCGTGAGACGAGCGCAATCTCGGCCTCGGCGACCACGCACCTCGCGCGGGCCACCGCTTCTTTAGGACCGAAGGAGCGTGTTGCACTTCGCAGGAGCGCCTTCGCTCGTACGAGATCGCCGAGCTGGGCCATTGCGATGCCTCGAAGCGCGAGAGCCGGTGCGTCGTCGCGCAGGGCGATGCGCTTCAATGCGCCGAGGGGGTCACCCCCCGCGAGCGCGCGTGCTGCGGCCGTGATCAGTGAGTCCATCGCAATCCCGTCACACTTGTAACTCCCCCCTTTCGATGCCCGGCGCTATAACTATCTCACGATCAACGAACAAAGCGGGGTTGCAATGATCATCAACACACCACCGGTCGTGTCGCCGCAGGAATGGGAGGCCGCGCGCGAGCGGCTGCTCGTGAAGGAGAAAGCCATGACCCGCGCCCGTGACGCGCTGGCCTCCGAGCGTCGGCGGATGCCGTGGTTGGCCGTCGATAGGAAGTACGACTTCGATGGGCCTGAAGGCAAAGTGAGCTTGCTCGACTTGTTCGGCGGCCGCCGTCAGCTGATTGTCTACCGGGCCTTCTTCGAGCACGGCGTGCACGGCTGGCCGGACCATGCCTGCATTGGCTGTTCGCTAGGGGCCGACCAGGTCGCCCACCTCGCCCATCTGAACGCGCGTGAGACGACCCTCGTGTATGCCTCGCGTGCGCCGCAGGCCGACATCGCGCGCCTGAAGGCGCGGATGGGCTGGGAAATCCCCTGGTACACCATCATCGACAGCTTCGACGCCGACTTCGGGGTGGGCGAATGGCACGGCCACAACGCGTTCATCCGCGATGGCGAACGCGTGTTCCGCACCTACTTTATCAATGGCCGCGGCGACGAGGCCATGGGCACCACCTGGAGCTACCTCGACATGACGGCGCTCGGGCGTCAGGAGGCGTGGGAGGACTCGCCTAAGGGCTACCCCCAGAGCCGCCCGTACAAGTGGTGGAACTGGCACGAGAGCTATGTCCCTGACACCGCCCCCGATCCGAAGTGGATGGAGGTGTCGGACGCCGGAGAGGCCGCCTTTCGCAAGCGCGACGGTTAGTGCAGTGACGCACGTGCCACAGACCGCACGAGGCAGGGTCTCCGAACGAGCGTTCCAGCAAGCCTTTTTCGGCATCTCGATACTGCTTTTTGCCGCGAGCACGGCGGCGACGATCGCCTGGGGCGCGTCCATGTCGGTGATGGGCGAGATGCCGATGCCCGGGGGCTGGACGATGTCGATGGCGTGGATGCGGATGCCCGGACAAACTTGGCCCGGCGCCGCGGCGTCATTCCTCGGCATGTGGATCGTGATGATGGTGGCAATGATGCTGCCCACCTTGGTGCCAATGCTGTGGCGCTACGGCCAGGCCGTCGGCGGGACAGGCGAGGCGCGCCTGGGCCGGCTGACCGCGCTGGTGGGCGTGGGGTATTTCTTGGTGTGGGCGGCGCTCGGAATGGCCGCCTTTCCGCTGGGCGCGGTGTTGGCCGCGGTCGAGATGCAGTTACCCGTGCTGGCGCGTGCCGTTCCAATCGCGGTTGGTGTGGTCGTCGTGATCGCCGGCGCGCTCCAGTTCACCGCGTGGAAAGCACATCACCTTGCCTGCTGCCGGGAGACACCGGGGCACGGTCGTGCGTTGCGGGCGGATGCCGCCACGGCCTGGCGATACGGCGTGCGGCTCGGTCTTCACTGCAGCTACTGCTGTGCGGGCTTGACGGCGATGCTCCTCGTCATCGGCGTCATGGATCTGCGCGCAATGATTGTCGTGACGGCAGCGAATACCGTCGAACGTCTCGCACCGTCGGCTGAGCGTACCGCGCGAGCCCTCGGAGCCGTGGCCGTCGGGGCAGGCTTGTTCCTGATCGTGCGGGCAGCCGGACCCGGATGACGCATCGGGATGAAGCGATTTCGTATCTCGCGCGGCTCTGAAAGGTAATTCCTACAGAGTTGCTCGGCGACAGCGGATGGCGGGACCCGCACCGTGCGAGTAAAACAACGCACCATGCACATTCGATTCACCGCGGCGATGGCATTGATTTTGATGGTCGGCTGCAACAGTCACGGTAACGGTGGCAGCGGCGGCAGCCCTTCCAACGCCACACCGCAGCGGGGAGCGCTGCTGCAGTCCCCGCCCGTACAAGTGGCTTCTTTCGGCACCGCCGATTTGCTGACCATGCTGGGCGGTAGCGCGACGGGCCAGCTCTTGCTCCAATTCTCGTACACCCCGACGTGTTCCATCACTGTATATCACCTCGAATACTACACCGTCGATCCGGCCGGCAATGTGACGCCGGCGTCGGGTGCGTTGATGGTGCCGAGCGGCGCCTCATCCTGCGAAGGCGGCCGCCCGATTGTCGTGTACGCGCACGGCACGAACACGGATCGAAACTACGACATCGCCGACTTGAATGCGAGCGATAACGATGAGGGCCTGCTGCTCGCGGCGATGTTCGCCGCTCAGGGCTACATCGTGGTGGCCCCCAACTACGTCGGTTACGATACCTCGACGCTGACATATCATCCGTACCTCGATGCGGATCAGCAATCGAAGGACATGATCGATGCGCTGACGGCGGCGCGTAGTGCGCTGCCCACGTCGGCCGTCCCCGGCACGACGGACGGTGGTAAATTGTTCATTACCGGCTATTCGCAGGGCGGCTATGTCGCGATGGCGACGCATCGCGCGATGCAGGGCGCCGGCATGGTGGTCACGGCGGCGGCGCCTTTGTCCGGACCCTACGCATTGTCGGCATTTGCGGATGCCATCTTCGAGGGCGAGGTCGACATGGATGCGCCGACCAACTTCACGCTGCTGTCGACGAGCTATCAGCATGCATACGGCAATCTTTACACGAGCGCTTCCGACGTGTTCGCGGCGCCGTATTCCGCCGACATCACCAACCTGCTGCCGAGCACGACGCCGCTGAGCCAGCTCGAGACCGCCGGCGACATTCCGGCGAACGCTGTTTTTAGCAGCGTGCCGCCCGCCGCCAGCGACGCGGCGATTACGCCGGCGACCACGCCGGCTAATTTGGCATCCGTGTTCGCGGCGGGGTTCGGCACGCAATTCCTGATATTGAACAGTTACCGGCTCAGTTATCTGCAGGATGCAGCGCAGAACCCCGACGGCGGCTTTCCCACCGTCACGGACGGACTGCCGCCCGCAAATCCCACGAATACCTTGCGGGTGGATCTGAAAACCAATGACCTGCGCACCTGGGCGCCGACTGCTCCCACTTTGCTGTGCGCCGGCAGTTCCGATCCCGTCGTGTTCTATATGAACACTCAGTTGATTCAAGGCTACTTTGCATCGGCTGCACCCGCCGCGCCGGTCACTTTGCTCGACATCGATTCTCCCGCCACCAACAACGATCCGTACGCGACCTTGAAAGCCGACTTCGTGATTGCCAAGGACGCAGTTGCCGCCTCTGCAGTGGCAGGCGGCGCTACCGACGGCGGGGCGAGCGCGGTGCTGAACGATTACCACACCACTCTGGTGCCGCCGTTCTGCTTGAGCGCGGCCAAATCGTTCTTTGATTCACATTAGTCCCTCGGCGCTATCGCTGCATTGCTCAATCTGATCTTTTCCTATTCAATGAAACGGCAATGCTGAATTTTGCCGCCAACCTTTCGATGATGTTCAACGAATGCCCCTTTTTAGAGCGCTTCGAGGCTGCGGCAGACGCCGGCTTTCGAGCGGTCGAGTATCTGTTCCCCTACGACCATCCTCGCGGGGTAATTGCCCAACGTCTCAAAGAAAACAATCTGACGCAGGCTCTCTTCAATCTGCCGCCGGGCGACTGGTCTGCGGGGGACCGAGGGCTCGCCGCAATCTCGGAGCGGAAAGACGAATTCCGCGCTTCGGTGGCGACCGCGCTGGACTATGCTGAGGCAATCGGAGTCAAGCGTCTGCACGTCATGGCGGGCATCGCGCGGCCGCAGGACATCGTCGCCATGGCTACCTACCGTGACAGCGTAGCGTTTGCGGCGGATGCGGCGGCGGTGCACGGCATCGATCTGCTGATCGAGCCGATCAACGGACGCGACATGCCCGGGTACTTCCTGAACGATTTCGGTGCGGCGGTTCGGCTGATAGAAGAGCTGAAGCGCTCGAATCTCAAGCTGCAGTTCGACATTTATCACCGCCAGATCATGCACGGGGACGTACTCAAGTCGCTCGCATCCCTCATGCCGATCATCGGCCATGTGCAGATTGCCTCAGTACCATTTCGCAACGAACCCAATACCGGTGAATTGAACGATGACCGTATATTGGCGGAACTGGACCGCTTGGGTTACCAAGGTTTCGTGGGCTGCGAATATCGCCCGGCCGGCGACACCCGCATGGGGCTGTCGTGGATTCAGCGTTGGCGAGATCCCCATGGGAACGGCCGCCAGCCACCCAGCCCATGAATCCCGGGTGAACGTTACCGACTGCGTAAGGCAGCACGTACTTTTGTAATCGATCATATCGTCCGCCAGGCGGTGGCTCTGCGCGTATCCGCGATCCTGTCAAATTTTCGCAACAAAAGCCATGGACGATGCCGGCGACGTTTTATCAATCATTGGAAGGACACAAATGCCCAAAGTAGACCGCCGTACAATTCTTCGAGGCCTCGGTGCCGCAGCGCTCAGCGGCGCGCTTCCGGATTCCATCCGTCGCGCCCTGGCCATCGAGCCGAAGATCGAGACGGGTACGATCAAGGACGTGAAACATATCGTCGTCCTGATGCAGGAGAATCGGTCTTTCGACCATTACCTGGGTTCGCTGCGCGGCGTGCGCGGCTTCGACGATCCGCGCGCGGTCACTCTGCCGTCGGGCAATTCGGTGTTCGAGCAGCCGCACGGCACGAGCACGTTGCTGCCGTTCCGGCCGTCGCAGCCGTTCCTGGGATCTCAGTTCGTCGGCGACCTGGCGCACAACTGGTCGGACCAGCATAATGCCTGGGACAACGGTAATAATGACGGGTGGGTAGCGGCCAAGGGCATCGAGACGATGACCTACCTGAACCGCGGCGACATCCCGTTCCAGTACGCGCTGGCCGACGCCTTCACGGTCTGCGACAACTACCATTGCTCGATCATGGGACCGACCGATCCGAACCGCTACTATATGTGGACGGGTTGGGCCGGGCAGAATGGCACCCAGACCGACACGCTCGCGCAGCCCTTCTCCGGTGCCACACCGGGCACCTTCGACCTGGTGGTCGGTCCCAGCACCGGCAGCGGTGTGCTACCGGGCGGCCCAGTGGTCACCGATGCCGAGCAGGGCTACGACTGGTTGACCTATCCGGAACGGCTTGAAGCCGCGGGCGTCTCTTGGAAGGTCTATCAGGACATCGGTCTCGGTCTGACGCCGGCCCAGTTCGAGGGCTTTACCGACAATCCGTTCATCGGCAATTTTGGCGACAACTCGCTCCTATACTTCCTGCAATATCAAAACGCTCAGCCGGGCAGCGCTCTGTTCGACAAGGCGCGGACCGGCACCAATATCTCCAACGGCGGTGACTTCAACGGCGGGACCCTGTTTCAGCAGCTGCAAAGCGACGTCCAGAACAAGACCTTGCCGCAGGTCTCCTACATCGTAGCGCCGCAGGCGTATTGCGAGCATCCGACATTCCCGCCGAATTGGGGCGCCTGGTACATTTCGAACGTGCTCGATGCGCTGACGTCCAATCCAGAGGTCTGGGCATCGACCGTGCTGATCGTGAATTACGATGAGAACGATGGTTTCTTCGACCATCTAGTTGCGCCGACGCCGCCGATGAGCGCCGCTGGCGGTCTGTCCACGGTGAGCACGGTCAACGAGATCTATCCGGGCGTGCCCGGCGACACGAAGTTCGCCCCAGGTCCGTACGGTCTCGGCGCCCGCGTTCCCTGTTTCGTCGTCTCGCCCTGGAGCCGTGGCGGCTGGGTCTGCTCGCAAGCCTTCGATCACACCTCCGTCATCCAATTCATCGAGAAGCGCTTCGGCGTGATCGAGTCGCACCTCACGCCTTGGCGCCGCTCAATCGCTGGCGACCTGACGTCGGCGCTCAATTTCAAAGTGGCCGATCCGGTACCGGCGCGGCTTCCGGACACCACCAATTTCGTCAGCTTCGTTTCGGGCGGCGAGCTGGTTCCCGTGACTCCGGCGGTGATCGAGGCCGGCAAGCAGCCGGCGCCGAACATCCCAATCGCCGTGCCGACAGTCCAGACGATGCCGACACAGGAGCCGGGACTGCGTCCGGCCCGCGCGTTGCCCTATCGTCTGCAGGCCGATGCCACAGCCAACATTGCTGCGCGGACCGTCTCGATCGCCTTTGAGAACACCGGCACGGTCGGTGCGTTCTTCCAGGTGCGCGCCGCCGTGGGAGCCCAGAACAGAGGGCAGGGAACCGGTCCCTGGGCCTACACCCTCGATCCGGCTACGCGGGAGCTGTCCGATCTTTGGAGCCCGACCACGGGAACGGGCTATGACCTGTCGGTCTACGGCGCGAATGGGTTCTTCCGCCGCTTCGCCGGCGGGTTGACCAGCACGTCCGACAATCTCCAGATCCAAGTTCTTCCCGAACTGGGCATCGGTGCCGTCCTCCTCGTGCTGATCAAGAACACGGGGGCTTCGCGGACGACTGCGACCATCGCCGATCAGTACACGGGTCGGGAGGAGCATTTCGTCCTGGAGCCCCGAGCGCAGCTTACCGTGCCGGTGGGCACCAACTTCAACTGGTATGACTTGATAATCACCAGCACCGATTCGAGCTTCGTACGACACTATGCAGGCCATATCGAAAATGGCTTCGACAGTGTCAGCGATCCTCATATCGGCGCAAGCACCTGATTCCATAGCGATGTGCGGGTCCCGGGCGGCC
>Ga0302314_10015009_pt1 | contig 13202 bp, 8 predicted proteins | sample III_Palsa_N2_3_FD_200533 | JGI IMG/M metagenome (GOLD analysis project Ga0302314, IMG submission 200533) | Peat permafrost microbial communities from Stordalen Mire near Abisko, Sweden - III_Palsa_N2_3 | ecosystem: Environmental > Terrestrial > Soil > Palsa > Peat permafrost | place: Sweden...
TGGCGTGCATCCGCATCACGCGGCCACGTTTGAGCCGACGCTGCGCGCACACCTGGAGGAGCTGCTGGCGCTGCCCCAAGTGGTGGCGGTCGGTGAATGCGGGCTCGATTATTTCCGCGACTTCTCGCCGCGGCCGGCACAGCGCGCCGCTTTCCTCGCGCAGCTCGAGATTGCCGCGCGTACGGGCAAGCCCGTGTTCCTCCATCAACGCGACGCGCACGCGGACTTCACGGCCATCCTCACCGAGCACCGCGCGGCGCTGCGCAGCGCGGTGGCCCATTGTTTCACCGAGGGCCCCGCGGAACTCGAGGCCTACCTCGGTCTCGACCTGTCGATCGGCATCACCGGCTGGGTATGCGACGAGCGCCGCGGCACCGCCTTGCGCAGCGCGGTGCCGCGCATCCCGCGGCAGAAGCTCCTGCTCGAGACCGACGCACCGTATCTCTTGCCGCGCGATCTCACACCGCAGCCTAAGTCGCGGCGCAACGAGCCGGCCTACCTGCCGCACATCGCGGCGACGGTCGCGGCGCTGCGCGGCGAATCTCTCGCGAGCGTGGCCGAGGCAACGACGCAAAACGCCGTACAGCTGTTCGCGCTCGATGCCATCTAGAGCGGAGCGTGACTAAAGGTTGGTGAACAAATGCGGGCTCGGCTTGAGCTGGGAGACCACGCGCCCCCAAACCTCCGCAAAAGGCTCGAGCGCGGCAGAGCCTTTGAGGCTCCGGTCGACTTGTGGAAACTCCACCTCGATGCCGTCGAGCATCATCACGTACTTGGGCATGCCCTTGGTGAACTTGCCGATGTTCGAGAACAGCAGGCGCCCCTCGACCGGGAAGTCTCCAGCCAGCGCTTTCACGGCGGCGAGGCGATCGTAGAGTGCGGGCTGCGGATTGTCGAAGGTAAAGCGGCGACGTCCGATGACGGTCCAATCGCTCATCTGGTCACCGCCGAAGATCAGGCCCGGCACGCGGCGTGTGTCGAGCACCAGCAACCCCCGCGGCGTCAGCAGCAAATGGTCGATATGGATGTAGCCGCCCATCCCGTCCGGTACCAGCACTTGATGAGCGGACTCGTAGGCGATGCGATCCAAGCGCGCGAGCAGCTGCTTGCGCCGCGCGCGGCGCTGATACGCGCCGACGGCCACGTAGCCGCCGGCCCCGACCAAGGCGATCGCGACGCCGGCCGCAATCCAATCCGGATCGATGTGTAGATCGTTCATCCGAGCACCGCAGCCAGCGCCCCGATGGAAGGCGCAATATCGGTGAAGTGTCTTGGCAAGCCGAGCAGCCGCGCCAGCGCGGGCGGTATGTCGACGGACTTGCCGATAATCGGCTCCACGATGTCGTTGAACTTGGCCGGATGCGCCGTCGCGACGAGAATCCAAGGGTTGTCGCGGCGCTCGCGCCCGCTCAACCGCTGATACACCTCTGCAGCGGTCGCGGTATGCGGACACCATTCGCGTCCAAATCGCATGAAGTCCTCTCCAATTCTGCTGCGAATTGTAGCGTCATCCACGCTTTCCGCGCTCAGGTGTTCGCCCACCGCGTCGAAAGTCGGATAAAGCGCGCGCACGCGCTCCATATTACTTGGATTGCCCACATCCATCGCCGAGGCGAGTGTCTGAATGCTCGGACGGGGGCGCCACTCGCCATCGCGCAAAAAATCGGGAACCGTCCGATTGGCATTGTGCGCGAGCACGATGCGCCCGACAGGAAACCCCACGGCGCGCGCCCACATCGCGGCGAAGGCGTTGCCGAGATTGCCGGCCGGAATGACATACGAGGCGCTCTTGCCCGTGCGCCGCTGCACCTCGAGACTCGAGGCCGCGTAATAGACCATCTGCGGCAGCAAGCGGCCGATGTTGATGCTGTTCGCCGAGCTGAAATTATGCCGCGCGCGCAACCCCGCGTCGACAAAGGCCTCCTTCACCAGCCGCTGACAATCGTCGAACGTGCCGGCGACGCGCAAGGCACGCACGTTCTCGCCCCAGCAGGTGAGCTGTTGCTCCTGACGGTCGCTCACCAGACCTTTCGGGTAGAGAATGACGACCCGCACCCAGGGACGCCTGTGAAACGCCGCCGCCACCGCGCCGCCGGTATCACCCGAGGTAGCCACCAGGATGGTCATCGGTGGCTCGGACGGCGACTGCGCGCGCTCGAGCGTCTCGGCGAGAAAGCGCGCGCCGAAGTCCTTGAATGCTGCGGTCGGTCCGTGGAACAGCTCGAGGACGAACAATGGATCTTGACACTTCTCCACCGCGGTCGTCGGCGCGGGAAAATCGAACGCCGCGCTCGCGATCTCCGCGAGCTTCCGCTCCAGCCGATCGCCCTGAAAGAACCCGTGGAGCGCGCACTGCGCGATTTCGGACAGTCGCGTCGAGCGGGCAACCGCCGCGACATCGACCTCGGGCAGCCGCGTCGGTACGTACAGTCCGCCGTCGGGCGCCAATCCCTGTCGAATAGCCTCGCTCAACGTGAGGGGAGGCGCGCCGCCCCGCGAGCTCAGGTAGCGAAGCTCGGTCATCAGGCGCTCACCACCCGCGCGCCCGGGTTGTCGATGCTGGAGATCCACGAGTCGGACTTCAGAGCGTGGCTCAAGAAGGCCGATATCATAGCGGCGCGCACCGCCTCGGTGTGCTCCACCTCGGCCCACGCGAAGATGGTCGGACCCGCCCCGGAGATCGAGCAGCCAATCGCGCCCGCGGCCATGGCGCCGCGCTGCACATCCTTGAACCCCGGGATCAGGGTCTGGCGCTGCGGCTCGATGATCACATCGTTGAAGGATTCGCGAATCATATCGAGATCGTTCGAGTAGCAGCCGCTGATGAAACCCGCGAGATTCGCGCTCTGCCAGACGAAATCGGAGCGCGTCACGTCGCTTTTCAGCACGGCCCGCGCCTCGCGCGTCCCCAGGTGCATGTGCGGATGCACCAGCACACAGCGCAGCGAGCGCGGCACGGGAATTTGCTTCACACGTGGATGATCGATTCCGACCGTGAGCACCAAGCCACCGTACAGGCACGGCGCAATGTTGTCGACGTGGGCGGAGCCGCTCGCGACGATCTCTCCCTCCATCGCGAACTTGAGAAGCCTCAGCGGCGGCACCGGCCGCTCGATGAGCGCGTTGGCCGCAACGACCGCGGCGACGGCGGATGCGGCGGAGCCCCCCATGCCGGATGCGAGCGGGATACCCTTCTCGATGTCCATCTCGAATCCATGCTCGAGCTTGAGCGCCGCCTGCATCGCCTGCAGCGCCCGGCCCGCGGTATTTCTTTGCGGGTCGACCGGCAACTCCCCGGCCACTCCCTTGACCGCGCGAATGCGCACCACGGGCTCGTCGATCCGTCGGAGCCAAACCCGATCGCCCACCGCCTCGACGGTGTGCCCCAGGATGTCGAAGCCGATGCCTACGTTGGCGACGGTGGCAGGAGCGAATGCGGTCACTTCATGCTGCATAGGGACGCGGCGGCGCTACAAATGAGCGCCGAGATAGGCCGACAGGCGTAACAGATCCGAGAACACGCCGCCGGCCGTCACCTCGGGTCCGGCGCCGGGGCCCTGCACGATGAGCGGATTGTCGCAGTAGCGCCGGGTCGCGAAACGCACCACGTTGTCGGTGAGCGCGATGTTCGCAAAGGCGTGCTTCGCGTCGAGGCGCGTCAAGCCGACGGTCGCCTTGCCGTCTGCATTCACCCGGCCCACGTAGCGCAGCACCTGTCCCTGTGCCTTCGCGTCAGCGAGCATCTCGGCCATGGCCCCATCGAACTCCGGCAGCCGGCGCATGAACTCCTCGACGCCGCAGGCGATCAGCGCCTCGGGCACGAGACCGGTGACTTCGACATCGGACATTTCCAGCGTCAGACCCATCTCCCGTCCGAGGATGATCAGCTTGCGCGCGACGTCCATGCCTGAGAGATCGTCGCGCGGATCCGGCTCGGTGTAGCCCTTCTGCTTCGCCGCGTGCACGATGGAGGAGAAGGACTCGCTGCCGTCGAACACGTTGAAAAGGTAGGCGAGCGTCCCGGAGAAAATCCCCTCGATGCGGACGATCTCGTCCCCTGTCTCGCGCAAGTCGCGCAGCGTGTGAATGACAGGCAGACCGGCACCGACCGTGGCCTCGTAGAGATAGTGAGTGCCGGCCGCGCGTGCCGCCTCCTTGAGGGCCCGATATGCGGGCAGCGCGCCGCTGTTCGCTTTCTTGTTCGGCGTCACGACGTGAATGCCGCGGGCGAGCCAATCACGGTACCGGCTCGCCACTTCCGCGCTCGCCGTGCAATCGATGAGGGCGGTGTGCGGAATGTAGTCCGCTTGGACATGCGCGGCGAACTTCTCCAGATCGACCGGCACGCCGTTCGCTTCCAAGAGCGCAGGCCAGTTGGCGAGATCGACGGCGCCTTCCGCGAGGAGCATGCGGGTGGAGCTCGCGATGCCGCGCACGCGCAGGTCGAGGTTCAATGCCCGCAGACGATCTACCTGAGTCGCGAGCTGCTCCAGCAACACCCGTCCGACCGTGCCGGGACCGATCAAGCCGATGGAGAGCGTGTTCGGCGACAGGTAGAAGGCGGCGTGCACCGCACGCAGCGCCTTGGCGGCCACCTTACCGTCGACCACCAGCGAGATGTTGCGCTCGGAGGCGCCCTGCGCGATCGCTCGCACACTGATCGCGGCATCGCCGAGCGAGTTGAAAACCTTTGCTGCCACGCCGTGTGCGCCGGCCATACCGTCGCCCACGACTGCGAGGATCGCCAGATCACGCGCCACATCGACATGCTGGATCTGGCCGTCGCGCAGCTCCGAGTCGAACGCACGGCGTACCGCCTCGTCGGCGCGCTGCGCCTGCGCGGCGGGAATCGCGAAGCAGATCGAGTGCTCGGAGCTGCCCTGTGAAATCAAGATGACCGAGATGCCAGCATCGCGCAGGGCGCCGAACAGGCGGTTCGCGGTACCCGGAACGCCGATCATGCCGGCTCCCTCGAGATTCACCAGCGCCACGGGGTCGATGGTGGTGATGCCTTTCACCTTGAGCGCCGACACCGGGTTCGCGCAAATGAGCGTGCCGAGCTTCTGCGGCGCAAACGTGTTGCGGATCCAGATCGGAATGTCGCGCGCCACCGCCGGCTCCATGGTCTGCGGATGAATCACCTTCGCGCCGAAATACGCGAGCTCCATGGCCTCGTTGTAGGAGAGCTGATCGATCGTCTGGGCATTCGGCACGAGGCGCGGATCGGCCGACAGCACGCCGTCGACATCGGTCCAGATGATGATCTCGGGAGCCCTCAACAACGCCCCGAAGATGGATCCGGAAAAGTCGCTCCCATTGCGCCCCAGGGTGGTTTGGATGCCGGTGACGGTGGTCGCGATGAAACCGGTGACGATGAGGCGCCCGCGAAAGTCGGTCGGAACCAGCTTCTCGAGATTGCGCTCGCTATTCGCCCACTGCACCGTCGGGCCCAAAGGTCCCCACTCGACGATGATGACCTCCCGCGCGTCGATCCAGAGCACCTCGCCCTCGATGCGGCCCCGCTCGCGCAGGAACGGCGCGAATAGGCGGGTCGACCAGATCTCGCCATATCCCGCGATCACGTCGCGCATCGAGTAGGTCGCCGCGCGGATCAGCCGGACGGTCTGCAGCACTCCCGCGATGTCCTTGCAATCGCGAGCGAGTTGCATGCAGTAGGCATCGCATGCGGACGGCGATAAGAGCTCCGTCGCGAGCTTCTCGTGGCGCTTCCACAGCTGCTCGAGCGCGCCCGTCATATCCCCTTCGGGTTGCTCGGCGAGCGTGACGGCATTCAATAGCGCGTCCGTGACCCCGCGACAGGCCGACAACACCACGGCCTCGCGCGCATGGGGGGACGCCTCGACGATGTCGGCGACCCGGCGGAAGCAATCCGCGTCGGCGACACTCGAGCCGCCGAATTTGTGCACGATCCACTTGTCCATAGTTCACACGCGCTCGGACCGCTCGAGCGTTGGTAAGGGTCCCTGATCAATGAGTTGCGGGCGGCAACCGCTAGACAGCCCGGAACTTTAATCGCACGGCGGGCGGGGTAGCAAGCACAAACCCGCAAATCGGGTAGAACCCTAGGATTGCCCCACGCCGCCCGCTCGTCAGAGCTTGGCGCGAGTCTTCAGGCGTGGGCTGCCGCTGCCGGACTTCGGGAGTCCAGTGTGCTGGGTCCGGAAGGGACGCCCCGTGGCGCGCGAACCCACCGGCTGGTACGCCGGAATCAGGTGGTGCTTGCCGTTGCCGATCAGATCCGCGCGACCCATGCGCCGCAGGGCCTCGCGCAGCAACGGCCAGTTCTCGGCATCGTGATAGCGCAGAAACGCCTTGTGCAAGCGCCGCACGCGCGTACCCTTCGGGATGACGACCTCCTCGCTGCCGCGCGTGATGCGCTTCAAGGGGTTCTTTCCCGAGTGATACATGGCGGTTGCGGTCGCCATCGGCGAGGGCAGAAATGCCTGCACCTGGTCGGCTCGGAAACCGTTCTTCTTCAGCCACAACGCGAGCTCGAGCATGTCGCTGTCGCGCGTGCCGGGATGCGCGGCGATGAAATACGGAATGAGATACTGTTCCTTGCCTGCCGCCTTCGAGTACTTCTCGAATTGCTCCTTGAACTTGTAGTACGCACCCACGCCGGGCTTCATCATCTTCGATAGCGGGCCTTCCGCGAGCGCCTCGGGCGCGATCTTGAGGTAGCCGCCCGTGTGATGAGTGGCAAGCTCCTTGACGTACTCCGGTGATTCGACCGCGAGGTCATAGCGCACGCCGGAGGCGATGAGCACTTTCTTGACGCCCTTGAGCGCACGAGCGCGGCGGTACAAATTGATCAGCGGCGCATGGTCGGTGTTCAGGTTCGGGCATATGCCCGGGTAGACGCAAGACGGACGGCGGCAGGCGGACTCCACCGCCGCACTCTTACAGTGCAGACGATACATGTTGGCCGTCGGGCCACCGAGGTCCGAGACGACACCGGTGAACCCCGGCACCTGATCGCGAATGGTCTCGATCTCGCGAATCACCGAGTCCTCGGAACGGCTCTGGATGATGCGGCCTTCGTGCTCGGTGATCGAACAGAAGGTGCAGCCACCAAAGCACCCTCGCTGAATCGCCACCGAGAAGCGGATCATATGGTAGGCGGGAATGCGGGCATCACCGTAGGCGGGATGCGGCCGGCGCGCGTAGGGCAGCTCGTAGATCGCGTCCATGTCGGCCATGGTCAAGGGAATGGGCGGCGGATTGATCCAGAGCTCGGCGTTGCCGTGGCGCTGCACGAGTGCGCGCGCGTTGCCAGGATTCGACTCGAGATGCAGGATGCGCGAGGCGTGGGCATACAGCACCGCATCCTCGCTCACGCGCTCGAAGGAAGGCATGCGGATCACGCTGTGCTCGCGCGCGGCATTCGGTACCTTGCGGAAAAATTTCACCACCTGATGCGGAACGGGCGGCTCGGCCGGCGCTCGCGGCGCAACGGCGCCCTGTCCGGCGGAGGTTTGTGCTTTCAGCCTCGTGGCCTCATCCGCGTAAGGGTCCACGGGCGGTGCGAGCGGCCCCGGTGTGTCGAGCTCGCTCGAATCGATCTCGATCCACTCATCGGGAACGGCGCGGCGCAGGAACGCGGTCCCGCGCAGATCGGTGATGCTCGCCAGCGGCTCGCCCGCCTCGAGTCGCTCGGCGAGCGCGAGGATCTGCCGCTCCGCATTGCCGTACACCAAGAGGTCCGCCTTCGCGTCGACCAGCACGGACCTGCGTACCTGGTCGGACCAGTAATCGAAATGCGCGATGCGGCGCAGGCTCGCCTCGATCCCGCCGAGAATGATGGGCACGCCCTTGAAGGCCTCGCGCACCCGCTGGGAGTACACGATGACACACCGGTCCGGGCGCTTGCCGGCGACCCCGCCCGGCGTGTAGGCGTCATCGCTGCGCACGCGTCGATCCGCGGTGTAGCGATTCACCATCGAATCCATGTTGCCGCCGGTGACGCCGAAGAACAGGCGCGGCGCACCGAGCCGCGCAAAGTCCTCGGTGCCGCGCCAGTCGGGCTGCGCGATGATGCCGACCTTGAAGCCATGCGATTCGAGCACGCGCCCGATGATCGCCATCCCGAAGCTCGGATGATCGACGTACGCGTCGCCTGTCACGATGATGATGTCGCACTGGGACCAGCCGAGCGCGCGCATCTCCGCAAGCGTCGTGGGCAAGAACGGAGCCGCAGCATGAGGCCGCGGCGCAGCGCCGCCCGAGAACAGGGGAGCAGGAGTCGACACCCGATCTAGCCGATATCGATCGGAACGTAGATCTGCGCATCCTCGCGCTGGATCAGCAACGCGACGGTGTGGCCTGCTCGCGCCACTTCGCGCTTGAGCTCCGCGACCGTCGAGACACCCGCGCCGTTGACGCCGAGCACCACATCGCCGGCCTGCAGCCCCGCCGCAAGCGCCGGGCCGGAGACATCTTCGACGACGAGGCGCCCGCGGGTGTGCAGCTCTTTCTGCTCGCTCGGCTCGAGAGGCCGCACGGCGAGCCCTAACGCGCCGCCGCCGTCTTGTGCGCCGTTGCGGGCGGCTTGCGGCGGCGTGTCCTCGAGCAGCACGGTCTTCACGGTCACTTCGGTGGCCTTGCGCTCGTGCCATATGCCGAGGTGCGCCTCGCTGCCCGGCGGCAACTGGGAAATCACGCTCGGCAAATCGTAGGAATGATCGATGTTCTTGCCGTTCACACTGGTGATGACGTCGCCCGGCTTCAGTCCCGCGCGCTCGCCGGGTCCCTGCGGCTCGACCGAGCTCACCAGCGCCCCGTGGGGGATGGTCAAGCCGAAGGTGAGCGCAAGTTGTTGGTTGATGTCCTGCACGGATACGCCGATGCGGCTGCGGCTCACCTTGCCGGTCTTCATCAGCTGATCCCTCACGTTCAGCGCGACGTCGATCGGAATGGCGAATGACATGCCCATGTAGCCGCCGGTGCGGCTGTAAATCTGGGCGTTGATGCCGATCACCTGCCCGTCGAGATTGAACAGCGGGCCGCCCGAGTTGCCGGGGTTCACGGCCGCATCGGTCTGGATGTAGGTCACGAACGAGCTGCCGCTGTCATCGGGAAGCTGCCGGCCGAGCGCGCTGATGACGCCCGCGGTCACGCTGTTCTCGAAACCGAAGGGCGAGCCGATGGCGATCGCCCACTGCCCCGGCCGCAGCTTCGCGGGATCCCCGAAATGCACCACCGGGAAGTCGGTCCCCGGAATCTTGATGAGGGCGACATCGCTGCGCTTGTCGACCCCGATGACTTTCGCCCGAAACTCGCGCCGGTCGGTCAGCTTGACCGTCACCTCGGAAGCGTCGGCCACGACGTGCGCGTTGGTGAGCACATAGCCGTCGGGACTTACGATGAACCCCGAGCCGATGCCATGCGCCGGCGGCATGTGCTCGGGAGTCGGCATCTGAAAGCGGTGGAAGAACTGCGACAGCGGATCCTCGTCATTGCCGCTCTCGTCACCGCCGGGCGAGCCGCCGGTACGCTGCTGCGGCTTCTCGACGACGCTGATATTGACCACCGCCGCGCCATTGTCGGCCACCAGACCCGAGAAGTCCGGCAAGCCCGTTACGCGCCCCGCGGGAGCCGTTGGAACGGCCGCGGCCGCCACGGTGGCAACGGGAGCGGTCCCCCCCTCCCCCGCGCTGGCATTCGAGCCCTGGTGAGCCACGACCACCACGAAGACGCCGGCCACCAGTGCGAGCGACCAGGTTCTGAGACTTCCCATTGCAATATGTCCTCTCAAAGGTGTACTCGAGCTCTCGACAATTGACCCCGACTTGAGGCCGGCGTTTCAATTTTCCAGGTTTTTGGGCCCCTGTTCCCATGTTTTTCGGCCACGGCGCCGAAAAAATGTGACTTCTCGACGGGCTGGGCCGCTGCGCCGCGGCTAGGCTGAGCCTCTTTGAACGCACACATTCGCCGCGTATGCCCGATGCAACCGGTCCCGTGCTGTTGGTGGTGGGCGGCGACGCCAAACGCCTGCAGTGGCTGAACCATCATGTCACGAGCCATTGGCCGAGCGCCCAGGTTACCACTGCGCCCGGCACGGACGCGGCTTCCCTGACGCGTTTCGTCCAGGAACGGGCCCCCGACGCGGTCATCATGCAGATCGACTTCAGCAACGAAGCGCTGGCTAGCATGGGATTGAGTCACCTGACACAGATGCTGCGGGCGCAGCCGACGGTTCATTGCATCATACTCGCCGAGCACGGTAGTGAGCTGTCGGCCGTTAGAGCGCTCAAATGTGGCGCAAAGGACTACCTGCCGCTCGCCCGTGTCACCCGTGATTTACTTCTGAAGGCGGTCACCGAGGCTTGTGCCCGGCAAAACGCGACCGCACTCGCCACCGGGGCGCTCCTCAGCCCCGCCGAGGACGCGCCGTCGGTGAAGGTGCCCGGCTACGGGATCGTCAAGGAAATCGCCACCAGCAATTTTTCCTCGGTTTATCTCGCCCGCAGCGAGCGCTTGCGGCGCAACGTGGTGCTCAAGGTCATGAGCCGCGGCACCACACAGCGGGAAATCGACGACGGCGAGCGCTTCCAGCGCGAGTACGAGATCATCTCGAGCATCCAGCACCGCGCCATCGCGGAAATCTACGACTTCGGTGCGATCGCGCACCACCAGTACCTCGCCATGGAGTACATCCCCTGCGGCGACCTGCGCGACCGCTTGCGCAACCCCATGAGCATCGATGAGAGCCTGTATTACCTGCGCAGCATCGCCGAAGCGCTGCGCGTCATCCACGTGTTCGGCATCCTGCATCGCGATCTCAAGCCCGCGAACGTCATGCTGCGCGAGGACAATTCACCGGTTCTTATCGACTTCGGCCTCGCGCGCCGCTCGGTCGAGGCCGGCACCACGAGCGTCGGACAGGTCCTCGGGTCCCCCTACTACATCAGCCCGGAGCAATCGCAAGGACAAAAGGTCGATGCGCGCACGGATCTGTACAGTCTCGGCGTGATGTTCTTCGAGATGCTCACCGGCCACCGGCCCTATATCGGCAAGAGCGCCATGGAGATCATGGAGCAGCATGCCACTGCCGCGGTGCCGCGCCTGCCCTCGCATGTGGCTTTGCAGCAGGCGCTGGTCGATCGCTTGATGGCGAAGGAGCTCTCACATCGCTACGCCTCGGCGGACGAGCTGTTGGCCGATCTTGGACCCGTCGTCGCCGCCGTCGCCTGAGGCCGGAAGCGTGACACCCGTCACGTTAACCCCAGCCATCGCGCGGCATATGTAAACGCTGTGACACTGCTCCCGCCGGGCAGGCGGGCCGTTTGGCACGCTGCCAGCGGTATGTTCATCACCCGTACCCGTCACGAGCGCGAGAAGCAGGAACTTCTCAGCGCGAGCAATCGCATCAGCGATGCGATCTTGCGCAACACCGACCAGGGGCTGTTCTTCCTCGACGCGCGCAACCGCGTGCTGGCACAGATTTCACAATCCCTCGCTCGGCTGTTCCGGCGCGAGGACTTCGCAAACCTTACTTTCGAGAAGCTGCTCGCGCCGGTGGTTACGGCGAAGACGCTGAGCACGGCCAGAAGCCACATCGCCCTGCTCCTCGGTACCGCGCCGCCGCGCGAGGACGGCAGCGCCGCCCCGAATGCGGCGCCGGCCGCGCAAGCCAATCCCTTGAGCAACATCGAAGTCCGCCTGCCCAACAGCGACGGCTCATTCGACTCCGCGCACTACGCATTCGAGTTCAGTGCGGCCGAGCTCCTCAACGAGCAACGCGGCTGGTTGGTGCGCGTCACCGACATCACGCAGCAAGTGCAGACGCAGCGCGAGCTCGAGGATCTGCGCGTGCAGGTGCAGACGCAGGGCGAGATTCTGCGTAGCGTCCTGCAAGTCGGCGGGGCGCGCTTTGCCGCCTTGCTGCATCGAGCCGATGCCTCGATGAAGACCATCAACACCGTGCTGAAGAAGCCGGCCCGCGAGCAGGAGGCGTTTCGCCATAAGCTCGAGGAGACGCTCGAGGAAGTCGACCGGGTGCGGCGCGATGCGGCCACGTTCCAGCTGTCGGCATTGGAAGCCTCGGCGCGCCAGTTCGAGGATGCGCTGCATGAGCTGCGCAGCCGCGCGTCGTTGAGCGGCGGCGACTTCTTGCCCCTGGCGGTCAAGCTCGACGATCTCTATGGGCAGTTCGCGCTGCTCAAGACGCTGAGCTCCGGCGCCGGCAGCCCGCGTGCGCCCGAGGCTGCGCCGCCCGGCGGCGGCGTGACGGCGAACGGCACGCAGGTCATCGAGTCGCCGAAATTCATGGCCAGTGCGGCGGCGCGGGCCGTGCCGGGGGCGCAGCTCTCGGCGCCCGCCGGGAGCCTGGAGAGCACGCTGCGCTCGCTCACCGACCACGTCGCGCAGGAGCACAACAAGACCGTCACCCTGCACGCCGTCGGTCTTTCCCTGGTCCCTTCGGCCTATCAATCCGCCATCAAGAACATCGCCATCCAGCTCATCCGCAATGCCGTGATGCACGGCATCGAGCCGCCCGCGGCGCGGGTCATCGCCGGCAAAGCGCCCGACGGCACCATGCGCCTCGAGTTCAAGAACGTCGCGAACGGCAACTTCGAGCTGCTGTTCGAGGACGATGGCTCGGGACTCGATCCCGAGCACGTGCGCTCCACCGCCATCGCGCGCGGGATTCTCACGGGTGAGAACGCCGCCCGGCTGCGTGATCGCGAGATCATCAAGCTGATTTTCAAGTCCGGCTACTCGACGCTGGAGAACACGCCCGGGGAGCCGGCGCATGGAACCGGCCTCGCCCTGGTGCGTCGCTACGTGCACGAGGCCGGCGGCAAGGTGGCGCTCGCTAGCCTGCTCGGCCACGAAACCCGTTTCAAGGTCACCTTACCGCCCCTGGCCGCCGCAGCCCCGGCCCTCGAGCTCGTCGGCTAACGCTCACTCCCGCGGCTTGAGCTCCGCGAGGACGGAACCCGCCGCAACCCGATCGCCCAGACCGAACGGCATCCGCTCCACCGTGCCCGCGTAGGGAGCCGCCACGGTGTGCTCCATTTTCATGGCCTCGACCGTGATGAGCGGCGCGCCGCGCTCGACGCTTTGCCCCACCGCCGCATGCACCGCGACCACGGTGCCGGGAAGCGGGGTCACCAGGGATCCTGCGTCCGCCTCCGTGGTCGGCTGCAACGCATCGTCGGTGCTCGCCGGCGTCAGGC
>Ga0302314_10015011_pt1 | contig 13200 bp, 14 predicted proteins | sample III_Palsa_N2_3_FD_200533 | JGI IMG/M metagenome (GOLD analysis project Ga0302314, IMG submission 200533) | Peat permafrost microbial communities from Stordalen Mire near Abisko, Sweden - III_Palsa_N2_3 | ecosystem: Environmental > Terrestrial > Soil > Palsa > Peat permafrost | place: Sweden...
GGCTCGATGCTCATCCGTTCGTACGCCTTGGTCTGTGCGGGCTCGCCGGTGGTCTGCCCGGCCCGCCACCACTCCGGGGCCCGGAAGGCGATCCGCTGGGCCACCAGCGCGCAGGCCGCCGAGACCACGCCGTCCAGCAGCACCGGGGTGCGCCGCAGCGCGCACTGGAGCAGGAACCCGGTCATCGCGGCGAAGTCGGCCCCGCCGGTGGCGGCCAGCAGGTCCAGCTGGTCGGCCAGGACCGGGCGGGCACGGCGCAGCGAGTCGCGGATCGCCGCGCACTTCACCATCCACACCTGGTCGTCGATGCCGGAGCCGCGCCCGGTGACGGCGGCGGCGTCGCTGCCGCAGAGCGCGCCGATCAGCACCGCGGCGACGGTGGTGGAACCCGCCCCGAGGTCGCCGAGCAGCACCAGGTCGGTGCCGGAGTCGGCCTCCTCGTCGGCGACCGCCATTCCGGCCCGGAAGGCCGCCTCGGCCTGCTCGCGGGTGAGCGCGTCCTCGATGTCGATCCGGCCCGAACCGCGGCGCACCCGGTGGTCGCTGACGCCGTGCGGGAAAGCGTCGGGCTCGGCGTCCACGCCCACGTCGACCACCCGGACCTGCGCGCCGAAGCGTCGGGCCAGCACGCTGACCGCGGCCGTGCCGTCCAGCACCCGGCGGACCTGGCGGGCGGTGCTGCCGGGCGGCAGGGTGGAGACGCCGAGCGAGGCGATGCCGTGGTCGGCGGCGAAGAGCACCACCTTGGCCCGCTCGATCGGTCTGGTCGGGCACTGCGCCTGGACGGCGGCCAGCCAGCCGCCGAGGACCTGCAACTGGCCGAGGGCGTCCCGTGGATGGCCGAGCGAGGCCCAGCGTTCCTCGGCGGCCTGCCGGTACTCGTCGTCGGGCCGCGCGACCAGCGCGGAGAACTCGTCGAGGTCGAGGGGGCTGTCGAAGGTGCTCACCGGCGGAAGGTTACCGCCCCTGGCCTTTGACGCGCAGCGGCTGTCCGGCCACCACCAGCAGCACCTCCTGCGAGGCGTTCGCCACGGCCGCGTTCAGCCGCCCCAACTCGTCCCGGAACCGCCGTCCGGAGGCGGTGGCCGGGACGATTCCGCTGCCCACCTCGTTGCTGACCGCGACCACCCGCCGGGGAGTGGACTGCCAGGCCCGCACCAGCGCGGCGGTCCTGGCGCGCAGTCGGGCCTCGCCGGTGTCCGCCCAGGCCTCGTCGTCCCAGGCGTCGCAGGCGTCCATGGCGTGGGTCAGCCACAGCGCCAGGCAGTCCACCAGCACCGGGCCGCCCTCGGCGGCCAGCAGCGGCTCCAGTTCGCAGGTCTCGGCGGTACGCCAGTGGGCGGGGCGGCGCTCCCGGTGCAGCGCCACCCGCCGGGCCCAGTCGGCGTCGTCGTCCCGGCTGCCGCCGGTGGCCACGTAGAGCACCTCGCGCTCGTCGGCGAGCATCCGCTCGGCGGTGACCGACTTGCCGGAGCGCGCCCCGCCGAGAACCAAGGTGCGCGTGGGCGCGTACCTGGGTGTGGGCGTGGGGGTGGGCGTGGGGGTGGGCTGATGGCGGGGTCCGAACTCCAGGCCCAGCCGCCATCGGCCCGGCCGGGGCCGTTCCGTGAAGATCCGCATGGTTGCACTTACCACGTCAAGGAAACATAAAGGTCAGATTTTTCGATTTGTTATGCTCTTGGGATCTAGTTGGTAAGTGGGGAAACCAGATGAACGCCGTCGATCGCCAGCGCCGCACCAACGCCCGCCGCATAGCCGAGGCCACCGCCGCACCAGCCGCAGCCGCTCCAGCCGCAGCCGAGTCCACCGCGGCCGAGTCCACCGCGGCCGAGCCGGAGCCGCTCCATCCGCTGCCGCTCGCCGCCCAGGACCGGGCGGACGCCCTCTCCGGCACCCCGGTGGCGATCGACCTGCTCGCCGACACCGCCGGTCCTCGCGCCGTGGTCGCGCTCACCGGGCAGCCGATCCACGGCCACGTGGTGCTCAACGACGACTCCACCGCCGTCTACACCTCCGCCCCGGGCTACACCGGCGCCGACGTCTTTGGCTATCGCCTGTCCGACACCCAGGGCCGGACCCGCCGGGTGACCGTCACCATCACCGTCGCGCCGCCCCGCGAACCCGCCCACGCCGTCCTGGCCTACGCGGCCTAGCGTTCCGCGCCGCAGACGACCCCGGACTCGTCCGGTAAGTCCGGACACGTGCGGACCCAACGTCGTTGCGGGACCTTCCGGCTGTCCAGCAGACTTGACGGCATGACGGGTGAAGCGGGGCCAACCGAGGGTCAGCCCGGGCGCGGTGGAACGCCCGAGCTGCGGGCGTCCGATCGGGACCGGGACCAGGTCGTGGAGATCCTGCGGGTCGCCGCGGGTGACGGGCGGATCACGGCGGAGGAGTTGGACGAGCGGCTGGACGCCGCGCTGTCGGCCCGCACCATCGGTGACCTGAGCGGGCTGACCGCCGACCTGCCCACCGAGGGAATGCCCCCGCAGGCCAAGGAGCTGGTCCGGATCGACCAGCGGTTCGGGAACGTCATCCGCCAGGGCCGCTGGCTGGTTCCGCGCCGGATGGAGATCCGGCTGAAGCTCTGCGACGCGCTGCTCGACTTCACCGATGCGGTGATCACCCACGGCACCCTGGACATCGAGGTCGACCTGCGGATCGGCGCGAACCTGGTCCTGCTGACCAGGCCAGGGGTCGTGGTCGACGCCGACGAGTTGGTGGGCGGCAGCGGCGAGATCAGGATCCAGCCCCCGGCGGACCCGGACGAACCGGTCCTGCTGCGGGTGCGGCTGGCCGGGCAGTCACGCGGTGGCGACATCCTCGCCCGCCCCCCGCGCCGGACGCTCGCGGAGCTGCTGCGGCGCAAGCCACGGGCCATCGGCTGAACGCGACCGCGACGCTTTGGCTCATTCGTCCAACGGGCTGGGTAGTCTCGCCGGTACACGGCAGCGCGCTCAGAGGAGTACCGGCATGGTGTGGACGTGGCAGTTTGAGAAGGCCGACGGCTCGACGGTGGCCGCGCCGAGCGGGGCGGAGGAGTTCCCCACCCAGGGGGACGCCGAGTCCTGGGTCGGGGAGACCTGGAAGGAGCTCGCGGAGGGCGGCATCGACCAGGTCGTGCTGCTGGAGGACGGGGAGAAGATCTACGGGCCGATGAGCCTGCACTCCGACGCGGACCCGGACACCGAGGCGAAGGCCACCCCCGACGCGGACACCGAGGCGGACGCCGCTGAGGCCGGAGCCGAGGCATAGCCGGAGCGGTGGTGAGCGGCAGACGGCAAGCGGGAGCCGACCGGGCAGAACACGCCCGGTCGGCTCCGCTGTCACTCAGGGGCTGCTACTCGGGTCCGCCCACTACGGGCGGGTCTTCGGGGAGTTCGCCGCCGTCATGGCCGGGTCGAACACCGCGACCGGGGCCAGGATCTCGTCCAGCTGCTTCAGCAGCTCGGCCTCCAGCACCACCCCGGACGCCTTGACGTTCTCGGTGACCTGCTCCGGGCGCGAGGCCCCGACGATCGCCGCCGAGACGTTGTCGTTCTGCAGCACCCAGGCGACCGCGAGCTGGGCCAGGGTCAGCCCGGCCTGGTCCGCCAACGGCTTGAGCCGCTGCACCCGCTCCAGCACGTCGTCCTGGAGGAACCGGGCGACCATGTCGGCGCCGCCCTTCTCGTCCGTGGCCCGGGAACCGGCCGGGAGCGGGGCACCGGGCAGGTACTTGCCGGTGAGCACGCCCTGTGCGATCGGCGACCAGACGATCTGGCCGAGCCCCAGCTCCTTGCTGGTCGGGACCACCTCGGCCTCGATCACCCGCCACAGCGCGGAGTACTGCGGCTGGCTGGAGATCAGCTGGATGTTCAGCTCCTGGGCGAGCGCGTGCCCGGCCCGGATCTGCTCGGCGGTCCACTCGGACACGCCAATGTAGAGCGCCTTGCCCGAGCGCACCACGTCGGCGAAGGCCGTCATGGTCTCCTCCAACGGGGTGGAGGGGTCGTAGCGGTGGGCCTGGTACAGGTCGACGTAGTCGGTCTGCAACCGGCGCAGGGAGGCGTCGATGGACTCCATGATGTGCTTGCGGCCCAGGCCGCGGTCGTTGCGGCCGGGGCCGGTCGGCCAGAAGACCTTGGTGAAGATCTCCAGGCCCTCGCGCCGCTCGCCGGCCAGGGCGCGGCCGAGGACGGCCTCGGCGCGGGTCGCGGCGTAGACGTCCGCCGTGTCGAAGGTGGTGATCCCGACGTCCAGGGCGGCCCGGACGCAGGCGTTGGCCGCGTCCTCCTCCACCTGGGACCCGTGGGTCAGCCAGTTGCCGTACGCGATCTCGCTGATGATCAGGCCGCTGCGGCCAAGGTGACGAAACTCCATACGGCCGACCCTACGCCCGCCGCCCGCCGAAGATCACCCCCGGCGGGTACCCACCAGGTGCAGCAGCGCCGCGACCTGGCGGTAGGGGTCGGTGCGCCCGGCCCGGTCCTCGGCCGCGAGCAGTCGGCCCAGCTCCACCGGGTCGGCCGGGGCCTGGGTATCCTCGGGGGCCTGGTCGGTGAACACCCGCACGCCGTACCAGCGGCGCAGCGGCGCGGACAGCTCGGCCAGGGTCCGGGACAGCGGGTCGAGCCGGTCGGCCCGGCAGTGCACGCCGTACGGGTTCACCACGTACGTGTCGTCGAAGGACGCCATCGCCCCGGCCCAGTCGCCGACCCGGCCCGCGCGCATCGCCAGCGCGTCGCCGTTGACGGCCAGCACCGACAGCAGACCGCCGGGGGCCAGCACCCGGGCCAGCGAGGCCAGCAGCGGCCCGGGCTCGGGCAGGTACATCAGCATCCCGTGGCAGAGCACGATGTCGAAACTGCCGGGGCCGAACCAGCGTCCGCAGTCGCCGCCCTGGCCGGTGAGCAGGGTGACCTTGCCCTGGACCACCGGCGGTTCGCCGGACAGCGTCCGCTGGGCCGCGCCGAGCATCGCCGGGTCCGGGTCCATGCCGGTGACCAGGTGCCCGGCCCGGGCCAGCCGCAGCGCCTGGACGCCCGGCCCGCAGCCGGCGTCGAGCACCCGCAGCGGCTGGCCCTCGGCCAGCCGTTCGGCGAAGTGCTCGGTGATCTGCTCGGCGAGCTGTCGGGAGACCAGCTCCTGCCGGACCACCTCACGCAGCCCGCCCGAGCCGCAGGCCCAGTCACCGGAGTCGCCGGACGTGACGACCGGTCCGCCGTACCGCTGCTGCGGCAGGTGGCCGGTGGGGCTGTACGTCTCGATCAGGGCTTCTGCCCTCGCTTCACCATCGGCTTCGGCAGCCGCAGCCGGCGCAGTTGCAGGGAGCGCAGCAGGCCGTAGCGCACGGCGCCCTTGGTCGGCTGCCCGGCGAAGCGGGTCTCGACCTGCTTGCGCAGGCTGAACCCGATCAGCACCGAGTGCACCGCGATCAGCGCGATCATCGCCACCCAGATGATCAGCGAGATGTCCTTGAGCGAGGTGTTGGGGATCACGTTCAGCACCAGGACGATCACCGCCAGCGGCAGGAACCACTCGGCCGCGGTGAAGCGGGAGTCGATGTAGTCGCGGACGTAGCGCCGGACCGGGCCCCGGTCGCGGATGGGCAGTGCCCGCTCGTCGTTGGTGAGCAGCGCGTTCTGCGTCCGGGCCCGCTCGGCGCTGCGGGCGGTGCGGGCAGCCCTGGCAGCCTCCTTGCGGTCCATCGGCACGTAGGCGCGGCCGCGGCGGTTGGCCTCGGCCTCGTTGCGCTTGGGCGTCGGCCTGCCCTTCTTGGCCTCGGCTGGGCGTGCGGGCTCTGCCTGCTCAAGGAGCTGGGCTGAGTCGGGGGCATCCTGGGAGCTTCGTCGGAACACAAGGCAAGAGTACGTGTTCGGGAGGTGTAACCCCTAGCCCCCTGGGCACGGGGTCCGGCTCCGGGGCGGACTCCGTCCTGAGGGCGAGGCAACACCTGCCCCCAATCGGCCGCACGGATGACGCCTGTCCAACTCCGCTGTAGCAGTCTTGTTGCTGTCTGGTGCGCTGCGGTGAACGCCCCGCGCCCCGTAGTCTTGGGTTCGAGAACCGGCAGGCCGGAGAAGGGGGCGCACGAGGCCCATGAGCGACGGAATCATGAAGCGGATGTCAATGATCTTCCGCGCCAAAGCCAACAAGGCTTTGGATCGTGCGGAGGACCCGCGCGAGACGCTTGACTACTCGTACACGAAGCAGCTTGAACTGCTGCAGAAGGTGCGCCGCGGAGTGGCGGACGTGGCGACGTCCCGCAAGCGCCTGGAGCTCCAGCTCCAGCAGCTGCAGAAGCAGTCGTCCACGCTGGAGGAGCAGGGCCGCAAGGCGCTGTCGCTCGGCCGGGAGGACCTGGCTCGGGAGGCGCTCACCCGCCGTTCCGGCATCCAGCAGCAGGTCACCGACCTGGAGTCGCAGTACCAGGCACTCCAGGGGGAGGAGGAGAAGCTGGTCCTCGCCTCCCAGCGGCTCCAGGCCAAGGTGGACGCCTTCCGTACCAAGAAGGAGACCATCAAGGCCACCTACACCGCCGCGCAGGCGCAGACCCGGATCGCCGAGTCCTTCTCCGGGATCTCGGAGGAGATGGGCGACGTCGGTCTGGCGATCCAGCGGGCCGAGGACAAGACCGCGCAGATGCAGGCGCGGGCCGGCGCGATCGACGAGCTGCTCGCCTCGGGCGCGCTGGACGACCCGACCGGTATGCGCAAGGACGACATCACGGCCGAGCTGGAGCGCATGTCCAGTGGCTCGGACGTGGAGCTTGAGCTGGCCAGGATGAAGGCCGAGCTGTCGGGCGGCTCCACCGCCACCCCGGCGATCGAGCCCGGCCAGGACGCCACCCCCGAGGACCAGCCTCGCTTCGAGAAGTAGGGAGAGCCACATGATCGTCAGGATCATGGGGGAGGGCCAGTACGAGGTGGCCGACACTCTGGTGGGCCATCTCAACGAGTTGGACAACGCCGTTCTGGCGGCGCTCGACTCGGGCGACGACGCGGAGTTCCGGGTCAGCCTGGCCGCGCTCCTCGCCGCGGTGCGCGCCGGTGGGACGCCGGTGGCACACGACGAGCTGGTGTCCTCGGAGGCGACCCTCCCGTACGAGGAGGCCACCGTCGACGAGGTGCGGGAGCTGCTCCGGCACGACGGTCTCATCCCCGGCTGAGGCCGGGTGGCGCAGCGCGAGGGCCGACCATCCCGTTCGGGGGTGGTCGGCCCTCGCGCTTGCGCGTGGCCGGTGCCGCGGGGTGTGGCGTTACGGCAGTGCCAGCATCTGGTCCAGCGCGGCCCGGGCGTGCGCCGAGGTCTGCGGGTCGACCGTGATCACGTTCGGCACCCGGCCCTCCACCAGCGACTCCAGCGTCCACACCAGGTGCGGCAGGTCGATCCGGTTCATGGTCGAGCAGAAGCACACCGTCCGGTCCAGGAACACGATCTCCTTGTCCGGGTGGGCCTTGGCCAGCCGTCGGACCAGGTTCAGCTCGGTGCCGATGGCCCACTTGCTGCCCGGCTCGGCCGCGTCCAGCACCTTGATGATGTACTCGGTCGAACCGACCAGGTCGGCGGCCTCGACCACCTCGTGCTTGCACTCCGGGTGCACCAGCACGGAGACCCCGGGGACCCGCTCGCGGACCTCGTTGACCGAGTCCAGCGAGAACCGCCCGTGCACCGAGCAGTGGCCGCGCCAGAGGATCATCTTGGCGTCCCGCAGCTGCTCGGCGGTCAGCCCGCCGTTCGGCTTGTGCGGGTTGTAGACCACGCACTCGTCCAGGCCGATGCCCAGCTCCCGGACGGCGGTGTTCCGGCCAAGGTGCTGGTCCGGCAGGAACAGCACCTTGGTGCCCTCACGTCGCCCGCCACCACCCTTGTTCGAGGCGCTTCGCGCCGCCCCTCCGGTCTCAAATGCCCACTCCAGCGCCCGCTTGGCGTTGGACGAGGTGCAGATGGTGCCGCCGTGGCTGCCGGTGAAGGCCTTGATGTCGGCGGAGGAGTTCATGTAGGCGACCGGCACCACGGTGTCGGCTATGCCGGCGTCGGTCAGCGCGTCCCAGCACTCGGCGACCTGCTCGGCGGTGGCCATGTCGGCCATCGAGCAGCCGGCCGCCAGGTCCGGCAGGATCACCCGCTGGTCCGGGCCGGTCAGGATGTCCGCGCTCTCGGCCATGAAGTGCACGCCGCAGAAGACGATGAACTCGGCCTCGGGCCGGTTCGCCGCGTCCCGGGCCAGCTTGAAGGAGTCGCCGGTGACGTCGGCGAACTCGATCACCTCGTCCCGCTGGTAGTGGTGGCCGAGGACGAAGACCCGGTCGCCGAGCGCGGCCTTGGCGGCGCGGGCGCGCTCGACCAGGTCGGGGTCGGAGGCGGCGGGGAGGTCGCCGGGACAATCGACGCCGCGCTCGCTCGCCGGGTCGGCCCCGCGGCCGAGCAGCAGCAGGGCCAGCGGGGTGGGCGCGGGCTCTTGGTACGTGGTGGTGCTCACGGGCGGCTGCCCTCCTGTGTGGGCGCGGCTGAGGGAGCGCACCCTTTTCGTCTTTCTGACGTTATCCATGATAACCCGCATCGGCCCCGGTGACTGCGGCCGAGGTGGCAATGTGATCCACGCCGCTCTCGCCGGACTGGCGGTATACAAGTGGCGCACGGGGCCCACGCCGGACAGGCTCAAGGCGCCGAGCAGCGACCGAGCAGCGACCGAGCAGCGACCGAGCAGCGACCGGGTCGACGGGAAGGGTACGCGCCAGATGAGCGACGCGGCGAAGGGGGAGCGGGCGCTGCGGCGGATGCTGCCGCGCAGCCGGGCCGAGGCGCACCGCGCCTCCACCCCGCTGGAGCTGTTCTTCGACCTCTGCTTCGTGGTCGCCGTCGCACAGGCCGGGAGCCAGCTCGCGCACGCCCTCGCCGCCGGGCACCCGGGCAAGGGGCTCGGCGGCTACGCGTTCGTCTTCTTCGCGATTTGGTGGGCCTGGGTGAATTTTTCCTGGTTCGCCTCCGCCTACGACACCGACGACGTCGCCTACCGGCTGGCGACGCTGGTGCAGATCACCGGGGCGCTGATCCTGGCCGCCGGGGTGCCCCGGCTGTTCGACGGCCAGTGGGCGGTCGGCGTGGTCGGCTACCTGGTGATGCGCACCGCCCTGGTGGGCCAGTGGCTGCGGGCGGCCGGGAGCTGCACCGGGGCCCAGCGCACCGTCGCCCGGCGCTACGCCGGGGGCATCGCGGCGGTCCAGGTCTGCTGGGTGGTGCTGCTGCTCCTGCCGCACGCGCTGCACGCCCCGCTGCTTCCGGTGCTGGTCCTGGCCGAGCTGGCGGTCCCGGCGCTGGCCGAGCGGGACGCGCAGACGACCTGGCACCCGGAACACATCGCCGAGCGCTACGGCCTGTTCACCCTGATCGTGCTCGGCGAGACGGTCTCGGCGGCCACCGTCGCCGTGCAGTCCGCGCTGGACGAGCACGACGCCTTCGGCGACCTGCTGCCGATCGCCGTCGGCGGGCTGCTGATCTGCTTCTCCGCCTGGTGGATCTACTTCGCCCGGCCGGTGCACGGCTACCTGAAGTCCAACCGGCAGGCCTTCGTCTGGGGTTACGGGCACTACCTGGTCCTGGCCTCGGCGGCGGCGATCGGGGCCGGACTGGAGGTGTCGGTGGAACACGCGGTGGGCCAGGCGCACATCTCCGGCCGGGCCTCGGCGGCGGTGGTGACCGTGCCGACGGCGGTCTACCTGTTCACCGTCTGGGCGCTGCACGCCCGGCACACCAAGCGGGGGGTGGCCCAACTGCTGCTCCCGGCGGCCTCGGCGGCGGTGCTGGCCACCACCCTGATCGGCGGCTCGGCCGGAGTGCTCGCGGCCGGTCTGGTCTGCGCGGCCACGCTGGCGACCGGCCTGGTGCTCCAGTACGCCACCGACCTGGAGAACCCCCCACCGGCGCAGGACGACGCCGAACCGGACGCCGAGCCAGGGGACTGACCGCGCCGGTGTGCTAGTTCTGTACCCGTGCCCGCACCACGAACGCCCGCGAACCCGAACCCGAACCAGCAGTCCGCCCCGGCCGGGGCCTCCCGTCTGGACGGGACCGACCGCCGGGTGCTCGAACTGCTCGGACGCGACGGCCGGGCCTCCTACGCGGAGATCGGGCTGCTGGTGAACCTGTCCGCGACCGCGGTCAAGCGGCGGGTGGACCGGCTGCGCGATCGCGGCGTGGTTCGCGGCTTCACCGTGGTGCTCGACCCGGAGCTGCTGGGCTGGGGTACCGAGGCGTTCGTCGAGGTCTACTGCCGCGAGCGGACCTCGCCGGAGGAGATCCTGTCCGCGCTGCGGCAGTTCCCCGAGGTGGTCGCGGCCTGGACGGTCACCGGCGACGCGGACGCGCTGGTGCACCTGCGGGCCGCCGACACCCGGCACCTGGAGAGCGTGATCGAGCGGATCCGCAAGGAGCGCGGGGTGCAGCGCAGCCGCAGCTCGGTGGTACTCAGCCAGCTCATCGGCGGCTGACGAGCGGCTGACGAGCGGCTGACGAGCGGCCGACGAGCGGCCGACGAGCGGCCGATCGGCGTGATTGCTGCGCGCCGGGCCGGGATCGCGCAGGAAAGCTGCGTCCCGGGCAGCGTTCCGACATGCCGGGGCGGTGACCCGCTGCCTAGGGTTGATCACGGCACCGCCGCCCACCCGCGAACGCCTGCCCGCGAGCCCCCACCCGCGAACGAACGAGGACCCTCCCGTGACCCAGCGCATGCACCGGTACGACGCCAAGATGGTCGACCTGGTCTTCGAGTACATGCGGGAGCGGCTCCAGTACGATCCCGTGCCGCTGGACCACCCGGGCGACGCCAGCCACCTCAGCCAGGCCCTGGACGGGCTGCTGAACGCCCGAGGAAACGATCCTGCGGACGTGCTGAAGCTGTACGACCACGAGCTGTCGCGGGCCGTGATCTCGGCCGACAGCCCCCGCTACCTGTCGTTCATCCCCTGCGCGCCGACCAAGGCCGCCCTGCTGTTCGACATGGTGGTCTCCTGCGCCTCGCTCCAGGGCATCTCCTGGCTGGAGGCGGCCGGGGCCATCGCCGCCGAGAACCAGGTGCTCCGGCTGCTGTCCGACCTGGCCGGACTGCCGGAGACGGCCGGCGGCTGCTTCGTCTCCGGTGGGTCGGCCGGCAACCTCTCGGCGCTGGTCGTCGCCCGTGACACGGCCCGGCACCGGCTCGGCCTGGCCCCCGGCGCGCGGATGCGGATCGCGGTCAGCGACCAGACCCACTCCTCGGTCACCAACACCCTGAACATCATCGGCGTGGAGAAGCTGGTCGTCCCGACCGAGGGCCACCGGCTCACCGGGGTCGCGCTGGAGGCCGCGCTGGCGGCTGACGACAGCGGCATCCCGGTCATCGGGGTGGTCGGCACCGCCGGTACCACCAACGCCGGGATCATCGACGACCTGGCCGGGATCGCCGAGGTCGCCCGGGCCCGCGAGCTGTGGTTCCACGTGGACGGCGCGTACGGCGGCGCCGGCCTGTTCGCCCCCTCCGTCCGCGAGCGCTACGACGGCATCGAGCACGCCGACAGCTTTGTGGTGGACCCGCACAAGTGGCTGTTCGCGCCCTTCGACTGCGCCGCGCTGATCTACCGCAAGCCCTGGCTGGCCAAGGGCGTGCACACGCAGGACGCCTCCTACCTCGACGTCCTGCACACCGGGGACGACCAGGAGTGGAACCCCACCGACTACGCCTACCACCTCACCCGCCGCGCGCGCGGCCTGCCGCTGTGGTTCTCGCTGGCCGTGCACGGCACCGACGCCTACACCGAGGCCGTCGAGGCCGGCCTCACCCTGGCCCGCGACACCGCCGAGCTGATCCGCAGCGAGTACCCGGAGCTGGAGCTCGTGCTCGATCCCGTGCTGTCCAGCGTCGTCTACCGCCGGCGGGGCTGGTCCGCCGAGGACTACTACGCCTGGTCCAGCCGCCTGCTCGCGGACCAGATCGGCTTCGTCACCCCGACCGGCTGGGAGGGCGAGGTCGTCGCCCGCTTCGCCTTCCTGCACCCCGGCACCACCATGGACATGGTCCGCGAGATCCTCGACACCATGCGCTAGAGGTAGGCGGCGGACGGCAGGTAGGGGACCGGGGGGCGCATGCCGCGCAGGGCGAGGTAGCCCCGGGTGCTGACCGAGAGGCCGGCCGTCAGGCAGGCGTCGACGGCCCAGTCCTGCCCGCCGGTGGCGTTGGAGACCCGGGCCTCGGTGCCGACCGGTATCCGGATCAGCGCCTCGGTCAGCAGCCGCGAGGCGAGCCGCGGGGAGGTCGCCGACAGCAGGATGATCCGGCCGCCCTGGCGGTAGCAGTAGCCGCTCCCGGCCAGGGTGTCCACCACCAGCAGCTCCTCGTGGGCGCGCAGCAGCTGCTCGTGGTCCGGGCCGTGCGCGCCACCGCGGACCCGCCGGTCCACCGAGTCCAGCAGCGGGCGGTGCGAGGCGTCGCCGAGGTGCACCGGGATGCCCTCGACGCCCGGCAGCGCGGTCCGGTCCACCTGGCCGGTGAAGATCATCGTCGGGTGCAGCTGGAACCCGGCCGCGTGGTAGCGGCGGGCCGCGCGCGGGTCGGGCGAGGCGACGATCATGCCGCGCAGGCAGCCCCGGCCGTAGGCGGCGGCGTGGTCCAGCAGCAGCCTGCCGATGCCCTTGCCCTGGGCCGACGGCAGCACGCAGTACAGCGACAGGCCCCACAGTCCCTCGCGCCGCAGGGCCAGGGCGGCCCCGACCACCTGGCCGCCGTCCTCGGCGATCCAGCAGCCGCCCGGATCGGTGACCGCCAGATAGCGGGTCTTGCCCTCGGCCAGGGCGATCCGGGCCGGGGTCCAGGGCGGCGCGACACCCCCGAGTTCCGCCTCCATGGCCGCGAAGGTGGCCGTGGACACCTCCCGTACGGCGCGGGCGTCTGATGCCGAGTCGCGGACCGGTCGCAGCAGCATGGGGCCAGTCTGGCCCCGGCCAGGCGCCCCCGGCCACGGGTTTGCGGTTGCCGGGCCGACCGGAGGCCGTGGTCCATGGTTGCCGGGTGTGCGAGCATGGAGGGGATGGGACCCTCCCCGGAATACTTCGGGGGCGCCGCCGGTTTGCCGCTGGTAGCAGTACGTCGTCTAGCAGTAAGTCGTCACAACCCGGGAGTACACAGATGACCGTCCAGGACGAGACCAACGTCGAGAGCGGGATCCTCCTCAGCGGTGCCGCCGC
>Ga0302314_10015013_pt1 | contig 13199 bp, 8 predicted proteins | sample III_Palsa_N2_3_FD_200533 | JGI IMG/M metagenome (GOLD analysis project Ga0302314, IMG submission 200533) | Peat permafrost microbial communities from Stordalen Mire near Abisko, Sweden - III_Palsa_N2_3 | ecosystem: Environmental > Terrestrial > Soil > Palsa > Peat permafrost | place: Sweden...
GGACCAACCTCCCCAGCAGCCACCGCCGCCAACCCCGCACGACGCCCCGCCTCATCCCCAGCCACCACCACCGCACGATGCTCCAACACCGCACGCGACGTAACCAACGACAACCCCACATCGGCAGCAGACAACCCCGCACGACCCTCCACAAACTCCAGCAACCGCCCCGCCTGCGCCGCCAACCCACCCACCGACCGACCCGACACCACCCACGGCACCACCGGCGACCCCACCACCGGCGACTCCACCACCGGAACCGCCACCGGCTCCGGCGCCTGCTCCACAATCACATGCGCATTCGTCCCACTCAAACCGAAGGACGACACACCCGCCCGACGCGGCCGCTCGCCCTCCGGCCACGCCCGGTTGCCCGTCAAGAGCTCTACCGCACCCGCCGACCAGTCCACCTGCCGCGACGGCTCATCCACATGCAACGACCTCGGCATCACCCCATGCCGCATCGCCATCACCATCTTGATCACCCCACCCACACCCGCCGCAGCCTGCGCATGCCCGATATTCGACTTCAACGACCCCAACCACAACGGCTCACCACCCACCCGACCCTGACCATACGTCGCCAACAACGCCTGCACCTCAATCGGATCCCCCAACCGCGTCCCCGTCCCATGCCCCTCCACCACATCCACCTCACCAGCGGACAACCCACCACTGGCCAACGCCTGCCGAATCACCCGCTGCTGCGAGGGACCATTGGGCGCCGTCAAACCATTCGACGCACCATCCTGATTCACCGCCGAACCCCGCACCACCCCCCACACCTGATGACCATTGCGCACCGCATCCGACAACCGCTCCAACACCAACACACCAGCACCCTCAGCCCACGCCGTACCATCCGCCGACGATGAATACGACCTGCACCGGCCGTCCCGCGACAACCCACGCTGCCGCGAGAACTCCACAAACGTCCCCGGTGTCGCCATCACTGTCACCCCACCGGCCAGCGCCAGTGAGCACTCGCCCGAACGCAGCGCCTGCGCCGCCAGGTGCAGCGTGACCAACGACGACGAGCACGCCGTATCCACCGTCACTGCCGGCCCCTCGAACCCCAGCGTGTAGGCCACCCGGCCGGACGACAGCGAACCAGCAGTACTGCTGAACGGGTAGTCGTGGTACATGAGTCCGGCGAACACGCCCGTCGAGCTGCCCTTCAGCGTCCCGGGGTCGATGCCGGCGCGCTCCAGGGCTTCCCAGGACACCTCCAGCAGCAGTCGCTGCTGCGGGTCCATGATCAGAGCCTCGTTGGGGCTGATCCCGAAGAACTTCGGGTCGAACTCACCGGCGTCGTGCAGGAACCCGCCCTCGTGCGCGTACGAGGTGTTGGACCGCTCGCCGGTCGGGTCGAACAGCCGATCGATGTCCCAGCCCCGGTTCTCCGGGAACTCCGACACCGCGTCCACGCCGTCGGACACCAGCTGCCACAGGTCCTCGGGCGAAGTCACCCCGCCCGGGAAACGGCACGCCATGCCGACGATCGCGATCGGGTCGGCGAGACCAGCCGTGACCTTGCGCTGCTGAGCCCGTAGCCGTTCATTCTCCTTGATCGATTTGCGGAGTGCTTCGACAAGCTGCTGCTCAGTCGCGGCCATCTCGGTTCCCGTCTCCCGTGCGCTTCGGCGAAATAGAAGACGGCGGAACGCCGGCAGGATTTCTGGTCACCGCTCATTTCGGCGGGATTTCTGCCGTGTGCGTGCGCCGTCAGGGAATTGCGGAGCGCCAAGTCCGCCGCTGCTGGCCATGGTAGTGCGGAGTCGAAGGCACCGAATAACCCCTACTGGCCCCTAGCTGGGCAGGTGGGCCGCTGCCCAGCTCAAGGGACCGGCGTCGGCGGTGGCCCGGATACCCCTATAAATGCTCCTGTCATCAATCCGGCGCTCGGCCGGGCTGTTCCTTTCTCGGTGGACGAGTAAAGTCAATCACCGGATATGTGAGCGCCGCCGGTGTTCTTCGAATGATTCTTCGACGCTTCATGGGGAGGGCCTAATGGGCCGTGTGGAAGGTAAAGTAGTTCTCATCACCGGTGCCGCGCGTGGCCAGGGTCGCAGCCACGCCGTGCGTCTGGCCGAAGAGGGCGCGAACATCATCGCGTTCGACATCTGCGAGGGCATCGAGTCCGTCGAGTACGAGCTGGGCACCTTCGAGGAACTGCAGGAGACCGCGCGGCTCGTCGAGAAGGCGGGCGGCCGGGTCGTCGCCAATCGGGTCGACGTCCGCGACCGTGCGGCGCTCGATGTGGCAATCGCCGACGCCGTAGCGGAGTTGGGCGCACTCGACGTGGTGATCGCCAACGCTGCGGTCGGCCCGATCGGCCCCGGCCCGCTGAACGCGTTCACCGACGTCGTCGACGTGAACCTGATCGGCGTCATCAACACCGTGCATGCCTCGCTCCCGCATACCAGCGAGGGCGCGTCGTTCATCCTGATCGGCTCCGCCGCTTCGTTCTTCGGTGCTCCCGGCGACGCCGGCATGATGGGCATGATGGGCCCGGGCGGTCTCGGCTACCCCTACGCCAAGCAGATGCTGTCCCACTACATGGCGTGGTTCGTTCCCTTCCTGTCGCCCTCGGGCCGACGCATCAACGTGGTGCACCCGACCAACGTCGACACTCCCATGCTCCACCACGAGAGCATGTACAAGATCTTCCGTCCCGACCTGGAGCACCCGACCCGCGAGGAGGCAGAGGGTTCGTTCGCCGGCATGCACGGCATGCCGATCCCCTACATCGAGCCGAGCGACGTGAGCCACGCGGTCACGTACCTGGCATCCGACGAGTCGCGTTACGTCACCGGCATCCAGATCCGCATCGACGGAGGATCGGTGGCCAAGGCCGGCAAGTGAGGCCGCCGTGCATCCAGGCGGTGTGCGCCGTCCGCACACCGCCTTGATGCACGCGCCCAGAGAGCACTTGCGGTCAATGACTACCCAAGGCGTTGGGTCGAAGGATCGTGCGCGTGCCACGCCGCCACGAGGTCATGCTGAGCCGGGACGCTGGTCAGGACGCGCCGGCCACGTATGAGGGCCCACAGCACAGCGAGGCGGCGTCCGACCGGGTTGCGGACCGCCTTCTTGGAACAACTGGCCCTGGGCGCAGCTCTGTTCGTGGAACGTCTTGGATATGGGGCAGCAATCCGGCGGTGACTTGCGCCGAGAGGTAGAACGCGCGCAACAGAAACCGGTCCGGCGATGTCGGCAAGACGATGCTGGTGACGGCCTCGGCGGTTGCCGTGTGTACGGAACCTTGCCCCGACCAGGGTGTCGGTCCGGCCGATCTCCTCGTCCGAGTCCATGACCGCCTTCGCGTGGGTGTGCACCGTGGCGACGGCTGTCCTGTTGCCCGGGAGCGGGGCCTGCGCTGCCTCGATCGTGCGGGCTCTGAACGCCCGGGCCGCTGAGCAGCCTCGGTACCAACTGGGCCATTGGGTCCGGCATCACCCCACCCCCCCGGATCAGACTGCGCTCGCCCGCACCTCTCCGCTACGACAGGTCAGCGGTGAAGCTCTCCCACCGCCACCCGAATCGCCGCGCCTCGCCGCGCAACTCGAAGGCGACCCACGCGTCGAGTGCCGCAGCGGTCCTTCCGCCTACGCCACACCGTCCCGGTCCGGGCCGGAGCCCACCGCCGGTCCGGCCCACCCGTGTGCCTTCGGCGGTCCCTTCTCCCGGTCTGACCTGCACCTGCGCTGACCGCTCCGCGTCGAGCTTCGCCGGCGCCACCGCCATCGGTCCCCCCGGACCACCGGTCGACAACCGGCTGCGGCAGTCGGCGGGTCAGGAAGCGAGGCTGGTCGGCAGTTCGCACCGGTGCCGGATGTTCAGCTTGCGGTAGACCCGGGTGAGATGCTGCTCGACGGTACTGACCGTGATGAACAGCTTGTTGGAGATCTCGCGATTGGTGTACCCCTGGGCCGCGAGCGAGGTGACCCTCAACTCGGCCTCGGACAGGACGTTGGTGGCCTTGTCGTCCGAGGACGGCAGGTGCCGTGGCTCCAACTGGGTGGAGCCGGCCGGCTGGGGCATCAGCGACGAACGCAACTCGTCCGCACCGCACTCCTTGGCCATCCGCCATGCCTGACGGACGATCTGGCGGGCCTGGGCGGCAGCCCCTTCGCACTGATGGGTCCGGCACAGCTCGACGAGCGTGAGTGCCATCTCGTATCGGTCGCCCGTGGGCTGAAGCATGTCGAGTGCGCTGCCCAGCAGTTCGAGTCGCTGGGACGACGGGCGGGTGACCGCCAGGACCCGCAACGCGACGCCCTGGGTGCGGCGTTGGGCCCGCTTGGCGAGCGCCAGGTGCTCGTCGGCCATCTTGCTCGCGCGCTCGCGCTGGCCGCGCCGCAGCCATACCTCGACCGCGCCCACCCGCCACGGCGCCAGCGAGGGGGAGTCCAGATCCCAGGCGCGCGCCTTCTCGCCGCAGAGGGTGAAGTCCGCGAGCGCGGCATCGTAGTAGCCGGTCGCCAGGTAGTGGCGTCCACGCGCGTAGAGATAGTGCAGACCATAGCGGGTTTCGAAGAGTGCGTTCGGAACCGGGGTGGTGACCAGCACGGCGCTGACCGCGTGGTCCCCGATCGCGGTGTAGGCCTCGATGGCGGTGGCGAGCGGCATGCCGATCTCGACTCCCCAGGCCTCCTCCGACATGCTGCGCAGGGCGGTCTCCGCCGAATCGGCGGCGGCGCGCAGGGAACCCTGGCGCAGATGGATCATCGCCCTGGTTGATGTGAGGCGAGCATGCCAAGTCGGGGCACGACGACCGGCCGTGCCGGTCAGCATCTGATCACACCAGTCTGCGGCGCTCTCCAGCCGGTCCGCGTAGATCAGGGCCATGATCGCGGAGTTGAGGGCGTCGATGGTCTCGTCCTCTACCGGAAGCCGTTGCAGCGCCCGCTCCGCCTCCGCGACCAGGGTGTCGCTCGCGCCCTGCTTCAGCACCGCCCACAGGGCGTGGTTGGCGGAGAGCCTCGGCCGTCCGCTCAGGTCCGAAGGCGTCTGGTGATGCATGGTCGGCGGGGCCAGGCCGGCCTCCAGCTGCTTGGACACCTCCGGGTAGCTGAAGGCCAGCCAGAGCCGTGCCACGTCCAGTTCCAGGGCGAGCCGGACGTCGTCGCTCCCGGTCGGCTGGGCGGCGAAGAGCTGCCCGCCGAGTGCGACCGCCTCGGTGACCCGGCCGTGCATCAGCAGCTGGTGGGTCACCTTGAGGCTGATGATGCCGGGCAGCTGGGCGGCCCTTGCCGGGCCGGCCAGGGCCAGCAGCATCCGGGCTGCCGCCTCGGGCCGGTCCCGCCACATGATGGTGGCCAGATTCGCCTTGATGTTGCGGCGCTCGACCGGGTCCCCGCAACAGCTGTCGGCAAGTTGCAGGCACTGGGTGGCCAGGGCCACCTGGTCCTCGCCGAGCGCCTGCACGGCGGCGTCCAGCAGTAGTTGGGGCGCCCATTCGTCCATGGCCGACCCGCCGGCGATGAGGTGCGGTGCCACTGCGATGGCGGGTGCTCCGGCATTGCGCAGCAGCGTGCCGGCCTTTTGGTGCAGCCGGGTCCGCTCCGCGGCCGGCATGTCGTCCAGGACGGCGGCGCGGATCACGGAGTGACGGAAGCTCAGCCCTTCAATCAGCCGTGACTCGGTGAGGATCTTGACTGCGGCCTCGACCACCCGCTTGTCCAGGCCGACCAGTTGCGCCAGCAGGGGCAGGGCGGCGGCGCCGTCGGCGATGGCGATGCCCCGGGCGACCAGGAGCCCGTGCGGGCCGCTGCGGCGGGTGCAGGCCACGGAGGCCTGGCGGAACATGTCGCCCGTGGTCAGGCGGCAGCTCTCGTCGTCGTTCTGGGCCATGTCGGCCGCGTGGTCGCTCACCAGGGCCTGAGCCAGCAGCGGGTTGCCGCCGCTGATCTCGAACAGGTCGGTGGCGTACCGCTCGGCGGCGGCCAGGGTGAACCTGTCGCTGATCAGCCGGGCGGTGTCGTCCTGGTCGAGCGCGCCAAGCCGGACGTGCAGCACGCCGGGCCGGCAGGCCAGTTCCGCAAGAACGTCCTCGCACTGGGAGATGCCGGGTAGGCCTTGTGCGAGGACGATGCCCACGGGCAAACGCGAGCACCGTCTGATCAGGTAGAGCAGGCATTCGAGGGACTCGCGGTCGGCATGCTGGACATCGTCCACGGAGATGACGACCGGCCGGTCGGCGCTGAGCGCCACCAGCAGCCGGTGGCAGGCCTGCATCACCTGGGCGGTGCCCAGGTCCGGATCGAGGCGAATCGTTTCTTCGGTTCGGTCGAGCAGGTGCTGGATGTCCGTGTTCCTCCCGGCGAGCTCGGCGCCCTGGAAGAGCTGTTCGACCACTCCATAGGCGAAGCCGCGTTCGACCCGGGAGCCGACCGCAGCCAGCACGGTGTACCCGAGATCCACCGCCCGTTTGGCGAGAACCTCCAGTAGTGCGGTCTTCCCGAAGCCGACTGGTCCGCTGATGATGCCTGTCGCTCCAGTCCCCTCGGCGCACCTGACAAGCAGCCGCGTGAGCTGACCTGAGGATTCGTCACGCTTCAGCATGAGCTGAGATTCGCCCCCTCGAACTGGGAATTCCGGATGCTGGTGTTCTGGGTCTCGGGAAGATCAGAGTGCTGGTCCCGCCCGTGGCGCTGTGCGTGGTGCCGGTTGCTCTCGGTGCCAAGCGGAATCCATCGCGTCACTACCGGCGATCGATCGCCATCGCGGGCGTCGCATGCATTCACACGTGTTAATGCATCTGAGAGAGTAGCCCATGCGAGGCCGCAGCTGGAGATGTAGGGGGAAGATTTATGCGTCTCTGGCCGCGCCCAGGCAGTAATGAACGTTAATATTTGCTTGCTCGACCACGAGCTTCTCGGCCTCGCTGCCGACGGGCAGTCTGCCCGACGTGCGGAGGGCGTCTGCCGCCCCTGGTGTTGGGGCGGTAGTGCTGCCGGGGAGGCGGGAGCCAGCGGGTAGGGTTCGGCCATCGAGCGCGGCGGTCACCGGGTTGACGTTGTCGAGGGGAGTTGTGAGATGCCGGACCCTGAGGAAGGCGGCGAGGAGTCGGCGCCACGCACTCTCGCGGACAAGCTGCAACTGCTCCGCAGGCTGAAGACGCCTCCCCGGGGGAAGCCGCCCTCGTACGAAGCCATGGCGCGCGCAATCACGGAGGCGGGAGTACCGATCACGGCACCCCACATCTGGGCCCTGGTGAACGGGAAGACCACCGACCCCAAGCTCAGGCATCTTGAGGGCATCGCACGCTACTTCACGGTGTCACCCTCCTACTTCCTCGACAGCCGCGTGGCCGACGAAATCGACCCGCAGCTCGAAACCCTGGACCAGCTCAAGAACGTGGGCCTGCTCGACATCAGTGTGAAGCTGGGACGCGAGGCCTACGGCCTGTCGCAGGCGAGCATCGACGTCGTGATGGCGATGATCAGCCACCTGCGACAGGTGGAGGGAGTGGCCGACGCGCCTGCGGAACCCGACCCGGACCGGTGAACCGGGCTGTGCTGCCGCAGGGTGCTCATCCGATCCCCAACCTCGGGTCCAGCTGACGGATGATCAGTCTGCGGTGGACGGAGTCGGAGTGAGACCCAGGACGTCTGCGATGAGGCCCACGGGCAGATCGGGCAGCAGCGCGCGCAGGATCCGCCAGGTCTCCTCCAGCCGGCCCTCCTGCTGGAGCATGGTGGCGGCCGAGGCCAGGGGGCCGTCCGCACCGGTGGTGCAGAACAGGTGGTCGGTCGTCGTCGTCCGGACCAGCACGCTCCTGACATCGGTGTCCTCGTGCCCGGACAGGCGGTGCACGGCGACGCGTCGCGGTGCACCGCCTGTCCGGTCGTACTGCGCGGCAGTCTCCTCGCTGGTCGGAGCTGCCTGTGGCCGTTCAGGGGCGTGTGCCCCCACCTGTTGACGCCGCGTCACCTGCATGCCGTTTCCCCCTGCCTGTGATGTGTAGGCGACGTACACGAGTCCTCCTCAATGCCAGAAGAGGGACCTGATGCATCACCGACCCCAGCTGAGGGGTATGAAGGTAGAGTCGTCTCGGCGCGTTGTGTCGCGGTCATGGCTTGGGGCCGGGAGACGAGCATCATGCGCCAGGGCCACCCTGTGCAGCGCAAGGAGGGGAAGGTCGCCTAGTCATGGAACGGGTTGTCCTATGTCGCCCTGCGACGCCGACGGGGAGGGCCTCGTCTGTGCACGCCGCTCCCGCCTCCCCTCTGCGCCTCGGGCGTTCATCCATGCCGGTACCTGATTCTTGCCGTACTCACATCGTCTTGAATAGGTGCACGAATGTTGCATAGTTGAATATTGGAAAGTTGATGGTTCTAGGTTTCAAGGAGCTGTACGGCGATGGCTGGCGAGGTCGACAAGAAACGTCTGGGAAGTTTACTGGCGCAAGCTCGGCGGCGGGCTCGGCCGGCCGACTACGCCGGATTAGCTGAACTCCGGCTCGCAGCTGGTCTCCCATCGGTTCCTGAGGGCCGTGGCCGCCATGTGGAGGGACTCACCCAGCAGGATATCGACCTTTTGCTCGGACGTCAGCCGGGCGCCATATACGCGCGTTTGGAACGCGGGATGATCGCCCATCCGAAGGCCGAACTCCTCCGTGACGTCGGGCATGTGCTCGCTCTGGAGGAGAGCGAGTGGGTTGCCGTCTGGCTGGCGATCTTCGGTCATCAGCCCCCTGCCACGCTGAACTCGCAGTCCGGGTTCTCGGTACCGGAGATCTGGGCCACCGTCATACACCGCAACCCCATGCCTGCGTTCATATCGACCGTCGCCTGGGATGTGATCGACTACAACGCCGCAGCCGAGGACCTCTTCGGCGAGATGCCTCCCAACATCATGCGATGGATCCTGCTCACGCCGCCGGCCCGCGGGCGGAGCATGCGCGACTGGGAGCAGTGCTGGGTCCCGTCGGCGCTGTCCCAACTGCGCGACGCCTGTACGGAGTACTCCGAGAACCCCACCTTGAGACAGTTGCACACCGAGGTCATCGACGATGACCTGCTGCGCAGCGTCTACCACAAGGCGGAGTGCTGGTCCCGACCCGAGGGGGAGCAGCGCCCGATGGTGCATGCCGGTCTGCGGCAGGAGGGCGTTCTCTCGTCTGCGTCGGCCGAGCCGTTCAGCTCGCGCGGCGCCCGCGTGGTCTTCCTGGAGTGGACCCCGGGGACAGTCGGGGCGCCGGAGTAGGCGGACGGGCAGATGGCGGCGGCTAGTGGCTGACGTCAACGGATGCCGACCCCCCTGAGCTGCCATTGAGATGGAAGTGGTAGCCGGAGAAGGCTATGTTCATGTTCTTGTTCAGTCGCAGGCTGAAGTCATGGGAGCTCAGGGTCACATAGTCGGCGTCGACATGCTCGACGGAGAACGACAGGCTCCCGATCTTTATCGACTCGCCGGATTTCAGGACCATGTGGCAGGTGCTCTGCTTGCAGCCCAGATCCGTACTGTCCGGCAGGCCGCATCCGGAGAGCAGGACGACTGTGCCGGAGGTCAAGGCCAGTAGGGAAGCGATTGTCTTGCGCCGCACAGGAATTCCCCCATCTCCTGAAGAATCGCATCATGATAGCAGTTCCTGGAGCATCGTGGTACGGCCGACGCCGGGGGGAATCCGAAATCCCACCGGATTCCCCCCCGGCGTCCCGGCTCCTCCCCCCGGCGGGAAGGGGCCGAAAAAAATTCACCTGCATGGTGCTGTTCGGCTGAAATCGCCGAGTCACCGGCCGTATGTGACGGGGGGCACAGACGGCCGGTGGTTCAGGGGAGGGGAATCAGGATTCCGGACCCGGGCGGGTGAGCGGTTACGGATGCTTTCCGCACCGGGGTCCGTCGCCCATGACCACTCTTTACAGTGACTGGCGGACTGGAGTCGAGACCGGGGCCGCGTGTGCGGGCACGTTCCCAGAGGTGCGCTTCAGGCCACGCAGCAGGCTGATCGACAGCAGGGCCGCGGTGAGCATCAGTACCCCGGAGGCACCGGCTGCCCAGTCGAGGCCGTGGGTGAAGGCGGCGTCGGCGGACTGGAGGAGGCTGTGCGCGGCAGCAGGGTTCTTGATGCCCTTGGCCGTCGCGAGCGCACCACCGAGGGTGCCGCGCGCCTCCGCGGTGGGGGCGTTGGTCATGTGCCGGGTGTAGACCGCGGTGCCGATGGCGCCCAGGGCCGCCATCCCGAAGGCGCCGCCCAGCTCGTTCCCGGCCTCCAGGACGGCCGCTGCCGAACCTGCCTTCTCGATCGGGGCCGCGCCCAGTGCCAGTTCGTTGGCGAGGGTCATGGCCGCGACCAGGCCACCGGCGTAGATGCCGGCACCGGTCAGGGTGAACCACAGTGGCGTGTGTGGATGGACTTGCGTCAGTAGGCCGAAGCCGCAGGCGGAGACGGCGAACCCGCCGAACATGACGTAGGCCCGGTCGATGATCTTGGCCAGCACGCCGCCCAGGGGAGCGGCGATGATGACGCCCACGGAGGGCACCAGCGTCCACAGTGCGGCCGTCAGTGGTTTCTCGCCGAGGACCAGTTGGAGGTACTGGCTGAGGAAGACCGCGAATCCGACGGTCGCTCCGATCGCCAGGGTGTTGGCCAGCACGGAGCCGCCGTAACCTCGCTGCGTCAGCAGCTTCAGGTCGACCATCGGGTGTTCCAGTCGGCCCTGCCGGATGAGGAAGAAGATGGCGACCACCACACCGAAGGCGACCGAGCCTGCCGCGAGCGTTGAGTAGCCGTAGAGGGCCCACTCCTTGAAGCCGTAGACGAAGGGCAGGATGGCGCCCATCGCCAGGCCGGCGCTCAGCCAGTCGAACGAGCCGGTCCTGGTCTTGACCTCGGGCAGCAGCAGCGGCGCGAGGATGAGCAGCAGCAGCATGGCCGGGATGTTGATGAGGAAGACCGAGCCCCACCAGAAGTGCTGCAACAGGATGCCGCTGACGACCGGGCCGAGCGAGATGCCGACGGTCATCACGGTCGTCCACAGCGTGACGGCGACGCCGCGCTGCTTGTCGTCCTGGAACAGCGCCCGGATCAGGGCGAGGGTGGAGGGCATCAGGGCGGCGCCGCCGATGCCGCACAGGGCGCGGACGGCGATCAGCATCTCTGGGTTGCGCGCGTACGCGGCAGCCAGCGAGGTGACGCCGAAGATGGCGGCGCCGATGATGATGAGCTTTCGGCGGCCGACACGGTCACCGACGGAACCCATGGGGATCAGCAGGGTGGCCAGGACGAAGCCGTACATGTCCATGATCCACAGCTGCTGGGTGGCGCTGGGTGCCATGTCCTGTGAAATGAAGGGAATGGCGAAGTAGAGGACGGAGACGTCCATTGAAACCAGCAGCAGGGGGAGCATGAGGACCGCGAAGGCGGTCCACTCCTTGCTGCCTGCGCGCGGGGCCGGGGTTGTCTGCATGAGTAAGACGAAACCGCGATGCGCCAGACCCCGCAAGCAACGGGCTAGTACACCATAGAGCGCTGCGCCAAGTTGGCCGCCTGGCAGCCCATATAGCAGGTCGACGCACTAGTACACTCCCACTGTGTCGACTGAACCGCCTTACCTCCGCATCGCCGCAGACCTCCGCAGCCTCATCGTCTCGGGGGAGCTCGTTCCTGGGGATCTCGTGCCTTCGACCCGGCAGATCACCACGGAGTACGGCGTCGCCATGGCAACCGCCACCAAGGCGCTCGCGCGGCTCAAGGAGGAGGGCCTGGTACGGGTCGTGCTCGGGGTCGGGACAGTCGTCGCGGACTACTCCGAGACCGATGCCCGCTCGGCCGCGTCGGGGGTGGGTGTGTCCAAGGAGGTCATCGTCGGCGCAGCGCTGCGGATCGCGGACGTCGAGGGGCTCGCGGCCGTCTCCATGCGCCGGGTGGCCACCGTGCTGTCGGTGTCGACCATGGCACTGCACCGTCAGGTCCCGGGCAGAGGTGAGCTGTTGAGACTCATGTCGGACGCTGTGTTCGGTGAGGAGCAGAGCGGCCCGCCCCCGGTCGGCTGGCGCCCGCAGCTGGAGCAGGCCGCCCGCTGGCTCTGGAAGCTCTACGGACGGCACCCGTGGCTGGTGCAGACGGTCGGGTCGTTCACCCGGCCGATCCTGGCGATGAACGGGATGAGACACACCGAGCGGGTGATGCGCGCCCTCTCCGGTCAGGGCCTGTCCACTTTCGAGATGATGCAGATCCATATGTCGCTGCTGGGCTACGTCCAGGGCATCGCGATGGCCAATGAATTCGAGTCGCAGGCGCGCCAGGACACCGGAATGAGCTCCGAGGAGTGGATGGCGCTCCAGGACACCCGCGTGGACGCCCTCCAGGTGGGCGGTCAACTTCCGGTGCTGAATACGATCTTCGGGCAGAGCGGCATGGACATCGACCTCGACACGCTCTTCGAGTTCGGCCTGGCCCGCGTCCTCGACGGAATCGGCGTCCTCATCAACGACCGGGCCGGCTGAGGAAATCGAGCCCTGCGGGGCGCTTGCCCCCCCAAGAGGCGTATGGGGAGCGGTTGGGCACGGCCCGGGGCGGTGAACGCCGTTCTGGCAGCGCCGATGTGGCGCGGTGGCCGGCCCCGGGCGGGGTGGTCGGATGAACTGCCGTCAGCTGAACTGCCACAGGTGGTCGGCGGTTCCGCTGTCCTCGAACTGCACGACCTGGGCGCTGTCGGCGGTGGACATTCCGGCGACGCCCAGCACCAGCCCGCTGTTGAGGTTGCGGATCCGGTACCACCCGTCCCCGTTGTCGATCAGGGACCAGAGGTGGTCGGCGCTGCCGTTGTCCTGGTACTGCTGTGCCGGGGCGCTGTCTGCCTGGGACATCGCATTGACGGCCAGGAGCAGCCCGCTGTTCTGGTTGGTGATGTGGTACCAGCCGTTGCCGGTGTCGGTGAACTGCCACAGGTGGTCGGCGGTGCCGTTGTCCGCGTACTGGACCACGTCGGCGCTGTTCGCGGTGGACATACCGGCGACGCCGAGGACCAGCCCGCTGTGCTGGTTGCGGACGCGGTACCAGGTGCCGGGCGTGACCACGGCCCTGGCGGCGGTGACGTTCCACTGGAGGATGCCGCCGGAGACCCCGCTCTGCAACTGCACGGCCAGTCGCACCTGGGTGGTGGTCACGGCGTCGAAGGTGGTGGTGTTGAAGGTGCCGGTGGCCGTCCCGTAGCCGGAGGAACCGCTCACCGTGGTCCAACTCC
>Ga0302314_10015015_pt1 | contig 13199 bp, 8 predicted proteins | sample III_Palsa_N2_3_FD_200533 | JGI IMG/M metagenome (GOLD analysis project Ga0302314, IMG submission 200533) | Peat permafrost microbial communities from Stordalen Mire near Abisko, Sweden - III_Palsa_N2_3 | ecosystem: Environmental > Terrestrial > Soil > Palsa > Peat permafrost | place: Sweden...
GCTCTATCGCGCGATTATCCGGTTCATGGGCCTGCACGCCATGGCCACCGTGATGGCGGGAGTGGCTGTTTCTGTTGTGGCCCTTGAGGGGTACGACCGTGTGGCGCGCTCCGAGCACGTGCCGCTATCGGTGCTCGCGATCTATGCGGCGCTCGCGCTCGTCTACCTCGCAAGCAGCCGGTTCATCATCCGGTACATGGTCTATTACAAGAGAAACGGCGGCGCAGCCAAGCGCGTGGCCATCTACGGCGCCGGAGAGTCGGGCGCGCGGCTGTCCTCGGTCTTACTGGGCGGCCCGGATTTCGCGCCCGTGGCCTTCATCGACGACAAGAGATCTCTGCACGGCAGCCGCATCAACGGCATCAAGGTTTTCAGTCGCGATGCGCTTCCCGACCTGGTCAGCAATTACGACATTGAGCGGGTGCTGCTCGCGATTCCCACGGCCTCGCAGCGCCGCAAACAAGAAATCTTAAGAATGCTTGAGCCGCTCGGCGTGCACGTGCAGTCGATGCCGGATCTGCGGGACATCATCTCCGGTGCGGCGCACATCGATGAGCTGCGCGACGTCGATGTCGCCGACCTCCTCGGCCGCGATGCGGTGCCGCCGGATCCGAGGCTCTTTGCCTCCTGTATCCGCGGCAAGTCCGTGATGGTGACCGGCGCCGGTGGCTCGATCGGCGCCGAGCTTTGCAGGCAGATCGTCAGGCTCGGGCCGTGTCGCCTCGTGCTGTTCGAGATGTCGGAGCTTGCCCTCTACACCATCGAAGGGGAGCTGACCGAGTATCTCGCGCACGAAAACGTCATCACCGAAATCATTCCGCTCCTCGGCAATGCGCACCATCGCCACCGAGTACGCGAAGTGCTCTCGACCTACGGCATTCAGACGCTCTATCACGCGGCCGCCTACAAGCACGTGCCGATCGTCGAGCACAACGTCGTCGAGGGCATCCATAACAACGTCATCAGCACCTGGTACACCGCCGAGGCCGCGCGCGAGACCGGGGTTGAGACCTTCGTGCTGGTGTCGACCGACAAGGCCGTGAACCCCGTCAACGTGATGGGCGCGACCAAGCGCCTGGCGGAGCTCGTGCTGCAGGCGCTGCAGGAGCGCTCGACGGGAACGCGTTTTTGCATGGTGCGCTTCGGCAACGTGCTCGCCTCTTCGGGATCCGTGGTGCCGCTCTTTAAGAAGCAGATCCGCGACGGCGGCCCGGTGACGGTGACCCATCCGGATGTCATCCGCTACTTCATGACGATTCCCGAGGCGGCTCAGCTCGTCATCCAGGCCGGTGCCATGGCGAAGGGCGGGGACGTGTTCGTGCTCAACATGGGCCGGCCGGTCCTCATCGACGATCTCGCGCGCCGCATGATCAACCTCATGGGCCTCACGGTGCGCGATGCGGCTAATCCGGACGGGGATATCGAGATCACCTACACGGGCCTGCGCACCGCCGAGAAGCTCTTCGAGGAGCTCTTGATCGGCAGCAACATCACCGGCACCGACCATCCGATGATCATGCGGGCGATGGAGCATTCGCTGCCCTGGGAGCGCATGCAGCAGCTCTTGAACGAGCTCCTGATTGCGCTCGCAAGCTTCGACTGCCGGCGCTCGGTTGCCCTCTTGTGCGAAGCCGTCGCCGAGTACCGCCAGACCCACGATATCCGCGACTTCGTCTGGGCGCAGAAGACGTTTGCGATCGGGCCGGATGACCGCGAGCCCGAGGATGCGCGCAAGGTCACTGATTTCATTGCAAAACGGCGCTTATTCGAGGGCGGCAAGGGGCCCGCGGAACGTGGAAGCTGAAGTAGCTCACGTTCGCAGCCCCTCTCACTTGAGCCGGGCATAGCCATCCTCTAGGCTCTGCGGCCGCTTCCGCCTTTACTTCCGGGCCCTCGAAAGCATGCGCGTCACGATTTTCGGCTCCGGCTACGTCGGTCTGGTCACGGGGGCGTGCCTTGCCGAGGCCGGCAATCACGTCATCTGCGTGGACGTGGATGCCGGAAAAATCGACCGTCTGAACCACGGCGACGTGCCGATCCATGAGCCGGGCCTCGAGGCGTTGATCAAGCGCAACAGCGACGCCGGGCGCATCGAGTTCACAACCGACGCGGTCATGGCCATCGCCCACGGCCTCTTCCAGATCATTGCGGTCGGCACGCCGCCGGATGAGGACGGCTCGGCCGACTTGCGCTACGTTCTCGCCGCCGCGCGCTCCATCGGCACTCATATCAAGAACTACGCCGTGGTCGTCACGAAATCCACGGTGCCCGTGGGGACAGCCGACAAGGTGCGCGCCGAAATCGAAGCCCGGGTCGCCGAGCGCGGGGTGTGCGCTGAGTTCGACGTCGTCTCCAATCCTGAGTTTCTGAAGGAGGGCGTGGCCATCCAGGATTTCATGAAGCCGGATCGCGTCGTGATCGGCACCGACAATCCGCGCACGCAGGAGCTGATGCGCGAGCTGTATGAGCCCTTCACGCGCAATCACGATCGCTTTATCGTGATGGACGTGCGCTCCTCGGAGCTCACCAAATACGCCGCCAACGCCATGCTCGCCACCAAGATCAGCTTCATGAACGAACTGGCGAGCATCGCCGAACTGTGCGGCGCGGACGTCGAGAAGGTGCGCATCGGCATTGGCTCCGATCCGCGTATCGGCTACGGTTTCATTTATCCGGGCGCAGGCTACGGCGGTTCGTGTTTTCCGAAGGACGTGCGGGCGCTCATCCGCGCCGCGCGCACCGTGGGCCATGAAGCGGAGATCCTAAGTGCGGTCGAGTCCGTCAACCGCCGGCAGAAAGAGGTGCTGGTGCGCAAGATGCAGCAGCACTTCGGCGCGAGCCTGAAGGGTCGCACTTTGGCGTTGTGGGGGCTCGCATTCAAGCCCAACACCGACGACATGCGCGAGGCTCCCGCGCGCACCATCATGGAGATGCTGTGGAAAGCCGGCGCCGCCGTGCGCGTCTACGACCCGGTCGCTGCAGGCGAGGCGGCGCGCATCTTCGGTAAGCGTCCCGACTTCATTATCTGCAAGGACGCGTACGAAGCCGCGAGCGGCGCTGATGCTCTGGCCATCGTCACGGAGTGGCAGGAGTTTCGCAGCCCGGATTTTGAGCGTCTGAAGGAGCTACTGACGGCGCCGGTCATCTTTGACGGCCGCAACCTCTATGACCCCGGCATGGTGACGCGCTTCGGTTTCACCTACTACGCCATCGGCCGCGGCAAAGCGCCGCCGCCTGCTTGAGGCGCGAGGGCTAATCGCATGCTAGTTCCGGTCATTCTCTCCGGCGGCGCGGGCACGAGGCTGTGGCCTTTGTCGCGGGAGCTTCATCCCAAGCAGCTTCTGGCGCTGGCGGCCAAGCAGACCATGCTGCAGGAGACCGCCGTGCGTCTTGACGGCCTGGATGCGGCGCCGCCACTTCTCGTGTGCAACGATGCGCATCGCTTTCTCGTGGCCGAGCAGCTGCGGCAGCTTGAAATCAAGCCGGCTGCCATCCTGCTCGAGCCTTTCGGCCGTAATACCGCGCCCGCCATTGCGCTCGCGGCGCACGCAGCCCTAAGGCTCGCAAGCGCCACCGCCGAACCGGACCCCGTGCTCCTCGTGCTGCCGGCCGATCACGTCATCCGCGATGTCGCGGCATTCCAGGCGGCGGTGCGTACGGCTCTCGCCATTGTGCACCAGGGGGGACTTGCGACGTTCGGCATCGTCGCCCGCACCGCGCAGACCGGCTACGGCTACATCCGCCGCGGAGCTGCGATCGGCGGCGTGCATCGCATCGATAAATTCGTCGAGAAACCGAGCCTCGAGCGCGCGCAGGCCTTCGTCGATTCGGGAGAGTACTACTGGAATAGCGGCATGTTCATGTTCCACGCGCGGCGCTATCTCGAGGAGCTCGAGCGCTGGGCCCCGGCGATATCGCAGGTGTGCCGCACGGCAAGCGAAGCGGCAACCTCCGACCTCGATTTCATCCGCATCGATGCCAAGAGCTTCGAGGCGTGCCCGAGCGATTCGATCGACTACGCCGTCATGGAAAAGACCGGCGATGCAGTCGTCGTGCCGCTCGATGCCGGCTGGAGCGATGTGGGCTCCTGGTCGGCCTTGCACGAGGCCAGTGCGGCGGATGAGCACGGCAACGTCGTGCGCGGCGATGTTCTGATTGAGGACTCATCGGGCTGCTATCTCTACTCCGAGAGCCGCCTCGTCGCGGCCGTGGGTCTTGAGGACACCGTCGTGGTCGAGACCAAGGATGCGGTCCTCGTCTCGCCGCGCAGTCGCGTGAATGATGTGAAGAAGCTCGTCGGACGCCTGAAGGAACTCGGGCGCTACGAGCACTCCCTGCATCGGGAGGTGTTCCGGCCCTGGGGCAGCTACGACAGCCTGGAAAACGGCCAGCGCTTCCAGGTGAAATCCCTGAAGGTGAAGCCTGAGGGCCAGCTGTCGCTGCAATTGCACCATCACCGCGCCGAGCACTGGATCGTCGTCTCCGGAACTGCGCGGATCACGCGCGGCGAGGAGGTCTTTCTGCTGGAAGAGAATCAGTCAACCTACATTCCGCTCGGTGTCAAACATCGCATCGAGAACCCCGGCAAGATCCCGTTGCACATCATCGAAGTGCAGTCGGGCGCCTATCTGGGCGAGGACGACATCGTGCGCTTCAAGGACCGCTACGGCCGCGAAGGCAGTACGGGTTAGTGCCTGGCACCATGAATCTTGCGGCATTCAAGGCCTACGACATCCGCGGCCGCATTCCCGAGGAGCTCAACGAGGAGCTCGCCTACGACATCGGCCGTGCCTACGCAGCCTTCGTCAAGCCGCGCTGCATCGCCGTCGGACGTGACATCCGCCTGACGAGCGCGGCGCTTGCCGCCGCCTTGCAGCGCGGCCTCCTCGACAGCGGCTGCGACGTGCGCGACATCGGCCTGTGCGGCACCGAGGGCGTCTATTTTGCGACCTTCGCCTACGAACTCGACGGCGGCATCATGGTGACGGCGAGCCATAACCCGCCGGACTACAACGGCATGAAGCTCGTGCGCGAGGATTCGCGGCCGATCAGCGCCGACACCGGCCTTGCCGACATGCGCGCTTTCATCGAGGCGGGAGCGTATCCGCCGCCCGCGCTGTTGCGCGGCAGCGCGCTCGCTCTTGACACGGGGCCGAAGTACCTCGAGCACCTTTTGAGCTACGTCGATCGCGCGCGCTTGCGCCGGCTCAAAGTCGTCGTGAACGCCGGTAATGGCGGGGCGGGGCTCATCGTTGATGAGCTCGAGCCGCATCTGCCGTTTGAGTTCGTAAAAATCCAGCACACCCCGGATGGGACATTTCCGAACGGCATCCCCAATCCGATGCTCGCGGAGAACCAGGCGGTGACGGCAGAGGCGGTGCGCAGCGCGGGCGCGGATGTCGGGCTTGCCTGGGACGGGGACTACGACCGCTGCTTCTTCTTCGATGCCGCGGGGCGCTTCATCGACGGCTACTATCTCGTGGGCCTCCTCGCGGAGGCCTTCCTCGAGCGCGAGCACGGCGCACGCATCGTGCATGACCCGCGCGTGACCTGGAACACCATCGATATCGTACGCCGCCACGGCGGGCAGCCCGTGCTGTGCAAGTCCGGCCACGCCTTCATCAAGCAGAAAATGCGCGAGGTGGACGCCATCTACGGCGGGGAGATGAGCGCGCACCACTATTTTCGCCGCTTTGCCTATTGCGACAGCGGCATGATTCCGTGGCTCCTCGTGCTGCAGGTGATGTGCGAGCGCGGCGAGTCTCTCGCAGAGCTCGTCGGCGCGCGCATGCGCCTCTTCCCGGTGAGTGGTGAGATCAATCGGCGCTTGCCGGATGTGAAAGCCGTGCTTCTGAAGGCGCAGCAGCATTATCAAAGTGCAGCGCTCAGCATCGACTTCACGGACGGCCTGTCCATGGAATTTCCGCAGTGGCGCTTCAACCTGCGCGGCTCCAACACCGAGCCTCTGGTGCGTCTCAACGTCGAGGCGCGCGGCAGTGAGGCACTCGTTGCCGACAAGACCGCCGAAGTGCTGCGTCTGATCGATCCGTAATCGCCGCTACCGCGCGGCCTTAACGTGTCATTCGCCGCTCGCCATCGGCGCGATTCGTGTCATCAAACTGGGCTCACCTTAAGAGCGTGACTCCGTGCCCGCGTCTGCTGCACGCGGCCGCAGTTACGGCGCGCTGCATGAGGCTGCAGTATCTTGCGTTTGCTCAGTAGTTTGCGCGCAGATTCGCAGGAAGATTCGCAGCCGCGCAGTTGACTCGAGCGCGCAAAGGCGTACTTTGCAGTCAAACCAACACGAATTGATTTGGCATCGCAGTTGCCGCTAGCGGCTGCCGGGGGGGCGGCAAAGCTGGGGTATTTGCCGTGGAATTCACTGCAATAACAGCAATCAACACCGACGTACGGGGTCTTAAGTCATGGAAAATTTATATCTGTCTCGTTGCGCCCGGGTCACCATGCCCGCCGCCAAAAGAAAGGCACTCGCGCCTGCCTTAAGCAAGCCGGTGCGGGCGGCGACGCTGACCCTTGCAGTTCTCTTGTCGGCATTGACCCTCGGAGGCATCCCGCAAGCGAGCGCTCAGAACGTCGTATTGGGGACGCCGAACGGCGGTTACTTTAGTTTTTCCCTGGCAGCGGGCGCCAGCACCGCGCCCGTCACGCTGCCCGTAAACATCCCCTGGCATGTTACCGGAGCTGTAACCAGCACTAACAACGAAGGTATTGGCGAAGTCGAGATGTTGAGCTCAGTTTCAGGCACGATACCTCTTCTGGAATGGGTCGGGCTCAATTCAACGAATACGGGAACCGTCACCTTCGGCGACTCTGCATATGGAGCGAATCCGGTTGTCCAAATCGACTTTAGCGGCGCTGTCACTTTGGTAGCCTCGAGTAGCACTAATTCCTTTGTGGTGACCAACAGTTCCAGCAGTACTCAGACGGGCTATGTCTCGTGGATAGGGTTTGGAACCAGTATCCTCGAGCCGACAAACACTGCCCTCGGAACTAGTGCGCTCAACGATGAAGTCGGCAGTACGAGCGCGACGGGTAACGAAAACACCGCTATTGGCTTTGACGCGCTGTACTCCGACACCAGCGGCTCCTACAACACCGCGACGGGGGTCGCTGCGCTCGAATCAAATCAAACCGGTAGCGCCAACACTGCATTGGGTTACGCTGCTCTCTCTGTCAATACTGGCAGCTATAACACGGCTAGCGGCTACGGTGCGCTCTATTTGAACAACGCGGCTACCTTCAACACCGGTGTCGGGTACGATGCGCTCTATACGAATAGAGGTGGCGGTGAAAACACGGCATTCGGTGCCGGTGCCCTGTTTGCCACCACGGTCACATCCAACACGGCTGTGGGCTTTGAATCCCTCTATAAGAACTCGACCGGCAAGCTGAATGTGGCACTCGGCTGGGAGGCCGGTTATGCCGTGACAACCGGCAGCAACAACATCGACATCGGCAGCCCCGGTGCGGCGGCCGACAGCGGCGTGATCCGCATCGGCACGATCAGCGGCACGACCTCGACGCAGATCGCGACCTACATCGCCGGCATCTACAACGTGACGACGATGACGAGCGGCCTTCCCGTCCTGATCGACTCGAAGGGGCAGCTCGGCACAGTCTCCTCCTCGGAGCGCTTCAAGACTGCCATTGAGCCCATGGGATCGAACACGGAGAAGCTTCTTGAGCTGCGGCCGGTGACGTTCCACTACAAGGCCGAGGTCGAGGGCACGCTGCGCTATGGCCTCATTGCCGAGGAAGTGGCGAAGGTGTATCCGGAGCTCGTGGTGCGCGACGAGTCAGGCCGGATCGATGGAGTCCGCTATGACGAACTTGCGCCCATGCTGTTGAATGAACTGCAGCAGCAGCACACGCAGATGACGCGGAAATTTGATGCCCAGGCTGCAGAAATCCAGGCTCTTAGGCAGCAGCAGCGCGTAAGCCAACAACAGCTGGCAGAGCTCAAGAGCCTCAACCACGCGACGCAGGTGGCGCTGCGGAAGCTTGAGGGCCGTGGCGAGGTCGTCGCCCAGCGTTGACAGGGCTCAGTCACTTCGCCAATGAGCGGCGCGTCCCGGTCTCGGGAAGCGCCGCTGCCGCCTCTGCCGTGCCTGTAAACGCACGGATCGCGATTCGTGTGCGTATTTCACTGCGCCGGGACATCCCCTGAGCAGGAGCGCAGCCGCATTCACTTCGACGCCGAGGCGGCCGAAAATCGCAGTCCCGCACTGTCGCGCGTTCTACTTAAGATGAATGCCGGGATACCAGCCGCTTCTCGCGAGGAGCGCCTTCGGATCGGTCATTTCCAATATTTTGCGAAATGCCCGGCGCTTGTCGGCGGCGTGCTGATAATAGGACTTGACGATGCGATAGCCGACCCAGTACCCCAGGTCGCCCGGCTTTTCCAGCGTGCCGTTGTTAAGCCAGTCGGACAGATCGGTCTTGTCCTCATCGGCAACGAACGCGGTCTCGATTGTCTTTTCACGACCGCTGGTCGACGCTTTGAACTGCGAATAGGCGACCTCACCGGAAATGAGCTCGGCGGTGAATTCGGCCGCGCCTTCGATTAGGGACAGCTCGAGCACGGTGGGGTGCTCGTCATCGACGAGGGCCTGCGTCTGCTGCGTGTGGGCATACTCGTGGGCGAGCACGTGCACAAAGCGCTCCTCGACGTTGGGATTCAACCAGTCAGTTGCGCACAGGGCCTCGAGGCCGATCTGGATGCCGGAGGCGGGGCTGCCCACGCCGACGGGCTTCCCCCGGCCGACGGCGATCGTCACCGGCGGGAATCGCGCCTGCGGATACAGACGGCCCAATTCACGCAGGGCGACCTTAAGGCGCCGGCGCACGCTTGGCAGCACGACCATGCAACGCTTGGCACTCGAATAGATTTCCGGATGCTTGGCCATGCTTTCGGCGATCGTTGCGCCGGAGATGTTGCGGACCTTGGCGAACTGGTGCAGCCCGTCCGAACCCGGATCGATGTAGTCGTGCTGGAGCGCATCGGCACTCGGGTGAGCGTCCGCAGCGTCGTAGACCTCATAGAACCGGACGACGTCCTCGATATGGATCGTGGGCCCCGCCGCGGAATCGAGGGCCGTCGAACCCGCGTTCTGCGCCGCCTGCGAGACCGGCATGCAAGCCAGTGCGCCGATCACGACCCCTATGCTGACCCCCTTCATGTTCTCCTCCCAAAGGTCCAATCACGTGAAGCGCCCGGCGCTTCAATATTTCAGTCTCTGCGGCGTGGGGAGCGCAGCGGTGTCCTTGCGGTGGCCGCCACCAGCAAAGTACATCTCACTCGGCAGGCGGTAATTGAGTCCCTGGCGCAGGCGCTGCGCCTGCGATACTGACATGGAATCCAAAGATGCCAACGCATGCCTGCAAGGCTCGGCCGCGGTTGGATCCCCGAGCGCGAGACACACGTATACAGTATGCCCGAGCGCAACATACTGGATGAGGCTTGCACGGCCTGCATTAGTCGCGAAATTCATCAACTTTGGAATGCCTGCGGCGGCTTTGCTGTGGGATAATCGCAGACACAAATCTGACAGGTGCAAAGATGGAAGAGAATCGCAAGCGAGCGCTCGCCGCAGCTCTCGGCCAGATTGAAAAACAGTTCGGCAAGGGCACTGTCATGCGCCTCGGCGAAACTCCGGCCTCCTGGGATGTGGAGACCGTGTCCACGGGCTCTTTGGGACTCGACATCGCACTCGGCGTGGGCGGTCTGCCGCGCGGCCGCGTGACGGAAGTCTTTGGTCCCGAGGCTTCGGGCAAAACAACGCTCACCTTGCAGGTCATTGCCGAAGTGCAGCGCGCGGGCGGCGTTGCCGCCTTCGTCGATGCCGAGCACGCGCTCGATCCGACCTATGCGGGCAAGCTCGGCGTCAACGTCGACGAACTCCTGGTCTCGCAGCCGGACGACGGCGAGCAGGCACTCGAAGTCACCGACATGCTGGTGCGCTCCGGGGGTGTCGATATCGTCGTCGTCGATTCCGTGGCAGCGCTCACGCCCAGAGCCGAGATCGAAGGGGAAATGGGCGATGTGCAGATGGGCCTGCACGCGCGGCTCATGTCGCAGGCGCTGCGCAAGCTCACGGGCAACATCAAACGCTCCAATACCATGGTGATCTTCATCAATCAGATCCGCATGAAGATCGGCGTCATGTTCGGCAGTCCCGAGACCACGACCGGCGGCAACGCGCTCAAATTCTATTCGTCCGTGCGGCTGGACATCCGCCAGATCGGCTCGATCAAGGACGGCGAGGAGGTGATCGGCAACATGACGCGCGTCAAAGTGGTGAAGAACAAGGTCGCACCGCCGTTTCGCGAAGCCGAGTTCGAGATCATGTACGGCGTCGGCATTTCCCGCGAGGGCGAGATCATTGAACTGGGCAGTGCCAACGGCATCATCGAGAAGTCCGGCTCCTGGTACAGCTACAAGGGTGAGCGCATCGGCCAGGGCAAGGACAACGTGCGTAATTTCCTGCGCGACAACCAAGCCATCGCCCGCGAGATCGAGGAGCAGATTCGCGTCAAGCTCCTGCCGGTGAAACAGACTCGCTTCGGTCAGCCGCTGGGGACGGACGGCTTACGCATTGTGAGTGGGTGATCGACCCAGGCGTCTGTGTTGGGTGCTGTTGATGGCGCCTTCAGGGATTCTCGAGGAATCTCTCCAGACTTGCCGCCGCGCGCTCGGCGCTGTGGCCGTCCCAGCGCTGCGGCCGTTGTCCCTTGGGCCACTTTCCCGCGAGCGCCTCGCGCACGGCTCCTAGGAGTTCGGCGGGCTTCACGAGCCGGTTGGTTCCGGCCGTGACGGTGATGGGGCGCTCGGTATTCTCGCGCAGCGTTGCACAGGGAATACCGAGGTAGGTCGTCTCCTCCTGTATGCCGCCCGAGTCAGTGATGGCGATCCGCGCGTGCATCACGAGATTCATGAACTCGACGTAGCTCATAGGCTCGCTCAAGCGAATGCGGCTGTGCGCCGCCAGCGTGTTCTTGAGGTCAAACTCCTCGAGCTTCTTCCTGGTGCGCGGATGGATGGCAAAGACGACGTCAATCACCTCGGCGATTTGCCCGAGCGCGAAGACGAGCTCGGCGAGCTTCTCGCGGCTGTCGACGTTTGCCGGACGATGCAAGGTGACAACCGCGTAGCGCTGTGCTTCAAGGCCCATGCGCTCCTGCGTGTGCGCACCCTCGATCCGCGCACGCAGCATCTCGAAGGAATCGATCATGATGTTGCCGATGCACTCGATTTTTCCCGCAGGCACGCCTTCTGCGCGCAGGTTGGCATCGGCATCCGCCGAAGGCGTCCATAAGAGATCCGCGATGGCATCAGTGACGAGCCGATTGATCTCCTCGGGCATGCTGCGATCGCCGCTGCGCAAGCCCGCCTCCAGATGCACCACGGGAATGCCGAGCTTCGCCCCGACCATGGCGCAGGCGGCGGTGGCATTGACGTCGCCCACCACAATGACAGCGTCGGGGCGGTGGGCGCTCGCGATGGCCTCATAGGCGATCATGGTGCGTCCGGTCTGCTCGGCGTGCGTGCCGCTGCCCACCTCCAGATGATGCGCCGGTTCGGGAAGGCGCAGTTCATCAAAGAACGCGTCCGACATGTTCGCATCATAGTGCTGCCCGGTGTGCACCACCTGCGCGCGGCACCAGGGGGTGCGCGCGAGCTCATGATAGAGCGGTGCGACCTTCATGAAATTGGGCCGCGCGGCTGCGATCAGGTGCACGAGCTTGGTATTCAACCGCGGTCTCCTGCGAACTCGCCTCGCGAAGCTTAGCCGAGGGCGGCGTGCAATGCGCCAGCGACGGGTTCTGCTGGCTCTAGAAAGTCGCCTTGGTCGTGACCAGGAATTGCACTCTTTTAATGGAGGGGTCGCCGTCGAGCGGAAAGGCGAGATCCACATGAATGATATTGCCTAGACCTGAGCGGCTGTTGCCGAAGCGCAGCCCGAAGCCCAGATCTCTCAGGATTCCCAGGCTCGGCTCGGCAAGCGGCGCAGTGCCCCAGGTGCGCCCGACGTCCATGAATGCCGCGGCGCCCACGCGCAGCAGCCGAAACGGATACCAATCGGTGAAGTAGCGCTCCTCGAGGGTGAGTAACGCGCGCGCGGTGCCGTCCTGATAGCGCAGCGGATAGCCGCGCAGGCCGTTGTCGCCGCCCAGGAGAATCTGATCGTCGAGATCGAGATTGCGCCCGGCCGTCGCATCGATCCCGGCGTAGAAGAGGAACTTATCCGACTGCTTCAGAAAGTAATGAAAGCTCTCCGTGACGACGGCATTTTCAGGCGTGCCGTTTTCGAGCCGGCCATCGAGCGTGCTGGAAACGACCAGCGTTTCATTGTGCTCGGTGGCGAAGCCAATTCCGGCGTTAGCCGAGTAAAGGAGTCCCGCGATATTGGATCCGAGGGCCGGGGCCGACCATCCCAGCTGAGCGCTCAGATGGGCGCCGAGGTAGAAGTCCTCGGTGCGCGTGATCTGATTGTAATTATGGTATTTGAGGTAATCGTCCTCAACGAGCTCATAGCGTATCCAGGGAAAGACGAGCTTGCGCTCGGCGGGCACGAGATCGACGCCGCCCCACAACGGCGCGCGCTCGAACTGCCGGTCATCGGAAGTTAGGCCGAAAGTCCAGCGCGTCACCCAGCCGTTCGCAAGCCCGTGCGAGAAGCCGCCGTAGATGCGGGAGAGTTCATCGTGCTCCTGGAACTGATCGATGACATTACCGCGATCGTAGAGGGAGTCGACGCGCAGATCGTCGGTGCCGTCGACGCCGCCGGTCCAGCGCGAATCGAGCGCATAGAAGGGCCGATCGATGAAGAGGTCGTGCTGGTAGCCATCGCTGTTCACCGAATAAAGCGCGGACACGGCAATGCGGCTGCCGTAGATATTGGCGTCCTGGACGCCAATCCCGGTCTGGGTGCGGTCGACATCGGAGCTGCGCCCGACGGTGACCGCCGCGCCGTAGCCAAAGGCGTTCAACTCCTGCACCCCTACGGAGGTGCTGTTGGCGCCACCGCTTCTGCCGTAGGAGACCTTTGGATCCAAGGTCCACACGTCGCGGGTCTTGACGACGATGTCCACCCGCCCATCGTGATATGCCACAGGCTCGATCGAGGCATCGTAGAAATACGATGCCTGCCGCAGCAGCCGCTCGGACTCGTTCAGCA
>Ga0302314_10015016_pt1 | contig 13197 bp, 12 predicted proteins | sample III_Palsa_N2_3_FD_200533 | JGI IMG/M metagenome (GOLD analysis project Ga0302314, IMG submission 200533) | Peat permafrost microbial communities from Stordalen Mire near Abisko, Sweden - III_Palsa_N2_3 | ecosystem: Environmental > Terrestrial > Soil > Palsa > Peat permafrost | place: Sweden...
ATCCGCACGAATGTTTCGAGATGGCGGCCCTGGCGTTCGACCTGTCCGACCGGCTGCAGACCACCGTCTTCGTCATGCTGGATCTGGACATCGGCATGAACGAGTGGCTGTGCCAGCCGCTGACCTGGGACGACAGCCGCATGATCGACCGCGGCAAGGTGATGACCCATGACGAGCTAGAGGCCGGCAAGGACTTCGGCCGCTACCTCGACGTGGACGGCGACGGCATCCCCTACCGCACCTATCCGGGCGTCCATCCGAGCAAGGGCAGCTACTTCACGCGGGGCACAAGCCGCGACCGCTATGCGCGCTACAGCGAGGAGGGGTCGGTCTATGTGGACAACATGGAGCGGCTGCTGCGCAAGTTCGAGACCGCAAAGTCGCTGGTCCCCGCGCCGGTGCGCCGCGACGCCAAGCGGGCGACCAAGACCGGCGTGATCTATTTCGGCTCCACGACGCCAGCGATGCATGAGGCGCTGGAAATGCTGGAGGCGCAGGGGCGCCACCTGGACGCCTTGCGGGTGCGCGGTTTTCCGTTCTCGGATGAAGTCATGGCCTTCATCGCCGCCCACGAAGAGGTGTTCGTGGTGGAGCAGAACCGCGACGCCCAGCTGCGGGCGCTGATCATGAACGAGGGCGGCATCGATCCGGCCAAGCTGCTGCCGGTGCTGCACTTCGACGGCACGCCGATCACGGCGCGCTTCATCGCCAGCACCATCGAAAGACGCATGGCCGGGGCCAGGATCACGGAGGCCGCCGAATGACCTACATCCTCAAGCCCCGCCTGCATCACCCGGGCCTGACCGCCAACGCGCTGGGGTTCACCCGCCGTGACTACGAGGGCAAGGTCTCCACCCTCTGCGCAGGCTGCGGCCACGACTCCATCAGCGCCTCGATCATCCAGGCCTGCTTCGAGATGGAGATCGAACCGCACCGCATCGCCAAGCTGTCGGGGATCGGCTGTTCGTCGAAGACCCCGGACTACTTCGTCGGCGCTGCACACGGGTTCAACACCGTACACGGACGCATGCCGTCGGTGCTGACCGGCGCCAACCTGGCCAACCGCGACCTGCTCTATCTGGGCGTCTCCGGCGACGGCGACTCGGCCTCCATCGGCCTGGGCCAATTCGCCCACTCGATCCGGCGCGGGGTCAACATGACCTATATCGTCGAAAACAACGGCGTGTACGGCCTGACCAAGGGCCAGTTTTCCGCCACCTCCGACCGGGGCTCGAAGAGCAAGAAGGGCGTGGTCAACCACGATAGCGCCGTGGACATGGTGGGCCTGGCCCTGCAGCTGGGCGCGACCTTCGTCGCCCGCAGCTTTTCCGGCGACAAGGCGCAGTTGGTCCCGCTGGTGAAGGCGGCCTTGAGCCACAAAGGCGCGGCCTTCATCGACGTGATCAGCCCGTGCGTGCAGTTCAACAACCACGTCGGCTCGACCAAGAGCTTCGACTATGTGCGCGAGCACAATGAGGCGGTGAACCGGCTGGACGTGATCGGCCATCACGACCCGATCGAGATCGACCATGCTCCGGGCACGGTGGAGATCGTCACCCAGCACGATGGATCGGTGCTCAAACTGCGCAAGCTGGCGCCCCATTACGACCCCTCCGACCGCGGCTCGGCCATGGCCTACCTGCAAGACCGCGCGGCGGCCGGCGAAGTGGTCACCGGCCTGCTCTACGTCGAGCCGGACGCCAAGGACCTGCACGACAGCCTGGATACGGTCGAGACGCCCCTGAACGCGCTGGACAACGCGGCGCTGGTGCCGGGGGCGGCGGCGCTGGAGCGGTTGAACGCGGGGTGGCGGTAGAGGCTCATGAGAGTCGCCCCTCGCATCACCGCTGTGACGCCGGGCGATCGTCCCCTTACTCTGCTGGTGCGTTGGAGCCAGGGCGGCGAAAGCCTCATCGATATCTCGGGTTTGATAAAGGCCTTCCGCGCCTATGCGCCGTTGCGAGACGATCCAGCATTGTTCGCCAAAGTCGAGGTTGGCGAACTCGGCTCCGATGTCATCTGGAGCGATGAGATCGACATAGCGGCGGACTCGCTCTGGCGACTAACACAAGGATAATTCTGCAATTTATCGCCCATTGGATTAGCCCGCTGAATCAGTTGATCGATACACGGTCAATTGTCGTTCAATCCGTACTCAATGGTGTGAAGGCGAGATTTCCAATTACTTTCAATCTTCACGATTTCATCTGGCGACATTTCGTGATTTGTCACCTCAAGGATCGTAAACACGAAATTTCGGGCATCACCAAGTTTTAGCTTCTTGGCGTCGCCGCCTTTTTTCGCGTGGGTCGTCCAACGCTGCCATATGTTTTCATCGCCGTAGGCTGACCCGACATAGCCTTGAGCTCGCGCCGTATCGAAAATGAAATAAATTCCGCGCCAGCGGCGAAGCTCAGCCTTCCATGCATCAGGGCAAACCTTGAGCGCATCGCAGGTTAGAGAGACATCCTTCCAATGCGGAATCCGCTTCACGAGGAGACTGTCTTCGGTAATGGCATGGACCGAGAATGTGCTCTTTGAAGCCCACTTGAACCAGCCAACCTCGGGCGGCGGCCAATTAACGATCAAGCGCCCACTCCACGCGGACATGGCGCCCGTTAGTCGGAGATCGAAGTGCTGATACTCAGATCGATATTTCGACGGATCAGGGCTCTGGCCCAAATCCGTTAGCATTTGAACTGCCTCTAACGCCTGGAAATCCACATCAGCAATTAGCTTTGATCCGGCTTGTTCGTAGAGCCCCACGAAAAGAGCTTTTCCCGGCCCATGGCCAATGAACGAGGCCACATGCGCGGCTTTCGCCATTGCGGCCTCCGCCTTTGGGTATTGAGTAGATTGATAAACATTGAACACATCCGGACGCTCGCTCGCCAGCCAGGGCAAGACCTTCCGCAATTTTGGCTCGGTTGGCGAATGGCGCAAGATCAAGACCCCCTGGGGGTCGATGCTATTCTTCCGAAGTATGTCGCTGAAATCCATGCCTCGGCCCCGAAACTCCCGTCGCGCGGCAACCGACCCCATCCCATCAACCGCATGACGAGCTTGATTTCGAGGGCCGGGCTTTGTCAATGACGGCGCTTTGCGCCGCCGCGGCGCGGTCGCCCCTTTGGGGCGGTCATTGACTAAGTCCAGACCTCGAAAAACCATTCCATCATGCGGTCGAAGGGGGAGTCTGGGCTGATGACTCTGAAGGTGGGCTCGGAATTGTAAACGGGAATCGCTCCCCCGATGGGGGAGCTGGCGCGAAGCGCCTGAGGGGGCCTTGCAGGAGAAGCCTCAGGCGCGGCCAGTCCCCCTCAGTCCCTGCGGGACAGCTCCCCCATCGGGGGAGCGATTCAAGCGGCCTTGGTCAGCGTGAAATCCACGTGGACGGCGTCATAGGGGAATTCGACGCCTTCCTCGGTGCGGTCGAGGACGCCGGCGTCGATGAGCGCGTGAACATCGCCATGGACGGCTTTCACGTCCCGGCCCACGCGGCGGGCGGCTTCGCGGATCGACATGGCGCCCTGGCCGGTCATCGCCCGCAGCAGTTCCCACCGTTTCCTGGTGAGCGTCTTCCACAAGAGTTCGGCCGAGGCGAAGGAGATGTGCAAGCCCTGCGTTTCGCCTTCAAAAGCCGCGAGCGCCCGGCGGGTTACATCCTCGCGAGACGCGACGGAGAGGGTCACGGTGTTCATTCGGGCCTCCATTGGTCCACGTCGTTCCAGAAGTCCGCCATCAGCTTTGCGGGCGTCGTGAAGGCGTAGGCCGTCTCCACGCCGCCGATATGCCGATGGTCTCCCTTGCCCGCTTCGTTGTCGTAACGCAGCACACAGGCGCCGGCGACCACATAGGCCAGGGCGTATTTTAGGTCGTGGCGCGATCCTCGAACGGACTGAGGCACGCGCCACACGCGGAGCTCGGCGAAAGAGTCCGCCGTGAGCTGATGGCGTTCGCTCAGCAGCAACTTAGCCTTCATTGTTGGATTTTTATACCACCACAATCCCGCTGTTGTCAATTACTCCAACATGGACATATGGGAACCGATCTTCACCACCCCATCAACCGCATGCCGAGCCTGATTTCGAAGGCCGGGCTTTGTCAATGACGGCGCTTTGCGCCGCCGCGGAGCGGCCGGCTTCGCCGGTCATTGACTAAGTCCGGACCTCGAAAAATCATTCCATCATGCGGTCGAAGGGGAAGACTGGGCTGGGGCTGCATTGTGAATCGCTCCCCCGATGGGGGAGCTGTCCCGCAGGGACTGAGGGGGACTGGCCGCGCCTGAGGCTTCTCCCGCAAGGCCCCTCAGGCGCTTCGCGCCCCTCGGCGTATACGCCTCGACCCCCAATGGGGGAGCGATTCAGATTCTAGCCCGCGCGGCCTGACACCAAGGCCAGGGCCAGGTCTATCGCCGCTTCGTCCACCGCCGCCTTATCCACCCCCGCCCCCTCCACCGCCATCAGCGCCCTCACCCTTGCGCCGTTGACGGTCAGGTCCAGCACCATCCGCGCCGTGCGCTCGACGTCCTGGTCCGGCGCCTGGCCGTCGGCGACGCGGGCGCGAAGGTAGTCCGCCAGCACCCGTTCGGCGCCCAGGATGGCGGTCTCGTAGAGGACCTGGCCGAACTGCGGATGGCGCTCGGCCTCGGCGATCACCAGGCGTTGGAAGCGGGCGATGTCGGGGCGGGTGACGAGGTCCGTCAGCTGGGCGATGAACAGCCGCACCCCGTCGGCCAGCAGCGTCGGCAGCGCCTCGGCGGTGGGCAGCAGCTGGGCGACGAACTGCTCGGACGCAAAGGCGATCACCTGGTTGAACAGGGCGTCCTTGGAGCCGAAGTGGTCGTAGACCGTCCGCTTGGTCGTGCCCGCGACGGCGGCGATGCGGTCGATGCTGGTCAGGGCGTAGCCGTGCTCGAAGAAGACCTTCTTGCCAGCCACCAGGATGTCGCGCCGCCGCTGTTGCGAGGCCGCCGTATGGCCCCACAGCGGGCCGCGCTGAATCGCCGTGTCGGTCACGATCATCCAAACCTCGCTTGACTCAGCCAACCTCACTACTCAGTATAGTTCATACTTGGTGGTAAGGTCGATCCCCGTCTCTAGCCGCCCTCCCGATCCTGTCCAGGACTTTCATGTCATGACCGCCAGCGACGACGACATCCGCGCCGAGACCCTGCAGGTGGCCACCGCCTACCTGACCCTCATGGGCGACTGGGACGTCTGGACGGAACTTTGGGCTGAAGACGGGGTGCTGGAGTTCCCGTACGCCCCCAAGGGCCGCCAGAAGGCCTACAGCGGCAGGGCCGAGATCCGCGACTATATGATCGCCGCCTCTGGCAAGATGACCATGGCGGCCCCGCCGCGAATGCGCATGCATCCGGCGCTCGACCCCGGCGTCCTCAGTATCGAACTGACCCTCGACGGCAAGGCCACGGCCACCGGCGCGTTGTTCACCCAGAGCTATGTGATGGTGTTCGAGGTGAAGGACGGCAGGCTTTGGCGGCTGCGCGAATACTGGAACCCCCTGGTGAATATCGCGGCCTTCGCCGATGGCGACGCCGAGGTGTGGGCCTCCCGCTTCGGCAAGCCTGAGCCTGCGGCATGACCGTCCTCGTCACCGGCGCCACCGGCAAGGTCGGCAAGCGGCTGGCCGAGCAGCTGCACAGCGCCGGCCTTAATCATCGACTCGCCTCACGCCATCCCGCCGGCGAATCCGGCTTCGCTTTCGACTGGTGGGACCGCGCGACCTGGCCCGCCGCGCTGGACGGCGTCTCCGCCGTCTACCTGATCGCGCCCCGCTCGGGCGGCGACGCCGCGCCGGTGATGATCGACCTGGTGCGCGAGGCCATCGCGGCCGGGGCCCGCCGGTTCGTGCTGCAGAGCGGCTCGCCGGTCCCCGCCGGCGCGCCCGGAACCGGCACGGTGCACGCATGGCTGGCCGACAACGCCGAGGAATGGGCGGTCCTGCGACCAAGCTGGTTCATGCAGAACTTCACCGAGGCCCTCAACGGCCAGACGATCCGCGCCGAGGGCGCCTTCTACACCGCCGCCGGCGACGGCCGCGTGGGCTTCATCGATGCGGTCGACATCGCCGGCGCGGGCTTCGGCGCCCTGACCGCGTCCGAGCCGCTGAACGGCGACGTCATCCTGACCGGCCCGCGCGCCATCACCTATGACGAGGCGGCCGCGATCATCGGCGCGGTGGTGGGCCGTCCGATCGAGCACCGCAGAGTCACCCCGGCGGAGGTCGCACGGCGGCATGTCGAGAACGGCGTTCCGGAGATGACCGCAATGATGCTCGGCTTCGCGGACGTGGCGATCAGCAACGGCGCCGAGGATCGGGTGACAGATGGGGTTGCGCGGCTTTCAGGGAGAGAGCCGGTGTCGTTCGAGGCGTTCGCCGAGCGGGACAAGGCGGCGTGGGGGTAGTTGGCTTCCTTCTCCCCTTGGGGCTAGCGTCCGCACACATCTTTTCGTTGACATTTTCATGTTTGGGCGAGGAGGAAGCCTTGTGCGATGGTGTGGTATCGCTGCAGTCCGTTGAGCATGGTGATGGGCCCTGGGGGACGCTCTGAAGCGTATCCGGTCCATCCGCCGAGCCTGGCGATAACCCAGACGGCCCAGGCCAGACTGTTGGGTGGGTGGGGATTTTTCTGTTTCTGGGTTTTGCCTTCGAGGGACTTGGCCAGGGCTTCGAGCACGGGCATATCCGCAGGAGCGAAGACGCGCGAGGCTGGGATGCTGGCGCCGGCTTCGCCGCGGGCATGGACGCACTGCATCACCTGGGTAGCGGCGACCAGGGCTGTGGCGGCGAGGTTTTCAAGGGCTTCGCCGTCGGCGATGAAGCTGTCCTCGATGGCCAGGCCCTTGGTTTTCAAAGTTCGGAACAGCTGCTCGATGATCCATCGCGAGCGATAGAGCTCCACCACCCAGGCGGCCTGTTCGGCGGTGTCGACGGTGTGGGTGGTGAACAGTCGCCAGTGCACGGGAGCCTGGCCGGCCGGCGGGTCGATCTCCCGGGCCTCAACCACATTGATGGTGAGTTGTTTCGGATCGTTGGGATCGGCGCCTTTCGAAGGTTGGGCCAGGGTGACTTGTCCGCGGCGCAGCGCCAGGGTGACGTGGCGCGGCGGTCGCCCGGCGCGTCCCTCCAGTTCCAAGCCGATCCGCCCCGCCTCGGGCCAGGTATCGATCTTGTCGTTGAGCAGCCCGCCCTTGGCGTCCAGCGTCCGGTTGTAGTGGCAACGCACCAGCAGGTGGGTCTGCGGGCCAGCCGGGCCCAGCTGGGGAACACGGGCGAAGACTTGGTAGATATCGCTTTCACGGTCGTGGATCACGGTGGCCATGGGCGTATCGACCAGGGCCGCGCGGCTCTGCCTGGCCGTCTTGATCCAACGATAGCTCTCCTTGGTTTCGATGGGTTGCGACTGGTAGTCGGCCGCCTTGGTCTTCATGCGCCGCCACAGGCTCGCCCCGGCCAGCCCCAGCACCGCGCCATCGCTGGCCGCCACCGCAAGGGCGGGATGGATGAACAGGCCCGCGTCGCTGCCGTTGCCCACCCGTCCCAGGCCCCGCTTGCGCCCGGCCTTGGACGCAAAGTTGATCTCGCTCGTATCCAGGATCAACAGAACATGGCGGCCGGCCGCCGCCTCGGCGGTCCGCGCCGCCGCTGTCTGCAGGATCTCGTCCGGCTTCACCTTGGGATTACGGAAGAACCGAGTCGCGCCGGCAACTTCCGCCCGGCTGTCGCCAAGGCGCCGCATCGTCGCACTGAGACGCGTGCGCAAACGCTCCAACACACGCGCCCCCTTTTTTGAAGGCGCAGGTCGTTGAAGTAGCCAAGCTCAATCGCCGACATCGGATCATCTCCCCGAATCAAGGTCGGCAGAGATAGAATCACAGACGATTCAATGACTTCAAGCCAAAATCCAACCACCGCCGCGCTGCCATGACGTCAGCGCCACGGCAACAAAAAGATGTGTGCGGACGCTAGGGCGGCAGGGGGAAGATGACGAAGTCGGCGTGCGGCTCCTGTTTCGGCGTCTCGCCCATGGCGTGGACCGCGGTCTGCACCTCGGTGAGCACCGAAGCCGGCAGCTCCAGCCCATGCTCGTCCGAGTGGGTGGGGGCCTCGTCAGGAATCAGCACTCCCGGTTCGCGGGTCATCTCCACATGGGCGCCCAGGACGTGGGAAACCGGGTGAGTCCGGGTGAAGGCGACCACGCGGTCGATGCTGGCGCGATAGACGTCCCACTGGTTGGCCGGAACATAGAGGCGGCAGGCGCAGAGGGTGTCGCCGGTGAGCAGGAGCCGCGTCCGCTCGTCATAGAGCATGATGTGCGTGGGATGGTGTCCGGGGGTGGCGATGACGTCCAGCACCCGCCCGCCCAGGTCGTAGCGGACGATGTCATTGGGCCAGTCCTTGAAGCCGAAGAAGGCGGCGACCTGGCTGCGGTAGAGGCCGACGACGGTGGTGTCGGGGCGGTCCTTGAACTCGACATCGCCCTGGTGATGGTCGCCGTGGCTGTGGGTGTGGGCGACCACCAGCGGGATGGAGGCGCGGTGATGCTCGGCCAGCCACTGGCGGATCACCCCATCGATGGTCGGGCGGATCTTCAGGCCGCCGGCGCCGGTGTCGAGCAGCAGCACCCGGTCATGCCCGAACAGCAGATAGAGAAACGGCCCCTCGAAATTGGTGCGGATCGACTGGCGGACGACATAGGTGTCGGCGTCATAGCGCTGCACCTGCATCTGCGGCTCGTCCGCCGAAACGCCGTTGATCCAGGGCTTGAAGAGGGGCGGTTCAGCGCGCGGTGCGGTGGGCGCCAGGGCGATGGCCAGGACCATGGCCGCTGAAGTCAAGAAAGCGCGCATGCCTGTTTCCCGCCTATGCCGTCCCGGTCTAGCGCCAAGACCGGGCGCGCGGCCAGACCCATTGTGGCTTGGCTTTGATGAAGCGCGATAGGATGATGATCCGCCGGCGCTAGCCCCCTCCGTCGGCTTCGCCGCCACTTCCCCCGTGAAGAACGGGGGAGGAGAAGCCTGCTCCTCCTCCCATGCGAGCGAAGCGATGCGGGGGAGGTGGCGCGGCGCTGAAGCGTAGCGGAAGCGACGTGACGGAGGGGGCCAGCGCAGGCTGTCGCTCTTGAGAGACTAAGCCTTGATGTCTTGGAGGCGATCTTTGCTTCGGCGACCGGCTTGCTCAAGGACCGCCTTCGGCGGCCGCGACGCGGCGACGCGAAGCGTCGTCCTTGACCGAGCCGATCGCCGAAGCTCCAATTCCACCAAGGCCTTAAGGCCGGGACTACCTACTGGCTGAAGGGTTAGATCGAATTGAGCGCACTTTGCCGCAATACCTGCTCGGCCGCTAACGTGGCTGGCGATATAGAATTTTCCGGCAGTGGCGAGGACTGAATTGCAGATGTCAGGCGATACTTGGTCGACTGTCTGGATCGCGCTAACCGAGTTTGTGATAACGGCAGTGATCGCAGGAAACATCCGCAGGATTAGTGCGGGTCGCGCATCCATACGTGTGTGTCTGCTCGTGGGTAATGTGGTCGGAGCCACTCTCGCCATCGGGTTTGCCGCCGCTGACCACACACATCCGGATTCTCCGATCGTGGCATACGAACTGGCCGCTGCCGCGTTCTGCGTCTTTTCTGGAACGCTTGCGATATGGCTTCTTGTGGATTGGATTAGATCAACTCGTTCCGTGTGAAGGCGAGTTGGGCGTTTACGGCTGCTTCCGAGTTTCGCTCGATGTCGAACCGAACATCACCACCCGCCCCCTACCCCATCAAACCCTTCAGCCGATAAAGCGCGTCCATCGCCTCGCGCGGGCTCATGCCGTCGAGGTCTAGCTCCACAAGCGCCGCCTCCACCGCGCTAGGCTCGGACACCCCGCTGGCCACAGGCGCCGTCGCGGCGAACAATGGCAAATCGTCCAGCTGTACGTGAGAGACGGTTTCGGTCTCCAGCCGATCCAGCACCTCGCGGGCTCTGGAGACCACCGCCGGGGGCACGCCGGCCAGCTTGGCCACCTGGACGCCGTAGGAGCGGTCGGCGGGGCCTGGGCCGGCTTCGTGCAGGAAGACCAGGTCGCCGTTCCACTCCTTGGCGCGCATGGACAGGTTGGTCACGTGCGCGAGGCGCCCCTCCAGCCTGGCCAGCTCGTGATAGTGGGTGGCGAACAGCGCCCGGCAGCGGTTGGTGTCGTGCAGGGCCTCGGCGCAGGCCCAGGCGATGGCCAGGCCGTCGTAGGTGGCAGTGCCCCGGCCGATCTCGTCGAGGATGACGAAGGAGCGAGGGGTGGCCTGGGTGAGGATCGTCGCCGTCTCCACCATCTCGGCCATGAAGGTCGAGCGGCCCCGGGACAGGTCGTCGGCCGCCCCGACGCGGCTGAACAGCCGGTCGACCACGCCCAGCTTCAGGCGCTTGGCCGGCACATAGGACCCGGCCTGGGCGAGGACGGCCAGCAGGGCGTTCTGGCGCAGGAAGGTCGACTTGCCGGCCATGTTCGGCCCGGTGACGATGGCCAGCCGCGCGGCGGAGGCGCCCACGCCATCGAGCTTGCAGTCGTTTGGCGTGAACGGTTTGCCCTCCCGCGCCGTGGCCGCCTCCACCACCGGATGCCGCGCCGCCTCGGCATCGAAGATCAGGGAGCGGTCGACGTCCGGGCGCACGGCGCGGGCGTCTTCAGCCCACTCAGCCAGGCCCGCCGCCACGTCCAGCTTGGCCAGCGCCTCGGCCGCCGCCTGCACCTGGGCGGCGTGACTCACCGCCAGGCCTCGCCAAGCCTCAAACGTCTCCACCTCGATCGCCAGCGCCCGTTCGGCGGCCTGGGCGATGCGGGCGTCCAGTTCGGCCAGCTCCACGGTGGTGAAGCGGGTCTGGTTGGCCAGGGTCTGGCGGTGGATGAAGGTCGCGTTCCAGGGCGCCGCCAGCAGGGGTTCGGCCTTGGCGGCGCTGATCTCGACGAAATAGCCGAGCACGGCGTTGTGGCGGACTTTCAGCGGAAGATTGGTCTCGGTCTGCAGCCGCTGTTCCAGCGCCGCAATCACCCGGCGGCTGTCGTCGCGGAGCAGCCGCGCCTGGTCAAGTTCCTCCCGCACGCCCGAGCCGACAAACCCGCCGTCGCGGGCCTGGGCCGGCAGGTCTGGGCCGAGGCCGGCGGTGAAGGTTTCGACCAGGAGGGCGAGGTCCGGCTGCCGTTCATGCGACAGGGCAAGGACCGCGCCGGCGATCTCTTCCGGCGCGCCGTCGAGCGGGTCACGGTCATTGGCGATCAGATTGGCCAGCGCCCCGCCGGCGGCCAGGCCGTCCCGCAGGCAGCCCAGGTCGCGCGGCCCGCCCCGGCCCAGCGCCAGGCGGGACAGAGCCCGGGCGATATCCCCGGCGCCGCGCAAGGTCTCGCGCAGCTTGCGGCGTAGGTCCCGCCGCTCCAGCATCCAGGCCACCGCGTCCAGCCGCGCGTCGATCCGGGCCGGGTCCAGCAGCGGCCGGTTCAGCCGCGCGGCCAGCAGGCGCGCGCCGGCCGAACTCACGGTGCGGTCGATGGCCGCCAGCAGCGAGCCTTCCCGCGCGCCGCTCTGGCCGCGGTCGATCTCCAGGCTGGCGCGGGTGGCCGGGTCGATGGCCATGGCGTCGGCCTCGGCGCCCCGGCGCGGCGCCGTCAACGCCGGCAGGCGGCCGGCCTGGGTGATCTCCAGGTGCGCGGCGATCAGGCCGAGGGCCGAGACCTCCGCGCCGGTCAGGGCGCCGAAGCCGTCCAGCGTGCCGACGCCATAGAGCCGCTTCAGCCGCGCCTCGGCCGCCGCTGGTTCGGACAGCGCCCCGGCCATCGGCTGTATGAGCCCGCCGACGCCCTTCAGCGCCTGGGCCAAGTCGGTCTCGGCGAACAGGCGGTCGGGCACCAGGGTCTCCGACGGCTGCAGCGCCGCCAGCACGGCGGCGATCCCGTCCTTGGTGGTGACCACCACCTCGACCTCGCCGGTGGACAGTTCCACGCTCGCCACCGCCGCCTGGCCGGCGCGGATGGCGATGGCGGCGAGCCGGTTGGCGCCGCGCGCGTCGAGCAACCCGTCCTCGGTGAGGGTGCCGGGGGTGACGATCCGCACCACGTCGCGGCGGACGATGGACTTGGAGCCGCGTTTGCGCGCCTCGGCCGGGTCCTCCACCTGCTCGCAGACGGCGACCTTGAAGCCGGCGCGGATCAGCTTGGCCAGATAGGCTTCCGCCGCATGCACCGGCACCCCGGCCATGGGAATCGGCTCGCCGCCGTGGTTGCCCCGCGCGGTCAGGGCGATGCCCAGCGCCGCCGCGGCCTTGGCGGCGTCGTCGAAGAACAGCTCGTAGAAATCGCCCATGCGGAAGAACACCAGGGCGTCCGGCTGGCGCGCCTTGGCTTCAAAAAACTGCGCCATCACCGGCGAGGCGCCGGTGGCGTCCAGGTTGCCAGCCAGGTTGGAAGGGGGCGCGGGGGCGTTCATCGCCGGAGACGTTAACGATTGCGGCGAGTCGCGTCAGCCCTTGAAGGACGAGCGTCCACATCCGAAGTTGAGGCTGTGCAGAAAGCCTGTGCCTACATGGTGACGCCGGCCGGGCCGGGGGACGCGCTGGCGTTGGCGCAGGTGCACGTGCGCGCCTGGCGCGAGACCTACCCGGGCATGCTGCCGCAGGCCTATCTGGACCGCATGTCGGCCCAGGCTCACGCCGCGCGCTGGGCCTGGCGACTGATGCATTCGGCCGAGGTCACCCTGGCCGCCGAGGGGCCGGACGGTCTGGTGGGCTACGCCTCCGGCGATGTGCCGCGGCTTGGCGGTGGCGTGAGCGCCGACGCCGAGATCACCACCCTCTACGTTCTGCGCCGCGCGCAGCGGGAGGGCGTCGGCCGCCGCCTGCTCACTGGCATGGCGCGGACCCTGGCCGCCCAGGGCGCGACCTCGCTGATCATCTGGGTCCTGCGGGACAATCTTCTGGCGCGAGGGTTTTACGAAGCCATGGGCGGGGTATTGACCGGCGAGCGGACGGAGCGCGTCGGGGGATGGTCCGTGCCGTCGGTAGGGTATCGGTGGGGGGAAATCCGGGTGATGTGCTGAAGTTTCGTGCGTGCTTCGACACGCGCCGTTGGCGCGGCTCAGCATGACGTAGAATTTTAGAGACAAACCAAACTACGTCATCCTGAGCCGGCCGCATCGCGGCT
>Ga0302314_10015017_pt1 | contig 13197 bp, 11 predicted proteins | sample III_Palsa_N2_3_FD_200533 | JGI IMG/M metagenome (GOLD analysis project Ga0302314, IMG submission 200533) | Peat permafrost microbial communities from Stordalen Mire near Abisko, Sweden - III_Palsa_N2_3 | ecosystem: Environmental > Terrestrial > Soil > Palsa > Peat permafrost | place: Sweden...
ACCCAGCCATTTTCGCCGTGCATCGCGGCGCTCCTGCCCGCGGTGGAGACCTACTTCGCGAGAAGCGGCGGCTTGGGACGGACCCCGCCGCTATGTTTGCCTGGTGGCGCGCGACCGCCGGAGAGTCACACAGGCGACCGTTGTGGCCGCGACGTTAAGCGGGGCTCCATCGACGCTGCATGCTCTCCTCGTCGGTGGCAGTCTCCAAGCGGCCGGCAGCTATGTGCGCGACGCAACGCGTGCTGCAGGCACCCTGCTCCCGCCTGGGCGGCCCGGATTCGGGCGCGGCGCAATCGTCCACGTCGGTATGTCGGCCGCATGCGCGGAGGTGCTGGCGCGAACGCTGCCGCGTCGCCATCCAGTCGCTTGGGGCGCAGCGGCCGGGCTCGGCATCGGCATAGTCAACGTCGGCCTGATCGGCCGCTTGTTTCCGGCGATCAGAGCGCTACCGCTCGTCCCCCAGCTCGCCGATCACGTCGCGTACGGGGCGCTGTTCGCGGTCGTGGTCGATCGGCGTACCGAGTAGCTGACGGCGCGATCAGAGCAGCGACGCGTCAAGCGTGATCTCGGGCACGCCCGCGAGTGCGCGGCTCACCGGGCAGCCCTCCTTGGCTCCCTGAGCCGCGGCCTGGAAGGTGGCCTCGTCGATTCCCGGGACGTTCCCCACGGTGCTGAGCGCAATCGCTGTGATCGTCGGAGCGCCGTCGACGAAGCGGAGGGTAACGGTCGCGTCCGTCTTCACCGAGTCGGCCGGAGTTCCGGCGTCCCCGAGCGCTGCCGAGAGTGCCATCGAGAAGCAGGCCGCGTGCGCTGCCGCGATCAGCTGCTCCGGATTCGCTCCAGGGCCATCCTCGAATCGTGACTTGAACGAGTACTCCCCGCTGATGCTGTCGCCCGCGGTGAACGCTCCACTCCCGGACTTGAGATCGCCCTGCCATTCCGCGCTGCCCTTTGCCGGCATCCTCTTCTCCTTAGATCTTGGGGGCCTCGGTGAGAAAGTTGGATGCTAGGGAATCGCCAGAACGCGACGCCAGCGGTCTGCGATCGGCGCCGCGCAACGCGCGAGCTCGGTCGCGGTGCCCGTGGCGCGCCACAGGGTCGCAGGCCCGTGCGCCTGCATCGCCTCCGCCGGCGGATCGCGGTCGCGGATCCCCGCGAGCGTCAGCGCCGCGACCACCCGAGCCTCGCCCGCGACCACCGGCGAGTGGAGCGTCGAGATCTCGCCCGTCTCCAGCGTCTCATCGACGGTTGGGCGCCCGTCACAGACGATTCGCGTGCGCGCCGTGAGTGCCCCGCACTCCTCGCGCGCGCGGCCGAGCACGATCGTCTCGCCGAGGAGGACATGACCGCGCTCGGCGAGCTCGACGTGCGTCGTTCGCCGCACGTCGGCGCCGCGGGCCACGATCAGCGGCATGCCGAGCCACGTCAGGCGGCCGCCGCCCTGCACTGCGATGTCCACCGAGATCCGCGCCGGCGCTCCGCCGCGCGCGTCGTGCGTGAGCGTGGCACCGACCTCTACGAGCTCCAGCACGGCGCCCTCGCCGACCCGCACCGACAGCTCGACATCGTCGCCGCGCAGAATCGATGCCCGGCTCTGCACCAGCGCGACACGCGCGGCGAGCCCCGCCCGATCCCGTGCTCCCGCGAGAATCCGCGGCCGCCAGGGCTCGGTCCCGGCGAGCTCCTCGAGCACGGTGCCAGAGCCTTCCGCGGTCGCCGCGATCCTGACGCGGCAGGTCACGTTCGGCCGCTGCCAGCCGCGTTGCCGTGACGGTGAACGTGCGGCGCCGGGGGTCCCGGGTCGGTGCTGTTCAGTGACCCCTGGCGCCAGCTTGCAAGCTGTGCCCTGACCCAGCCAACGAGCGGCGAGATCAGCTCGCGGTCGCGCAGGCTGAGTGCGATCACTGGACGCCCGTCCCGCTGTGCCGCCGCGTCGCCGACCATGACCTCGACGCTGGCGCCGACGTGCGGGGCGAGGTCGACCTTGTTGATCACGAGCAGATCCGAGCGTGCGACCCCGGGGCCGCCCTTGCGCGGGACGTCGTCGCCGCCGGCGCAGTCGAGCACGAAGATCTGGGTGTCGGCCAGCGCTGGGCTGAACGACGCCGTCAGGTTGTCTCCGCCGCTCTCCACGAACACGATGCTGAGCGGACCCTGTGCCAGCTCGAGCTCTTCGACGGCATCGAGGTTGGCGCTGATGTCATCGCGGATCGCCGTGTGGGGACAGCACCCGGTCTGGACCGCTTCGATCCGGGCGGCGGGCAGCACTCCCTCGGAGCGCAGGAAGCGGGCGTCCTCGTCGGTGTAGATGTCGTTCGTGACGACGCCGAGCTCGATCTCGCCCGCGAGCTCTCGGCACAGCGCCGCGATCAGCGAGCTCTTGCCGGTGCCGACGGGTCCGCCGACGCCGATCCGCAGCGCCCGTGACCTGCCGGCCCGGCCCCGTCGCGTGATCGGCGGGTCAGCTGACAAAGAGCTTCCTATCTCGGTCGGCGTGGGCCAGCGCGCGTCGATCGAGCAGGGGGGTCGACGTGCTCGGCGGCCACGGATCCACGGCTTCTGGGTCGCCCTCCGGCCACGGCGCCGGAGCGGCAAGGGCTTCGAGCTCCCCGGCCAGCGACACGAGCCAACCGCTCGCGACGGCCGCGTCCACCGGCGCCAGCTTGACGGCCGCGGCTGCGACCGTCGCGGCGTCGTCGTACAGGCTCAGGCGAGCCGCCTCCGTCGGCGACACGCCTCCGGCGCGGGCGATCGCGCCGAGCGCCACCGGCCGTGGAGTCGACCGGCTCGCGGCCCGATAGCCGGACAGCAGCCGATCGTCCGGCCACCAGGTACACGCGGTGCGCAACAGGCCACGGCCGAGCTGGCGCGAAGCTCGCCGCAATGGCTCGGCCGGCATCCTCGCAGTCGCCTCCAGGTCGAGCTCGAGGAGCTCCGCGAGCGAGCCGGCGGCTGCCGCGCCGGCTGCCAGCGCTGCTTCACAACGACCCACGGTCCACAGCCGCGCGCGGATGAAGGACGGCACCTCGGCGACCGTCAATCCCTCGGCGATGGCCGCCTCGAGGCCGCCGGAATGGGCGTGGCCGCCGCTGGGGGTGCGCGCGTCGGCGAGCACGAGCTCGAGCACCCGGCCCATCAGAACAGCGAGTACCGCTGCGCGAGGGGCAGCTCGGTCGCCGGCGCGGGCTCGATCTCCTCGCCGTCGACCTTCACCACGAACGTCTCCGGATCGACGGCGATCTCCGGAAGGGCGTCGTTGCACGGCAGGTCTCGCTTGCCGACGCGGCGGGTATCGGCGACCGGGACGAGCCTGCGCCCAAGCTCGAGCCGCTCCTCGAGCCCGTCCGCGAGCGCATCCGGAGCGACGAACGTGAGTGACAGCCGCGCGGCGGCCGCAGGCGCAGCGGCGAACATCGGCCGGCCGAGGACCGGCTGCGGGGTTGGGATCGAGGCGTTCGCGTCGCCGATCGGCGCCCACGCGACCGCTCCCGCCTTCAGCACCAGTCGCGGGCGCACGCCGAAGAACGCCGGATCCCACAGCACGAGATCGGCGAGCTTCCCCGGCTGCACCGACCCGATGTGGGCGTCGAGCCCATGCGCGACGGCCGGGCAGATCGTGTACTTGGCGACGTAGCGCCGGATCCGCATATTGTCGGCGGCACCGTCGCCGTCGAGGGTGCCCCATCGCTCCTTGGCCGCGTGGGCGGTCTGCCAGGTGCGGATGATCGTCTCCCCGGCTCTCCCCATCGCCTGCGAATCGGAGCCGATGATCGAGATCGCGCCGATGTCGTGCAACAGATCCTCGGCGGCGATGGTCGTCGCGCGGATCCGGCTCTCTGCGAACGCGAGGTCTTCCGGCACATGCGGATTGAGGTGATGGCAGACGATCAGCATGTCCTGATGCTCGGCGATCGTGTTGACGGTGTGTGGTCGGGTCGGATTGGTGGAGGAAGGCAGGACGTTGGCGTGGGCCGCGATGGCGATGATGTCCGGCGCATGGCCGCCGCCTGCCCCTTCGGTGTGGTACGTGTGGATGCTGCGACCGGCGATCGCGGCGACCGTCGACTCGAGGAACCCCGCCTCGTTCAGCGTGTCCGTGTGAATAGCGACCTGCACGCCGAAGCGGTCGGCGGCGCGCAGGCAGGCGTCGATCGCGGCCGGGGTCGAGCCCCAATCCTCGTGCAGCTTGAATCCGCCCGCGCCGGCCAGAACCTGCTCGGCCAGTCCCTCGGCGCTGACGGTGTTCCCCTTGCCGAGCAGCAGGACGTTGACGGGCTGCCCATCGAGCGCGCGGTGCATCATCGCCAGCGACGCTGGGCTCGGCGTGCACGTCGTCGCACGGGTGCCTTCGGTCGGCCCGGTGCCACCGCCGATCAGCGTCGTGATTCCGCTGGCCAGGGCTTCGGTCACGATCGTCGGGGTGATCAGGTGCACGTGGCAATCAATCCCGGCCGCGGTCAGGATCCGGCCCTCGCCGGCGATCACGTCCGTCGTCGGGCCGATGCGGAGCGCCGGGTCGACCCCGTCCATGACATCCGGGTTGCCCGCCTTCCCAAGCGCGACGATGCGGCCATCGCGAATGCCGACGTCGGCCTTCACGATGCCCCAGTGGTCGAGCACGACTGCGTTCGTGATCACGAGCTCTGGTGCTCCCTCGGCGTGGGTCGTCGTTCCCTGGAGCATCGACTCCCGAATCGTCTTGCCGCCACCGAACACCGCCTCGTCGCCGCCGGCGCAGCGGTCCTCCTCGACTTCGAGCCAGAGGTTCGTGTCGGCGAGCCGGATCCGATCGCCCGCCGTCGGGCCGTACAGCTGGGCGTACCGCTCGCGATCTACCGGGCTCATCGGTCGGCGTGGATCCGTAGTCCTGGGACGATCCTGGCACCACCCAATGCCACCAGAACGACCTCGCGCTCGATCCCGGGCTCGAACCGCACCGAGGTGCCTGCCGGGATATCGAGCCGGAAGCCCGCCGCGGCGTCCCGGTCGAACTCGAGGCCGTCGTTGACGTCGGCGAAATGGAAGTGCGAGCCGACCTGGATCGGCCTGTCGGCGCCGTTCAGCACCACAATCGTCCGGCGCTCGCGCCCCGGCGCGAGATCGACCGGCGTCGCGCCGAGAGACAGCTCGCCGGGTATCAACGGACCGGGTCGTGGATCGTCACGAGCTTGCGACCGTCGGGAAACGTCGCCTCCACCTGGACCTCGTCGAGCATCTCGGGAATCCCCTCCATCAGCTCGTTGCGCGTGAGCACGTCGCGCCCTTCGCGCATCAGTGCCTCGACGCTCGCTCCCTCTCGCGCGCGCTCGATCACCCAGCACGAGAGGAACGCGACCGACTCGGGGTAATTGAGTTTGACGCCGCGCGAGCGCCTGTCCCGTGCCAGCATTCCCGCCACGCTCAGCAGCAGCTTCTCCTGATCGGAGGGCGTCAGGTGCACGAGTTCAGAATATCGGGGCCTGGCAGAATTGACCGGAAATGAGCGGTCTCGGGATGCCGGCTTGAGCCTCGTCTACGACGTGATCGTGGTGGGGGGTGGCGTGTCCGGCGGGCTGCCGGCGGCGTGCTACCTGCAGAAGGCCGGCCTTGACGTCCTGATCGTGGAGGCCAACAGCGAGCTCGGCACCTTCTGCTGCACGCATGAGACGTGGCCGCAAACACTCGACAGCCCTCACGTAGGGGTGTCATTCGCGGGCAACTCGCCGGTGATCGAGGACCTCGAGCTCGAGCAGTACGGCTTTCGCTTCCGCGCCAGCCCGGTGATCCTCGGCACCACTTATCTGGACGGCACGAACTGCCTGATCTGCCAGGACCCGAGGCGCACCGCGGAGAACTTCGCCAGGCATTCCGAGCACGACGGCGAGCGGATGCTCGGCATCCAGGAGCGGGTACACGCGACGATGGTGGAGTTCAACGAACTGGCGTCGTTCACGCCCCATCCGGACCCATCCAAGCTGGACCGGGTGTTCGAGATCTGTGCCTACGCGATGGGCTACTCGGTGCTGGAGATGTCGGAGATGACAGGGCCCGAGCTCTGCGAGCGCACGTTCGAATCCGATGCTTGCCGGCAGATCCTGATGACGCCGGTGGCGTTCTGGGAGCACGGTGCACCGTTCGCGCGGGGTCAGGGGGCCTTCGGCGTCACATTCGCCCTGTACTACACGACCGGCATCGGGCTCGGAGGCAACGAAGCGCTCACCGACGCGCTGACGCACTGCTTTCTCGAACACGGCGGGACGATCTGGACCAGCAGCACCGTCGAGCGGATCGTGGTGCAGGAGGGCCGGGCAACGGGCGTCGTGCTCTCGGAGGAACGCTCGCTACATCCCGGCGCCGAGGTCCACGCGCGTGTCGCCGTGCTCTCGAACGCAGGCGTCCCAGAGACCCTGCGGCTGCTCGGGGAGGCGACCGTGGCCGGCGCGGACCCCCGCCTTGCGGCCAAGATGCGGCACTGGAAGATGGGGCTGCGAGGGTCGCACGTCACCTCATGGCTGCTCGACCGCCGGGTGTCGTGGGCATCGGCGGGATTCGACCCCCTCGTCGACGAGGCGATCCTCCTCTACCGCGCCTTCGACTCGTGGGAGGGCACCAAGCGCTACATGGTCGACATGCTCGGCAATGACACCTGGAAGGCGTCCGGACAGCTGATGGAGTTCACCTATTACGCCCCCGCGGATCCGACCAGCGTCTCACCTGAGGGTCACTCGATCATGCGTGCCGAGGAGTGCTTCCCGTATCCGCTCCACGGTCTCGGCGGACCGGAGGCGTGGGACGGTCCCATCCGCCACGAGCTGCTCGCCGCACGCAATGCGATCATGGCGCAGCTCGTCCCGGGATGGGACGACATCGTTCTCGACCAGTACGAGTGGACGCCGCTTGACAACTGGCGGCTGAACCGGTCGGCGAAGTTCGGCCAGGTGGTCGGCGGCGACTTCTCCGAGGACCAGTGGATCCTCGACCGGATGCCCTACCGGATGCCGTTCGGCGGCCTTTACATGTCAAACGGCGTCTGGCCGGTCGGGCTCAGCTGGATGGCGGCCGGCTACAACGCCGCCGATGTGATCGCGCAGGACACCGGCGTGCGGCGTCAGACCTGGTGGAACGCTCGTCCATGCGAGTGGTACCTGGGCAACCTGGACCGGATGCTCGCGCCGCTCGAGATCGAGAACCCGACAGAGTGACCGGCGCCCGACACGACGTCGCCCGACACGACGTCGCCCGACACGACGTCGCCCGACACGACGTCGCCCGACACGACGTCGCCCGATACGACGTCGCCCGATACGACGTCGCCGTGGTCGGCGCCGGCCCGAACGGTCTCACCGCCGCCGCGTATCTAGCCCGGGCCGGGGCGAGCGTGATCGTCTTCGAACAGCGCTTCGAGCGTGGCGGAACGCTCGCGTCCGACGACTACTCGACGCCGTTCACCTACAACCAGGCCCAGCTGTTGCTGCCGCTCGGCGCGGAGCTGCCGCCGTATCACGACCTCGGCCTCGACGAGCACGGCGTCGCTTTCATCGAACCTCCGCTTGCCTTCGCGCTCGTCCTCGACGGCGAGCCGTTCTTCGTCGAGCGAGGTGGCCGGGGGCTCGGCGACGAGGTGCAGGCGATGCTCGGGCCGGCATCCTCGCTCGCGCCACGGCTGTGGTACCTGCCGGCGACGAGGGCCGAAACGCAGACAGAGCATCCCAGATTGGGTTTCGAGACTCCGAGGACGCTGTCGGAAAGGGCGGCCGACGAGCGCGCCGCCATGGTCTTGCGTTACGCCTGCGGCATGGTCGGGTTCCACGACCCCGACAGGACGCTCGGAGCGATCGGCGCTTGTGCACTGGCCCGGATCTTCGAGCCGGTTCTCGTTGCCGGCGGGAGCAAGGGTCTGGCCAACGGGCTGTTTCGAGCGGCGGCACGGGCCGGCGCCCGGTGCCTCGTCTCGACCCGTGTCGTCGCGATCGATCCCGGAGTCGACGGCGTCGGGCTGCGTCTGGCGGACGGCCGCCGCTTCACGGCCACGGCGGTGGTCTCGACGCTCGACCCACGCACCACGTTCGGCCCGTTGCTCGGCTCGCACGTCGGCACGGAGCTTCGCGCGGCGGCGGCGGGCTGGCAGCTCGAGCGGGCCGGATCGTTCACCGCCCACTTCGGCGTCAAGGGAGCGGTTCCGCCGGCTCGCCGAGGTGACGGAGAGGACGCCATGGTCCGGGTGATCGGCTTCTCGAGCGCCGACGGCGTGACCGCGCACTTCCAGGCCGTGTCCGCCGGCCGGCTGCCCGATCGTCCGGCCGGCCACCTCACGGTCACCACCCTCCACGACCGGCTCCAGGCATCACCGGGTCCGTACGGGCCGCTGAACACGGTGCGAATGGAGACGCTGGCGCCGTACGAGCATCCCGGTGGGGACTGGGATCGGCTCCGCGTGGGTTACCGGCAGAGCTGCTGGGAGCTCGCGTGCGCGGAGATCGACGGCCTCGATCGGGTCCTGCGGCTGTTCCAGTTCGCTGACAGCCCGCGCGACCTCGAGCGGCGCTTCTCGACCACACGCAACGGGTCGCTACGCCACGGCGCGTTGTGTCCGGGACAGACGCTGACCGACCGGCCACACGTGAGCTGCGTCAATGGCCGCACCCCGGTCCCCGGCCTCTTTCTCGGCGGCGGTGGCACCCATCCGGGAGTGCCCGGAGCTCTTGCGGGCGGCTACCATGCGGCCGCTGCCGTATGTGCGGAGCTCGGGCTCGACCGCTGGTGGCCTGATGCGTCGATGAAGCTGTGAACGCGCCTCGCGGGATGCAGACCGTGTCGAATCCGCGACCCGCGAAGCCCGCTCAGCGGGAACGAGGTGTGGTGCCCCTCGTCTCGCCGGCCTCGAACATCCGGGTGAGCGCGTCGCCGATCCGCTCACGCACTACATTGGCGCTGCGTTCGACGTGGGCGCGCATGAATCCTGCGGCCGTCTCCGCCTCCCCGGCGAGGATCGCGCGGATGATCTCGAGGTGCTCGCCGATCGTCGCGCCGATCCGCTCGCTCGTCGTGAAGTCATGGATCCGAAGGATCCGGATTCGCGCGTTGATGTCGCGAAGGACCTTGAGCGCGAATTCGTTCGCGGTGGACTCGGCCAGTCGTTCGTGGAACGACTCATCGCGCCGGACGAACGCGACACCGGCGTCGGCCAGCCAGCCACGCCGATGCTCGGCCGACAGTTCCAGCCACTCCTGCTGCAGCCCCTCGAGTGCACCGCGATCACCGCTGCTGGAGGCGCGCCGGACGATCAGATCCTCGATTGCGATGCGGACGTCGTAGAGATCGCGCATACCGCTCACACTCGGCACCCGGGGCCGCATGCCGCCGCTGGGGTCGCGGGTCAGGTGACCGTCGCCCTCGAGCCTGCGGAGCGCCTCGCGAACGGGGGTCCGGCTGGTCTGGAAGTCAGCCGCGAGCTGCTGTTCGATGAGCTTCCGGGCGAACGGGATTTCGCCGCGGGTCAGGCGTTCACGGAGATCCTCGTAGATCATGTCTGCCTGCGACTGCTTGCCGTTCACGATGACAAGGATGTCATGGGGACCTCACACCTCAGTCGACACCCGCTGCGGCCTGCCAGGCGCTCCGCTCGGCCGCGAACGCCGCCTCGCGCCGTGCGGTGAACCTCGCGACCTCCTCCGCGTGCGGTGCAAGCGAACGCTCGTGGGCGTCCAGCGAGAACTGCACCGCCTCGCTCATCGGGCGCCAGGTTCCACGCTTCGCCTCGCCACGCAGCGCCTCCAGCTCGTCCTCGCCGACGAGCTCGAAGCGCAGCTGATCGAAGTGGCCGAGCAGGCACGGTGAGCCGTCCGCCGGGTACCAGATCGGGACGGTTCGTCCGACGAGCTGATAGCCGCCCGGTCCCTCGATCCCGTAGACGCACAGGAACGCTCCGCCGATCCCGACGGCGTTCGCGGGTGTCCAGGTCCGGGCCGGCGTGTACTTGGTCGTGACCAGCCGGTGGCGAGGGTCGAGCGGAACCGCGATCGGCGCGCCCATGTAAACATCGCCGAGACCCAGGACGAGGTAGCGAGCCGCGACAACTATCGCCCGGACCGCGGCCTCGTCCGGGAGGTCGTTCATCCGGCGGATGAACTCGATGTTGTCCGGACACCATGGCGCCTCCGGGAACACCGACGACTGGTAACGCGAGACCGCAAGCATTGCCTGAGAGTGACGCCACGCGAGCGGGAGACGGACCGTGCGTGCCTCGATCGTGATCGTCTCCGGCGCCGGGGTCGAGGACTCGAGACCGCTCAGCGCGTCGAGCAGGCGCGCCATCTCGATCTGCTCGGGCTCGAACTGCACGTGCAGCGATCGAACGCCCGGGGTGAGGTCGCGGACGCCGGAGAGCCGCTCCTGGCGCAGCTGCTGCTGGAGGGTGTGGACGCGGACCCGGGAGCGCAGGTCGAGCACGGGATCTCCGAATTCGACGAGGACCGCTCCCTCGCCGGCCCGGCGGTAGGTGACCGGGCCGTGGGCCCCGTCACCCGCCTGCTCGAGGATCGCCGAGGGGACCGCCCCCGCCGCGCCCGCCCGACTCGCCCGGTCCACCGCGTCCGCCCGTCCAGCCCGACCGATCGGTCTCCGCGGAGAGGCCTCCGGACGCGGCGCGAGGGGAAGCGCCGTCAGCCGCTCGATCTCCGCCTCCGCTTCGGCCCAGAGCAACGCAGCGTCCGCGGGCGTCGTGACCTCCAGACGAACTACGTCCCCGGCCCGCAGTTGCCCGAGCCGCCAGAGATCGGCGCGAATCACCTGTCCGATCGCGACGAAGCCGCCGAGGCTCGGCCCGTCGACGCCGACGACAACCCCAAGGTCTCCCGACAGCATGATGGTGCCCACCCCGTAGGCGCTGTCAAGAATGTTCGATGGGTGCAGCCCGGCCGCCCCGCCGTCTGCGCGCGCCCACTGCGGTTGCGGCCCGACTAGCCGTACGCCGGTCCGGTCGGACTGATGGTGCACCGCCCACGCTGCATGGAAAAGGTCGGCGATGCCGTCGGCGGTGAGGAAGTCCGGCGCGCCATGGGGGCCGGGAACCACGTGGAGCGTGGTCAGATTGCCGAACTCCGGAATCAGCTCCGGCGGCGTGCCGTCGACTCGCGGGCCGGCGGCCGGCGCCGTGCCGAGCGCGAACATGTCCCCACGGGCAAGGGGGGCACCGCCCAGCAGGGCGGCGGCAAAGGTGGAACGGCTTCCCATCACAGGTTCGACCGCGATCGCGCCGCGCATCGCCAGGTAGCACCGCATGCCGGCACCGCGGATCGCGCCGACGCTCAGGACCGAATCGGGCTCGACATCGAACGGCTCCCACATCGGGATCGGCTCGCCGTTGAGCTTGCCTGACACCGGCGCGCCGGTCAGAGCCACGCCGGCACCGGCTGCGAACCGCAGGCGCGGTCCGGTCAATGTGATCTCGAGCGCAGCCGCACCCTCGGGGTTTCCGACCAGCAGGTTCCCGATGCGCAGCGAGCGCGGATCCATCGGTCCTGACGGCGGTACTCCGAGCTCCCAGAAGCCGACGCGGCCCGGCCAGTCCTGCACGGTCGTCATCGCGCCCGGGGAGACAACCTCGATCACGCCGGCCACACTAGGCCATCGGCGCCCCCATCGCCCCGTCGGACGGCGCGATAACGCCGCTGCTGGAGGACTGCTGGCGCTTCATCAGCGGGTAGGCGATCGCCCCGAGGCTAACTGCCACCACGACGAACAGCGGCGATGCGTATTGGAGATACCAGTGAGGGGTGCCAGGATCGTAGACCTCGACGCGCGGCCATCCGATGTTGACCATCAGGAACGCGCCACCGATGACCGCGACGATATTGACTGGCAGCCCGAACCGACCCAGCGTCCAAGTGGCATCGGTGGTCGGCTGGTAATGCCCACGCAGTCGCTTGATCAGGAGCGGCACTGTCACCATCAGGTACGCGAGATACACGATCACCACAGCAACGCTCGACACCGCGGCAAACACCTCGGTGTTGCCAAGGTTGAGCAGCAGCACCCCGATCGACAGAACGCTGACCATGACGCCCGGGAGCACCGGGCACTTGCTGCGCTTAGAGACGTAGGAGAGCTGGCGGGCGAACGGTAGGCGCCCGTCTCGCGACATGCTGAACATGACCCGCGCGGCCGACGCGGAGATCGCCAGCGTCGCCGAGAAGATCGAGATCGCGACGATGATCAGAAGGATCTTGCCGAGGGTATTACCGAGCTGCGAGGTGATGACGTACGCGAGGCCGTCGGTGGCGAGGTCTCCGTTGGTGAGGCTCGGTGCCGCCATCAACGTCGCGAGGATCAGCAGACCGCCGCCGACCGCGGACACCATCATGCAGCGCGTGATCGCCCTTGGCGCCGTCGCCCGCGGATCGCGTGTCTCCTCCGACAGTTCGGCGGCGCTGTCGAAGCCATAGAAGACGTACGCCGCCATCAGCATCGAAGCGAGGAACGGCCCGATATAGCTGCCGTGACCCTGAACGCCGTTGGTGTGGGTCACGATCCCCGGCCCACGGACGCTGTGAGCAAACAGCAGAACGACTAGCGCGCAGACACCGACGATCTCGAACGAGACCCCGATCCGGGTCAGGACCGCCATCTTCGTGACGCCGGCGGAGCTGATCACCATGCAGATCAGAATGCAGATCGAACCGAGCAGGATCGCGTTCTCGGCACCCGTGTGCGACGTCGGCGAGGAGCTACCGCCGACCAGCTGGAAACCGCCCCAGACCGGCGGCAGCACGAGCTGCAGCGCGATCGCGAGCGCCGCGACGCTGATGATGTAGCCGAGCAACATCAACCAGCCGGCCATCCAGCCCAGCGGATCGCTCGACACCCGCCGAGACCATTGGTAGACGGCGCCGGAGATCGGGTAGCGGGCTGAGAGCTCGGCGAACGTCAGCGCCACCGAGAACTGGCTGGTGAACACCAGCGGCCAGGTCCAGAAGTACGCGGGCCCTCCCAGCCCGAATCCGAACGTAAACAGCTCGAAGACCGTCGTCAGGATCGATACGAACGAAAACCCGGAGGCAAACGACGCGAACGATCCCAAGCCCCGATGAAGCTCCTGTTTGTACCCGAGCGACTCCAGATCGCCGAGATCCACCGTCGTGTGGCCCACATCCGCAACTGCGCTGGTCATGCTGGACACCCCTTTGGCGATGGTCGAGCCATGCGCTGTACACGGCGTTG